>Ga0307513_10000364_pt1 | contig 66118 bp, 37 predicted proteins | sample 15_EM_MG_FD_202174 | JGI IMG/M metagenome (GOLD analysis project Ga0307513, IMG submission 202174) | Populus trichocarpa ectomycorrhiza microbial communities from riparian zone in the Pacific Northwest, United States - 15_EM | ecosystem: Host-associated > Plants > Roots > Unclassified | place...
CCATTTTCATTATCTTGGCTTTTGCTCTAATAATTGGTCAAAACATGATATGCTGCCTTTTGATTCTTATCACAAAATCTATATAGTGTTGGCAATATAGAAGCTTTATGCATAAATTAGGTCAGTGCTCAAAGTGTTTCAAAAAAAAAATTCAAGTAAAAAACTATTTTCAATGCGAATGGTTTTGTTTATTATAAATGCTAAGATGATCAGTCAAAATATGTTATGAAAAGGAATATAAATCTCAACAATTACCATGTTGTCTCTTATAATAAAAGCTTCTTATTAGATACCAATATCAAATCAATATTAAAATTTTTTATCAATAAATGCTTATAAAATACCTTTCAAATACATTAGCAAAGGCATATATATAAGTGTATAGTTAAGGTTGCTTTGTTTGTCCTTATAAAGTTGTTTGACAACTCTTGTAATTTTCAATCCATTTTTGAGACCCTCTTGTTCAGCACTTGTAGGTACACTTTCCATTGCAGCATTCAATATAGTTTTTCCAACAACTGACTCTCTTCATACATTTTTAAGAATGCCAAATGCAGACAAAACAATTTTGACATAGTAGTTCAGATATAGTTAAAACAATATTATTATTAGAACATTTTATTGCTTGTAAGTAATTACCTTATAAAAACATTTAGGACACTGACAAAAAAAATGGTCAAAAGGACATAACAATAGTCAAATTATGTATGTTGTTTCTGTTATCTAATAGTTATACTTTATAATAATGCTCCTCAATCATATCAAATGAAAAACCATTTTTTATGATCTAAAAGCAGTTGATGGTTATATATATAAAAATCAACTTATTTATATATATATATATATATATATATATATATATATATATATATATCCCATGTTTCAATCAGCTTGAAAAGCCGTTAGACTTTCAAGCTATGATAGAGAATGAACAAAAGCATTTGGTGATATTAGTTGTCCTAACAACTTCCTCTCCATGAATATAGCATCTCTTCATGAGCATTATACTTTTTTGCAAAGTTGCTAGCCCGAGATATCTTCTCTTCATTTCTTAACCTTAATTTTATTAATGATGATATACTATTGAATTTAAAGACTTCATTTTCAATATAATATCAGGATAATAAATAAGATCTATGAGTTTAAGAGAGTAGCTTAAATATGATGTTGATATGATCCTAGAAAGTAGTGTTTGGATTTTATTACAAAACTAAGCATTGATTAGAAACAAGTCTATGATTTTGTTTGGAAATTATCCTTGCTAAAAAAATCCCATGTTTTTTATCCTTTGAAGAAACATAAGACTTTCACTAGATAATTTAAATGATGACGAAGTAAGATCATCACAAGCATTTGCTAACTAGAACCCAAATATTGAAGATTAAAAAATATATAATGCCCTCATCATTAAAGATACTGATGCATCTTTAAAAACATACCTGCCAAATTCACATGAATTAGCACAACAATAACTATTTCAAAGAATGGAGCATCCTCAACCCTAGAAATAACACAATCTCTGATATAAAATAATTTCATCTGTGATAGGATTTCTAGTGAAAAACATGTTTATCTAAGCACCAATTTAATGTGCACAATGTCAACCAACATTGACAGCATAGACTTATTATGTCCTATTGAATTTATAAACGAGTAGAATCCCTTCTCATTTTTTTATGCTTAAAAAATTAAGAAAATAGAAAAAAACTTTTATAGCCGTGAGAACTCACATTAGCATGGTTTTTTTCAAAAACAATTAGCAAAATAACATAATTTTTAAAAAAGTTGGCAAAATAGTATAGTTTATATATGTCACGATTGAAGAAAAAAAAACAACATTCAAAATTATCGTTATTTAGAAATGAGATATGTCAAAGAGGCCCTAAAAGACACATCAGTAACATCAAAAAAATCTCAACGAGATAAATCTAACAACATTAAAGAAGATCATCAATTGTGATCGAAGTGAGCCACACTAGCCATCTGAAGATGGTAGGTGGCTTACTTGCCTATAGCAACAAGTGCAGCCCACTGTAATAACCATTGGTGAACTTTTTAGTGATGTTGGATTTCTCTCGTCGAGAATTTTTTATATGATACTAATGGTGTTGTAATAAGAGATTAAGTGTGTCTTTAAGGCTTTTTTCTTTATTTTCATTTCTCCTCGTAATTTTTAAAAAGAGAGAGGAGAAAGAAAAGGAAACAAAAAGAAAAAAAAATCCAGGAGGCACACTAAAGCTCCAATTACAATACCATTAGTTTTATCGGAATGATCTCGACGAGACAAGTCCAATGACACCAAGAAAGGTCACAAACTGACTAGAGCGGGTTACATTTGCCATCAAAGGCAAGTGAGCCACTCGCCACCTTTAGACGGCAAGTGTGACACACTCTAATTATCGTTGGTAACCTTTCTTGATGCCAATGAATTTATCTCCTCGAAATTGATTATACCGGTGGTGTTATAATCAGAGTTTCGGTGAGCTTACAAAGTCTATTTCTTTATTTTTTTTGTTTTCTCTCTCCTCTCTTCTCATTGTAATTTGTGAAGCCCTTCTCATAATTTATTTGAAATGTCATGTTTCTCAGTCATGACATGTACAAAATATGATATTTCATCAATTTTTTTCATTAATAAAAAAATAAACACAAACTAATTACATTGTCTTTGCTATGACATAGGCATAAACTAAACTCTTTATTTATTTATTTTATTATTGATGTGTTATTTGATATTATAGGAGAAATTACAAAAGAACTCATTGAAAGAAAAAATACGTGGATACTAAAATGCAATGGATGAGTCACTAATGATAATTGAAGTGGGTCACACTTGCTGCCAAAAGCAAGTGAGCCACTTGTCATCTTTGAACGACAAGCATGACACTCTCTAATTATCATTGGTAATCTTTCTTGATGTTATTGAATTCATTTTCTCAATATTTTTTTGATGGTATTGGTAGTGTTATAATCAGAGTTTCAGTGAGCTTATAGAGTCTGTTTCTTTATTTCTTTGTTTTCTCTATCCTTTCTTCTCATCATGATTTGTGAAGCTCATTTCATAATTTATTTAAAATGTTGCATTTTTGAATAGAGATAAATTTGAAGATCATGTTTTTCAATCGTGACATGTACAAAATATATTTCACCAATTCTCTTATAAGGGAACTCATCGAGAAACAAATCATGATATGGACAAAATATAGTATTTTATCAATTTTCTTACAAGGGAACTCATCAAGAAAAAAATAATACATGGATACCCAATCTTATATTTAATATGGACGTTATCTTTGGAATAATGTCACCAATTCCTTTTGAAATCTCATTACATGGCCACTTATTATTTTTTTTTTTTTATGATAACTTCAAATTAGAACAAGAAAAAACTATTGAAAAAGAATAAATGTTGACTCAAGTGATAAAGTACACTCGCAAGTTCTCCAAAAATTTAAACGGCTATATCATGCATATAGTTAGAACTATAAAGTTAAGAAATTTTATGGTATTTAAAAAATAATTAATAATATTTTATTAATTATTTCTTGAAATTTATTTTAAAAAATAAATAGATACAAGAAAAAAAATCCTAAATAAATTTATTTATTTATTTTTATAACTTTTAATGAATTATAGATTTTATTTTCTCTAACCTCTTGCATCTATCTCTTTCATCAAAATAGCCCTAACATATAACTAATTAAACTACATTAATTACTCTATGAAAACCATAAAATACATGTCAAGCTAACTAGCAAACTAAAAATCAACATCAACGATAATAACTAATTAGAACCCGAAGGATGAAAGGGTAGACAAGTATGAAACTCCTTTCCAAAGTACACAATTCAATGACAAATGTAATTGTCAAGGAATCAATTTAATCTAAAAGTTTAAACCGTTAAATAAAATCTTATAATATAATTTATATTATTCTCTAACACACACCCTCAATTAAAAACTCTTTTGGTTTAAAACTTGTACAAACTCACACTACCTTGTGTTTAATTTTTATCAAATAAATAAGATAGTGAGATTCAAACTTTTAACCGCTTAATTATCAAGACTTGATACTGTATCAAAAAAACAATTCAACTCAAAATATAATTTATATTATTTTTTAAAGTTAATATTTTGAAATAAAACAATACTTATCAGATCTTTGTAAGAGAGAATCACTTCCATTTCAAAAACATTATGGAAGCCGATCTCTCCTTCCTAACATGATACAAGTCTCTCTTTTGGAGAGTAGCGTAAAATGAATCAATTTACGATGAAACATATCATGGGAAGGCGAAAACTAGGAAATGTGAAACCATTACTTTGATGCCTTGTGTTCGTGTCCTTCGGCTTGGCTAGCAGCTGATGACATTGCGCGCAAACGACGGGCAATTTCTGTGAAAGAAGGCCTAACAGCAGGATTAGGGGCCCAACATTGCTCCATCAACCTTCTCCATTCAGAATCACAATAACTTGGTATTGTTGGTCTCAACGTGTTGCTTACAATTCCTCCTACACGCAAGGATAAATATTCACACGTGTAGACAGCACAGAGTATAAATGCAGCTGACATCAATAGTACACCAGCAGGTCAGAGGAGCAGATTTAATGTGCAATTGCTGCAGATAATGTGCATAATATTCCAAGTTCCAGAGGTTAGATTGTGCCTAGAAGTAAAATTAGCCCATTGGCATGGAACTATTCCAAGTCTAGATACCATCACATAACAAAACCCCATTCAAGATCCCCAGATAGCCCAGTTTCAGTACATGAGACACAAGTCTATAACAGAACAATATCAGACCCAGTGACTTGATTTTTCAAGCAAGTTTTCATTTTCATCACCTCTTGATCATTTAAAGTATCTCAGCATTATTTCCTCGTATAAATACATATCGTATATGTGCATTCATGCAGTGAGAATAAATCCATATGAATAGAAAGACTAAATTCAAATTTGTATTTTAGTAGATGTCCACTGGCATTTTTGGTAACACACACGTGCATGCACAAACAAAAGAAAAGGAGTACAGAAACTATACCTATAATTGCACCATAGTGCATGTTGGCATATGGCTCCTCACCGGTCAGAATTTCCCACAAGACAATTGCAAAAGAGAACACATCAACCTGAGATCTATTAAAGATTAGTAACTGATCTTAAGGGACATTAAACAACAGGGACTACAGATGATGGAGAAAGGAAAGAATGAAGAGATAAATTTCTGCATAAACCAAGTTCCGTATATGTCAACTAAAAGGTAAAAAAAGCAGGACAAAATTTTAAAGCTTAAACCAGCTTGGCAACTTGTCACAAACTAGATGAAACAGAAAGTAGAGATTCAGATAAAGTTTTCAACCACCAAATGCCAACGAAGATTTTGAAACTTCCACCATGTCAGCAACAAACTTAACCGAGGTCTGAATGGAACAAAAATCTAAATCTGTACAATTCTATAAAATTACACTCTTCTCATGCCATTGACAAGAGTAATTTCAGGAGTGAAACGTTTACCTTTTCTGAGACCTTATTACTGCTTCCGTTTAGCAGCTCAGGGGCCATCCATGGTAGAGTTCCGCTTACACCTCCAGAAACCAAAGTATTTCGCTTGATTTTTGACAGGCCAAAATCACCAACCTGAGCCATCCATTCATAAGAAACTGTATAGAAAGTACACAATCATTGATGCAATTGGCTTGTTCTTCATACAACTAGAATTTACCTTGCAGATTGGTCTCTGGGGATCTTTCAAGTTCACAAGCAAGTTGTCACATTTCAAATCAAAATGCACAATATTCTTTGAATGCAGATATTCCATTCCAAACGCAGCATCCATAGCTATGAGAAGTCTCTTGTGACGGTCTAGATACCTGCAAGTTAAGATTTAGAAAAATAAGGAACAGGAGAACACAACACAATTGACTGCCTGTGTATGAAATTCCAAACTAGTTGGAACTTAGCCAAACTGAAATTCAAAGAGCTGCAAAAGTGCACAACTTGCCTATCTTTGCGAAGTAAAACACTTCTAAGAGAACCATCAACCATGTACTCCGTCACAGCAGCTAATGTCCCCCCATGTCCATCTTGAACCACGCCATAAAATGCTACAACATTTGGATGGTGGAGCTTTGAAAGGATGTCAGCTTCCCGCCAAAACTCTAAGGTCTGGTGATGCCAGTGAAAATAGATTATATAACATGGCGTTAAGAAAAGGATATGACAAGAAGAGGAAACTGGAAGCTGATACTGGCCAATGTACATCTTGCAGAAAACTAAAAACAGACGTCTCCAATGATGGCTATAGTACAAAATAGCATATAATTATTATGGCATGTGTCCACATAGCGTGAAGGCATCGGGATCAAGGAGACCTCATTTAGTTACTTGGTTTAGGGTTACTAGAAGACTCAGGTAGACTGATCTCATATGAAATTCTAAGGTAAGGAACTGATTATGGCTAAGGAAAATATTAGCATCTCTAGTGCACCTTATCTGAGGTAAGCGGCATTGCATGGTCTGGATGTAGCTTAAATATATTAATGGATTCCTAACTGATGGTCCATCTATGACTTAAAATAACGATTTATTATCATGAATAAATCTAGCGTTTCGATTACATTATGGACTCGTATGTCTAAATAAATTCTTGTGGAAAGAATCTATATAGGTATCCCGAGAAGGTTCACCTATCCTTGAAAGCGAAAGAGTTTTTCACAACTTGTTTATTGTGGTGAAAAAAAATATTTTTGAATAAATTTGGTGAATACCCGAAATAATTATGAGAATTTTCTAGTCAACTTCTGGTATTTAAATGACAACCTATTTGTAGGTCTAATGTTTACATCAGAATGTTAACCATTAATTCTCATAAATTAATATTTTAGAAGTAATTGAAATATTGGTCAAGTTTTTATGAATTCAATAAACTGGTTATTAAATTCAAAAGTGCATGCAAAGATATTTTTTGAATTTTTATATACATATAAAAAAATGTTATATCATACCATATGTTTATATATATTTTTTTAAGAAAAATATAATTTTTATCTTCTAAGAGACTTGGCCGAATGCACATCAAATAAAATACATTTTTGTATTTTTGAAATGAGAATTTTTTTTATATAAATTTTTGAGATTTCGACAAAAAACAGGTATTTTAATATTAAGTCAACATCTTACAGTGTAAGTCTACGACCCCGATATTAAATAAAGTTGTTGAAATAAGTAAAGTGAGTGACCCACAAATAATTTTAAATTGGTTCTTGAAATTTTTTAGAATTTTAGGAATTTATTTAGGCATGTTTGGCAAAAAAACCATTTTTATTCAAAAAAAAATCTAAGAGTGTGTTTGTCAAAATAAATCTATGAGCGTGTTTGCCGAACAACACCCGTTAGGCCAAAAATGCCTTGACAAAAAAGTAATCAACCAAACAAAGCCTAAGTACCTGACCCAAAACAAAACCACTCAAGTTGACTCGAAAACACTAGTTCAACCCTGAATCAAACCGAAAACCATGGTTCGACCCAAAACCCTTGGTTCGATCTAAACCGAACCAAATACCACTGGTTTGACCCGAAAAACAAACCAAAACTTAAACCAGAAACCAATACAAATCAGACTTGAAAAAACAAACAAAAAAACTCAAAAATTATTTGTTAAAACGGATCAAAACCAGAGAAAATGAAGAGCACGAAGAACACCGAACCCAACAACATAAATCTCAATCCAGACAAGTTTTCAAGCAATCAAAGGTAAGGTTTTATTCGCAATCATGCATGGACCAAGAATTAAGCATCCATTCACTTCGATTATCAAAGAATCAACACGATGTTGTCAAAATAGGTTTCGGTTCAAAACTGAAATCCTAGGATTAAAAATCCATAAAAAAAAAATTGTTATTGATGCATGAAGACCTTAGATTATCGATTAAACAAGTCATACAAACATGCAGAAACCAAAATCGAATCAAAACGAAACCTCAAACTAGTACTCAAGACAATGTTCTTCGGATGGACGTGAAGAACATTCAACAGCAAAAACCCAGAAATGCCCTTTTGAAGCTTTAAACTTCTAGTTTTTGACCTTAACAAACCACATTGCCATATTCATGACGTTTTAATCAAAACAAACAACAAAAAACCACAAATCATGGAAAACATACATAAAATTCCTAAAACCAAAACTACAGCTCTATTGACAACCAACCAATGCATTAAGAAAACTAACTCTTTGGGACAAAAGTCAAGCTTAGGAACCAAGGACATGAGCTAACAATTCAGAAATAGCCAATACTACTTTTGGCATATTACAAAAATCATTTTATCTCAGCAAAAACAACATCCAAACGTTTCATAAACATCCAGAAACATTAACAATTAACTCAAACCAAAATCAAGCAAAAAAAAAACTACATTTTTATACGTTAAACAACATCCAAACTTAACACCATGGACACCAAAATAAGCCTCAAATGTCATTAAACATTAAGAAAGCAGAAACGAGCAAGCCACATGGACTCCACCCTTTAAACTTCCAGTGTTTACATGGTTATACCTTCTCCAAGCTTGCTTGCTATACGTTGTTGTTTTTCCTTCTCTTTTCCTTCACTCTTTCCCTTTCACCTCTGTCTTCAAAGCTTGTTAGACCTTTTATGTTAGGCTCTTGGACCTTCACAATAGAGTCTATTGACAGAGTATTTCCCCACGTTTTTCTTTTCATTTTTTTCTACCCCTTTTCCTTGTTTGTTTTTCATATTTTCAGTGGGTATTTATAGGTTTTTTCTAGGATTTTTTTGGTGAATTCAATCAAAGATTGATCAAAGCTTAGCCCTTTGATCAAAATGAGAAGGTTCTAGATAAAAGTTAACAATTGGAAACTCTTGTACTAGGCTTTTTTTACAATGGTGGTTTTTGTCCTTGGTGGTTTTGCTAGACTTAGAGGGCAAAGAGCTATTTCTGGCCTTTTGATCTTAAGAGTGAGGTTTTAAAACCCTTGATAAGAATCCTCTAAGAGGCTTTCAAGAGTGAACACATGAAAAAAATGGTTAGTTTTTGAAAAATGGGTGTCACAGAAGGCCGATTGGGTTTGACCATTTTTTAGGCTTCGCCGAAGCAACTCCGATGTAAACATCATCGGAAACCACCTAAAGTCGGTAGAGAAGGTGCACACATTTCGTTTGGATTCAATCTTGCTCAATTTGGAGGTTTGTAACTTCACATTCATTCGTTCAAATGTGTCAACTCGATCAACCCAGAATCTAAAAATGTAGAGAAAGCTAAACGGGGACAAGATATTGGAGACTTTTGAGGAAGAATTGGGGTGTAAACGTTCAATTTCACGAGCATGAGGTTGTAAAGGGGGTGTTTCTCAGTTAAATGGTGGTAGTTACAGCCCCTGAGATGATCAAAGACGCCACATTTATTCGCCCGAACATGCTTACTCAATTATCCAAAATTGCCAAGGAAAGAGATGAATAGTGGGTGAACGACATGTCGTCTAGGTTAAACCCTAGAAATTAGGGTTTTTTTAATTTGAAATTTGACAAATTTCAATTTGGTCCTTACTCTTCCAATTCTTTTTAATTGCACTCATAATTGTCTCTCAACTTTTAATTGCATGCAATTGTACCCCTATCAAATTCAAATATCAGCTCCAAAGTTCAGCGTCTTTTACAAACGAATCCTTGGTTTTCAATTTGTTCAATTTCATTCTTAATTGACAGCCAAAATTTCAATTCCTTTCAATTTGGCCCCTGATTTGACCAATATCTACCCCTGAAATTGCGTGCCACTTACAAGTTGGTCCTTGGTCTTGGGAATCTGTAATTAAGTCCTTAATTGGCCTCCAAACTTTAATGTTTTCACAATTAAGCCCCTGATTTGACCAATTAAACCTTCCAAAGTCTAATTTCAATCTCCAAACTTCAATTTCTTCCAATTAATACCTAAATTGACTCCAAAAACTGATTTTCCTTGCAATCAAGTCCTCAATAAAATTAATTAAGCCTTCCAAAATTCTTATTGAGTCCTTAACCATCCAAATTTGTACTTATTTACCCTAAATAAAAATATTTTCACCAATGAGGCCTTTTGTCAGTCAGAATTGAGTTGTCAATTTTATCAAATCTTATACATTTTGGTCTCTAACATTTCCACTTGTCATCTTGGTCCTTTACCACCAACTTGGCAATCTTTTAGGCTTTCTTCTTATATTATTTTTTGTTGTTCAAAAGTGGGTAACAACAATTATTTTTAGGGAAAAAAAATGAAAACGCATATCAGGAGTTGTGCAATAGTTACCAGTCTCTCGTGCTCTGATGATCGTCCAGTAAAACATATCTTTTTTAGCATCTTAATGGCAACATCCGTTCCCCTCCATTTTCCGTGATACACGGTGCCAAAAGTGCCAGAACCCAACTCTTTCTGCTCTTCAAGATCTTCATTTTTTATGATCTGTTAAATCACCCAGAAAAGGGTAAAAAAGAATTAAGCAGATGTTATTCTAAGGTAAATAGTAAATTGAACTAATTTTAAAGTAGAAGATGGAAGAGCATAAGCATGCAAGAGGAATAAAATGCATCCATAAGTTCCTGCAAGCTCATCATATTCATATCACAGTCACAGAAGCACAAAGGAGAAAAGGAAAACTAGTTAGGAAGCATATTGTGGTCTATCTCTAGGTTTGGTTTCTTTTCATATGTATTACCAATTGAAATTTGAGTCAATTAATATTTAGGCATGGCACAAGTAAATTACTTTGAACACTAAAAACAGGACAGGTTCCATCATAATACAGATGAGTAAATATATCTAGGATAGATACCTGCAAGGTATTGATATCAAAATCTCCCAGAAAAGGATCACGAGGAGGAAGGCCATCATTCCTGTTATCCAACTTCCCATCCTATAAGCATTAGAGTGAAGTTTAGCTGGCATGGTAGGAAATGAGCTCTCAAATCAAATTAAAATTGAGAAGAGACACCTCATACTGTGACTCTGGCGACTGTAGGTTCTCCATCATAGCCTCAAACTGCATACTTTCAGTGTCCTTCAATTGGGAAGGATCAAAATCGGACATCATTGTAGAATCAGCTACTGCCATTCCAGGTAAATTATTTTGATTGTCTTGGCCAAAATTAATTTGAGAATAGTCATGGCCCACTGAATCTCTACTGGCTGCTGAAGGTGTGAAATGATAAGATTTATCATCTTCTACATTTGTTAGAACAAACGGAGTAGTAAGGTGATCCTGGTCAATAATAGACACATCTTTTTTAACAAACCCCTCCTTTGCCAACTTCTGAAAATAAGACCAGTGCTTAGGCTCATGAGTTTCCATGTTCACACTTGCACCAGCTCCATCATTATGTATTGGACTAACAACAAAAGCATCCTTGGTAAATATCCCTTTTGAGAATATTTCAGAAAGGAAATCACAAGGGAATCTGTCGTTAATATCTATTTGGATTTCTGCCTGCTTGGTTGATGAAACACCAACAGAAGGTATTCCTTCAACATCTTTAGTTGAGCTCTCTGTCCAAAAAAATGGCTGAGAATGCACCAGATTGTCCTTTTCAGAGACATCCCTGCTTTTTATCTCATCCTGTTCATCTGGAAGATCAGCTGCAGGATCCTTATGCTGCACAACAGAAGTTACTTGGCACAAAGCTGGATGTCCAGATCCCATTTCTCCCTTTTCATCAACCAGGGGCTTCCTTTGATTACCTGTGGTAATATCTGTCTCAAAGTCAGAGACTCCATCATCCATGATTTGAGAGCCTGTACATGATGGTTTTTCAGTTGAAATAGAGTGTTCAGTATGGGCAGCCAGATTACTCTCATGGAAATTTTCCACAGATTTTGTAGTTGGATTGTTCTCAGTGATGTCAGAACATGAATGAGTAATGAGCAACTGAATGCCAAGTGAATCACCAGACTTTGATAATCTATTCAGCAACTCTGCTTGCCCCTGGGGTATTCTCTCTGAATAATAAGCCCTCTGAGGTATAGACAGCTCAAGATAGCTCAAGTCAACTGGATTAGAAGCGGAATCAGCATTTCCTGGACCAGAAGCACCACTGGGTGCAGATTGTTGATCATCTTCCCAAGATGTAGGTGCCTGCACTTGATTCACATCATCAGCAGAAGAAGAAACCTTCTTCGGTTCTAGGTGTTTTCCCTCATGTTTTGAGGGCACAGTACATATATCTCCTTCTGGAACAACAGCTGTTGCTAGTACTTCATCAACTGGAGCAGGGTAACCTTTCTCTATTGGATGAGTTTTTCCTGGGTCAATCTCTTGCTGAATTGAACCATCAGGTCTTGGCTTCACCTCCTTTACAGATATCTGTGAATTCTTTACCTGAAAGCTATTATATTGCTGTCCCTCGTACAAATCTGCTTCTTCACTCATGAGCCCATGAAGTTGTCTTGCATATGGGATTTCTCCCAAGGAGTAGTTAGATGAGTGACGGTGATAGTGCAATGGAAACTGCTCGGTGTCTCTAGGATCCATCATCTGGCCACGATAAAGCTGTGGATAGGTCTCATAGGCATTGGAAAAACTTTGAAGAGTAGGTTGAGAAGACTGATAAATGTCAGTCAAAGGTGAAGCGCTGAGCCCAACATAAGTAGTTGCAACACTAATTGTCTCCCTGTTTGTGTTTGATCTATCTAACTCATCTAAGTTATTTCCTGAAGAGCTTGCTAAACCATGCAGGACCAATTCTCTTCTGGTTCCCACATCCATGCCATTGACAGCAACTATGTACTGAACCTCAGAATCAACCCCTCCAATGCCGAGACCAAATTGATCATCTTCCAAATCACTCATTGAGAAGAGAAACATTCTGAGTTTTTGTGATCCTTCTCTATCTTCAACTCCACTCCACTCATCCATCATATTTAGCAGATCCTCATCACATGAAACAGAAACCAAGGCATCAAGATCTTCTCCAGGAAGCTGATACTTTATCACAAGAGCTTGGCTATATATTGCTAAAGTTTTCTGCTTAAACTCATGCCAAGAGATGTCCCTTGCTATGCGCATGATGCGTGTTTGACCTCCAACATACCTCAGTTTTCCATCACTCGGACGGGGTAGGATTTTACCACCAAAGCTGCAGAGAACTTTCATTTTCCCAGAGGAGATATCGGAGACTCCAGAGGAGCAAGCATAGCCATGTAGCGGCACTCCACGACTTTCATAACCTGAAGTTCTTGGAACCGACTGAACTGACCCATAGTTGCTTCTATCTTCATGTAAAGACGAGTTCGTCCTCTCAAATTCTTTTTGACCTCTCTCTACTATAGTTAACATCGAAATTTCTGATCCACTTTCAGACCCTGTATGACTAATGCCTAAAATGCCTTTTAATTCCAGATAACCAGTAGCATAATTGGGATCACCAACAGCATTTGGAATGAGAGGCTTCTTAGGATTAACTCGATCACGCATAAATTCAAGAGCAAACTCCTCACCTGTCTGAATGGAATAGTTAAGTACAGGTTTAACTTCTGGTGGTGGTGCATTTAGGTCAGCAAGTCTCATATTCAAATTTCTGCTGCTTGCAGGGTCTGGTGTATATGCCTGAGAAGCAGGCTGGGATCTCTCATGTCTGGGATCCCCAGAATTGTATTGATATTGTTTATATATCTCTGACTCTTCCATCACATCATCTTTTAAACGCATGAAAACAACACAAAACACACTCACACAAACAGTCCATCAACTAGATACCAAATTTCGCTCGCAACAAAATTTCCTGACAAAAGAATGGTAAAAATGCTCAAACGCGTCAACAACCCTCAAAGAAATTAAGAAAAAGGATACATTGCAAATAATTGAACAGAAATCCACACAGCAAAGAAAACAAAAAAAGCAAGTCAATTTACAAACTGGGATTCATTAAGACATGTAATATTACCAAATTTTGGAGAATCCAACTGAACTTCAAACATAGAAAAACACAATAAAATTTCTTTAACACACTCCCCCCAAGCAAAGCAACTAATAGATAGAAGTGGTTACAAAGCAACCCATCAAGACTCAAAATTCAACTACCACCTACTAAAGCTAAAACCTACACAAACTTAGAGTAATGATATGATATCTCACCATCAATTAACTATCCAAATCCTTACACAAAACAAGAATCTATTTCAATTCATTCATAAAAAAAAAAACCCAAAAAAAAATTATTTCTCTCAGCTTGCTTGAGAACATAAATACCTGAAATATGAGGAGAAAGGCTATCTTATCTGTCTCAAAGGTTTGGTTTTTGCTTCAAGAACCGAGTAAAGGATCTATCTGTAAGCTCAAATAATAACAACAAAGCAAATACATTTCTCCTTTTCCTCTCGTTTTCTCTCATTGGGTTTTTGAATTTTTTTTGCTAAAAATTTGAACTTTTTGGACAACATAAAGTGAGTCCTTTTTGCAGATAAATTCTATAATTTCCGTTTGCTGAAAAGTATTTATTTTTAGAAAATTAATTTTAAATAGATTAGTTATTTGTTTATATTTATAGTGTAATGAAAAATAAATTGAAAATTATTTTTTAATATTTGGTTATGTCATGAAAAATAAGTTAGAAAATAATTTATTTATGTTTTATTTTTCTTAAATTTATTAAAATAATAAAGAATAAATCTTACAAATTAAAAATTTGAATGAAAATAAAATTAAAAAAAAAATCTCAAACAAAATAAATAATAATCAAAATAATAGAAATCAAATTTAAAAAATAAAAAAAAAAATAAAAGATAAAGAAATTAAAATAATAATAATTAATATTTTATAAATTATTTCAAATAAAATAAGTAACAATCAAAAGAATGAGAGTATAAAAAATTTCAATAAAAAATAATAAGGAAAAAACAAATAACAATTATAAAAATGAGGACCAAAATTAATATAAAAATTAAATTTTAAGAGATGAAATTGAAAAATAAATATTCAAAACAAAATATATATAGCAATCAAAAATTTGAGGACCAAATTTGATATAATCAGCAAATAATATGACATTTCTAAATTTTTAACAACTTTCAAAAAGTGTTTTTCCTTCAAATTTTATAGGAATACACTTTTTGTAAACCAAGCTAAATTTTTTATTGACCGAAAAGTATTTTTTATTGTTTAATTTTTTTAATAACAAATAAATATAAAAAAATTTAAAAAATAATTTTTCAAAAGTTACTTTACAAGAAATAAAAATGCTATAAACTTGCAAAGGGGGCTTTCTATATTTTCATTTTTCTGAACAGTCAAGTAACGCATGGTTTCCAAAATCACGCGTCCACGACCGCGTTTGGAGAGACGTGTCGTCCCTTTTGTATTGGTGGGGCATGTGTGCATGAAAAAGGTATGGTTAGACTTTGGTTATCTTTTCTTTTTTGTAATTTAGAAATTCACGTGAACCTTCGGGTTTTTTTTAGATCCTTAATTAAAGTCTAACCATAAAAACAGCAAGTGTAACACATGAAAAAGGTATGGAGTTAGAATATTAATTTGATTTAATTTCGGTTTTTTTTAGATTTTTAATTAAAAAAGTCAATTTTATTATTTGATTTTGGGTTATTAAGCCTTAAACTTCATCATTTGTTCCACTTGCTGTTTTTATGAGTTCATCCCGATCTTATATCATGAGTGGTGGGTTAGTCGTGTTAACTTGAGTTAATTTTTTTTTCTCGACTTTTTTATTTATGAAATTGATTTATTTTTCGATTTCATCCTTTAACATTAAATTATTGAACATTGAGCTTTGTAATTTTTCTCTTTTTTGTATGTTGGGTTATCTCGAGTTTTTTTTCAATGCTTTTTTAATTTAACTTATGTCTTTTTTATTGGTTTCTTTTTTAAAAATTATTATTTTATCGTGATTTTATATTACGGGTTACAGGTTAATCAAGTTAATATGTATTTACTTGGGTTTTTTTCTGTGACGTTATTTTTTTCAAAATTAATTTTTTTTTTAGTTTTATTATTTGAAATAATTTTTTAAGCCTTGAGCTTTGTGATTATTATTATTATTTTTTACATGGTTTTGTCATCAAACTACATCATGATTTTTTACCACAACTTTTCATAATATTTTAATATATATTTATAGTTGGGAGACTTACCGTAACTTTTCATACTATTTGATCATATTTGATAGTTAGAAAACTTAGGTATGAAGATCTGATTCATTAAATAATGAATTTTATTCAAAAACAAGTCGAAGAGTTGATTAGAAGGATTTGGCACCATCGACAAAGAAAGAGTTAGCAATACTTCTTATATATTTAAATTAGTCTTTACGTGTAATTATTATTATTATTATTATTATTTATTAACGTGAATAATTAAGTCAGTTTGTGCATATCTTAATTAATTTTATGGGTCCTGAAGTTAATGACCATGTAAACTTTCAATGGTCCTGAGATTCGTAGGACTCAAACGGATGATATTTAGAAAACAAATCCAAGATTTAACTAGTTGAACTACACCCCTCAAGATTATTATTATTATTATTAATCTATACTAATTGCACTTGGTATTTCATTACAGTAATAAATAATGAAATGTCAAGTTTTTATCATTTTGATACTCAAAATTTTTAAGGATTATTTTAATTTTTTTTCCTTTCAATTTTATTTTTTAATATTAAATTTGTTAGGTATTGAACTTCATAATTTGTTTTAATTTTCTTTTTATAGAGTTATTCTAATATCTTGACTTAGGGTCACGAGTTTTACGAGTTAACCATGTTGAATCAGGTTATTTTTTGTTATTTTTTAATTTATTTTTTCCTCAACATTTTTCTTTTAACATTGAGTTAATTAGGAATTGATGTTCATAATTTATTTATTTATTAATATGTTTTCTATGTGGCTATCATTGTCTCATGAGCCAAGTCACAAGTTTTATGGGTTAGCCAGGTTGACTTAAGTTTTTTTTTTAATTGAATATATTTTTTTTAATTTCATCTTTCAATATTGAAGTTGATTGAGAATTATACTTTATATTTTATTTTATTTTCTTTCTATAGAGTTATCATAGTATCCTGATCTGGGTTCGTGATGTTAACCACGGTTGACTCAGGTTATTTTTTTGTCCTTTTTTATTTTTTTTTCAATTTAATCCTTCAACATTATGTTGATTGATAATTGAACTTTATATTTATTTTTATTTTTTTATATGGGGTTATCACGGTCTTATGACCCGAGTCGCTAGTTAGGTCGGTTAACTTGGTTTTTTTTTTCTTTTCTTGTTGACGTTTTCTCAATTTCATCTTTCAATACTAGATTGATTGATAATTAGATTTCATGATTTATTTTGGTTTGTGTTCTATGAGGTTATGTCGGTCTCATGACCTATGTCACGAATTTGTTTGGTTGACTTGAGATGTTTTTTGTGTTTTTTTTTAATTGATTTTTTTTATTTCATCATTCAACACTGAGTTAATTGGTAATTGAGCTTCATAACTTGTTTTAATTTGCTTTCTGTGTGGTTATCCTGGTCTCATAACCCAAGTTTGATAGATTAACCCCTGTTGACTTGACTCTTTTTTTAGTTTATTATTTTTAATTTCATCATTTAACATTTTGATTGCTTAAGAATTTAGTTTAAAAGTTTTTCTTTTTATTTGTTTTCTATAGGGTTATCAGGGTCTCATGACCTAGGTAGTGGATTTTGCAGGTTAATTCGAGTTGATCTGAGTCGATTTAATATGTTGTTGTATATATATTTTTAAAAAGATGTCGTCTTATTTTTTTAATCAAATTACATTTTTATTAACCATCTGAGTTATCTTTAAACTTACCAAGTTAACCAGATCAATCCGTATATAGTTTGATTTTTTCTGTTAAAAAATACATTAACAATACTTGGATATTTGTTTTACATATGCTAGGTGGGAATAATTTAAATATTTAATTATAATTTTTTAGATATTCAGTAAAACACCTAGCATTTACTAGTTCCAAGTACAATTTGAATTTTTCTCATCTTTTTTTATTTTTCATACAGCACATACTATTCTCTTTTTCTTTTTTTTAAAAAAGACAGCCTTCCAAAAAAAAAATCGATGTAATTTAATGATGTGAACTTGAGTAATTTTTCTTTCTTTTTTCCTTTTCTAAAAGAGAAAAGAAACCATTTTTGTATTGATAATTATCCCCTGGATCGCGTTGTTGGTTATTGCCATTATTTTTCCCTTTTTCTCATAAATGTTTCTTCCTGAGATCTCTTGAAACTTTAATGGTTTAGAATCGTGAGGAAAAAAAAAAAAAACATTTGACTTATTTTGCAAGTTCAAGTACACTTGAGCACATTGGATCACCTCCCCGTTGCCTAACATCTACCCAAATCATATGTGCCAAACTATAGAGCAAATCAGATCATGCCACGTTTCATTACAAAATCTTTATACTTTTTGGCCGGTTATCGACATTGCTGCTCAGCTTTTGAATAGCTTACAAGAAAAGAAATCAATAGTTGAACGGAACACATGAAAATCTAAATATTATTTATTTAGAAATATATTAAAATAATATATTTTTTAAAAAATTTTATTTTTATATCACCACATCAAAACTATCCAAAAACACTTATTTTTTTTAATTTAAAACTAAAAAAAAATTAATTTTTTAAAAAATATAATTAAATCACAATATCAATAAATATCCAAAACAAAAACAAAGTTTGTCAAAACTAGTAGATAGGCGAAGGGCAACCTTTTGTGTCCCTCTCCTTTTTCTTTTCCAAGGAAATTGACCATAACACTGGAGATTAAATAGATGTCTGATATTTTGCTTTCTCTATGGTCTCATGTTCGAGCCCTATGGTTGCTCATATGATGGCTACTGGAGGCTTATATGGTCATTAACTTCAGGGCCCGTGGGATTAGTCGAGGTACACGCAAGCAGGCCCGGACACCGACGTTAAACTAAAAAAAAAAAATACATGTCTGATATCGTGTTTTAAATAGAAATTGAATAAAATTTGATTTTTTTATTGTAAATAAAATTTTTTTATTTTCAAATCATTTTAATATACTGATATTAAAAATAATTTTTTTAAAATAAAAAAATATTATTTTAATATATTTTCAAAATAAAAATAAAAAAAAACTCTAGTAACTTCCTATTACTCCCTTGAACAAATGTGGTCGGTACCGGTCCTTCTCCTGGCGAAGTAGATGGGACGTATTCACATTTAAAACTAGACTTTTTTGCTTGCCTGTGCTGCAGGGAAAGTCTCTGTACCTCTTTTTTTTTTTATTAGTTGGAAACATGTATATCAATAATTGTGGTGTACAAGTTGTTTTGCCCTTTTTGTGTTATACATCAAAATAGACCTGATTCTCTTGGACTATGGGTTTTTCTTTCTTGATTTTTTTTGTTCTATTTTTGTTGTGGTATGCAAGGAGGGGTGAGCGGAAAAAAAAATTGATTAAATAAAAAAATAATTAAAAAAACCGAACCATAAAAAAACTGATTAGAATATTTAAAAATATTTTTTTCAAACTGAAAAAAAAAACCGAACCAAACCAAACCCATTAGAAAGTAAAAAAAAAAACCTCAAAAAAATAACTGAACCACACTAGAACCTAACTGAATCGAAACAAGTCAGTTGGGTTTCAGTTTTTAATATAAAATAACCAAACCAAACTGAAACCGGTCGGTTTGAACCGGTTTTGGTTTTATTTTTTATATTTTATAAAATTTTGGTTTGGTTGTTTTTTTAAGTAAAAATCAAATCAAACAAAAAATAATCACTCTTATATGCAAGTTGTTTTGGCCTTTTTTCCCCGGGGTCTATGGTCGGGGGGTTTGGATCCTCTTTTACCTGCTGGTTGCTCATCCATGTTCTCTGCTAGCTTCGAGTCATTCTTTGTTTTTTTATTAACGTGGATGTCCAAGTTAGCTTGCGCACACCTCGATTAATCTCACAGACCCTGAAGTTAATGATCATGTAACCCTCTAGTGGCTCTGAGGTGTGTGAGATTCGAACTAATGATTTTTAAAGAACAAACCTAGAACTTGACCAGTTGAGTTACATTACTCAAAGTTACTTCGAGTCATTCTTTGTTGCTGAGCTTCTTGACAAAAGCCAAACAAGAATGAATGTAAATGTTCAGGTGCTTACAGTTATCCTATAGTGCTCCTTAACCATGCATGCCATCTGCCCATTTGCCTCCATAAAAAAAAGAAAAAGAAAAAAAAGGAAAGCCCAAGATTTCACATGTATTGTTGATCTTGAATATCTCTGATTTTGTGCTTTGTTTTTACCTTTGATTTCACATTCTTTTGCTACCCAGTTGTAAGAGTTCATTTTGAATGAACTAGGGGCTTACAAAACACAGATTAAGGATCGAGTTTTATGTTGACCTAGAGATCTTTCCATTGAGAAGCTTCACTACTGCAAAAATGATGTCTGCATGTTCGTGTGTCGCTGTATAGAGAGGACTAGATGCCATGCCCGTGCAATGCTGCGAGCTTGTGGCTATTGTCATGGATTTGTGGAAAAAATTAAAAAACATTATATGAAAAAAAAATTGTTGCAATTCACAATGTTTTCAAGGAAAAAACTACAAAATTAAATTTTTAACTAGATTAATATTTAAAAAATAAAATAAAAAAGAAAATTTTAGAAAAAATCATAACAAAAAAAAAACGAAAGGAAAAAAAACCTTGCAGGGAAACATTGTAGCAATCTATAGTGTTTTATGAGGAAATCTATAGTTGTAATTCTCAATCAGCTCAAAATTAAAAATAATAAAATCGATAAAGACAATTTTGAAAAAAAATCATGTGGGGGAACACTATAGCAATCCAGTGTTTTAAAGAAAAAAACTACGAAGCTAAATTCTCAATCATCTCAATATGAAAAAAATAAAATCAACAAAGATAATTCTAGAAAAAAAAACAAAAAATCATAAAAAAAACTATGTGGGGAAACACTTTAGTAATCCACAGTGTTTTAAAGAAAAAAAACTACAAAGCTAAATTTTCAACCAGCTCCATATTAAAAAAAATAAAATCAACAAAAACAATTCTGAAAAAAAAACATAAAAAGTTAAAAGAAGAAGAAGAAGAAGACAATTTTGGAAAAAATAATGAAAAAAAAAACATGTAGGGAAAGTTAAAGCTGAATTCTCAACCAGCTCAATATTAAAAAAACAATTCGACAAAGATAATTTTAGAAAAAAAACATGTGGGGAAACACTGTAGCAAAACAAAAACCATGTGGGGAAATATTGTAACAATCCACAATGTTTTTTTTTTTAAAAAAAAACTATGAAGCAAAATCGACAAAGACCATTTTGGAAAAAAAAAAGCCATGTAGGGAAACATTATAGTAATTCATAATGTTCTAAAGAAAAAAACTAAATAACTAAATTTTCAATCAGTTCAATATTAAAAAAAAAATCAATAAAGATAATTTTGAAAAAAAAAAAAGTCAATCTTGGAAAAAAAAAATGTAAAGCCTAAAAAAAGGGAAAAAATGTGGGAAAACAAAGGAGAAAAAATAAATACAAAACAAAAAAATGAATAAACAAAAAAAAAACAAAACAAAAAAAATGAAAAAAAAAACAAGCATGTGGCGTGACAATCCACAGTGTTTTAAAGAAAAAAACTATGAAGCAAAATCGACAAAGACCATTTTGAAAAAAAAAGAAGAAAAAAATTCAAAAAAGAAAAAGAAAAAAAAATATAAGGAAATATTGTAGTAATCCATAATGTTTTAAAGAAAAAAACTACATAACTAAATTTTCAACCAAATCAATATTAAAAAAAAATAAAAAAAATAATTTTGAAAAAAAACAAAAAAAGAAAAAAAAAGTCAATCTTGGAAAAAAAAAATGTAAAGCTTAAAAAAAGGAAAACAAATGTGGGAAAAAAAAGGAAAAAAAAATACAAAAAAAAAATGAATAAACTGAAAAAAAAATGAATAATAAAAAAAAAGCATGTGGAGTGGGGAAAGCTACAGTGCTTTCCCCCACGCCTTTTAGAGTATTAGTTAATAAATACTTTTTTATCATTATTATATATACTAATTTGAAGGTTTGACTAACGAGTTTGTTTATTTTTAGGTAGTTTATTTTTTGTGGTTTGAAAAAAATACAATTTAAAAAAGTATTATTAACTGTAATTAGTTGAATTTAGATATGTATTTGGTAAAAATCATGGTTGAAGTTTATGTATAGCAAAAAATATGTATAAAATATTTGCGAAATTTTTACGAAACTCAGTTAAAAAACCTTGTAAAAACATTTACACAAAAACTGCGTTTCTGTAACATCCACTTATCCAATATAAAGCAACGATCTCATATTAATTGATAAAGAGAGTGATTAATTTTTTTTCTATATCTATTCATGGTGTTTGTATTAAAGTCTACCGAAATTTCGACGGAGTCTTCCCTTTATTGAGAGGTCCCAAGTTATCGACATACGATTTGTTTACAGGTCTAATATACCGCATTTCCTAACTCAATTCAACCCAATCATCATGGGTTTCAATCCCACAAACGTCATCATTCATATCAACCACAATGTTTATGAGTTAACATGAGATCGTTGCTTTATCTCGGATATGATGATGTTATATTTTGGTATCAGAGTTGATGACGGCTCGTCTTAAGGTGGGGAGATTGTGATATCCCACAGCAAAAACGAGCGTCCAGAGTCAGGGCCTTATTAGTAGTGCTAGCTGCTAACATGTTATACGCGTTTGAAAACCATGCGGGTCAACAACCCTGGGATGGGAGGGACCCAAAGTGGACAGTATATGACAGGTGTGGGTCACTACGCTACTCTACTGTACGTTTTTTGGGGCATCAGGCTCAGAAGTGAGCTTGTGTCACCAAGAACAAAACCGTGAGGAAAGTAAGGCCCAAAACAGAAAATATACAGCATGTTGGGCCGGACTGTTACAATTTCAAACTCAACTTTTTAGTGGACCTCGCAGCATAAAACATAATTTGGTTTGTTACCAAACACCTTGTTGCGTTTATTTCACCGCAAATGCAAAAGCTAGTGAAAAACAAACGCGACCTAAGTAGCTTTGTTCTCTTTATTATTATTATTGAAACTTCAAATAGATTATTACTTCTTCTTCTTCTTCTTCTTTGTCAACATAACACATCAGCCATCAATAATTTAGTTAAAACTAGTTATTTGATTCATTTTTTGCTGCAAGCTGAATATTTTTTTTATAATAAATAAATAAATATGCAAGCTTTTCAAATGTTTTTTTTTTTACAAAAAGATCTTAATTATAAATCAAAAGGCCTATGCATGCATTTAATTACATAAATTGAGAACCATTTATGTCAGTAAATGCAAAAGAAGGTGTTAACATGTCTATTCAACTCGCCTCGCTGTTGGTCGAATAATTTTTTTTTTCTAGTGCAAGAGAATTAAAGTGTAGATGTTATTAATATGGTTTTTTACTTTGAGTAAAAAATATAATTGTAAAATAAAAAGTCGATGCTTATATATAATAAAATATAGTGAAGATCATATGCATTAATAAAGACATATAAAATCTCAACTGATTTTTAATGTAGTAAAAAAATGAGATGATGTTGCAGTTGCTACAATGAAATATCATTTTTTTAGTCTTTGTATAATAATTTCTAAAAAAAAAAGTGCAAAGAAAAAAATCCAAAAACAAATTACAAAAGAATGAAGAATAAATATTTCAAGTGTAAGGAATAAAAAATAATATTTGTTTTTCAAAAACAAATATAAAGAAAGAAAAGAAAAAAAGAAAAAAATATTACAAAAAAATAGTGATATATATGCCAAGAGTAAAAGGATAAATATGCCGAGTATAAAGAAAACAATGGGTCGAATAATTTCTTTTGACAAAAAAATAAATATGCAAGCTTTTCAAAGGGTTTTTTTTTACAAAAACAAATTCCTAATCACAAATAAAAAAAATATGCATGCTTTTAATTAAATAAATCAAGAATCATCTATGCCAATAAATACAAATAAAAGTGTTAACATATCTATTCAATTCGTCTCACTGCAAGTTGAATATTTTTTTAACGTAAAAGAATTAATGTATAGGTGTTATTAACTTTTTTTTTTTGACATCAAATAAAAATATAATTGTGAATCAAAAGTCAATACTTGCATATAATAAAATATAGTGAGGATCATATGCAATAATAAAAATATGCAATATTTTAAGCTAATTTTTAATGTACTAGAAAAACAAAATACTATTGCAATTGCTACAGTGAAACATTATTTTCTTAGTCTTTGTATAATATTTTTTCAAAAAAAATGTAAAGAAAAAAGAAATAATTTAAAAATAAATTATAAAATAATAAAGATAAGAACAAAAAAATAATAATATAAATAAGCTAAGTATAGAGTGAGAAAAAAAATATAACAAAAATTATAGATTTCCCACTATTATAATACCCGCTACAATAAAAAATTAGAAAAATTTAATATCATGTTATTTCTACATAATTTATTTTCTTTTAGTATATGCATAATAATAATTAGACTATTCTAATAAAAAGTTACGTTTCTACTTTTAAGAGTGAATCTCTAACCTCTCTTTAAAAGGAATCCTTCCCTCCTTTGAGATTATAGGCAATGTTTTTGAAATTTTTTTATTTGTATAGTCTAATTATACTAATAATAAAAGAAAAAATTACTTTTTGAAAAATTTCTTTTAGTTTATGTTGGACACTGTTTTTTAAAGTTTTCTTTAGTTATAATCTTTTTCAGTGATTTTTTTTCTTTTATTGAAATTTAATTTTTTAATTTTAAATATTTTTTTATTTTTTAAGATTATTTTGGTTTATTAATTTAAAAAATAAAATTTTTAAAATAAAAAATATTATTTTAATAATTGTTTAAGCAACAGTTGTAAAAGTAACCATCACCACAAAAACTTTAAAAAAATTAGGTATTTTCTATTATTATTTAAAAAAAAACTCTAAAAATTTTGTTCTTTTCTAATGGATTTCAAATTCTATAATGTTTTCAAGTTGTAGATTACAAAAGCATTTATTTCGGCATTTTTATTATTTTTCCTCCTAAGATAATTCTTCCCAACTACTCTTTCAGTCGTGATTGTAGTTCATCAGTCCTAATGCCTATATTTATGAAATAATCAATAAAGTCATGATATTACAAGTTAAATTAAAATTGTAATAATAATAAATTAAAATAATTAAAATGCTAAGGCTGGAAAATATGGGTTTCATGTGGGCTTGCTTTTTAGTCCACCTGCACAGTTTGCTGGGAGCCGGAGGCTCATACATATAATCCATAACCAAAGCTTCTTGATCTGTCCAGCCTAACAGCAATGAACTGTTTAAGCAGGAGGCTAATACTAAAACCTCCCTTGCACTCAAATCTTACCTTTAATTTCCCTTCTATCAATGTCCCCTTTTACTCAAAACCCATTTCCATTCACCAGAAAAGAAAATTGTCTGCCAACACTGCCATTACATCCTTAATGCAGAATCCCCTTTCAGGTACTTTTTTTTTTTGTTTGTTCTTACAGTCTAAATATGATGCTGAAAATATTAGTTATTGTGTTATGATGTAATTTTGCAGGTGCTGAGGAGGATTTGGTGGGTTATGTTTTTGGGAAGAAGAAGGCAACTGAAGTAGCCCATTTGTAGCTACTTCTCTGTTAACTTACTTGAATTTGTCTATTTTGTTGTTGTTTTGTTTTTATGGTTTTAGTTATTCATTGTTTTAGCAAATGAGTATAAATTCTGAAACTCTGACGAATCTGTTCATGATTTCTTACATGTTTAAGTACTTTCACTTCTAGCTACTTCATTTGTCTAGTTGTTTTCATGGTTTTAGGTATTCATTAGTTTAGAAAATGAGTATAAAGTTTGATTCTTTTGAAAACACTTGATGATTTCTTACACGAGTGTTTTGGTTTTGAGTTTTTTTTTATTTTTTTTGTTTTTTTTTTTTTTTTTTTTTTTTTTTTTTTTTTTATAAAAAATTTAGGATATGGAAACGTGTTGTTCAAAATGGTGATACTGTTATAGATGCTACTTGTGGCAATGGTTATGATACTTTAGCCATGCTGAAAATGGTGGCCGATGAATTGGGCAGGGGTCGTGTTTATGGGATGGACATACAGGGAGATGCTTTAAAGAGAACTTCTTCTTTGCTGGATGAAAGTGTCACTTTGAAGGAGGTAATTCTATCGCGTATTTAATTTACGACTTGTCTAAAATTTCTATTATGTATTTCCATTCACCAATCTTGGAACTCATAATTAAAGATTGAGACTTCTACCCTAATTTTTATGGCCAGCATTTCAGTTTTAATGATTAGAGACTTGAGGTAGCAATATAATTCCAGGGGTGCTAATCCTGCATCTCATAAGGTCTATGTTAACATCTATGATGCTTTATCCAGCCATTTATGGTTGTATGGCTCACTATTTTTTTTTTAATTCAACATGTAATTTGTTTGTTGTCAGTGTTTTGATCTTCGAAAAAGCAGAAAGCTTTGACCCTATTGTTCATGAAGAGGCTATTTTGATTATCTATACTCATGCAGTCCTTACTGAAACTCAATGTATGCAGAAAGAACTTGTGAAGCTCTTCTCCATCTGTCACAGTAGAATGGAAGAAATTGTTCCCGCAAATAGCCCTGTAAGGTACTTCCTGCCGCTCAAGTTTCTCTTGCTCTTGACTTTTTATGTTTAGTTTTTAGATATAGATTGTCGAGGCTAGTGATTTCAAGTTTTGCTTCTATTTGATGTACTTATGCCTCTGAAGTTCCCTTTACTTGCTTTGCTTTTTCAGTGAACCTTTTTCTTACATAGTTGGAATATCCGAATATATGATGCACCTGAACCTAATCTGATTAGGAATCAAAGATCAAAGGAAGACAGAATTTCTGAAAAGGGCCTAAAACAAGAGCCCTAACCATGCTCTATTATTGAATAATTTATTCTCTAATTATCTGCCTCTCCAAAAAGGATTACAACCCTTCAAAATATGTATGAAACGGACTCTTACAAGAAAGGAAAATCAGAATCCCTAAACAGATAGGAGAAATAAAAACAAAATCTGAAATTAAGGCTAAAGATCTGAAATTAAACCAAAAAAAAAATCAAACAGTACCTTCTAGGCCTTTTTTGAAGGCCTTCCCGATGTGAACCAACGAAGTGGGCTTCCCTTCTTAGAACAAGGCATGTAGAATCTCTTGACAAAATTTGAGTGCGATCTAATGATCTGATCAAAAGTTATGAGACTTTTGGTTAGTTAGGTTGTTTGGCTCGACCATGCCTCTTCTTGAACTTAGATCTATCCCACTAGTCCATAAATATATCTTTTAGGTTTTCCACTTGGTTCAATTGCAACAAATTCACATCCATCTGTTCAAAACTCCCCACATCAATATATCTCCAATTTGAATAGATTACACTTCATCTGTACTCCATACTCCCATTGAAGTGATTTAATTCCTTCTTTCTTCCAGGCTTGTTGCATTCAACTTGGGGTATCTTCCAGGAGGTGACAAAACGATAACCACGGCTTCAGAAACAACACAATTGGCATTGGAGGCTGCAAAGAAAATATTAATTCCTGGAGGGCTGATCAGTTTAGTTGTGTATGTGGGGCATCCTGGTGGAATGTAAATTTCTTGCTTGACTTGATTCTTTTTTTCATTTTGTTATGATATCTGCATGTGCTGTATGGTTTTCTGCCCTTGACAAGTCATGTTTTGCTCCATATAGTGCTGCACTGTGTTGTGAACCTCTTAAAGAGTTCAACTTTTCATGAGTTGGAACTTGCAAGTATTCTCTTTCTACCTGATATTGTACGTGTTTTTTTTGTAAAACTCTATTATTTTCACCGGCAAATGAAATTTATGAATGTAGGATGAACCCACTCACAACTGTGCTGGTCATTTTAACTACTGTCTGATATAGCACCCAAATCTATTATCTACAGTTTCTTGATATTATTCATTTTCTCTTTCCTTTTCTGGGAAATATTCTAGAATTAAATCATAGTCCCTTCTTACTGATGTATGCTTTTATCTCGAGGGTCATATGTTTCTGTCTTCTTTTTAATCTTCAACTGATGTGTCAGATTTATCTTTGGCATATACCTTCCAGGGAAGAACTGGAGACTGTTGAAGCTTTTGCTTCGGGATTATCAGTTGATAATTGGATCTGCTGCAAGTTCCAGATGTTAAACCGACCTTTAGCTCCTGTACTGGTTCTCTTATTCAAGAGGTATCATGGTGAATTACATACCTTAGTAGCTTTAGAATTTGGTGTTTTCTGAGACAAATTTCTTCAGTCATTTTTCTTTCTTGATAAAAATAGTGACTCTACAAGGTCCTACTAAAACTCTGAATATGGATGGATTCCTCACAGAGAGGTAGCTGAAACACAATGAGGTTCTGCGTTTTGGACCCATCTTCTTGCAGAAGGAAGCCTACGCGAAGGATGATTACGTCATGAGGTGAACAGCCAATCTGAAACCCACCACACCTGTAACTCCTGAGCATGTTTGCTTTTTGTACCCAATCCATTTGCCACCCATGACTGCCACTGGATATTTCGTGGACGATCTTAGTCCCATGAAAAAGATGGTTACAAAGGAAACACTTGTGTATATTTATATATTTTTTTTGGTGGATTAGTATATACGCTCTAGTCATTCAAATTAACATTTGTAAATTTCCTTCGTTCATGGGTTCATTTACGAAAAGTCAAATTGCTTAGTTCGTAGGTTTTTTTTTTTTTTTTATATATATAAAAAAAACTGACCATTTTATTCAGATTTTGATATTAAATATTTGCCATAACGAAAAAAAGAAAGGAGCTAAGGTTAAACTTAAGGAGGAACTCGAGACGTATGATATGATTTTGTTTTCCTATAATAAAAGTACAAAAAGGAGAGGAAGTTAATAAACGATCGCGATGGGACTCGAACCCACAATCTCCCGCTCCGGAGGCGAGCGCCTTATCCATTAGGCCACGCGATCACTTGTGAATAACTCTTTGAATATTATTTATATATATATATTATATATCATCACCTTTTTTGTATTCCGGGGCAAAGAGAAGGTGGCAGTTGGTTTAATAAATACTAGTATCTGCGCAACACTGCAGGGGATAAATTTTCTTTTTAAATGTCAAAAACAAAATATAAAATTGTTTTATATTATTGTTAAACTTGAAAATAAAATTATTTTGAATGTTTTTTTTATTAACATATCTCTTATTTATTTTAAAGAACATAAGGTTTTTAATTAGAATAATTGTTTTTGTTAAAAACATATTTAGTATTTTTTATATTTTATATATGACTGAAAGCTAAAAAAAAATCATAAATGTGAAAAAAATTATTTTCAAAATTTATTTAGAAATTTTAAAAATTAAAAATAATTTGAATGAGGTTCTCATGAACACTTTATTATTATTAATAATATTATTATTTTTATATTAGATACATAGTAATTGAAAAAATATTAAAATTTTAATACAAATTTATTATTTAAGAACCATAGTTATGAAAATCAGGGAAACAACAAATAAAACACTTCAAAAGCATTCAAACCAATAGCTTGGTTATGGCAAAACGGTGATCCATGCATGGACAATGATGTGATCATGGAAAGGAGTGAGGTAAATTGAGGAGAACATAACCTTAGTAAAAGGTGATCTATGCAATTGGTACATTACTGAACATTTTTTTGTTATAAATAGAGAAAATCTTAAAAAAAAGAACAAAATAAGCCTAGCAAACATTATAAATCCAAAGAATTTGGACTTGACAGTTAGTCAAGCTCAAGAAATAAATCTATTTTCTTGCTTCTCTTGGTGACTCAGTGACCACTATATCGAGGCAACATCCTCAACTTCTTCTCGTGAATAGACCAGCTTACAGCCACCTTCAGTAACAACCCGACAAAAAGGAGAAGAAAAACCAAGAAACATTAAAAAAAAGTTAAATCAAGGAGAAGAAAATAAAATGAATAAGCTGGTTTGCGTGGTTTTTCTTTTTTTTGCATGTGACAGTGACCCTCGCCACCAACACAAGAAGAAAAGGGAGAAGAATCAATTCCATATCCACCCTTTTTTTTCTTCACCGATGATAGCACGTGAACTCACGCATCACCACTATTCCTCCACTTCCCAAAGTTCTCCACCATTGTTTCCTTGGTTACAAAGCCTCTCCAATTATTTCCTAGTCCGTAGAAGGTTGATCTATAATCTTAAATCATTTTTGTTGACAAATTGCTAAAAATTATGAAATTTTAGGACAAAATGCTGATTATTATGTATAATTTTGGATTGTTTGGACGTTATTAATTTGGTTTGATGTGTCTTTTAACTCTGAAATGACTTGATTTTTTGTGTTGAATTATGAACTTATTTTTTTAAGGTTGTGATTTCTATTTGAACATTAAATGTTGATTTTGGAATTGTGGTTGAATTTATGTTGATTTGAGTATTGATTTTTTATTCATCAATTATGTTTGGGTTGGTGTTGAGTCATTTGAATTAGTATGCGATTTGAATAAAATTCATGAAATTAATAAGATTTGTGTGGATTTTTAGTGGTACTCGGTTTTGAGTTGATGAATGATAATTCATCTTGAGTGGATATCATATTTAAAATAGCTTGATAAAAACATTTTATTTATGTTCGGCCAAACACGACCTTAGTCCAATTTTAATAAATTTTTAATTTTTGAAGGATCATCTTGAAATCAATTTTGAATTCCTCATTTTTTTACCCTTTTATATTTAATATTTGGAATTGTGATCTATACGTGAGATACTTTTTTTGGTATTAAATAAATCAATTTCCTTCCACAAAAAAAAAAAATTCTTTCAAAAATACAATTTTATTTTAAATTGCTTATAACCAAGTCTCTCAAAAATAAACAAAATATCATATTTGCATAAATAAAAAAAATACATGGCATGATTTAGCATCATTAAATATAAAAAATCCAAGAAAATAGTTTTGTTGATATCCCTGCATGCATTTTTAAATTTAATAACCAGTTTATGAATTCCATAAGAACTTGACCTACATTTTAAAAATATCAAAACAATTTTTTTTTTGTTCGAATACCAAGGATTATGAACTTATACATATAATGTATTTCCAATATTAAAAGAAAAATGTAAAAAAAATAATATTTTTTGATATTAGAATAGTTAGGTTTTAACCTGATAAGATATCTTCTTATTGATGATGACTTTCTTAAACTTAAAATAGACAAATGATTAGAAAACACAACAATACTTTAGTTTATATCAGACAAGTGAACATACCAGTTAGGGGCAAAAAAGCCCATTGTGAATAATCAAACGATGATTCAATAAAATCCATCGAAACTATGAATGACATCTCACAACGACAGGTGTTTTTAATGATAATCAGAAGAACGAATACAATTAGATTAAAAAAAGGAAACTTTTCTCAAAGATAGTATGCTACTTGGTGAACTCCAACAACAGTTGAGAGTAACGCTGCGCTTGAGGGGCATCTTCATGGCCAAAGATTAGGTTTACCCTTTGAAGGATGACTATGATACATGAAAAACATATTATCACATGAAGGAGTTGCCGAGAGACAATTTGCAATAATCATTGATGTAAATGATTGTAAAAACTCTTTCAAAGAAGTAAGCAATTTCACGGCTAAGAAAGTTTATCACTTCTCAAAGAATAACTAACTGAGTAGAGCTTCATTTATCACCTAAAGGTCCAGGATATGTAACAAAGAGGCAATCAAACACATTGACCAAATAGATAAAACTCGTGTGAGCTGAAGAGTCAAAAGATCAAGAGAATTTATTTTAGAAATTGCAAACCTCATCCACTAAGCAATAGAGAGATGGCAAGAAATTGGGGCCTATATTTTAAACCAGGTAAGGATGCATACATATCATTTAATCCCAAATCATTGCATAATGTTTTTGCAGATATTTTCCAAGAAAACTCATGAAGAAAAGTCCAGCGAGACTCCACCCAACAAGGTTTTGAGCTTAGTAAGGCTCCAACAATTAAAAGCAAAATAAGGTTTAACAAAGAAAGAATCCAGCAAGACTCCAACAAATTAGGACCTGATAAGGTTCTGAGCCCACTAAGACTCTAGCAATTAAGAACCCAACAAGGCTTAACAAAGAAAGAGTCCAATAAAAGTCTAGCAAATTAGGACCTAGCAAGGTTCTAAGCCTGATAAGGCTCTAACAATTAAAAACCCAACAAGGTTTAACAAAGAAAGAGTCTAATAAGACTCCAACAAATTAGGACGACAAGGTTCTGAGCTCAGTAAAGTTCCAGTTGATTATAAACCCAACAAGGTTTTAAAGAAAGAGTTCGTCAAGACTCTAGCAAATTAAGACACGACAAGGTTTTGAGCCAAATAAGGCTCCAATTAATTAAAAACTCAGCAAGGCTACAAAGAAATAATCCATTAAAACTCTGATAAATTAAAACCTGACAAGGTTCTGAGCCCAACAAGGCTCCAATTGATTAAAAGCCCAACAAGGTTTTCAAGAAAGAGTCCAACAAAACTCCAGTAAATTAGGACCCGACAGGGCTCTAAGCCCAACAAAGCTTTAGTTAATTAAAAACCCAGCAAGGTTTTAAATAAAAAGTCCAGCAAGACTCTTGCAAATTAGGACTCAATAAGGTTCTGAGCCTAACAAGGTTCTTGTTGATTAGAAATTCAGTGAGGATTCGAGCCCAACAAAGCTTTAATTGATAAAAAACCCCAACAAAATTCCAATAAAGAAAGGTCCAGCAAGTAAAAACCCAACAAGGTTCCAACAGATGACTAGAAGTCCAACATGAACAATCCAAAGAAAAATCAGAAGATGGTCCATTTAAGAAAAGGAAAGTAAGACATCTCCAAGACATAATCAATTATCCATGAAAAAATCCTAGATATTTTTCACACCACAAGCAGGTTAACCGATCACGAATCACACACTAGTTTCCTGAACAGAGACTATGGGTAGATTACCCGATCACAAACCACAAGCAAGTCACCTGTACAAAAAGACCATCCGTGAAAATCCTAGATAGTTTTCACACCAAGAACAAGTCACCCGATCACGAACCATAGGTAGGTTATCCGATCACAAACCACGAGCAAGTCATTTGAACAAAGACCACAACCAGGTTACCTTATCACGAACCACGGTAGGTCACCCAAACAAAGATCATCTATGACAAATCCTTGATATTTTTCACACAACAGCAGGTTATCCGATCACAAACTATAGGCAGGACACTCGATTAAAGACCATGAGTAGGTTACTTGAATATAGACCACGAGTATGTTACCTGAACACAAACCATAAACAAGTCACCCGATTAGAAATAATGAGCAGGTTACTTGATCATGAACCATGAGTATGTCACTTGAATAGAGACCATTTATGAAAAATCCTAGATATTTTCACTCAGAAGGTTGACACTTAAACACCCAACACATTTTTCTTTTCTTTACAAATGTACTTTCTAAAGTCTCATAAGACTTTATACCATAAGTATTGTAAAGAAGGGGGCAACTGTCATAACTCGATTTTTTACCCATTTTTTTTTAAATAAAAAAATAGCAAAAAGAAAAACACAAAATTAAAAAAATATATATTTTTGATGTATTGCGTTATTTTTATCATTTTTAGCATCTTTTTAAAAGAATTAAAAATTCAAAAATTTACTTTCTATGCGTTCAATTTTTAACGCGCTCATTTCAAAATTATTAGTTTATTTTGCTCATCAAGTCAATGTTGACATTTCCTTTTTCAAAAAAAAAAAAAAATTTGGACAAGAGGACTAAAGTTCAAAGAAAGAAATGAGAGACCAAAGTGATTTTAGGTTTCTTGGTCACCAAGTTTGCTTGGTGGCCAAGCAATGAGAAGAAAAAGATAAATTATTTTTCCTATAAATAATAAGGGAATCTCACATACAAAAGAGGAGAGGGAGAATTTTAGGGAAGCATTAGCCAAAGAAAAAAGAATTAGTTATTGCATAAAAAAGCCATACACACAATCACACACTCTCTCCTAAAATCATAGAAAAAAAAAATACAAAAAAGCCGAAAAGGATTTCCCACACTTTTCTCTTTAGCTCACACACTGTCATAAAAGAAACAAAAAATCCTAGACCCATTATTCCTAAACCCAACCACCAACCATATAAAGGATAGAACATAAAAAAAACACCATGGGGGCCATCTTCTCCAGAACCACCGTAACCCTTTCTCAGTTAACACCATAACCTCTATTTCTTTCCTAAAAACCACCGTTAACTACGACCAACAGTCAAACCTATTAATCTTCTAAAAATCACAAACACATACCTTTCTCATTGTTACATTGCCATTGACAGCCACCATGAGCTGAAATTAATCCTTTTTTATTCTCCCTCACTAGCCACCAGCAAAACACCAACACACACACACACACACACACTTTCACCATACCTTGACTTAAAACCAAAAAGAAAAGAAAAGAAAAGATCATGTATCTCTCTCCCATTCTAAGTAATGACAACACCAACAATAACATTGTTAGAATAGACACCACTATTAGATAATTTGATGTGGATTAACCCACACACTAGCAAATACCCATTACATGCGCCAAATGAGCTAATTACACAATTCAAAATAAATGCATTGAAAGAAGCATTGAATGAGTTGGTTCTACAAGTTTTAGACAAGGCAGATCTTAAAGATCCATTAGAGGGGTCTAATCCAACCTTATTTGGGCTATGAATTCTCAGCAACAAGGCTGTCAATTTTTGTATCAATTTTGATTAGCCTTGTTTATTTCAGTTTTCATGTGTTTTAAGGATTTCATATTATGTGTGGGAAAAATATTTATTTCTATTATTTTTATTTATTTCCTTGTCAGGTGAGGAGAAAACACAAAAAAGAAATCCAAGCTGATTTGAGATACATAAGTGGCGATAAGGTTTTCTAGTATGCAAGGAGAATATTTCAATAACTTTGATCATGTTTCTTAATATTAGAAGGAAAATTAATGGCAACAAAAGAAGGAAAATAAGGACAACAAGTAGTTTCCTTTAAAAAAAAAAGATAAATACAAAGCTGCAATTAAAATCATCTTTTATCTAGGAAACTACTTTGGCGGCAGCTTCTCTTTTAGTTCCTAGGATTATTGGAAACATTGTAGGCTATAAATATGCCTTGTATCGACCTACAATATTTTCTTTTCTTCTTCTTTTCTCACGACATCATAGGAATCAGACTTATGGAATTTATTTCTTTTACATCAACTATAACCCAAGGCTTATTTGGGTTTAATTAATACTTTGTTTTCAGCTATGATCCAAGACTTATTTGGATTAGGGTTTGGGCTTACTAGTATAGGTTTTGGATTAGTTTTGTAAATAGGTCAATTCAGCCTACAAGGATAGATCCATTATGGTTAATTTTTCAGAAGTACTTAAACTCTTGTAAGCCTAAGTTTTAGCACATTTTGATCAATAATAATTATAAAGTTTTTTCAACTTAACATGTAAGAGTGATTTTTGCATCATTTGGTTCTTAAAAGAGCTAAAATAACTTATCAAAGATTATTTGGTTTTGAGGCATCATTCGATTCAATTTCAATAGTACTAGTGTCTTGGGACAAGTTTTCATTGTATCACACTTTTATCAGACCTCTTTTGACTTTTCAAAATCAAATTTCAATCTTGATTGTGGGTTGCGTGACCACGTGATCATGAGGTTCGCGTCACTATTATCCTTTAAATCCTGCTCCTTTTAACAACAAACCATCATCTTCTCTTTGGATTTCTAACTTTAGCTCCTCGACAAATGAGTTATGAATGAGCTTGCTTTTTTCTAATATCTTTTTAAGCCGAGAATTTTTAGACCAAGTTCTTGATCTAGAAAACCAGGTTTTGTTCATCATAATAAACCCTCCATAGTAGGCTGATAGAATTTAGAAACACCATTAAACCATAACAACCACAAACACAGGAAAATGATGTAACTTACTTCAGGTAAAGCATACTAGGGATGATAATACCTTTGTTTTATGCAACTAGTTTTTTGCCTAGAATCTTTAAAATCATGTTAACTTCCTAATAACTATAATACTAGGTGGTGAATCCTTATCCAACCAAAAACCTCTTAATTCATCTGGGAAGGGTCTCTGTTATGTCGCGCTCTTGCGAAGGGTACAACATACCTTATAAAAAGAGAAAAAAAATCCTCTACAAAAAAAATCACTCTTGTAAAAAAACTATATGTCAAGAAATGTCAGACCAATAAGACCAGTCACCATCCTTTTATCATTGCCAGAATCCAAAAATAACAGTAGTAAGAGTAATTATAGCCCCCAATAGCTCCACACTAATTGCCTCTCCTCCTCCGTCATCGAAACATAACAGTAATAACCCTTATAGATTGAACTAGCAGCGAGAGGAAGGGAGAAAGGCTAAGACTTTTCAATGCTTGATCTACTACCATAAGTACCGTTCATCTTCACCGTTGGTACAAGAAGAGAGATAAAAAGGAGGCATGCCTAATCCAGCAGATCATGTGCCTTCGTGGTCATTAGAATATGCAACGAATCACCCAAAGAATCTCTGAAAGATCAATAAAAGGTTTTCTAGTTACTTTAAATGTAGGTGGTGCCATATTTGTTTTTCCTATGTATCCCTTTTCCATATAGTTCGTTGAAATATCTCTTATGATAGCATGATAACCCCACTAAGGATTCATGTTAGGGCTAAACTTTGTTTATTGTTTTCAATGATAACATGCTTTATGTGATTTAATACAAGCTTTGAATATTTTTATTATGTTTTTTCTTAATAAATAAATAATGTGTGTTTTTTATTAATATATTTGATTTTATCTTTTTTACTTTTGCATATATCTTTGTTTGTGTTGTTTTTTTAGTCTTTATTTTATACATCTTTATTTTATTCTTATTCTAGGATTGGATATGGAGTTGTGATCATGCACCCATATCACTATTTAGCTTAATTTTAATTGTAAATATTGATAAAATATCAACATAAATTTTTATTTATAAATACTTTTTGTAAATTGTTAATTATCTCAAATGTTTTTGTTTATCTTATGTGTGATGGTATTTTTTAATGTTTATTTATTTTAGTTTTCGAGATATAACCCTCCTTTCTATAATAAGTGAGCTAGAGTTGGATCAATGCTATCTCACACAAGCTAATTGAGATTGAGTGGTTACTTTTAAGCCTATTTTGATCATTATAGGTTAAAATGGATTTAAATTCATTGATCGTTCACTCTCCTTACAAGTTCAAAGGCTATTTTCATAAAAGTGAGGATTATGCCTTCTTCAGGCTCAAGTCCCAAATCACTTCCTTTAGTTTAGTTTAGGTTTTTAACCATAATAATAAACACATGTTTGTTTTAGCAACCATAATTTAAAGCTCGACCGATATTTTTTTACAAACAAACACAAAGCATTTACAATAGGTACGATTTATTAGGGTAACTTTTATCTTTCCTTAAACATAATCATCCCTTACTTAAGAATCTTTGAAAGATCAGTATGAGGTTTTCTAGTTACCATAAAATTAAATGGTGATTTATTTTTTTCCTATTTACCTCCTGTCATCACATGCACAACATTAAATGACGGAGCTGCCTCCTGGATTGAAGGGTGTTTGGGTTAATCATAAAGTTATAATTTGAGGGAGTTGTCATCTAGTATCATGGTCACTAGGAAACCTATTGTTTATGAGAGCCTGGATAAGAGGACTAGTTGTGCAAGGGGAAAACACATCACCCCCAGTGCACCATACCTAAGATAAGTTACATTGTTGATTGATTGTTATTCTAAGTCGTGTTTCTATCCGTTGGTCTTATCTAAGGTTCAAGGCAAATCTCCGTTCGTGAGGAAGTCTACCTTAGCGGGTTAAATCTTAACTATTCTAAGGCTCAAACTTTAGCATCACACTTGTTTTTTGGATACATCTAATTCCTAACGTTTATTGCTATTAATTTATTTAATTTAATATTGTAAGTATGCATTATGTTGTAAAATTCATACCTTGAATATTAATTAAACAAATTAATTTTTGTGTTAATTTTGAAAATTTTCTCAAATCTTAATGGATAATCATAAGTTAGTTATGATATTCATTTTGAACTTTTAAAACATGATAAAAATTCATTTTGTTTTTTAGAAAATATGCACAAAAAAACTTTAGAATTTGGTCGTATACACGAAAACAAAACATATTTTTGTATTTTTTTGAAATGAGGATTTTTTTTTTGGAATTTTTTGAGATTTCGACGAAAACCATGTATTTTTAATATTGAGTCCATATCTTACAGTGTACGTCTACAACTCAATATTAAGTGAAATTCTTGAAGAAAGACATTTTGTGTATTTTTTAAAAAAGAAGGCAATTATTTTGGATTTTTTTTGAAATTTTTGGAGAAAAATAAGGTATTTTTAATATCAGGTTTGTATCTCACAGTGTAAGTATATAACCCAATATCAGGTAAAATTGATGCCCCAAATTTTTTACAATTTTTTTTGAAATTTTTAAGGGTTTGTTTGGCAAGACCCTAAAATAAGGACAAATTAAAACTAAAGAAAAAACCTTAAAGCGAGTTTGTCAAACACGCCATTGGTTTAAAATCAAAGGCATTAAAAATATCTTAAGGCCGTGTTTGGCAAACACGCCTTAAGGACCCAAACAAGGCTTTATTTTCTTAACAAAATTGACGCGAGCCAAACACGCCTTTAGCTTTTGAGTTGGGGGCCAACTACATGAACAGGGTCTATTGGGCCCAAGGCCCTAGGCCATGCACACGGGTTGGGCTGAGGTCCAACCCAACCCGGTTTTTGTTAGGCCGACAGTCGACCCAATAAACTTCTCTCTTTCCCCCATATTAAATATGGGCTGGACCTAACCCAGCCACACAGGCTAAGCTGGCTGGAGGGTGCAACCCTTTCTTTTATCATTGGCCCAACCTAGTGATAGAATTTTCTTGGCAATAAAATTGCCAAAAAAAAATGAGTTACACTCACTTTAGTCTATGTAAAACATTATGTAAATAACCAAAAGAGGTAGAATAAGCTTTCCTGGGTGAGAGGTGACTGTTGATTGTCTGATGGTGGCGCCTCCAGGGATGTTGGTGGCTTATGGTAGCTGCTGGAGGGGGATAAAGGTTGCTAGTTGGGTAACTAAAAAAATAGTGTGTAAAGGTTGGTTTTTTAGCTACCTTTCTCCACATGATTTTCTCCTTTTTTTTGCATGAAATTCACCCTTATTATAGGGATGAAAAAGGAACATATGATTTTTATTGGGCATGAATCTTGTCCTTTATTCTCACATGAAGGATCTCAATTGTTGGCTAGAAAATGATACCTTGGGCTGTAAAAAATGGGTTGTAAAGTTGACTGGGTCAGCATCTTTGGGTCAACTTTTTCGCTGGTTTTTGGTGGAAAATCGATGGGAATATAATTGAGAATGTTGTACAACTTGAGCTTTATTAAAAGGTGTCTTTGTCATTTTATTTGAGGCGTGAGTGGTGCATTAAGAGTCCGTTTGGCTAAGCATTTGCGGCTGCGTTTTTATTTAACAGTTGCAACATACTGTTTGGTTACAAAACGAGTGGCAATTTTCATGCATATGCCTCACTTTTATCTGCGTTCAAAACTCAGTTTCGCAGAAGCACAAATTGCATGCTTTTCATTTCCTGTTTATTGCAACTGTGTTTAAACACAGTATAAAATTGTTCTCCTCTTCCTTCCTTGACCAGTGCTTCGGGTATGGGTGGATTTTGTCCAGATGAGAAAACCATGAGGGCTGTTCTTACTTGGGCGTGCTACTGCTGGAGGCGAGGGAGATAGCTGGGCTGGCCTACTGAAACCATTTTTCTTTTGTTCAACCACGAGGGTTGTTCTTAACAGTTTTCCTTTTGTTCTTCCCCTATTGCTGCACTTGAAGATGATGATAACGGTGAGGAGGGCTGGCCTACTGAAACCATTTTCTTTTCTTCTATTTTCCCTTTGTTCTTCCTAGTCTTATTTATGTGCTCTCCTTATCTGCGTAGCGAGTGAGTTAAATTCACTCTCCACAACAACAAAAAAATGAACAGTAAAAAAAAAATTAATTTTTAATTGTATTTTATTAAAAAAAATTAGTATTTAATATTATTTAATAAGACTACATAAATTAGAAGGAGATCACATGAATGCGTGATATTTGCAGAATTTGATCGTAATTCTAATTTTGTTTCTGATGATATTTTACATGATTTTGTTGCATGCTAAAAAAACCATGAAAATTGTAGTCCTTATCCGATGAATTTCGTACGTAATGGAATTGTAGATAGTTTAATGAAATAATAAAAAATATTTTATGTAAAATATTATTTATTTCATGATATAATAATAGTAGTTAAATCTATAATATTTAAATTAAAAACCATCAATATTAATATATATCTTTTTTAGTTATTTTATAACCTTAATTTAAAAAGTATTTTTAACCAAACATATTAAATTACTTTTTGTTCAACCTCAATTTCAACCAAAATTTAAACAAATATATATTTTTTCAAACCAAACTCAACTAAAAATACTTTTTATAAAATAGTTTTTTTTAAACCACAACCACAACTACAACAGCTACCACAATACCACGCACACTTAAATGGCTCTAAAAAAAAGCTTTTCAGGTAGCTCTTCCGGGTTTAGAGAAAAAAGACAAAGAATAGTGTCAGGTGATATGTCGTCTGACACTATTTTTTGTATAACACACTACAGTAGAATAAATATGATAATAAAAAAAGTAAATGTCATATTTTTATTCTCAATATGTCAAACAATATGGATATTTCTAAAACCTTCAATGTTTCTGGCATTATTCTTATATAATGATGAGCAGTTATATCTAGATTTAAATGTTTACTCGAAGTAGAGTCTTTTGTAAGTGGAAAGGACTAATGTAAAATATCTAGTAAATATATTTATAGGCTAAAAGGACAAAGAAAATACTTAAAAAGTGTAAACATGTCTAATGATCATTATAACATAAACAAATATAATTTTAAATTTCATCATTAAACAATGCCTAAATTTTATCAAAGTATTCTGAAGATCAACTCACTATAACCAACCAAGGTTGGAAAAGTCTCTATAGATCTAAAAGATGTTATTTTTTATTTTTATCATTTTTTATTATTTAATTTAATACAAATTTATTTAATTTCAACCACTATTTAAACAATTTATACTTAATTTTTAAAATATATTATTATTATTATTAAATTCTAAAGTTATAAAAACAGTTTTCTCTACGGTCAGAGGTTTATAACAGCAAACCTAGCGTTTTAAATACCCTTATTTTCTAGATTTTGTTATAAATTGCAACATATTTGTCATTAAACGTGCTTGCAATGCCATATTATTTGAAAGTTGAAAGTTTTATATGAGATAGATGATTAAAGTACCCTACAAATACTCGCTATATTATATAGAGAGAGCGTTCCATGGATTAGTAATAGTGCTTTTGGGTTTTTCGAAAGAAAATTACAGCTAGCTAGCTATTAACATGTATTAAATGTAGTGATATAAATCGGACTAGTCATAGTTTAATTAGAAGAGAGAGGGATTGATTTAAAATCAATTTCTCCTTCAGAACTCTTTTTTTTCTATTCTTATTTTGATGCCAATGTTTTGGAGCACGAAATGCAAATTACAACTTCAAAATTGACAAGAAAAAAAAATGCAACTCTTATATCCAACTGTTTTAGGCACATCTTTCATCACAATCTGAGTATTTAACAGGAAAACTTCACGCCATGCATGTGGCTGCTGACATCTGATACATTAGTAAGATTTATGAAGAGTCAACAGGTGTTTCAGGATTAGCTCCCCATTCAGTCCAAGATCCATCATAGACTGCAACATCTGACTTTCCAAGTCGATGGAGACCCTGAAAGACATGAGCCGGAGTCATTTGCACTTTAACAAGATCGGACTATATTTATGCCAACAATTTTCCCGGAAATGCAAAACAAGAATCAAGAATTTGAGCTTCGTGGTTTTCCACTCACTAGGTTCAACATCGCATAGTGGAAAAACTTTCATGAAATTTTTCAGGATGGATTGTAATAAATAGAAGGATAAATACCAGAGCAAGAATGCAAGCAGTTACACCAGTCCCGCATGAAGTAACAACAGGGCTTTTCAAAGAGATGCCTGTATAAAACTGTGTCAGATCCACTAAACCTTGAGCAGATTAGCAAACAGAAATATACTCTAGGAGCATAATGTAAGATAATGACTAGATAGTAAAGCTGAATGCTGACAGCTAAAGTACAGTTTTTCCATCATGTCTTATTATAAAGGCAGAAATCAGAAAACTCTGACAAATAACAATTATGTTTTCGTTTCTTTAATCACTTTTTTTCTTAGAAACCTAACAAACCTCCATTCGATCAACTAAAAAGAAAAAAACCAATCCATGAAAAAAAACAAAAAAACCATTTCACATTCTGAGATATGGACTTCATCTAAATGCGCAATGCCGATATGTATGGTCATGATCTCTGGAACTAATGTTTTTAGGCAGGCACCCAGAAACATAAAGGTTCTTCCTTACCTTCTTGATCAAATCGTTTTTTAAGCTCATCTGCTGGTAAGAGTGTCTGTGAAGAATCTAACAGCTGCAAAAAACAAACACGCTAATGAAGAAAAAGGAAAATAGAGAGAACCACCTGTCAGCTTAAAAAATAATCATTAGTTTAAGAACACTGTAAGTCTATCTATTACTTGCGCAAATGGAATGCACTTGCTGCCAGGAACATGGCCACTTTTTATTCCCTTTCGAGGTTCTGGAGCAGCGCCATCAAACCTGCAAGAAGAGCATATGTCCTTGATCAAAATCGTATCTTCAATAAACAATCCTAGATCACATTGATAGGAAGAGTCGAATGTTGATATTTGAAGTAAAAGTAGAGATTGCAGTTTAAAGTTGGTAAGATATAGTTAGATGATTTAATTTAAGTTAGCAGATTGAATGGAAGGGGGAGTCTGGAAAGTTGAGCCTTATAAAGAGACAAAGGCTGTGATGGCTGTTAGGCTACATAAACTGACATGAATCACCAGATCCGATTACATACCAGAGTTTAAAGTGTAGGGAAGTTGAAAGCACGTTAACAAGTAAGATAATATTTAAAACCCTACTTGAAACTTTATCATACACTTTAATCAATGAAAATTAGTGATGGTTTTTTGCTATTTATACTTTCCTACTAATCTACAAAGTCCAAACTACGAGAATAGCTAAACGTCAAATGCATCATTCAATAACATTTCCAGGGAACGCCATTGATTATAAAGAAGATTCGGAATAATTATTCTACTAAGATAACAATATTGCATTCGCAATATGAAAACCATTTATCATTAATACAATTAAACAAAATCACTGAACATACCTGGCCTTTGAACGAGCATCTACGTGTTGATGAGTCCTGTCTTCAATATTACTTTTAACCTGAAAATTGGCCCAGAGAAAGCATGTAGTGCAGATTCATTCATGTTTTGAGGACTACGTAAGTCAAGCAGATAACTAAATTTTGCCGATTGCTGACATATTAGATGGTTACAGAAACTAAAAGTTTATCCATGGCCACACCAAATAAGACACCAGCTAAATATGCACAAACTTGTCAACCTTTTTACTCCAAGGAATGGAAGAATGAATGCAAGACTTATCAAGGAGAAACTCCATTATAATTTCGAATTTGTTTCAGTGTTGTCCTGATGTCAAGCTGATACTTGTTTATATCATTCCAAACAAATGTTAATTTAATTTCACAAATAACTCAATGTTTGATTCCAGTACCCACAAAAAATTCACAAGTGCTAGCAGAATTGACGGCTCAATATGTGCCATCTTATTTAGTCTAGCTAATACAGAAATATATATATTGTATATAGGCATATAATTGATAGGCTTTATTCTTAACTTGATGACTGATTTTCAGCCTTGTAATGTGCGATGGTCTCTATAAAAGGAAGGCAACCCTCACAAGAACAGGTATTCAGACCAAAACCTTCTTTAGCATGGAATCAAAACCCCAAATTCTCTTCATAGCATTCTCTCGGCTTGGCTGAATTTATTTATTTCTGGTTCCTTGTTTCTTTTCTGGTACTTTTCTGTGGGTAGCGACAGAAAGCAGAACTTCAATATTTTTTTTTTGGTATTGGCAGAAGTGGTTCTCTGGTTTGGAGGTTTAGTTTTTTATTGTGGAGTTCTTAGCTGTCTCTTGGTTCTCAATTGTCTCTTGGTTTCTCGATGGTGTGGTGCTTATTTAGTTTAGAGTTTCAGTCGTCTTTGGTTTGGTGGCTATCGGCAGGTCTTGTAGCTATGATGATTTTTTTCTATCAATTTTTTGTGGTTATTATGTCAGGAGAAAATTCTATTGTTCGATTTACTAGCAAGAATTAAGCTAGATAGGAATTCCAAATATATATGTTTGTGGAAGGGAAGGAGTTATGGGGTCATTTGGATTGGTCTTCTACAGCTCCCATTGATCCCAAGGAACTTAATTCATGGGAAAGTAGGGATGCCAAAAATGCTACCTGGCTACTAAGTTTTGTTGATCCTCATATAGTCAACAATATTCATGGGTTCACTACTGCTAAGACGATGTTAGATTACCTTTGACGAATTTATTATCAAGATAATTCTGCTCGAAAGTTTCAATTGGAATTAGACATCAGAAACTATTGAGCTATTTTATTCTAGTTTTAGTAATTTATAACATGATTATTTTGGATTGGTGCATTCCCAGGTTCCCAAAGCAACTTTAGCAACACTATAAGCAGTTCAATCTGAGAGCCAATTGGATCAATTCTTGAAGCTATGACCCGAGATTGAAAGTGTACGAGCTATGTTGATCAATCACCAACATGTCCCATCTTTGGATGTTTGCTTGGGTGGACTCTTGTGTGAAGAACATCTTGCCTCACAGCTTGGCCTTGCTCAAAATGCTTGCAGTTCTGAGAAGGTTAATATGGCCTACGCTACTCAAGGAAGATGACGATCCAGATCTCCGCCACAGTGTTATAGTTGCAAGGAAATTAGACACATTGCAAAATTTTGCAGCTAGAAATTATGCTATTATTGCAAGGTCATATAATTAAGGATTGTCATGTCCGCCCTCAGAACTGATCTCATATTGTTGTTCAATCCACTTTTTTGCCTACATATTCTGTACAACCCATTGTTCTGGGTTCTTCTTCCAACATTACTCCCAAACATTTTCAACAAATGATTATTTCCACCATTTCTGCTCTTGGTCTCCAAGGTAAGAAACATCTTCTTACTTCTCCTTGGTTAATTGACTTTGTGGCTTCTAATCACATGATTGGCAATCTGGCAGCTTTACATGATGTTCGTAACTATGATGGTAAGCAGCTTATGCAGATCGCCAATGGCAGTACTCTTCCTATGATCGGAAATATGGGGTCTTCATTTACTAATGCTTTTTGAGTATCCTGATTTATCTGCCAATCTCATTTCAGTTAGAAAATTAGTAGAAGAAAATTGTTCTCTTCATATTGATCATTCTAGTTGCAATTGCGTGCAGGATCAAGCGTCGGGATAGGAGATAGCAAAAAGAGCTTAAAATGGGATGTCTTTTTCCTCTTTAGTCATTTTTCATTCCTCATTCAATTTATGTTGGTTGTTCTACTATTACTAATAATAATTGCCAATTTTGGCATAACAAATGGGGTCATTCCAACTTTGTAATCCTGACACATTTTATGAAACATGGTTATTTGAAAAATAAAAATAATTTTTCTTTCCTGGTAAACTTGGCAAAAGCAAATCTTTACCTTTTCCTTTGTAGGGTAGTTGCACTTCTACATGTTTTGAAATTATTCATTCTGTTGCCTGGGATACAAGTCATGTTCCTTCTCATGCTCAATACAGGTATTTTGTGACATTTATTGACAATAATAGTCGTTTCATGTGGGTCTATTTCCTTTGTTCTAAAGCTAATGTGCTCTTAACCTTCCAAACTTTTGTTGCCTATGTAGAAGCCCAATTTTCTACCTAAATTAAGATCTTATGCTCAGATTTTGGAGGAAAATACATGCCTCATGTTTTTCGATCTTTTCTCTAACAAAAGGGTATTTTCTCTCAACATTCATGTCCTTATACCCCTCAACAAAATAGTACCACTGAGCATCATAATCGCATTTGTTAGATATACATTGATGCTTGAGTCTTATGTTCCTTCTAGATTTTGATTAGAAGCCTTATCAACGATTGTATATTTGATTAATCATTTGTCTTTTCCTACTTTGCATCTTGATCTCCATATTATCGTTTGTTTGATGTTCCTCCTGATTATAATTCTCTGCATGTTTTTTATAGCGTTTTTTTTGTTCACTAACCAACCAATAAACATCACAAGATTAAGTTCAATGTGCTTTTCTTGGCTATAGTAACTTTCATAAAGGGTTTATATGTTATGATGCAGAGGCTAACAAGCTTCATATTTCATGCAATGTGATTTTTTTTAAAATAAATATTTTTTTCTGTCTCGTCCTAATTTTGTGTCTTCCTTTATTTCGCTTCCTCTTTTTGAACATGTCTAGTACTCCTCGTTTTAAGTCAGGTATTGTGCATCAGCAGCGTCGCCCGCTGCCTCTTCCTTCCTCTAAACTGCCACTAATCCTGCATTGCATGCGCGCTGCCGATCTACTAGGGTTTCCTAGCCCTCAGATTGGTATGATTTTTCTTCTTTCACTCTCCAAGCTACTCTTGATAATACTTCTGTATCGTTTGAAGCAAGCACCACGAGCATGGTTTGAGAAGTTTCGTACTACTCTACTGCATCTCGCTTTCACTCAAAGTCAATATTTTTTCGCAAGACTACCCTTGGGATCGTTATACTTCTTGTGTATGTCGATGATATTGTGATCACTGGATCTGATCTCTAATTAATTGATCAGCTCCAACAGCGCCTCAAATCTTCCTTTCATATGAAAGATCTTGGTCCTCTGCAGTATTTTTTTAGACTTGAGGTTCAACCTTGTTCGAAGAGCACGCTCTTACATCAGCATAAGTATACCCAAGAACTTCTTTCTTTAGCTGGCTTTCAAGACAATAATTCGGTTCTTACTCCTATAGAGGTAAATTTGAAGTTACATAAGGCGAATGGTGATCCCTTATCTGATCCTTCAATGTATTGACAACCAGTAGGCAGTTTGAACTATTTGACCTCAACTTGATATCTTGTTTTTTGTTTAGCAAATCAATCAATTTATGCAAGCTTTGTGCCAAACACATTTGGTTGTTGTTTGTCGTCTTCTTCAATATCTCAAAGGGACATCTTGTTACAACTTGTTCTTCCCTTCAGGGAATTCTTTACAGTTAAGAGGGCTTTAATGATGCCGACAGGGTTAGTTGTGTGGATACTCATCGTTTTGTTATGGGTTGGTGTATGTTCCTTGGCGATGCTCTCATTTCTTAAAAGAGTAAGAAGCAGGTTCATGTCTCAAAGTCATCCACTGAGTCTAAATATCGAACTATATTGTCTAACTGTTTTGAAATTGTATGGCTTCACAAGTTGTTAGTGTTCCATAGCTTACTCTTACTCCACTTCATGTTGATAATACCATGCTATTTAGATTGCTGCCAATCTCATTTTTCATCAGCGCACCAAACATATTAAAGTGAATTGTCATTCAATTCGTGAAGCCTTGGCTTGTCAGAAGATTACTCTTCCACACATTTCCACTGAATACCAAACCGCTAATGTTTTCACTAAGGCTCTCTCTCATCCTCACCATCAGTATACCTGATTGACAAATTGATGCTTCTCGATCACCCAACATTGATTTGAGGGGGGTTGTTAGTAGAATTGACAACTCGATATGCGCTACCTAATTTAGTCTAGCTATATATAGTATATAGGTATATAATTGATAGGCTTTATTCTTAACTTGTATAGTCTGATGAAATGGCTGGTTTTCAGCAATGTAATGTGTGACAGTCTCTATATAAAGAAAGCAACTTTCACAAGGAGAGGTATTCAGACCAAAACCCTCTGACAACAAGCAATGTCATAGGATGTCATGTTACCACTACACGGTGAGAATGATTTGCGGTACATTATCATCAAATTCAAGTTCACCCTTTTCTTTTGAGAGAACTTAATTATAAACCACTTAATTTCAATACCCAAATTTAAGATCTTTTAACGTAAAGCTCAAAACAGTTTGATAAAAATAATTTAAAGTTGTCAGTGAATTTCAATTAAACTAGAAAATTCATGTTGATATCACTGCTAACTAAAAGAATAAACTTGTTACGTTAGGGATTACCATCAGTTTTATCATCACCATCAAAGGCTAAGAGCTGCCTCTCCCTATTTACTTTAGAAGATTATTGCCAAAATTGTTAATTCATCAATTTACTCCACAAGTCACACATGCATGAATTAAGTTTTATCTATGGCATTCTCAAAAGAGCCTACAAATGTAAAACGAATATCAACCACTCTTCAAGTCAATGGTCTAATGTAGTTGTTATATCAAATTGCCAATGCCAAAGCTACATGATCATATCCAGCCATTCAATATAATGTACATATATTGCTTATAAGGTCACTAATGAGTGATTAAAAAAATGTATCTTTGTAATTTTGTCATTAGAACATGAGCAACTGAAAAATAGTAACCAACCTGCTCAAGTGTCCAGACAAGATGTGGCTGAAACTTTGTTTGATATGTGATTGGTCCTACCTGTCATAAAAACATACAGTCAATTAGAGTTTATCATAACATGATTGAAAATTAGAACAAACCATATATGCTATTAATTATAAATAACAAATTTGAAAATTAGAACAAATCATATGTGCTATTAATTATAAATTGCAAATAGACCATGCAGGATATAGAAACATATATATTCACGCATGCAGATACATTTATCCATATGCATGATTGTTCAACAGAGCATTTCTTGATATTCTCAGTTTTCTAATTATTAAAAAAAAAAAACAAGGATGGAAAAGCTACATAAGCAATTTGAAAATACCTTGTTCATGCCATGTTTTATCATACTATTATTTATTAAAAATATAATGCATGCACATATGGATATATATGAGTAATGAACTTACTGTCTGGCCCTGATATACTTTCTCTATTGCCTCACTGGCAGCACTAGCTTTCAAGATAGCGTCACCAGAAGCACTAGACTCAACATCATATCCTGAAGCGCGCCATCTTGGCAGACCTCCATCTAGCACCCAGACCTTTTCATGCCCAAAGACTCGAAACATCCTTGTCATTTAATCAAAATTATGTTAGAATGGACAACTAACCATAAAAGTAGTACTTAGATTCCACAAAACTACAGCACATTATCAAACCCCACAACTTACCACCAAACACGAGCAGCACTAAAGATACCTTTCCCATCATAAACCACCAATCCATCTTTATTCTCAATACCAAGAGCAGAAACAGCAGCTGCAAAAGCTTCCTCTGATGGCAACATGTGTGGCAACTGATACAAGTAATTGTTCTTACAAGATAAGCAAAGGGATAAAATGGAAAAGGTACAATCAATAATTAAAATAATAAACTATAGAATATCACCTGTGAAGTAAACAAGATGAACTATAACAGGGGTGGTTCTTGTAAATGGACAAAATACAATGCATTCTTAAAGATGATTCAAATGATAAAAAAGGGGAAAAGAAGCTTTAGCAATTCTAGGCCCAAACTATAAATTTTTGTAACAAATAATAAAGAGAGGGCATCTTACATTTGTAGTTTGATCTGCTATTCCATCTACATCAAAGAACAGGGCACCAGGAATGTGAGCAACCTGTAAGGAGCAAGTTTAGTAGACCAGGTTATTCATTGAAGGAAAATAAATGAGATAACATCAATATCTTGAAGAATGAAAGAAGAAAAACAGCATATTTTCAGTGGAATATAAAAGAATATTTATGAAATTCTAACCTAAAATTAATTATTAAGATCAGTTTAGATTGTCAATAAAATAGTCAAATTAAAACAAATTCAAAACTAAATCATAGTCATCAGACCTGATACTCTTGAATTGGATTCCTCTGCTCATCAGGCATGTACCAGGATGCATCCAACACCTGAATATAACAATGTATGACAGAATGATGTGTGACCATGTTTAGGATGTAAAAAAATCAATTAAAATGTATTCAAATGTATTAGACTACAATAAAATATTCCATGAGATGAACAGAAACCATAGACTGATAATTACATAGCATGACCAGTTTAGAGAGATGAAGGGTGTAATTTCTTTTGATAACTCAAGTGTGAAATTTATTAATGCAGGCATCAAGGAACATTTCCTATTTACATAAACTTAAAAAAAAATTAAATTAAGATCATGATGCTTTTTCTTTTGCTTCTTCATTGAATGGAGGCAAAAATTGTTTGCTATTAGCCAAAAATGAGGTTTTAATCCTAAGACTCTCAAAGAGACAACAATGGAATCATTTTTAGCATTCTTTCCACAAAACAAAAAATATTGTCATACAACTACATTCATCTTTTGGGTGCACAGAATAGTCTTACATATGTGTGAGAAATTCAAATGAAAAAACAATTCTTCTGATGAAATGAAATGCATGACCTACTTCTTATAAATTTGATGAGAAGCTTTTCTATAAAAAAGAACTAGCAGGTACCTTCATGTCAGGCTCCCGGAGGTTCGCATGGAGCCAATCAACAGAGACAACAGGTTCGTTCAAAGATAAAGATTGCGTCGAGAAATTAGCTCTTGTCCCAACTACACAACGAACCCACTGAGATGGCTTATATGATGTATGGATGGGGTCAGCTCTTTTCTGAAATGTTCTCCCCTGAAAGTAATGTGAAACAAAAGAAAAACACATTAAAGTTCGGTCAGTATGCTCCAAGTAATCAGCAATAATGCAAATGCAATAAAACAAATATCAAGCTAGGTACTTTTACCAAGTGCACAAAAAATTACACAGCACAATACACCTAACAGGTAAAGAATCCCATGACAATAACAAAGCACGATTCTTTTCAGAATAGCAGAGATTAAAAATTCATTTAGACCTTCACTATGCAGCAAAAAAAAATTGGAAAAAAAATACAGTGTTTAGAAAAACTAAAACAATTATATAACTACAGTTGATAACAATGCTTGAATTTTAGCACGCTTAAGACTTAAAATCAGTTCATATATTCAACACTAATAGATTGAAGGTTTATCATCTTGATACACAAATAAAATTCCACACAAGTAATTCAAGCTTAATAATCATAATAAAGTCACAAAATTTACCCAAACCAATCACTAAAACTGCTGATATACAATTCAAAAACCCTACTTCTCACCACTAAATCGACAACCCATTATCCAGAATCAATCAACAACTCAACACTACCACCAATTCGAAAGCAGAAAAAAAACCAGATAAATAATCATAGAATTAAGCAAAACCCAGGTACTTAAACAACAGATAGTCACTCACAGGGAAGAGAGAAGTAAAGATTTGTGGGGTTTTATGGGAAAGAGAAAAAGAGGAGTGAATCAAGCGATGACCCAATAGACTCTTTGTTAAAATAGTTGACGCCATTTACTCAAAGACCATGGATTGAAGCTCTTTTTCTGGGGTTGTCAGATTCTACAAAGAAAGCGAAGCCAAAAAGGAGTGCTCAGTTTTGTCTGTTTACTGTTTTGTTTTGTCGATTGGATGATGCTTAGATATCACTCACAAGTCACGGCTACTTTATTACTGCTCGTAATAAGTGTTTTGTTAGTAAGTGTTTTTGGAATTGTACTTCGCAGTTATATTTAAATTTTTTTAATAAATATATTAAAATATATTTTAAAAAAATTATTTTTGATATCAAAACAATTTAAAAACATAAAAAAATAATTTTCAACAAAAACAATTTAAAATTTAAGAGAACGCGGTGCCAAAAAAACCCTAAAATATACAAAGAATATATGTGTATATATAATTTAAAATATTAATTTAAATTTAAATTGTAAGATAAATTAACTTTAATTATATAATATAAATACAATATTAAGTATCTAAATATAATTTTAAAATTTAAAATATTTCTAAATAATTAATACTCATGACTAAAAAAAACTTTAACTTTAAATAATTCAACATAAACAAAGTACCAAAATATTAATGAAGTAAAATGTTGTAGTTAAAAAAAAACATAAATCAAGCATCATCTTCACCATTAACTTAAAAATAAGGATCTTAATCTTGTAGTGGTATGTTAGAAAAGTCATCAATAAGACATTCCAATAAATAAACATTTCCACTAAGCTCATCCTCATTATCAAAATGGATATGTTCATCATCTAAAGTCAAAGCAGAAAATGTATCTCAGTAGCCTCCCAACTTATATTCTCTCCATAAAAAGGCTTTGTTCTTCACAAATTCACTTATTTAATAGTTCAATGTTATCAAAGCTAACAAAATCTAAAACATCTTTTGTTTGGATCAAATTTTTATAAAGTACAAACATGAAATAAAACAATATGAATATAAACCATATATATTAGCGATAAATTTATTTTTAAAAAATAATATAAATGTTAATGAAAGTAGTAATAATCATTTCCAATATTATTATTAATATGATAATATTGATATTTAATTTTGTTGAATTCTCAAATTGTAACGAACAAAGACCAAATCACTTAGTCTTTTGTGCTCCAGCCTATTTTACCTTTTAGAACGGATGAATTCAAATATACTCTAATTTCTCTCACACCTAATTGCACTACAACACTAACTAAAAACATGGATTCCAAACTTTTGAAGTTTTGGAGTATCATTGACATGTTGCTTCCCATGTAACTAATTAAAATAAAAGTTCAATAAATTAGATATTATAGATACAAAACAATATTTATATTTAAAAAATATAAGCAATAAAAGTTAGTGCCCAGATTTAACTTCTCCTTTTGACAAATAGCTAAGGACATACTAAAATCACTAGTTGCTTTCTTATATTCTTCAAGTTAGCAACTAATTGTATCTTAAGTGTCACAATTAGGGATCAATCTAGTAATTGTGCTGAGCAAACCTCAAGTAACCTCCTTTTGTTTTGGGAAATAAGGCCTAAAATAGATTCTAGGATTAAGAAAACAACTTGTTGCATGTGATGGACTATGGAGTTACTTATTCCATCTAGCATCAATTACCTAGATATATAGTCCATATTGAAATACTTTATTTTTCAACTTTGTCTTGATGGTTTCTTTTGCTTTATTCATTGCCTCATATAAATAATCCATTGTTGGTTTTTCTTCACTATCTACTAATTAAAGAACTCACACCAAAGGCTTAATAATTTTGATTATATGTTCACATTGAGGCCAAAAGTCTTTATCTTGCAAAGTTATAACAATTATTTCCTTTCCAACTTTACTTTTACCATAACTTAATTCTACCCATTTCATGCAAGTAAACATTTGTTGAAGCTCTTTCTTAAACTTAAATAAACATTGGATACTTAAAAAATGAGTAGCAAACCTCATAATGCCAGGACGATATAGATCATTTTCATTAGTAAAGTTTTTCCTCATCAAAGCTAAAACCTTTGCATAATTATATATAAATTTGGTTATGTTTCTTGCCTTCTTAATGATTTCATAAATCATTAGAGAGTATTTGGATTAGAAATATTTTATAACATCAAATTAAGGTAATGGGCAACATAAGAAGACCAAAAGAAAGTGTTATACCTTTGCTGTAAAACATTGAATGAGACTAATTGTCACTAATGAATTTGATAATATTTTCTAGTCCCACTTCTTTGACAACTTCAGGAAATATTTTAAACAATATCTCTTTATCTTTTTGAAGATCTGAAGTGTCAACTGACTTGAAAAATATGGTGCATCTTGAAAAATAAGCTAGAAAATTCATAATTGGTATATTCCTCTTATTTGACCACATATCCACCATAATATAGCATCTATAAAGTTTTCTAATTAGCCTTGATTCCCAAGAGATATTCATGGACATCATGAATTGAGCCTTTTAAAAACGGTCCCCTTAAATCATGATATGATGGTCCTTTAAAACTAGATCTCATTGATGTTATGGCATTTATCATTGGTTGATAATAGTATGATTTAACACTATTAAATGGTACATTAATATTATACCACCATCTTGTCATAGCCTTACTTGCATTATTACATTTTTAATGTTAGGTTGTGAATCCGGTATAATTTGTTGAGCTAATAATGTTAGCTTTTGTTTGGTTGCACTTGTGTCTTGCATTGTCACTCTCTTATTTGCTTGGGAACCAGTATTACTTGAAGTAGAATTTGCATTATCATCCTCTTTGACTTCATTATTGGAAAGTGATTGAGAATTTTTAATATTAGTTCAAAGTCCTTTTCCTTTCTCTTTTTTTGTTATCAAGTCTTCAACCAACTGTTTCATTTTCCATTTCACACCTAGAGGGAATTTTTTACAAGATTCAACTTGGCGTTAAACACCATTAAGGTGATACTTTAGACTAGTAATACCACCATCATTGATCTTCTTGCTACAATGAACATATATAGTTGAATTTTTTGCACCAACAACCACCTGCCCATAAGCCCATCTGGATCATCTGATCTTGCATTAGCAAAAGCCATAAAAGTAACATCATTTGATAAGTTTTCAGCCATGCGATTTGATTTGAAGAAAAAGATAAAACAAAATTAATTGCAACTATTACATTAATATGTATTACAACTTTTGAACTAAAATGAATTATTTAAACCAATACTTGCAAAAAATATAAATGTTAAGTCTAAAAGACAATTTTACTTCTGAAATAAAAATAAAAGGTGGGCTCCAAAAAGACAACATGGGAAATGGAATCCAAATATCAAACTTAAGAACAATCAAAGTCTATATTATTGAAATAGGCATTAAGTGATTCATCTACAAAGGAAGTAACTTGAAACTTATGGTCCAGGCAATTTTTGTTAATTAGATCATTTATATGACAAATGGATTATAATATTTTTTTTAAAAAAAATCAATGTGTCATTGTCAACATGAAAATTAAACAAGGAAAACTAATTAGTTGTTTGGGGTTGTTGGCTAGTTGTCGTGAAACCAATTTAATATCCTTACTTAACTAATCAAATTTAACCTAAGGCTCTAGCCTAGTAATACCAAATATACTAAGGTAAAAGCATTATTGAGTCTGAAGCTCTACATTGGAGTTTAATAGAACAAATAACTTTGCGAAAGAAACATTACTTTAATTTCACTAACTTACAAGAATATTGCTAGTATGCTAAAAAAAATAAAAATTGAATATTCTAAACTTTTTATAAACTATTATTATTAATAGGGATCTACAGAGAGGGAAAATAATCCACCAAATCTATGTATGCTAATAAGCCACATGACTGGCAAGAGAAAAGACATGGTTGCCCGAGTTGTTTTAGTTAATAAACATGACCAAAAGTCTAAAACAAACAGATTAAATCACACATGATCTATGAATAGCCACCAAAATAACATGACTGGCAAGAGAAAAGACATGGTTGCCTGAGTTGTTTTTGTTAATAAACATGACCAAAAATCTAAAACAAATAGATTAAATCATACATGATCTATGAATAGCCACCAAAATAAATAGAAAATCAAATAAGAGAGACAGAGGATGGTACTGGATAACAACAAGACTTTCATATCATAAGATAAAGGAGAACAAATGATTGACTAAAGCATGAATCTATTTCTTACTCACACAAGCAAAAAACAAGACTAAGTACATCTTCTAAAACCAATCAAATTGAACATGATTTAATTATAATTAAGGAAAAAAAGATACAAATCCATTATAAGTCATGTAATGCACAAATATTCAAGGGATCATCAATATATTATGATCAATAACCAATTAAAAAACTTATAAAGAAAAGAGAGGATAGAGACAAGAGCCAAAGACAAAGAGGGGAGGCTACAACTTGCAATAAAGAAAATGACAAAGTGGCAGACTAGAGGGGGGAGGTTATAAGAGAAGGAATGTCGATTATGAATCTGTGATTGTTTTGAGGGGTGACAAATTAGGGATTAGAGTTTCAGAGAAAAAGAAAGGGGCAAGAAAAGAAGCTTTTTATACTTGGGTTTCTAGTTTGATTTAGGGGTTTAAATTGAACCGATCTAGCTCTGTTTGAATGGTTTTACACCCGAAATGGAATGGACAAAATAAAGCTGGAACATCTCAGCCAAAATTTGGTCGACAAATATAGAATAACCCAAAATCTTGAGCGAGGTGGAAAACCTCGTTTTCAATGTTATGTGACTTGTCACAAGCTATATTTATACGAGTTAACCAAGATTGATAAAGGTAAAAAAAAAAAAGTTATCATCTAGTTTTATAATAATTAAAAGTTTTAATTGATCTTTCAGAGTTCTAGATAAGAGATTGATTATGGTAAAAGAAAGACGAAAATCACTCTAAAACATCATATATAAGTTAAGTTACTTCATGTTTGTATATAATGATAAAGGTACATATTATGCCTTGATGATATGAATTTTCTTAAGCTAATATATCTGATTGTGGTAAAAAAAATAATACTAAACCTAAGACTGTGATTTGGGACAGAGGCATAATTACATGGTCCAATCCTCACTTTTTAAATACAAGCGCTGGGCTCAAGAAGAAAGTGAATAATAAATTGAGCTTTGATTTATTTTATTTGGTTCTGTTCATAATAGGCTCGAAGGCTGCCACTTACACTCAATGGGCATTTGTGAGATCATGTTAATCTAGCATAAGTCCATTCTCTACAATTATAAGGAATGTATCCCAAGACCTAAAAAAGACAAACATTTCACACATTATAAAATGATATTCATATGTAAGTATTAAATAAGTATTTACATGATTTTCATTTTAAAAAATAAAGTCATATTAAACATCTTCAATCACCTTTCAAAACAAACTTTTATGATGAAAATAACAAAGTCTCAACTTACAAAGGATAGTAAAGTTTAAGGATCATACCATTCCTCAGGTTGATTCTTTAATAAAAAAACAAACACAAACTTTTTATTTATTTTATGTGAAAACAAATAAAGTCATAACTTTTTGAGTATAGGATCCGTTTAACGATCATACTATCCCTATGTTGATTCTTTAGTAAAAACAAAAAAAATTATTTTTTTATATAAAAATAACAAGTCTCGATATCTAGAGGATAAGACCCATTTATGGATCATATTATCCCCGAGTTAATTCTTTAATAAAGAAAACAATCAATATACAACCGCACAAAGGGAGATAAAAAAACATATAATCACACCATTTACTTAATAAAATAAAAGCGCAAATGTGACAATAACCAAATACACATATCCAGGTCTTTTATATCATTTTTACCTTTTTATATTTAATATTTATGATTGTGAAATATTTTTATATTAAATAAACTAGTTTTTTTAAAAATAAAAAAAAATAAAAATCCTACTTTCAAAAAAATAGATTTATGTTTTAAATTGTATATGGTCAAATTCTAAGATAATTTTCATGCAAATTTTTGTAAATTTAAAAATATTTTCTTTATTTTTTAAGAAAAATCAATTAATGAATTTTACAACTATTTTGTAAATATCCATTAGAATTCAGCCTAAATTTCAGAACCACAAAAAAAAACAATTTGGTTATTTTTAATATTAGAATTTATAAACTTATACGTAAGATGTATACCTAGTATTAAGGGAAACAAAAATATAAAATATATTTTGACTTTAGAATGGCTAGGTTTGACTTATAAAACCACAATCCACCTTACTGAGGTGAATTTACTTTAACCAGTAGACAAACAAATGGTTAGAAAAACACAACAAAGCCTTAGTAATAATCAGAAAATTGAATAATACAACTTACCTTAAGAATGGTGTATTAGGGGTGATAGGTTAGAAAAACACAATAAAGTCTTAGTAATAATAAAAAAAATTGAACAATGCAACTTACCTTAAGAATGATGTATTAGAGGTGATAGGTTAGAAAAACACAACAAAGCCTTAGTAATAATCTGAAAATTGAACAATGCAACTTACCTTAAGAATGATGTATTAGAGGTGATAGGTTAGAAAAACACAACAAAGCCTTAGTAATAATCTGAAAATTGGACAATGCAACTTACCTTAAGAATGGTGTATTAGGGGTGATACTATCTTCCTTATACACAATTATGTCCCCTTATCTGATCTAGAAGGATAATCATCGCGACATCACGCATGTACGACAAAGCTTATAGGGGTGAAGTAATAGAACATTTTGGAGTTGCTAAGACTTTAAATATTTTGCATGAACCCTTTTATTAGTCTAAGATAAAAAGAGATGTGCAAAGAATTTGTGATAGAAGAATAACATGTAGACAATCTAAGTCTAAACTTTTACCTCATGGTTTATATACTCTTTTGTTAGTGCCTAAGGAACCTTAGGTTGATATATCTATGAATTTTGTGCTGGATTTGCCTAAGTAAAAAAGGTGTAGGGATTTTATTTTTGTAATTGTGGATAGATTTTCTAAGATGGAACATTTCATATCTTGACATAAAAACGATAATACAACTAACATAACAGATTTATTATTTAAGGAGATAGTTCAATTTCATAGGGTGCCTAAAAGCATTGTGTTTGGCCATGATATATAATTTCTTAGCTACTTTTGGAAGGTTTAGAGGGGTAAATTAGGAATAAAATTGTTATTTTATACTACTTGTCATTTACAAAAGGATGGTCAAATTGAAGTAGTTAATAATACTTTAACTAATTGTTAAGAACTATTATTCAAAAGAATTTGAAAAGTTAGGAAGATTTCTTGTCATTTATTGAATTTTTTTATAATAGGAGTGTGTATTCTACTACTGATTATTCTCTTTTAGAAGTTTTTTATAGCTTCAACTATTTGACTCATTTGGATTTGTTTCCTTTACCTATTGATGAAATGATTAGTCTTAATGACAATAGAAAATCACATGTAGTAAAGGCTATCCATAAGAATGTGTGGAAAAATATCAAAACAAAAATAAACAATATGCATTCAAAGCTAATAAAAAGCGAAAATGGGATTCTCTTTTTAACCAGATTATTGGGTTTTAGTGCATGAGAAAAAAAAGATTTCCTTAACAAAGGAGATCTAACTTGATACCTAGAGGAGATGAACCATTCAAAATCCTTGAAAAAATGAATGATGATACCTATAAAATGGATATAATGAGAATGATATTAATCTTACTTTCAATGTTTATGATCTCCTTTTGTTTTTATATAGGTGGTGATTTATGGATGAATCCTTTTAAAGAGAGAGAGATGATGGTGTGATCTGAACTACACCAAAGGATTGATTAGAAGTTTCAGTTGGATCAATTACAAGATCAAGAGCAAAAAAGTTTAAAGATATATTCAATGAGCTTATTCAGAGTATTTGGGCCAATGTGAGTTTAAAAAAGGCTACAACTTTAACGAGTGATGATCAGACCTTAGTCAATCTAATCTATCTACAAAAGGGGTTGATCCATCAACAATATAGGCCTAATTATTTTGCAATGATAGGCTAATTAATCTTGGCATTAGAAGCGGTTTTGAGTTTATTTTTTTAATGCATAATTTTACTCTAGCATGTATAATTTTGGATCCGACCATTGGATTAAGCTGAAATTTTACCAGAAGTTCTCAAAGGTCTTGATCTATGTTGGGTTAAAATTTCAAGACAATTAAATATCAGGAAGGCCTTATGATAAGCTTTATAAGCTACTGTGCAAAGATAATATTAGTTTCCTAGTTGATTTAAGAATATTTTTTCTATTTTATTTATAACTATTTTATTATATTTTTCATATTGTTTAGAAAGTTATTACTATTATAAATATAGTTATTTAGTTTTTATTTAAGGTTTTTTCAGGACAGTCTTTGATTTCAGCAATTATTATTGTGTGTGAACATTTACTCATACTTTTTGGTTTTTCATTGAACCACTCGGACTTATCGAAGAATTAACTAAGTTTCATAGCATCTTTTATACTTTTTATTCGTGTCTCTTTATAGGCATTGGGTGGGGGCTCAGTTACTTTTAATCGTGGTACCGCGATACATGTTATCATTGTGTCACGCTCAATTACAATACTAAATTTAGCTTTCTTGTGAATGGTCGATTTGACTGTGGGTTTCTAGATCTTTATATCCATATAGTTTGCATCACTGGGTCTACATAGTCATCACATACCACCTTAAAAAGAAGCCCCATCGAGACAATTCCAACAACGCCAAAGAAGACTTCTAGTACAGCTCAAAGGAAGATACACACACCTCCATAATATGGTGGCCTTCCTCACATGCTGGTGCATGTGGTATACACGCCAAACATTTTTTTTCCTTCATTCAATTCAGTATATGATTCTCTAATAATTCTTCAATTCAATCCCAAATTTCATCACAACCAAGCCCAAGGAAAGCTCATGTAGGGAGAGAAGAAGGAAAGAAAAAAAGGAGATAAAATAGCCCAACCAACCCAAAGTGCAACCCAACTTGTCCAAAAGGGTAAAGAAAACATATTGTCACGCCAATGCTCATACCGCCCTAACCACCTACCATATTATGTGGCGTCCATTTATTTTTCCGCTTTACAACTTGTCATTACATGTACATAATTGTTAATATGGGCGCCTACTTTTATCATTAATGATCAATACGACGCCTACATTATCCATTTATGATTTTTTAAAAACATTTATGTTTGCATTTATTTCTTACTTTTACTAGAAAAATTAACTTTCTCTATTATTATTTAATTTGTGGTATCTTTTTTTGGATTTATCATTTTGTTTACTTTTTAATTTATTTTATTAAGCATAAACAACATCCTTTTGTTTTCCAAATAAAAAAAATCGTGATACCCAAAAATGCATCCATAGCACATACTTTTTTTTTTTTATGTTAGCTAGATAGCCTATCTTTTCATAAAAAAATTATGTTCTTCCAAAATTAAAAACATTAATGAATAAGGAAAATTATGGAAACTCAAAAACTCATGAGAAAAGGAAAATAATTAATGGCTAAGGAAAAAAAAGCTTCGGCTAAATGAGAAAAAAAACATTTATTTTTAATAATTTTATTTGTTATTTTTTCTATTTTTATAACCATTTAATTGATTATAAAATTGTTTCTAGAAAGTAAAATTATTGAATTTGATTAGAGCTATGATATATACGGCGGGTTGGGCAGATTTATCGAGTTTCACTAGATTTCTTAAAAATATCATTGTTAAAAACATTTGTTATAAAAAAAATATTAAATCAATTTTATTTTTAAAATAATATTATTTTTAAAAAAAAAATAATCAAAAATTTTACCGAGTCAACCGAATATTAGTGTACCCATCCAATAACTTGGTCAACTCTTGTAAAATTAGCTTTGAAACTTGACTGGACGGAGCGACTTTGCTGAGTTAAATAACATTATCATAAAACCTTTCATATGTAGTAGCTCACACCTCACAGCAACTGGATGTCATTTCTATATTATTTGCGATTATACGCTGCTATTGCAACATTTGTCTAGTGAGAAATTTCGGCGCACGGGCGCTTGGATTTTGCTACAGTCCTAGGAATAATTCAATAGGAGGAGGTCACGTGTTGCTTATGGATTGCCGTATTTAAGGACATGTTTGAGAGTGTAGTTGCGGTTGTTTTTCACTCAGAAATGCATCAAATAATATATATTTTTTATTTTTTTAAAATTATTTTTGATATCAGCATATTAAAATGATTTGAAAACACTAAAAAATATTAATTTGAAGCAAAGAAAAAAATAAAAAATTTTAAATTTTTTCGAAAGCACTTTTAAAACTCAAAAACAAATAGGGTCTACTCTTCTCTTTTCTTGTACTAAGAGTGATCATTTTCGGTTCAATTCGGTTTTTACCTGAAAAATAACTAAACCGATTTTGTTTTATAAAAAACCGAAACGGAACTGAAACCAGTTCAAACCAACCGGTTTTGGTTTGGTTCGATTCGATAATTTTAGAGCAAAAAACAAAACCCAACCGATTGGCTCAGTTGTTTTCAGTTTGGCTCGGTTTTTTCCGATTTGGCTCGGTTATTAATTTATTTCGGTTTGGTTTTTCGGTTTTAGGTTTATGAAACCGAAACTGAACCGGTCGGTTTTTTTAAATAATCTAATTGGTTTAATCTGTTTTTTTATTACGGTTCGGTTTTTTTAGTTATTTTTTTTCTGGTTTTCTCGGTTTAATCGGTTTTTCAGTTTTGTTGTTCACCCCTAGATATAGCTTTTATTTATTTATTTAAAAATAGATAATATTTTCCCTTTTTATTCAAAAAAGAAGAAGAAGAAGAAGCATTAATGATTGTCATTTTCCTTGCTCACAGCATTCTCCACTAGTTTTAGGTTCACAACTGATTTTGCTATGAATAGTAAGAGGCCACATGTTGCTAGGGCTTTCCTGTTCTGTTTTTGTTTTCTTTTCTCCGGCTGAGGAGGTTTAAAAATTTATATGCATTAACAATATGATCCTTGTACTTTGTTATGCTAACGAGTTGATCCTCATAAACAATTCAATTAGGTTATAAATTTCTCCAGTAAAATTGTTGTGCGATGGTAAGAGATTCGTTATAGCTTAATTGAGTCCCTCAATAAATATTCTTCTAATTGGAGTGTTCTTTGATAAAAACTTTACTTGATTCCTTAAATATAAACTTAAAATTGAGTGCAACACCATGTAAGCTGCAAATCAATTAAAAAAAAAAAACATTAGATCTAGCAATGATATGAAATTATTTAAAAATAAAAAGAAACAAAGAGTGTTGTGGAGTCACTATCGACAACAATAAACTAGTGGGAGAGTGGGTTAGGGTTTGACCCCATATAATGTTAGGTGAAGGAAAAGAATTGTGTAAATATGACTGGTGAAATCATTGGTTATATATAAAGTGAGGTTAAGGAAGAAAATCGTGTAATTTTGTTTTTGTGGGTTACTATTTTGTAAACATGACTAGTGTAATTTTGCTTAAATCATTGCTTTTGTGGGTTACTATTCATTTTTTTTTCCTTTTTCATCGACATGTTAAAAGTAATACGTGAAGAAATAAAAGAAGCAAAAGTGTCGCATTCTAGCACAAAGATGATCAACAAAATTGATTTAACTATTATGTATCAACGTTTATTTGTTGAAAAGTATTTTTTTTTTAAAAATAATTTTCTTGAAAAGTGAATTATTTTTTGATATTTGATAGTGTTATGAAAAATAAACTAGAAAATACTTTCCAGTGTTTGGTTATATTATGAAAAATCAACTGGAAAATAATTTCTTAATAGATTCATATTTTTTTTCAAGTTTATCTAATATATATAAAATATCAATATTTAATTACTTATAATAAAAGAATAAAATCTACAAAGTGTAATGATGATTTTTTTTTATTATATCCTATATTCATATATAACTTATTTTATAAAATATAACTATATATGTTATATAATATTATAAAGATATAACCTTGTGAAATATTTCTTAAGTAAAACCTATTAATATTATTTTTTAATTTTAAAAACTTAAAATATGTTTTTTTCTCATATGAAGAAAGCCAAATTAGTTCATGGTATTAAGTAAGAGTTAGATATTTGGGTTGTTTTGGTATAAAGATTTTTTTAAAAGATAAATAAATACAAAAATATTTTGATGGATTTTTTGGATAAAGATTGTTTTTTTTTATGGGTATGGGCAATTATCCCTTTAATATCCCTTTAATATATATCAAATAAGCATTAAGAAATAAATATAAATATCTTACATCAAACATAGTCATGCATAAATATTAAGTTTTGATGTCATACAAATTAACAAACATAAACATACTAGACCCAATTAAACAAGTAAATATACTTGTCAAATAACAAACATAAACTGCTAGACCGAATTAAACAAGTAAACATACTTGTCAAATAACAAACATAAACTTTCTTATCATAGTAAAATCATCTTAGCAATTAGGCGTATAGTAGTGTTGGTTCACAAAATTCTGAACCCAAATTTTCCTCAAATTAGCATTTTTTTGCCATAAATGCTTTTGCCAACATTTCATTTTGGACCAAGTGATCAAATGCATCCCCAAGAGTGATCTCATCAAAGCCTTCAATTTTCATCACTTCTGTATATAGCTCATTAACATCAAGTTGATTTTTGCTGAGGCTTTGAATTGCAAATGCTACATCTCCAATCTTTTTAAACAACTTTTCAACACCATCATCTTCATACATGTAATTTCTCTTTCTATGTTGTCTCTTTTATACACTAGAGGAAGATGTCTCTTTTCCTTTTGAAGTTTCTTCATATTCCCCTTCATTTTCAATTGAAATTGATTGCTCTTCAGTGTTCTCTTCCAAGTTGACATCAACATATGATTTGGCATAATTTCTGGTTGCCATGTCTTTTCCAACAACAATTATCATTGCCTCGTACATATCAAGTTTTCTGTTGAGATACTTATCATGATTGGGATGTGCCTGTTCATAAAGTTTAGAATATGCAATTTTTAAGTTCCTTGTATAACATTTTGGAAACAAAAGTAAATATAAAAATTACAAAGAGTATAATATTTATCATACCTTCACTTCTTCATCATATACATCTTTCGAAACTGTAATCATCTTCAAACAATCATCCCAACCAAAGTCACTTTTATTTTTAAGTTTGGTTATTGTTCCCCATTCTTTTTTCACAGTTTTGAGATGATTGTCCACATGTTTAGGCTCGCATTGCACGTTGAACTTCTGACTAATTTCTGTAGCCACCTTAACAAAAGTTTATGCTTTAAAGGTGGAAGAAGGTTTATTTCCTTTAAGTGCCTCCTCAACTAATATCTCAAGTAACATGTGAGACATAAACTTAGACCATGTGAAGTGCTTGCCCTTACATTTTTCATTATGTGTGGTACTTATTTCTACAAAAAAAATTTACAAATTTATACAAAATAAAATCATACAATATTTAGATTTAATAAATTTAATATAAAAACTACAATTAATATTTAAAAGAGAATACATAAAATACATAAGAAATTATAATAAAGCCAACAAACAATCCAAATACATAACAAAGATAATACAAACTTAAGCAAGATATTATAAAAACAAACACATATAATTAACACTCAATTACTAGTTTCTTTGAGTGTTATAATCATTCCACATAGTTGATGCAATCATTTCTCTTTTTGTTATCCACTCCCTATTCTCTTTCCTCTTCTCCCATTGACTTAAGTTGATTGTTCGTCTAATTGATTCACTTTTCGAACATATTTCTTCCATAAAAAAGTCATAATGATCAATTTCCATTATGTGATTATGAATAATACAACATGCAAGCACAACATCTACTTGTGTTTCATAAGACCAAAAACATTTTCCATCAATTGATCTAAAACGACTCTTCAAAATATCAAACCCTCGCTCAATAGCGGTTCTCAATGAAGAGTATCGTAAATTAAATAGCTCCTTTTCATTTTCTGGTGAATGTTCTGTAAACTCATTCAAGTGATATCGAACTCTACGAAAAGGAGAAATGATTCCTTTTTGAATATCATAACCATCATCACCAAGATAATATTTCCCTAAAAATTAAAAAAAACCTATTACTATCTTATCTAATTAGACATTTTATATGTTTATTGCATATAATAAATATTTTATTATATACATTCTGGAATTTTTAGACCACTAGGTCTTGATAATGCATCACCTAAAACCCGTGAATCGTGTGCACTTCATTCCCAACCAGCTAAAACATATATAAACTTGAAATCAAAAGTTATAGCTGCTAAAATATTTTGTGTTGTTCCTTCTTTTCGACCTCAAAACTTTTCTTGAATCTCAACGGGAACATTTGCAGGAACATGGGTACCATCAATTGCTCCCACACAATCCTATATAAACATGAAAAAATAATTTATAACCTTTTCTTCTAGATGTAATTAATTAATGTATAAAAATATTGGTATTGTTC
>Ga0307513_10000365_pt1 | contig 65734 bp, 58 predicted proteins | sample 15_EM_MG_FD_202174 | JGI IMG/M metagenome (GOLD analysis project Ga0307513, IMG submission 202174) | Populus trichocarpa ectomycorrhiza microbial communities from riparian zone in the Pacific Northwest, United States - 15_EM | ecosystem: Host-associated > Plants > Roots > Unclassified | place...
TTTTTGGATCTCGAGTTGGAGATGCAGGACTGGTCCCAGGAAGATGGGCAAATACGCTGTTTAGCTCACGTGCTAAATCTAGCAGCTCAAACTGTACTAAAAACACTAAGATCAGAGGCTGAAGAGCGTGAGGTGGATTTAGCGCGTGATGATTGTGATGATTCCGGCCACAACAATGAGGTTGACCCAGCAACCAGTCTACGCAAACTACGCCAAATAGTGGCCAAAGTTCGATCCTCAAATATCTTATGGGAAGCCCTACAGGAGGATGTTCAGCGAAAGCGATTGGACTGGCTGGTTCCGATTCTAGATGTTCGGGTGCGCTGGAATTCTACCTATAAAATGATTGAGCGTGCTTTGTATCTACGACTAGCTCTTGAGCATCTTCTCGCTGTTGATAATACATGGAAGTTTAGCAAGGCACGGACTCCTCTCACGCTTTCCCTAAGAGATTGGGATACGCTTGGACGTGTATCAAGAATTCTTACCCTGTTTGTCGATGCAACTGAATTCGCCAGCGGTTCTACGTATCCTACCCTCTGCTCGCACCTACCTTACTACCAGTTTCTCCAAAATGCTCTGCACGAGCTTATTGAAAGTGAACGGCTGATGGAAGATGACCCAGACCCCACCTCAACAACCTACAAAATCCGTTCGGCAGCCGATGATGTGTATCAAAAGTTAAACCAATACTGGGTTAAGACTGACTCAAATACGGGACAGGTTATTGCGACAATCCTCAATTCCCGAATGAAGTTGCAACTCTTTAAAAACTTACAGTGGGACGCGAATTGGATTGAAAATGCACGCGAGAAGTTCATGCGAGTATTCACCAAGCGCTATGCCAGTAGAGAACCAATAGCCATCCAAACCCGATCCAATGAGATAGAAGTAATTGCTTCTACTCGAACCGGTCTCCTTCTGAGCCTGGAAACCCCTCAAAATCAACGCCGTTATGAAGACCTAGTATTTGGCTCAACAGATGACAGTTTAGACGATAATCTTATAGAATCACAGGTGGAGATTTACCTTCGTGAACCACGTGTCGACAGGAATATGGACATTGTTCAATAGTGAAAATTACACGAACACCGACTTCCGAATTTAGCCTTAATGGCCCGTGATTACCTTTCGGTACCTGCTACAAGGTACCCTTTTCACTCCATTTAGTTCTATTTGAATATTAATTGACATTGATCACCAGCGTCCCCTCTGAACAAGCATTTTCTGTAGCTGGGGATATCGTCTCTAAAAACAGAAACAGTCTTGAGGCTGACACGATTCGGCTTCTTATGCTTACAAAGGCATGGCTGGGATTGGTTGAATTCAAAAAGGATGAATATGCGGAGGAATTGCTAGGGGAGGAGGCCAATTATGAGGCAGATGGTGAGAGTGCTGCCGGAAGTGAAGATGGCGAGGATTTCATTATGCAATAGTTGGTTATTTGGTAAATACAAGTAACAATATGAGAAGATCTATGAAGGCTGTGAGACTCAAACAGATAAAGTTAAGGGCATAGTGCTGAAGAATGGTATATAAGAGATAGCCAGGAATGACGCTCAGAGCGAAAGTGGAGAGGGTCATGCACTACGAACCACACTCGATCACGCAATCATGCTCAATCCCTTGATCATGCTCGAGCACAATCGATGATTGAGCACACAATCATGCTCAATCATTCAATCATGCTCGAGCACAATCGATGATCGAGCACACAATCATGCTCGATCATTCAATCATGCTCGAGCACTAGAGATGATCGAGCATGCGATCATGCTCGAGCACTAGAGATGATCGAGCATGCGATCATGCTCGAGCACTAGAGATGATCGAGCATGCGATCATGCTCGATCACTCAATCATGCTCGAGCACAATGGATGATCGAGCAAGCAATCATGCTCGATCACTCAATCATGCTTGATCACTCAATCATGCTCGATCACTCAATCATGCTCGATCACAAAATCATGCTCGAGCAGGCACCCTGATCGATTACTCGATCATGATCTACAATTTTGATCGATCATTCAATCACTGGGCTCCCTCGATCAGACCATGATCGAGCATGGCCTCCATGATCTGCTCGATCATGATCGTGCCCATCACTAATCCAGTTTCACAAAGACTCCAGCTATGTGGATGGGACATATTGTAGGGACGAGAGCGCGCTTGCTGCTTTCTATCTCCACTTGTACCCCCATTTGTGTTCCCTACTTACAGTTACTTTTCTGTCCGGTTCGCAGAAGTAATAGTTCCTAAACTGTATAAAAGTGCCATCTCTGACACCTCCCTTGCTCCTGGTGGCATCCACAAGAAGGGCTGCCACAAATATTTCCAAGGACCCGGCTACGATGATAATTTATTACCTCCCCCCTCTTTAGTGTTTGTTCTTTCAGTCTATTCCGTTTTTTCCGCTCCCCCCGCTCCTATCACAGCTCATAGACCAAAGGTTGATAATGCCCACTCGATGGAGGACCCTCCAATAGTAGACATGCGAGAGAGGAAGTTTGATGGAAGTTTGATTACAGACATCCAAGCATAAGCCCAAGAACACCCCCCTTGCCCTCCATGGAAATGCTCACGTTGCTTAACATCTGTGCTCGCTTTCCAGACTGCTTCTTTCCTTCGGTACCCAATCTCTCCTGTTTACATACCAAGGCTTTTACGGCTCCACCCACCCACCCCGATAAACTACCGCACGGCAGCGCTTTCCCTCTTCATGTATTGGCGCCAGTGTGAATAGCCTTACCTCGATCCTAAAGACAATAATATTGTAGATATTTATGATTTCAGAACTATGGCCGGAAGGACACTCACAAAGACTCCAGCTCCCCCAAACACCCCCCTAAAATATTAGCAGACTGGGATAATTCAAACCCCACACCATCCAATGATTCGAGAGAACGGGATCCAAAACCACTATAACAATCCAGGGGGGCGCGAAAGGACAGAAACCTTGTGAACCTACTACAAACCCAGAAGCCAGTAAGCTCCAGTATGCTTCCCAAGGTTGAACAGCAATTATACAGCCCCGCTTACTGTTTTTGGATATTGATACGTGACATTCCCGCCAAGTGCCCACACCATTAGTCCTGAATCTCAGGCCATAAAATTTCCTCCCGCCAGATCGACTGAATGAGAGCCGATGAAAGGTTTTATATATACCAGTCTCGATCTTGTTATGTTTTACCACACTACCCCCGTGCAAACCTTAGCTCCTCCGTTCATATCAGTTTCTGTATCTAGATCTGGATCGAAGGAGACATCGTTCCCTTGCCAGCTTGGAACTTTCGCTCAATATATATTTTCCTTTCTTGGTTATATATTCCTGTCAGGTTATACCCCCCTCCCCTCCTCCTTCTTTTCCTCCCTTCTTTCCCCTCTCCTTTCTCTCGTTCACCCTTTCCTTCTACTGTGAACTACAGGTATTCTACCCCATCACATTACACCTAGGCTAACTGATATAGCGAATAGGTAGTGTGGGGGGAAACCAGCATCCACCTTTGGCTATTAAGAGTCCCCACCTTCCCCACTTCGCCTCTCCAGAATATTCTTTCGAAAATTTAGTTCAAGTGCTATGCCGTAGGCAGATTCACAATTCCCAAAGTTCTCCAGTGCACCCTTTTTTTCCCTCTTTCTCTCTTCTTTCGTCTTTCCGGTTAGCAAAGTACAACCACAATCCATACACTCTTCGGTCACCCCCTCCCCCCCTCCCCCAGTATGCCAGCTCAGTACCTAAGAACTAGAGTAATTGAGGACCCCAACAAGACGCCGGAGTTACCTCTCCTAGTAAGGTTTGCTAGATTTCTCCCCTTATTCGTTTTCACCGAGTAATAAAAGAGAGACCATTTTCGCTGTGCCTCTTCCCTGATGATCCAAGGGGGAAACCCCAGACTTCCTAGCGTCATCAACTATTCCAGCCAACTCATTACAATACTCAACCGCTAGATCCAAAAGCACCCCAAAATCCTGCGGCCATGACCGATACACTTTCAGAACCCCCCCCGGGCAAATCTCCGGATAGCCAGGACAATATCATACAATAAAAATGATCGAGAGCGAGTGATATCCCGTGTTCTGCATAAACACTTCCAGGTGGTCATCGCTAGGGCTGATCTTACAGAATATTTTTCATTCGGGGTTACCAAAACCCAGGGACACTATTAAAACTACCACTACCACTAAAAAACGCCACGTACTCACTGCCGCTACTTCCGTTCATGTTCACACCACAGTAGCAATTCACCATCGTCGCACACTGACCAACCCTTTTGTTTCCCCAATTCCTAGATATTGTAGACTGCTACTAACCTACTCGCACCACTCGAGCACCGTACGACATATATGATGCTCCTACAAGCAAGCAACTTAACCACGAACCCCCCCCCCCCACCTCTCCCTCCCTCCCAAATACCTGCATGCCCCACTCCTCCACACCCGGCCATTAGAGTAACCCCCACGGTGGGGTCTATCAATGGTCCCGCCCACCATAGACCAACCAGATAGGCCAGAAAAGCATCACACATCCCATCCCACAAAAAAAATTAATACCAAAACCAGATATAAGAGAGAATTAATTCATCTTACACGGCGCCTACACTGTAGCCAAGATGCAGATATGCACGGTTGCTAAGGGAAATTTTTCATATTAATAAAGTAGGGGTTGTATAAAGCTTAAGGAAAAAGTGTAAAAAAAATAAAAAATAAAAAGTTGACTTATATATATTATAAGTTTTTTTTTCTTTTCAAGACTGTATGTAGGACAACTTTTGTTCTATGGGACGTCATGAAAGACCCAGTCCAGCAACCTTGTACTGTGCTATACATCTGGTCCTTGGCTACGGGCTCCGTGTGAAATAGATGGGGTTTCTCTTATATTTGGTTCGGTATTAAATTTTCTCTAGGACATACTGTACTTTCCTAGTCCATCGCGTTCGTTCATCGTGAGCGGAACCACATATATGGGTACAATTTACAAGGACCTTACCTTCCTGTCCTGCAATTAAATGGCTGTGCACCGCATCCAAGGATGATCGGTTATCCTCCCGATATGCCGCTACGGGGCATACCTATGGGGGAGCAATTAAGTTACGCCAAGTGCTGTGGGGCTACAATCAGCGCCGGTAGAATATCTTCCAGGATGTCGCATTCGCGTCACCCACTCCACCACGATATTATGGCGTGGCGAATTGGTGATATAGTATTAGATGAATTCGTCGGGCGCACCACCTACACCGCAGAATTTCACACACGCGACGAACAACTCCATACAGTAGAAATCCACTTTATCTCCAATTATGAACCCCCCCACCAGCCAAAAATCCAATGTGTACAGTACCGGTACCGGTACACTAATAATACAGTACTCTAGACTCCGAAAATAAACTACCTATGATAAACTAGCTATGTACAAGAAGTGAATTATCACCTTTGCTTTTCGTCTGAAGCTCATCTTTTAGAGAGAGCAAAGTGGTTGGTTTAATACCCATACCCGAGGTTTCCGCGAAGGTGGAATATCCTCGAACTCTGGCCGATGGAAAAGCCCAAGCCTCCTGATGGGATGACCCAGTTTTGTTTGGTAACGTCCCAGTAACTCAGGTCACGTCTGGTGAGTTTGAAGGTGACAGTCTTGCTCTCGCCAGGCTGGAGGAAGACCTTCTCGAAGCCACGGAGGACACGCTCAGGGAATTCTGAACACATTATTAGTACCAAATTGCAATGTTACAAGGAGTCACTACTACTCACGGACAGGGCCCTTGGACCCGTAGTTGACGTAAAGCTGAGATACCTCCGCACCAGCAACCTTTCCGGTGTTTTTGATAGTGTGGGTGATGGTGTAAACGATCTCCCAGAGCGCTGGGTTGCCACCCTCGGCACCACCGGCTTCAGACTTATGAACAGAAGTGTTGTAGCCGTCCGGGTACGGGTAGGGTCCAACAGTTATGTTGGTGTTAGTAAGGTAAGGGTAGATCATGCGGTTAATCTTGGTGAATCCAGGAGGGAATCCGACTTCAGAAGGATGAGGAAGCTTAGAATGATAGGTTGGAGGAGTAACCTCAGGAGCAGGGCGAGGCCTAGGAAGAGGGTCCATGGATCCAGTGCGGAGAACGTTGAGGTCGCGGAACTCGAACGTGGTATAAGACATACCAAAACCAAACTCGTAGCGAGGGGTGATACCCTTCTTATCAAAGTAGCGGTAGTCAATCAACAAACCTTCGGTGAAGTCCTGTTGTGGAGAGGAGGTTCCGTTAAACTGGTAGAGGACACCAGCTGTTGGACCATAATCCTCCAAGCTCTTTCCAATAGTGTATGGCAGCTTTCCACTAGGGTTAACAGCGCCCCAAAGAACATCGACCAGTGAGTTTCCACTTTCCTGGCCAGGCAAATGAGCCCAGAGGATACCGTCAACCTTGTGAGAGCGAACCCACTCCTCCATGATGATAGGACCGACAGAGTGAACGACAACGACAGTAGTCTTGCAAGCATTTGCAACAGCCAAGATCAAATCATCTCCTCCAAGCTGAGTCTTGAGATTCGGCCTGTCGCCATTGACATCTTGCCACGAGAGATAACCTTCACCTCCATCAGCGTTGACAAAAGCTAGGCAGATGTCCTGTTTCTTAGCATCGGCCTTGATCTCATCAAGTTTGGTGTTGTTTAGAATGGAAGAAACTTGGCCGCCATAGGTAGCAGCTTGCTTTTGGATAGCCCCAAGAGGAGTGATCAAGTACTCGAAGTCGGTGGTACCACTTCCCCATCCGACAGCAAGGGTACCTTGATTGCACCCTCGGTCGGGACAAACGTTGGGTCCGTCACCCGGGCCAGCATCGCTCCCGTAAACACCGATTTTCATTGGCTTCTTCAGCGGGAGGACGTCCTTATTCTTCAACATAGCAATAGCTTCCGCGGCAATCTTACGGGCAAGAGCCGCATGGTCGGCGCGAGCATCAACGTGTTGGTTAACGGTGGCATATGGGGGCTCGTTCGATCCATGGTACAAAAGACCGGTAGTGTTCTTGGTCCACGAACTGAAGTTGGGTTTCGGGTAGCCACTGTCTTGGCCGAACTGATACCAGGTCGCAACGATACGGGTAACCATGTCATCAATTCTGTCTAAAGGCACGGAGCTATTCATAGCAGCTGTGGTGAAATTTGGACCCATGAGGGAAAGCCTGTCATCCCAAACCAGACCATCACCTGTACCAAATTAGCAAAGTGCCCATTTCTGCGTGAACTCTTAAACATACCAGGCATTGTCATGTCCATTCCAGCCAGGACGGATGCAACACCGCTCATTTGCGCCAACCAATCGCTACCAAAGTCAACTTCAATCCGGAATAGAAAAGCTTTGGTGGACACACCTCATAATGAAACCCTGGAACCCCAGTTCATCCTTCAAAATACCATTCTGCAAGTACGAATTCTGGCAAGCAGCGCTATTGTTGACACGGTTGTAAGAGCACATGACTGCACCCACACCAGCTTTGACGGAATCCTGGAAAGGCCATAGATAAACTTCGTGAAGAGTTCTATCATCAATGTTTGAAGAAATAGCATTAGGTCCTTGACGGAAGTGCTCCTGCTCATTCCCAATGAGATGCTTGGCAGTAGCAACAACCCCCTGGCTCTGAATTCCCTTGATATGTTCAGCAGAAGCGATCCCTTGGAGATAAGGATCCGACCCGAAGCCTTCCCAGTTTCTTCCAGCAGCAGGCATACGACCAAGAGGGCCCATCGCGGGACCCAGAGCGATATGGACACCCTTCGCGCGGAACTCGGATCCCATGCCAACTCCACGGGCATGGAAGAGGTCCTTATCCCAGGTCCCTACATAGTGTCAGACCTCCGAAAATCAGAAGTTATAAGCGATTGAGAAATACCTCCAATAGTAATACCAGCAGGCCATGAAGTGATCTTATCAGCAAATCGAACGCCCAAAGGACCATCCTGAAGACAGAGCGAGGGGAACCCAAGGCGCGGGACAGGACCGGTATTTCCCACACAAGGGCCCATTGCCCAACCAATTCCACTCGTGATATTAACTAAAACTTGTCAGTCCAGTCCAATCCACCTGGGATATTAAGGTTATACAAACCCTTCTCCAGCAGAGTCATCTGCGAAACGAGGGCCTGAGCCTTAGTGTACGCAGTGGCCCATGATGCAGCAGTTCCACCCTTAGCTGTTATTTCCCCAACATATCAGCAACCAAAAAACCTCCCAATTGACCTCCCAATTGAAACGAAGCCAAGACAAACAATGGAGGGGGGGAAACCCACGAGCAGGATACCAGGGAGGACTAGTAGTAGAAGCGCTAGATTGTCGGACGTGCAATTCTGTAGGAGCGGCAGCAGCCAAACCGACAACGCCGGCGAGGAGCAGAACATTCGTGAGCCCGACCATATCGAAATTGATAATCCGCAAGGCTTACCAATTGAAACTCTCGATGTAATCGACGGAGAGAAAAGGAAAAAAGAGGCTCTCTCAAAGTATTTATACAAAACCGAACTGACCCCTGAACTCAATTGTCAGCATATGTACAAACAAGCAAGACCTTGATGGCACTCGAGTACGAGCACTTGTCCCAGGTCAGAAGACCCGAAAACCAGGGGGGGGGTATTTCGTATTTGCCTTCCGATACACAGATGCCTCCCATACGAGCATTCTCCTCTTACCCCCGTCTCCGGGCACCCACTGCCTTGGACGTGCAACTCGGTGGTCGCAAAAAGAAAGTCATCCACATGCACAGGACGACATTCAATCAATTCCCCCTCCTCCACACCCTTTCGCAGATCCTATACTCCAGGCACTGCGCTCGTGAGTCCACAATATCATCTTCTGGGGAGCCGCCAGACAGGCTTCAATCCCTTTCTCTTCTTTTTTTTCCCCCCTCCGCGACCCGTTCAAAGACAGAAACCCGCATAAAACTCTCTCCCAAAACAGGCACCTCTCCGGATCTTCTGTTCCAGCGGAAATTTGTGGGGGGGGTATGTAGAGGGGTGTGTCTCTCTCTCTGGCACAAACCACTAGTACTAGTAGAGTAAACGCTAAAAGGGAAGCAAGACAAAAATAAGACTCAGGAAATAAAACGGGTTGATCCACAATTTGACCCCAGTTATGGGCCTACCGCCTGAAATTTATCCGGGAATAACCTGGTGCTTCCTTCCTTTGCATGAGCTAATCTCACAGAACAATTGCTTCCCTTTCCGATAGAAAAGCAGTTGTATGATAGAGCGCGTTGGAGGGGTGAGGAGGGCTGGGCTTGCAGCAGGAATGGGTACAACGTTCGCCGTTTATCCCTCGGCTTGAGCACCGAGACTCCACGCCGTCGGTGGGTATCTATCACAGAAGATGGAATGCTACTTACTTGCACTAGTACACACCCAATATTTATATACGGACATTGTAGAAACAGAATTATTTCATAGCATCCAACCTGACGAGCTGGCGGACTTGTGGGGTTTTTGCTGTATTCTGAGTCTAGCCTTGTTGCTCATGATCTTCAGGGGTATTGACCCTCTACATGTACCAGTATCCGCTGTGCCCCACCCTCCCGCACAGCCCAGCGCCACATCCCTTAAGAAACAACAACACCCATGATTAGTTATGGTACGGCAAGTTAAGCTGACCCCAATCCTGACAATTACAGCCAGACTATCAAAGCCTCTTCCCAGGCCCAGTCTTCATCGCTCGGTCCGAGTATAGTGCCGGACTCTTTTTGGCTTACTCCTGCGGAAGATTTTATTTGTCGGGGTGCGCGACGGCTATTGGCAGGGTTGAGTTTGTTTGCTAGGAAAGAAATGCCTATTAGCCTTACCTAGGATAAAACTCATCTCCTTACTCATTTTCTTTTCAACTTAGTAACACATACAAAAACTTAAAGCCTCGGCATAAATTTGTTCGTGTTTTCCTTTCTCAAATTGCCCTCTCACCGTTCTCAACTACTGCTCACTCCTCACTTTATCAGCTACAGAGGTGTCGAAAAAATTTTTTTAAGTAATTCCATAAAGAATTTTTCTCCGAAAACTTGGTTGTTGTCGGGGCCGGTTCGTTGTCGTGTTGGATTTAGTCACGGCGAGGGATAATACTTGTATTCTACCAAGCCCGGCACCTTGTGCCTAAAAGCCTAAATTTCACCCAGGCTTTCGACTCTGTACCTGCACTGGCAGTTGTACTCGAGTACCGTACCGTACTGGACTCCTACCAAATTACAATAGTTTCCCACCGCAGCAGGTGCTGCCATAAGTATCAGATCATGCCTCCACCCACCGCACCTGCCATCGCACCGCTCCGGATACCCGTACCGGTATCATGACAGCCAAGTACCCGATAACAGGGACCCACAAAATAAATGGCGGAAAATCCGTGCGTGGCTGAGGGCCCATACAAAAATTCATGGCCCTGTTATCAGGTGCTTCTTGCCTGCTACGGTTACCAGTATTCCTCTCACCCGAGACACGGGAGCTGAGGTGAGCTGGATCAGGAGCAACGCAGCCGAACCCAAATTTGCTCTTCGTCCTCTCTCGTCTCCGGGAGGGCGTAAAGTAAATATTGTCCGATATGAGACAGATCATGATCCTTCGAGGATATTACAGTACTGGAATGCTCACCTGGGGTTTTATGGGAAGCTTTACCCCTATTATGCTGATATTTTGTTGGAGAGATGCGGTGTGATGCTGTATGACTTGACCTAGTCGCGAGTTTCAATACGAGATCCTCCTCTTATTGTTTATGCTCTTGCGATTTTGTGTTTTTTTAATGCCAGCAGAATCTTTCCCATTTATTTTTTTACTTTTTATGAGTGATCTTCATGGCTGCGTGCCTCCGTGTTGTGTCTTGTTGAGAGGGGGCTAGTGCGATATTGCTGACTTAGAAAACTCCGTTGCCGCATACAAAAGTTAGTGTCCAGCAAATGACTCTGGTGATTACACGGTCATACCTCCGAAATACGGGAACTGTGGCACGAGGAGAATCTTACACACATTCCGTATTTCGACTCCCTCATCTCCTAGAAGCCATTCCTCAGGACTACAGTCTGTACCCACACCATCCACGCTCGTGTCTGGGCACAGCGCTTGTACTCGACATTGTGTTCTAAATTCTAATATCATACTACGTTGACGTTTTCACAGAAAGCATTAACAGGAAATTGCAAATATAGATTCCGGAAATATGGTAGGCAAAAGAGCCCAATGAAAGCCCCAAGAATTCTTAGCACCCGCCACGCACGCATAGATGGTAGATTTTCGATGGAGTACGTGTGCGAGTACATATCGTATCTTTCCCTAAAAGCCGGGCTGGAGCCAAGAGCTCGAGAGCAAGATGACCCTAAATCGCCACACTTTAGATAGTGAAAAGCAATCGGATAGCCCTCTTTAGGGCTGAAACGACTGTATCAAAAGGGGCGTAGCACCCTTGCTCACTAGTATTATCCCTACCGGCAGAGGTATCCGTCCTTCCCCACGCGCCCCGACTACCGTATTTAAACCAAAGTTCGCATGCCTTGGTCCTGTCATCTCTCCACCACGCACGAAATAAGGCTCTCAGAAGCATAGTGCATTACCATCTCAACTCAACATTGGGTAACTTAAACAACAAGAAATGTCGCAGAAGGACTCTTTAGCCTCGCGGATAAATCGCAAGTCCCAGGGGACTGATTGGAAGAGACACCTGTCGGGCTCCACGATGGGCTTCCCCCGTTCGATCAACTGGCCCTTCTGGGCTCCGTGAATGATAGAACCATGTGGGAAGTTATGGCAGCTGAGTGTAACACCAAACCCCAGGGTTGAATCGGTACCGTACCGGGAACAACGCCTTGGCAGATGATTCAATCAACCTACGATACCACCACGATGCCAGCACTATGAAAAGGAAAAGAAAAATTGTCCAAGGGATAGTGGTCGAGTACAGTACCGGTATTATCGGTATCGTCAGTGATACGGTATGGTGCATATAGCACTTCCATTCGGCACTAAACAAACGTTTCAGAATTATAATTGTTGCCGCGTGTTGGTGCTGGTCAGGGTTTTTGAGCTTATTGGTTTGTATTCCCAGAACAGGTTCACCACGGCACTTGTATATTTGGCATAAAGTATTTGAAAATGAGACGGGGGTTTTTTTTCCCTCCCCTAGCTGGGTGGTTGTGTGACAATGGCCGTATTCTGAGGTTTTTATTGAGAAGCATGATATAGGCACTGCCTAAGGATCATGATACGATAGAGGATGTCAGCACTCTTTCCAAACATGCACGATGTTAGCCCAGGAAACGCCCAACACCCACAGTTCTGCGGCCGAGAATGGTGCTGCTCCGTTGTGGCCCGGACCTAGATATGGGCAGGGATTCCCTATCTAAGCGAAGAGAAAGCAACAGTAAATTCTAACGTAGAGGGTCGAGACTCAGCTGTCTCGTAGACTCTTGGTTATATTTTCATGCTGACCTAGCCACTGCAGGAACATAGTAACCAGCACTGGCAGGAAACCGCCAGCTGGTCCGCAAGTCCGTCCCAGTGCCCACTCTATCTTGCTTCTCCAGGATCTGTGGTTCTTGAATCCACTCTCATGGATTCTTCGGTCGAAGTAGATACAGTAAGGGATGAGAGAAAGTGACGAGGAGAGAACCGGCACACCAGTGTGAAGTAGACGGTGCCGAGCATGCTGGTATTGGGAAGGGAGAAGGGATAAGGGAATAGGGTGAGAAGAGAATATCGTTAGAATAGATCTGCTACATAAAGACTACGGGAACTATGGCAACAACATGAAGCCCCCGCACTAGGACATGCCAGTTCAAACACCCCCTTCACATATGTTTCCTTCCTTCCTTTTCTTCCTCGATCTGGTCTTCGCCTTTCATACCTTTTTTCCTACTTCTAACTCTATGGTCTGTGTACCGTACTTGTCACATTCAACCCCTCCCTACTCCCCAGTTTACTTATCTCTGTGAAACCCCCGCTCCGATCATTGCTTCTCCCAACTTTCTCAACACTCAAGTTTTCTGTATCTACGAGTGAGCGACTGTGATCGCCAAGGAATCAGAATCCGTTCGGATGCAAGTATCGAACCCAATGCTATGGAATTACAGGCTATTGAGAGACTGGAGAGGGAAGCGACAAGCGGTGCATCTGGCAGAAACGATGCCCGAGCACACAGTGGGGGACATGGATCTATTATTCTTACCCCCCCAAGTAATAGGGAAGGGAGTATGAGTTTGATAGGGATCACTCAGACGCTATCCAGCGCGGCAGATGGGTATACAGAGTAGTGTTCAGCTCAGCGGAAGGGTCCTTGAGGACCACAAGTCCAGGTATCCGAAAAAGCGAGGGGGGCCGAGGATTTCATGCCTTATTTTGCTGGGGAAAAAAAAACTCGATTTAAAGAAGGTTTGAAAAGCAGCCTAGCCATCAGCCAAAGGAGATACTAGTGACTATGGACTAAGAAGTGAAACTGGTACAAGGAAATTCTCCATCAGGAGGAGGAAGGTATGGGGCTTTGTTGGTCGGATCCGAACGGGACGGGAGTTGGTTAATTGGGGAAGATGACCTGTAAGCAAGCGGGCGGAGAAGAGTACTCCCGAAGGCGGTGGCGATGGCGATGATGGTAAATAGCCATCATACAGTGCGAAATCCAACCTGAAAGTCGGACAAAAATGCCCTAAAATACATTATCACCAGTCATGAAGATTGAACGTATGCTCTTCTATACATCACCGATGTGCCGCCTCCCAAGGACTTTCAACGGCAGATATGCCCTGACAATGCATTCAAGGCGTAATAATTTGATACTTCATATCAGGCGGGGGGATTCAAATCTTCCTATCAGCGGGGTAAGTGTTTGCTCTTAGAATGACATTCCGGGAGGAATACCTAGCTCCCGCAGGGACTCAGATGTCAAAAACCAATTGGCCCATGTGCAATTAGCGGGGGCCCAGGAGTTCAATTCTCGCCCACCAATGGATGATTGAACAATCCATCACTGGTGCGGGAGAATTTAGGAATCCTGCCATATGAAGATGTGGAGACTTTCTGGTCCCTTTCACATGGGGATTGGAATAAGCCCCCACCATACGCATCCCAAGTACAGTAACTTAAACCCTCTGACGACCCATCATTCCTCTCCCTAGACAGTCCTTTTCTTCACGCAGGCGCAAGGCTCCACAGTACTTGATTTAGCTGCATGCATAACTCGCGTAGCTAAGCGTCGGCACCGCGGGAAGGACCCGCGTACCCCCGGGTCCATGGGGAGCTCATTCGCCAAGCCAGTATCCGCTGCATCTGGCGAACGGCTTCCGCACAGTTCCTGCTTGCCATTGGCGTTATCCGAGCTGCAGGGTCGACGGTGCTGTGAGGGAGTGAAGTAATATTTCCCTGGATACCGCGACCAAATACTGATAAAGCCATCTGGTGGGATATTTCCCATCCCCACGTGCCCATCCAACTGACTTGGCCCATTCTGATTCTCGGAAGTAGACACACTCACGTTAAACTTTATCCAACCAACAGCACATAATCCGTAACTTAACGATCGATTCACCATGAACACACCCAGCACAAACCCAAGAAACATCAAAACCTCGGCATAATCCGGTGCGAAACAAATGGCGGCATTGAGCTATAGTAGCATTGCTGTGCCTATTGCAAATTGAGAGTGCCCTACAATGTGCATGCATGGATGTAAACTTACGGGTAACTTGACTGAATGCTTTTAAACTACTCCCCAGCATAGGATCGCCGTCCGACCCACAAAAACACACGAATTTTGGTCGGGGCGGTGATTCGCGAACGAGGCCCTCCTGAAGGTGCCTGTAACGCAATGGTTTCATTTGGGGCGTGGCGTGTGTGTCGGTACTCGGTACAGTACTGTACTGTACGATGCTTTCTGGCGAGGGATTCCCTCCCACCGCGCTTCTTCCTAAGATATGTTGGAAGTCCGTCACTCCGGAGCGCAACATGTCATATCTTATTTCACAATATAATACAGTACATCCGCAAGAGATCTGGGCGGCTCCTAATCTATAGGTCTGAAAGCCCTAGAGAGGAGTAGCTTGGGAGACAGGAGTGGTGAGGATTGGGGGGGGGCAGAGGGGGAAGGTGGGGTTTAGCACAAGATTTACAGTTAATTCCGGTATTATAGTATTGGTAGGATAAAAGCGTTTGTAGCATGGTTATAAGGCCGTAAACTGTTTACTCCTGGATCATACGGTACGGCCGGCCGCTTTGGGGGGGAGGGAGGATGATAGGGCAAAACAACATAGTTCATAGAGATGTAGATGGTAGGTATCATCCTATTGCGGTTGTTTCTTGCGCGCTTGAACAAGCGGGCAGCAAAGCACGTCTGGCTGTGACGGGTTAAGGGTGCAGCTTAAGCTCTGGAGGATTCTTGCGACGGAATCGCAGCGGCCAAATCTACTGATCACGGTTCACCTGACTTAGAACCCCTTCCAAACTCTGAAGCAAGATAACTAACTGTGCTATGGGCGAGTGCTGCCGTCGCAGTGGTCGTGCCTACGGTATCGTGAGTCAGTCGGGGGGGTTTGGTGTCTCGTGTGCTGAGTAAGGAGGACAACGACGCGAGCGCGTACAGTACTGGTACCCTGCTAATCCTCCAGTATAGCACTGCCACCTAGACAAAGAGTAACGCGACTTGTTAAGTGGTAGGGGACACCGACCCGCAGCAGGTTTAGTTAGGCAAAAACATCTCCTCGGCCACGGCCCCAAGTCACTTCACCAATTGGATGAAAAACTCGATTACACGCGATAGGATAGGAATACAATTGCAAAATCACGAAGGCCGCCCAAACAAACCACTAGGAAATAAAACAAAGCAAGATCCACGAAGATTTTTGATTAAGAAACATACGGTACCATCAACCGGTACTTTCCTAAGGAAGGGAGTAGAGAAAAGTGAAAAAGGTGATAAAGAGAGAAGAAAGGAAAAGCGAGACATGATATAAAATTTCAATACCACCCCTTTCTCCCGCCTCTCTTCGCCGGAGTTCTAGTAATGACCCAGACTCCACGGCGGTTATCGTCGATCATAGGCCTTCCATGCGGGAATCTACCCAATTATCATTAGCAAACATGCCCTCGAAGCCGGTCTAGAAGGGAAGAAAATAACATACTCAACCTCACTCCTAACCCTGCGAACACCCTTCCCCTTCCCCTCCCAAATCCTCATCTTCTCAAAAAAAACGTAACTCCCGTAGAACATACCACACTCCGCACCCGCAGTCTCACCCTTCTTCTCCATGAACCTCCTATAGGTATTAGCGTTCACGTTGCCAATCGCTTCACGAAACTTCTTCTGCGTGACCTTGGAGTACTTCGGGTTGCGGAAAAAGGCACGGATCTTGCGGCGGAGCTCATCGCAGGAGTCATAGACTGGTACTGAATCAGTGGACTCGCCAGGGAGGGGGATCGATAGGAAGGGGAGGTCCGGGTCGGCTGGCTCTTGCTCATCGGTGTGGGTGGAGGACTTGAGGTAGACGTTCGTGGAGATTGGGACGAGGGTTCTATCGATTGCGGGGTGGGGAGTAGCAGGGACGGGAGCCGGATAGGCGGTGGCTGGACCCGAGACCGTGGTTGCGGTAGCGGTAGCAGTCGTGGTAGGTGCAGACTTCGGAGCACGAGCTCTGCGGGTTTTCTTAGGCGGGGCAGGCTGGGATAGCGCTGGAGCCATCGGGCCGAGGTCGATAATTCCGCTGCTCATCTCGTTCTCGGGTAATCTGTATCTCTTGTATCTCGTTAGTATGTTTGCTTTCGAAGATTGTACAGGTGCGACACGTACAGGAGTGTTTGCTGTGTGGAAGAGATGTGGAATTGGGAGCGGGTGGCAATGGAGAAGGAAAAGGGGGGGGACAAGAGAGGACAGGTCTGAAAAAATGTCAGGAAATTAGGGTAGATAGCGTAGGGAACGAGGGCTGAAGCTAGGGAGTTTAAGCACAAGCTTGGATACGAGTCTGCCCCCATGATTCTAATCACGTGAGTTTTACGTCATGGCCCCGAGGAGAGGGTTGTGGGCTGGAGCAAGGAGACAAGAAGTGGTCTAGGCGCGACCCAGATGGGTTTTTGGGTCCTATCTCGCTGAGACACGTGTTGCCCCTGTGCACGGATGATAGACAGAACGCAGAACGCAGAACGCAGAACGCAGCCCAGGGGGCACAGCACCATGAGTCAATTGAGGAAGCGGTACTACCGATAGTTCTAGTGGGGGGAACAACGAACAAACTTTTAGTAGAAATATTTTCTTCGAAAACGCTACATACAAAGCGAAAGCACCCATTTTCCCTTCCTCTCACAACAAGAAATCCAACCATACCGGCAATCCTTTGAATCCATTTGTGTACTTTAGAGGCCATTTGCCTATGATAAGGGTATGGAAAAACGAGCGATACGCCATGGGAGGCCATTAATAGCCGCAAGAACCGACAAGAACCCCCCATCCTGTTCTAACCTTCCTCCAATTACTCAGATCTATCTCGTCAATTTCAAGAACCAATCCGCAAACAGAACAGTTAACATTGCATGTGGTGCGATGCGAACGTAGTATCTATCAATCGTCAGATTCTGGTCGGAAATGTGACACGATCAGTGAGACTTACGTTCCGAAGCCTCTGTAGAATCTCAACAGTCCTTCCTCCCTGGCAACCTTCATGGCACAGTCCAAGCTTCCCTTATACGGAAGCTTCCCATCAGGGCCCTTGGTTTGCTTTTGCAGTCTAGTTTTGACCTACCCCATTACTGCTTGTTAGCCCCTACGTTTGGTATTATGGATGAATTTGGGAGGATGAATTTGGGACATACGAAATCAAACGGCAAGCTGAAAAAACTGGCGAAGAAGCCCGCAACTGCGCTGGCTGCGATTCCCCTCCCGACCTCTGCGTTCTTCCCCTTCCCAAGGACATTATCGAATCCCTCGATCTTTGCAAATCGAGCTTTGCTTTCCGAATAGAAGGCCAATTGACCGAAATTTAGTGCCATAGCTCTTGCAACCGTGGGCAAGCAACCATTCCATAGCGCGGTAATGCCTTCCTCGCCCGCAATCCTTCTGAGGGCATTCACAACGCTCGAGTAATTTTTTCTCTCCGCCAGGGGTCTCAGTCCATCGGATTGCATTCTAATAAGCGCCAGATCTGCCGGATTACCCAAGACCGCTCCCAATCCACCGGCAGACAATGCTGCTAGTGTCCTCTCGCCGAATGTTACGGGGCGACCCTGAGCCTTGGCATTGGTGGTGATTTTATTCATAAACGTCGTGAAGAAGCCCATTCGGGCCGTCGTATAGACTGCTTGGCGGAGCAGGCCAGCGGAGAGACCGCTATAAAGATCAAGGAACTTGCCTTGCTTTATTATGTCACCGGCTACTTTGAAAGCAGAGGGTCGGATGGCACTCTTGCCAACACCTTCACCAGCTAATTGAATACGGACCTAGGGAATTTCGTGTTAGAAAAAGGCTATTTAATCATCTCCCAATATTCAGTGCTCAGGGTTTCTTGGATTGAGGGTTAGCGTAGGGTTAGGGTTATCCCTGAGCAAGGACTGAATTGAGCTAGAGCGCTAAAGCTCATGAAAAATTCCACTCTTCCGCTAACCAACAAACCTCCGCAGGGCGCAAGAAAACACACCTTGACCATGTCCACTGGCTGAATAAAACTCGTTGCAATCATTCCTGCTGCTCCACCGTTGAGGAACGGGAGTGCACTGCGAGTAATGGGGTGATGCAAGATGTCTGATTTGCTGCCACGGCCAACAGAACGGCCTGGTGCTGCTGCTGCCGACATGATTCTAGTTGTTTTTTTTTAGCGGGGATTGAAACTAGCTTCTGGATTTCACGGGGGGAGGGGAAGGGAGTACGGTAGTGGGAAGGCCGAAGGACATACCTTTGAAGGGAGGAAATAGACCGGAGTAGGAAAGATCAGAATCAAGTCGTTGGGAGCTGGATGCAGGACACAATGTTAGCCGGTTCCGTCGGTTCTGGCACGGGCGCGGCAAAGGAAAGCCCGGTATGTAGTGTAGTGTAGTCTTGAATAAAGTTTCTCAAGGGTGTCACTCACGGTGGTGGGGTGAGGAGAAGGGAGGTGAGGAGGAAAGAGGAGGAGAGCAATGAAAGAGGAAGAAAGAAGAGACAGGAACGGAATAAAGCAAAACGGATGAGGGGTATCTTGAGTTTTGACTTTTTGTTCCCGCTAAGGGTGCGTAGCACAGGTCATGTGTAGGTGTTCCGGATCTGTCTATCTAGACAGCAATCATTAATATCGCTTCTTCCATTCCTCTCACATTTCGAAGCTGCACACTTGGTATTCATCCCAACACCAAAAGATAATGCCTCCCTCTCCCCCTATCACTCATTTGCCGGACCCCCGCGCCCATCACACCAGCAGCGGCTATGTTTGTCAATTCATGTTTTATTATTACCGGAATAACCTACAGCGAGCAGACACTTCCTCCACCCTTCCACCCTTCCCTTCACACTCCCAACAAAAAATCCTTCCTCCGGTCTATTCCATCCCTCTAAAGTGGTAAGTTGGCCGTAGATAACAATGTTAAAATAGCCAGCCTTGCTCCGAGGTAGATAGGGTACTTTCCCTCCGAGCGCAGCGAGAATGACTCGGGTTTGGTGGGTTACGTAACTCCCGTGTCGTATCTCTTCTCCTCTCAGTTGAGGGACGCGTGGAGCATGACAAGACCTCGAAGGAAAAAAGGACAGAGATGGGGGGTTTTTATATTCGTTAGAAAGTGGTATGACATGTGGATTGACCTTTTTTATTTATTGCATTTTCACATTCTCCTTATCATTTTGCGCTGCGTGATGCGATGTCACCACACCGCTCGGAGGAAAAGTAAGCTACATGCTGGAGACACTCTTTCTGCGATTCACTCTACAGTACTCGTACCATCGGAAAATGTCGAGGGCATATGATGTAAGGAGGCAATTGAGCTTGAATGGGCATCATATCATACTATTTTGTATCGTTCTCTGTTGGCTGTCCGCCAGTTGCTTTTGATGAGAGAGACATTTTCTCTGTTGAGGAGCTTCTTATCGTGCTCGGTTAAGCTGACAGACGGAGTGAAATGCGGGGTAACAAGCTTTGTGTGCGTGGGACTAAGGTCGTGAAATCTGGGGAAAGCCGGCATCGAAAGTGAAAGTGCTGGAATGAAAATATTCCAACTCTTGTGTGGATTGTACTGGTGCTTGTACTGTACCATATCTATTCCTGAAATCAACGGAGCACCAGTAGTCTGAATAGATGTTTACATAGGTGTTTGGGGCACTGTACGCGTTTATCTTCAGATTTCTATTGGAACTTGGAAGAAAAAATGATTGTGTAGGTTTTCTGCTAAACGAGAAAGGCTAAAGATCGGTGAGAAAGAGCGGCAGACAGTCGCTAGGTGGGCTCAACTTCTGGATGTGCCTTATCTGGAATTCAGCGGTCGCTTACAAAACATGATACTGATATCCTGACGATAACATAGGAGGGGGGTCAACCAACTGTGGCCTCAACGAACAGACCAAACAAAATCACCGCTTACTAAGTCACTTTGTGTGTGGTGTTTGTTGAGCCCCCCTATTCTTTGACTCCTAGTCTGACACTAGCTATCATGGAAGGCGTACCAGTTGTTAGAACCTAATATCCCCCAATTTTGTAGTTTGTTGCAGTAACCAGAGTTTCTTCGTGACTTTTCTGTAGCTTCCCACTACCAGCCCTCGTGGGAGAACGATGGGGCAATCGCAACTGGCTCGGGTTTCTGACTGCTTTTCGATCTTGGCAGCAAGGAAACAAGCCCCTCAGATATTCTCACACGAAAAATAGCACCCATTTTTAACACCTGTCTAGTGTCGAAGCGTGGGGAAAATGCGAGTATCATAGTAATCTCGGTAGAGGGTTTAATATAGGGCATTGCCGGAAGTCCGGCCCAGAGATCGTTTTAAAAACCACGAGAGTCTGATTCTGAGGGCGGTGGGTCGAAACCAGGGTATCGTACCGTGTGCCGAGAACATCAAATTTCTATGCAGTGAGGTGGGCTTGCTTCTAAATCTCTTGATCAGTGTGTGGGGCAGTTAATAAAATAGACCGGCGTTCGGATAATATCCCTTCGGCTGTCTGAATAGTCAAATTCGTCGCTGCGCACTGTAGGGCTAGGTTTGGCGATAGTCAGCCGGACTTGGTCAGAATATCGGATTTCCAGTCTTTCCGGTGCCCGAACGAGGAGCACTCTTGATGGGTTCAAATATTCCCAGCGGGCTCAGATCGTTCCGGAGAGACTCAAGGCTCCTAGTGGCAAATTTGACGGCTTCGCATGGCCCAACGGATAATATGTTAAGGCTTTAATGATTGATAAATGCGCTTCTAGTTTACATATGCATATACTTATGCTACATTTACTGCATTTTGACCTCTTACAGGGTTGGTATGAAGCATCCCTCTCTCTTACCTCTCTCTAGGAAGTAGTGGTCTTTCTAGGACAAGAAATACAAGCTTGACTACAGAAACCATCAGCTATCCTACTCACACATTATTTTATATCTGGCATGACCAGTTGCTAATTGTTAGATGCTCCCGCTCTAAGGAAAAGGCTAACTTGCTCTCGATACTACGTCCTTTCAGCTCTAACAGTAATGCTGCCACATTGTTTGTGCATCTGTGTTCTTGGATATGTGTTAAAGTGTTTAGCTTGAGAGCAGTTTGTTTAGACTAATATTTCTATTGTTTTCAGTCAGTAAAGTATTCCGGTTCAGGTTAGTTGCATTTTGTATCTTTTATTTGTATGCTAACTGCTATCCTGATTTAGTGGTTTGATTAATTTCGACTTACAGCATTATTTCCCTCCAATTGTTTTTCTTCCTGTCCTCTTGCCTTCTGGGAAGGCTGTATCATTGGAAGCAACTTTTCTGTATCATTTGGAGTCCAGCTAAGTAGCTTTGCTCCCGGGGTGAAAGGACACCGCTTCCTATATGGGAAATTTACCATATAATTTTTAATACTTCGTTTTTGAGGGCTAGTTCTACACAAACAGAGGATGCTTTTACAGATAGATCCTAGTTACGACGCAGGACGTACGTATTTACTCGCCCTCCCTCGATAATCATTTTGTAATCAAAAAACTGAAAGGTAGCCTTGTATGAGGCACTCTCCACCATCGGACAGCCGTCAATTTTTATTTGCCCGGTATGCCGGTATTGAGGTGAGCTCATATACAGTACAATCGTACTCTCTCCTCGGGCTCACAAAGCACCACATACACTGCTATCAAATACTTTCCCTCCCTATCGCCATTATAACTTTAAGCCTCCTAATTGACACATTGAGTCTTGCAATCAACTAAATCGATAGAAGTGAAGCCCCGAGGAAGGCGATATCTGTGACTGAAAGTATATATTTCAGGCTTTTGTCAAAGAAACTGCTAAAGAAATCTTCTCCGTATATATAGACAAGTGTTCTAAAATGGCCTGTAACAATAATATACCCGTTCTGTCGCCAAAACGAAATGTTATAAGCACAAAAACTAAATTAATGGAGTATGACTGCGTTTTAAGACTAGTGAAGGCAAACTCTTTTCTGCTATCCTTACAGGAGCGTCTCAAGCTAAATACAATGTCATGGAAACTTTGGCTCAAGGGATTTAGTTCAGTATCATTTCCATTAGCAGCACTACTAGTAAGGGCGTGCTACAGAATCATGATAAGGGCCCACCACTACTTCTAAGATAATTTAATCTGGCACTTGTAGGGGTGATGCCTGAGTGCCGACTCACGGAATTCCTCTACCAGGGTAGATAGGGCATGCATTAATCCTAAACCGGCAGAAAGCCTTTCCATGTGTTAGGGGTTCCCGGTAGCTATGTTTCCCAGGCAGTCATTGCATCGGGATGGTTTCATTGGGTCAGTGTGACTCAGAGGGTGAGAAATCCGGGTATCGTATAATGCAAGGGAGGTTTTACGATCGGGTGGGCATTATTCTCTCGGAAGTTTTCCGGAAAAAAGGCGAGGGTTCTCATGCTTAACGCACGTCGCTGACTTTTCCGGGTTGGTGGGTTTAAATTGTCAGTATTTCCCACCCATAACTCAAGGCAACCTTCGAGTTCAAGTTCACAACACAACGGAATCCCCCTTGTGCCATTGGGTTGATAAAAAGAATTGCCTGTTGAGGACTTATTCGGATTTAGACCAGCCATTTATGCACACAGCGAGGGGGAGCTCCCCAGAATTCCCAATCCACAGGTTCCCCCGGATGCCTCCGTTTACAAAATGCCAGACAAAAGGTGGAAAAAAAGCAGAACTACCAACAGGAATAAGAGCCCTGCGATAGTTAGGGGAAATGCGAGCGCTGTAATACCCTGTTGTGCTAGCTAGGACTCTAATATAATAGGAAGGGAGTAAAGAGTGGAACAAAACATTTGGGTGTATGAAGAAACTAGAATCAACAACCTGCCTCATCCTAAAGAGTGAAGTGAAGTGACTGCCAAATTGTAGGGGCGCTCTCCTCATAAACTAAGACCCATCCGGGGCCATACTGGTATCTCTGTCTTAGCTTGAGAGAGTCTCAGCCCTATCGTAAGACCTCCCGGGCACTGGCTCACCAAGCCACCTACCCACCTATAATGCAACCCATACAAACATGCCCCCCTAAATCTTAAGAAACCAAAATTTCCTTCAAATTTCCGAAGTCTTTAGTGTCGGGTTGCTTGTGGCATACCGCTGGGCAATTATATCCAGCCTATTGGTAGCCATCTTTGTACCTATTTTAGCTAATACTTTGTGCTTAGAGAAAAGCTATTCTACCCCCGAGCGCAATGACACCGCGTAGATGAGTACCTGATATCCCGGGACACCCTTCCTTGATGACTAGTGTTACGGTCATGCCAGATAATTAGGGAGGCAGGGTCTGGGAGGCAGGTGGAGGATCTCGCCCGGCCTGCATCGAAGGTCGTTATTTGACATAGAATGGCCGTTAGTAGCATAAGAGTGAAATTCGTAACGAGGCTATCGCATAGTTGGGAATCTATCGGGACCTGCTTTGAGATACCTCGTCTATTTGAGCTTTGGTCAAATACCCCCGAAGGAAGGAAGGACCTTGGATATGATCCGGGGGGCCCCTGAAGAAATCCATAGAAAGAGCTGAAAGGTGAAGCGGTGAGGGTAGAATCACTCTGGGTAGAGTGCAACTGAGGGCGAGATAGTTAAAAACCAAACGGCTAACTGAGGGTAGGCCATGATATATATATATATCTCCCTCTACAAGGGACATCTCCGGAAACCAAGCCACGAACTATAACGGGTGAACGGAGAGCTTCCGGAAATGACAGAAACTCGATCAAACTCTCAGGGGGGCAGCAAACCCACCATCCCTGACACCCTTCATCCTGGATATGCGATCGCATTCTCGAGCGGATCGGTTCCCTGCCACGGGTGGTAAGTTATGGGGTGAGACAACGGACTGGACTGGACACCGGTGCCGAATGGTAGTTGGTGGGAAACGAAACAGGCACCGGCCTCTTATGTTACTTACCGACATACCTTATTTACTCGTGAAATTCGCTATCTCTGCCAGTCCACGATAGGTTTAGGTTGACGAGTTAGAGGAGTTGGGCAGACGGGTTAATGAGTCAAGCTAATCATGAAAGTTGATCATTTACCGCGATGGGAATGCACTAACCATTTTTAAGGGCCTTTGTCTTTGAATCTGGAGATCGGAGGGGTGTCGGAGATAGCAAATTCCACGAGTAAATACGGTACTCGAGTAGGAACAGTCCGTCGCGGTGTCCCTAATCACAACACACCTCACGCTAGAATTATAATACCTAATAACCGCATACCTAATAAGAGGTCCAACAACCTTGATTACCTCACCACTTTCATAACGTTTCATTTCTTGTGACCGGGCGTGATTGTGTAGCTGCGCTGGCCCCATAGGCATTCCTAGTCAGGATCGCTGATGGGGCTGGTCCCGCGATTGTGTAGGTGTGATAGGAGAAGGATGTCGTGATGTCTATTCTCTATGGATGTTGCTAGCTAAAGGTCACCTTGGGTAGTGAAAACTCTGCATGTATAACCCTATACATCCCTTTATTCCCTAGAACTTTCACTCGTCTACACTTGGGTGTTCTCTCATCACATGTGTGCTTCCTGTTCCCTGTGCTCCTCTCTGCTCCTGATACAACAATATACTACTGGGATTATTATACAACCAACAGTATCGTTTCCTGCCGTAATTTTCCAGAGCAGAGATTTCATCCCCTCCCAAACACTAGTTCCTCTTTCTTCTAATGTTGAAAACCTTCGGCGCACTCCATATTAGATGTACTAGCCTCTCTGATTCCCCCTCCTTTCTCTCTTCTTCTTCTCTCTCTTTCTCCACCCCTAGATACGAATATATACCCCCGTTCACACGTCCGTCACAAAACTAAGCCTCGAGTCATTTGTTTCTAAAGAAAATGTCTCACGAGTGATACCTCGTGACCCTACTGAAGAGTATTTATTAGACCCACTGATATTTCCTGCCGCGATACGCTAAAGAATGTACATGATGGATTATTATTATAACCCTTGAGAGATTTTCCAGTATTCCTACGTCCTTTGAATAGTGGTGGTTGCTGTTAACGTCCTGATTCTGATGTATGATAGACCAGGAGGGGGGTCAACGAACACGGGGGTTCAACGAACACGCCAAGCAAAATCACTGTTGGCCAATGCACTTTTAGTGTATTGTTCGTTGAATCCCCGTGTTCGTTCCTAATCTACCTGTACCAGTAATTTAAGACTGGAGAAACCATTAACTTGAGCAAGCTCAGCTTGTATGACTAATCCGCTTGAATAACTTGCGGCTCGTATCATACTATAAGTGAAGCTATATTCGGCTCACGCTTTCAGAGCGTCATGTACAGCCGGTCCCATCCGGAAAGGATTTTCGCTGTTTGTCGGCTCTGCCGGGCTGCAAGGTTTTCCTTTCTCAATGTTCTATTAGTAGTTTTTTCTGGCACTTCCTTGTACTTCTCTCTCCCCTCTCTGAACTGCCTTCTCATAACCCCTTCAACTCTTGTGTGATCTCTCGCCCTTTGTCGCCAGACCAAATCCCAGCCAACCCCTGTCCAAGCATAATGATATTGACTTATCCCGGTCAAAGAGGGTTTTAATCCCTGTCGGGGTTCATCATAGTGTCTATGCCTCTCGGCTCTCGAGGCGGCTAGCGCCCGCATTTGCTCCATTTACCTGCTAGGGTCCTTGAAGCTTGAGCTAGGCTTGGGTGGAATTTTCAATGTCGTCGAGAAAGCCAGACTCGTTGAAGGTTAGGATTGTGCGATTCGGGCTACTGGTTCGAGTTAACCTTACGAATAGGCTTAGTTCGTGGCGAAAACTGGCTCCCTTTGCTCGGTGGTGCTGTTGTGGGGTCGAATAAAATTAAATACATCTAGCTATTCCATACCACCTACTAATGGCCGTCTCTTGATTCGCTCCATCTGCTGGGGGGGCGCCTCCACAAGTGCCTCCAATCGCCCCCACACTGGTAGTGACGTCTTAGTGGCCTCTCGGGAAGGGAGGTAGAGAATTCTTTTTACTCTATCATTACCGCCATTGTGTTGCCTGTAAATGATAGCCTTAAAAGGTTTACCCCGTGCTTCTGGATCGCACCTGTGATGAGCGGATATTGTTATATTAAGGGAACTACTGACTTAGGGTGTGTCCTATGAGTTGTCAAGTTTCCCCAAGCCAGCTTTTTCATGCGGTTCAGCAACTGAAATTCTGGAGACAAGTCCCCCAACACGGCCACTAGGGTTCAATAGTTTGCTGTAGGATATCGGTGGATAAAGGGTGTCTTCCGGGAGGCACATGATATCGGAACCAGCATCGACGTGCGAGTGACTCGGGGTGATTATCCAAGCTGGAGCTATAGATGAAGAGAGGGAAGAGCTGCTCGATGGTGAATCTTATAGGCGTTGATAAATCCCCAAGAATGTATCCTGCACAATCTCGAACAGAGGAGAAAAAAACATGTCCAGAGCCGTCCATAAATATCTGGATTTACAAAAAACTGCTACACTCAGTGCTGGGGAGTAATAGTCTATCTTACTGCACCGCCACAGATAAACTATTATTTTTTACCGCCTCCTTGTAAACAAATATCTTTCTACTTGTACTATAGTACGTAGCAGAGCATATCAGTCAAACAACCTTGTCCGACTAGACAGTCACTTCCGAGGCAAAGCCCTCCGACCCCCTCCTTTTTCGCTCAAAGGGACAAACACCCTCAATGTTATAACCGGGAGGGAGGAGCAGATGGTACGGGGAGAAGGTATCATGTTAATCACGATCAAGAATTACTAGTGTTGCACAACTAACTTGCCTCAAAACCCAAATACCCATCGCTCAATAAGATCTAGGGGGAAGATACATTCTTGATTCCCGCCTCAAAGTAGAGGAGATGTGCTGCATGCATCAATTGCAATTCCCTAGAAGCCACCCCTCGTGCCATACCAGCCTGGCATAGCACCACTACCAAGACCCTAGTTATGTCCACTACCGTTATAAAATTCCTGTCCCCGATCCTTCGATCCGGGTAGATCGCTACTCGGTGGTATGGTACAACGCTAAAAAGGGAAGAAGAAAAACGCCTCATGAACGGGTGTTGCGCCGAGGTGTGTGGTGCCTGTATCGTATAAATGAAACCCTTTCAATTATTTTCTACGGTACCGCTACAAGAGAGAAACTGGGTAATGAAGTGCGAGCGCCCTTCCAAACACGCCTGTCACAAACCTCAATATGTTCTAGCAGATCTCGTGAATTTTAAGTTAGAAATTTTATAAGTCGTTTATTCTATTAATACCCACTTCTCCCTTCTAGGCAGTATCATACCATCAATTCATGCCCTACCTTTACACAGTGGCAGAACAGGAGATGTCTATGCGGTATCCAACCCAAGATAGCACAGGGTTCAAATTGCTCCCATCTTCTTCCAAATCGGGAGAATGCAGGTCAGCACGGCGTGTAACTTAACTTCGCTCACCCGTTAACTCATCGCCCTATCGTATCTTGCAGCACATTTTGCAATACAATTAGCACCGTTCCCTTCTGCCCTTTCTTATTACCGTGCAGCACATTGCGCGGTTTACGAGTGCAGTACCCCGGGCATCCAACTGCCGGTATACTTCCCGGGGAAGAAATTATCCTACAAGTAAGTTACCCCCTCCCTCCCCCCTTACAGGCACTTGGAGCACGGAACCTCCTGAGAGGATTCTATTCCTTTTATTCCGTGCAGCGTGCATACTACGCACCCGGAGCAGCACGCCATCCCTATTTCTTGAGTACCGTGTTTCTTATAATACCCGAGAGGGGGGGGCGAGTTATTAAAATACCGTGGTGGAGAGTGGTAATGCACGGTACCGGTAAGGATTAATTAATCTGACGGTACAATAAATGTCATCTAGAAGCTAGGAAGAAATACAATGTCACAGAAGTCGAAACCCTTGACCATTCGCTTTCAACTCACACCCCAATTTATCAGGTGAGAAGTATAAAAGGTTGAGAGGGAATTTCCATTACCGCAACAAAAAGCTAGTACAAAATTAGCCTATTTCCCATTCCAATTCACGCCTTCTATTTATTTGTTGCTCTTACCACGTTTCCGGATTCTGCACTTGGCAGCTACTCCAGTTACGTACAGTACATACTACCGTTTCCAAAACACCCCTAACCTAATCTCTCCAATTTTTGATGGGGCCCAATCGTTCGTTCAGCAGAGAATCCGGACGATCACTTTTCCCAATTTTCAATCACCTCTCCCGAGCAATGATAAATGATTTGGAATATCCCTTCTAACTTGCCGGTACACCCCCTCCAACCAATAAATATAAAAAAGACCGCACGCAGGTTGAGGTAAAAGGAGAGGAAAAAGAAAAAAAAGCTATAACACCTCTAAGAAGTTTACATATGCCACCGTATCTTTCTGGGACCAGGATAAGACACCTGCAACTTTAAAAGTAAAAAACAAAAAAACAACGGGCAAAGAAAACAAATCTAGCTCAAAGTCCGCTGCAAGTTCCAAGCTGAGGGTATAACACCACAATGTTATTATTATTATCGTTCCATGACCTGTCTCCACGAATGGGGTTTCCCGGTTTCGGCTGGGTGCGTGCTGAGATATGCCGACTCTCGAGTGATCCCACGTGAAGCCTCGCTTTTTTTGTTCGTTGATGTGTCTCACGTGTTATAATGATCTACGGGGTGGGTGGCGGAAATAGAAGGTAGAGCGTTATCTGGGGGCGGGGGAGGAGGTTGGTGTAACGACGGAGGAGAGAAGCAGTTTTTGTCTCTCTCCCGGTCGGTTTTTGTTGCTGTATGGCTCTCCTCTTTTTTTGGTCTCATTTTTTTTAATACTTACTGGTATATCATCTTGTTTGCACGGGGGATGGCTTTTTTCTTTCTTTTCCTTTGTTCGAAAAGGTATATTTGATCTAGGCATACAGTAATTACATTTTTTATCCGTTCGTTAACCTACATCACTGCACATCTCCGACCAACCGTAGTACGGAGTGAGAGGGCAAACAACAATAAGAAATGCATCCCTTCCCACATCTTCCGGTACCGTATGTATGTTCTCTATGAGCCATACTCATTTGCCCATAGATTAAGCGGGGGGAAAAAAATAGGACAAGAAAGAGAAGAGAGAAGAGAAAAAACAAAAACATAAAAGTGGAGGTGTGTGGGGAGCAACAAGGATAAAAATTTATAATTCTCTAAACATCACCGTGCTTGCCCTCAATGTGGGCGAGCTCAGAGGCCTTTCCATCAGTCCCGTGTCCGTTGGCAATCATTTTGTCGTGGCCGTAAGAAATTGATGGAACGAAGTTCTTTGATTCCCATGCATTGCCGACAGTCTCGTAGAGTTGGTCAACATCCTCGAGAGAAAGCCCCTTGGTCTCATAGATGAAGAAGTAAACGAAAGCGATACAGAGGAAGCAGCATGAGCCCCAGACGAAGAAGATCTTAAGTTTGAGGTTGGGCTTGCCTGGACCCTCGGCGACGAGGTAAGGGGTTGCGAAACCGATAGCCCAGTTGAGAAGCCAGTTGGTTGCGGTGGAAATGGAGAGGCACTTGGCACGGACCTTAAGAGGGTAGATCTCACCAGTAACGACCCAGGTACAGGGGCCCCAGGAGCAGGCGAAGAAGAAGATGTAGAAGCAGACGAACGCGATGAGGACATTGTTTGCGATGTCGCTAAGAGTAGTAACACCCACAATTGCGACGATGAATTGGCAGACGCACATACCGACGGCACCAAAGAGGAGGAGGTTGCGACGACCCATCTTCTCAACCATCCAAAGACCGGGGAAAGTGGAGATGACGTTGACCAAGTTAGTGATGAGACCGATGAGGAAGGCGTTCTGGATACCAGTGTTCTTGAAGAATTGAGTTCCGTAATAAAAGATGAAGTTGATACCAGTAAGTTGCTGGAGGGCTTGAAGTCCGCATCCGGTCAATAATCTCTTGATCATGTCGGGCTTGATGCAGTCGAAGTAAGTAGCCTCTCCGGTCTGCTCCATCTCGTAGTCATGGATAGCCTTGATATCGTTCAACTCCGCAACGAGGGAGTGGTGGTCCGGTGGGAGAGAGCGGAGACGGCTCATACTTTTTGCGGCAGCCTCCATGTTGCCCTTCTTGATGTGGTAACGGGGGGTCTCCGGGAGGATGAACATACCACCAGCCAAGATGGCAGCCCAGATGAACTGAATGGCCAGTGGGATACGGTAGGAACTGGGATCATTCCGGGCGTGGGTTCCTTGGTTGGCGCAAGCTGCGAGGAGAAGACCAATGGTGATAGCCAATTGGTAACAACCGACGATAGATCCTCGAATCCACTTTGGCGCTGACTCAGATTGATAGAGAGGTACTTTGGGGGGAGATCATGTTAGCCGATGGCAAATGGGGGAAGTTTTCGGCGATGGAAAACATACCCAGTGCCGAAACTAGACCAACACCGAGACCAGCAACGACACGACCAGCGGCTAGTATTAAGCAAAAGTCAGCTTGTGCACTAAAGAAGGAGAGAGGACCCGAACGGGGGAGGCGCAAATTGGGGGGGTGGGGGGGAATAAAAACAGAAATGGAAATAGAAAGGCAAGTTATCACATACCCATTAGAGGAATGGTGGTAGAGGCAACCTGGAAGGCAACGCCGATGGAGAAAATGAAGCAAGAAACAATAAGGCCCATACGACGACCCAATTTGTCACCGAAGGGAGAGGCACCGAGAGCTCCAAAGAAGGTACCAGCAGATAAGATAGAGACAATTAACGAGGTTTGACTCGAGGTCAATTCTTTCACTCCCTTTGGCCCCACTTCTGTAGCGAACTCATTCTGGAAGTAGTCCATGGCAAGGATACCATTGATGGTACCGGTATCATATCTGATTTATTCTTAGCTCTCAAATACTAGTACGGAGAATGGCTCAACGATCCCCCCCACCACATTCACCACCGAGAGAATTGGAAATTATGAAAGAGGGTGGAAGTAACATACCCAAAAAGGATACCACCAAAGGCGACGAAGACACCTATGAGAATAGCAGGCAAAGGTTTACCAGCCTCACCCTCTGGTTTCCTGATGATAAACCCCATTGTTGGCACTCGAGTTGAATTGACTTGAAGGTCGAAGTAGGAAAAATGAGACTGCCAGTGAATTCCCAGAAACTTGGAGAGATATTTGGGAAGGGGGGGATGGGAGGGGGTTAATATATGAGGGAAGGGACGGAAGAGAGGGGCACCCCGAATCACACGTCTCCACTTTCCTCCAGACATTCTTTTCCCCAATGGAGTTCTCCCAGTGGGGGAAAGAAGCTAGGCTGGGGCTAATGTTTCCAGGTTTCCCATCTCGTCGAGACCCCACTACTCCCTCTGTGAACCACTTGTGACCGTATCCTTACCCGTTCTTTCGCCCCTTGCGGGGAGCGCGTAATTTTTAATTACAGTCGCATCCCGCTGTCCCGGATAATTTTTGGAGATTTATTCGGGCTACATAGTACTGTAATACACCTCACTGTCCTGGATTTTGCATGTTTCCGGACTGGATGGAAACGCAGTCGCACCTGGCCATAGTGAACCTGGCCATAGTGAACGGCAAGACTGTGATTGGCTCGTTAGGCTGCCTTCCGGCTATGCTATTGGCTAATCCCCTATAGTGAACAGCTTTTTCGCGTTCACTATAGCCAGAGGCAACTGTATAAAAATTTCTAACCCCTACTCACCTAGAGAATATATTTACTACCCCGGATATCTTCCTTCTGCTAGACTAATTTGGCTCATGTCGCAGCTGCTGGAAGGCATGAATGGCCAACCAAGTTAGAGCATAGGATAAATGTTCGACCTGAGCCTTCGTATCCTCCTCTTAATTACTCTCACTACTTGAGTAACAGTACAAGTAGAGTCCACCACCTGTAGTCGTTCCGGATTCCAGTTACTTCTGGTCGGTGAATGTTGCCGGCTCAAGGAGGGAGGTTGAACCCAGTGATGTATTTCGTTTTTTCCTCCTATAGGAAAGCTTCGCTTGTGGAATTCACAAAGTAAATAGTGTATATGCGGTATTGAGCCGGAGTGTTTTTGTTCTGATTTTGCCTCTTTTCTCTAGCTTTTTCTTCTCTACTCTTCCCTTCATTTAAACCTTCCGTGGAATAATTTCTAGTCCTTGCCGCTCAGTTATCACTCAATTTTCAGTTTTTGAAACCCTTTTTTTCACCAACTATTTTTCACTCTCCCAGGTGCTTCGCTGTCCCAGATTTTGTCCATCCGGGACAGCGAGGTGCGACTGTACTTGCACTTGCGTGAGACCTGTACCGTACTTTTCAATGCTAATTACCAGAGGCAGACCCAGCGCCGCACCCGTGATGCCGTGCCAAGTACCCATTCCTGCCCTAGAAGCTAGTATTCTCTCCCAGCGCCCTTTCTTCCCTCCCCCTCTTTCGAGCCATCACCAAGGACTTTTCCCCGACTTCATGTCGGTGGAGTACTGGGGGTCAACTCTGGTTCGGCTCTGATTCCTCACTGATTTGTAGGGGTTCAAAACCCATACCGACTTTAATTCTGGTTTTTTGACTTTTGGCGTTTCGGGCGAAGGGCCAAACCTAGCATTCGCCCCTGGCGCCTTCCTTCGATCTCGATTCTCCCGTTTCTTTGCAGACTCTGATATTATAGATAGACAAGCGCGCAGGCAGGGCAGGGCAGCAGGATACAGGATAGTGACAGCCCTAGACATGGCATGCAAAATTACAAGGGGAGACAGACCCCTCAATACAATTCTCCGCGGGAAATTTATCTCATATGATTATTCTTACCCGACTTATCTTCACCATCATCAACCGGTCGGTCAGTCAGCCATGTAGGTGCCTGACCAGCATCTCCGTCAGTTCATCGGGGGGTATGGTATCTGGGGCCTATCGCAGTTTTGTGGGGGGGGGGTCTGGGGAAACCCCTCGGGGTAAATTGACAACCTCCACGTTTATACGAGGCTCAATGCTACGTTTGCAGGTACAGGACAGTACACGAATGTATCATGCATTGGCTACTGGTATGTACACTACGATGTTGCGCACCACCCTGTACGATACGGGTGCCTGAGAAAAAAAGTTATTTGAGTAAATATTGTCCATTTATCCTGCTTATTGTCCCATTATCCTTCTTCCTGGCGAGGCTCGGCCTCTGCAAAACTGCTGGTACATAATAAACGCACCACGGTGCTCTCTATCGGTACTTGTACAGCACCACTGCACTGTATGCTAGGCGTTAGAATCTGATATTATTGCGTGGCACATTGATCGGGCCGGCCCCTCCTACAACGGTTACGGCCTCACTTTTTTCCGTAGGCAAAGCAGGGCAAGACGGATGGCAATGGATGGGGGGGGGAAGAGATCTAAAAGCTTCTGCACACCTCCCAGGAAAAGCAATAAGTAAAGAAGCAAGGAAAAGAAATCCAAAAGCTTCCCCACTCTCCCGGGGGTCTCTGTCAACATGACATACCGGTGGCACAAACTCAACAGCTTGAGACAATGTCCTTCCCATAATTCCCCATCACGACACACGACCACTTCCCTCACGACATAGCCCTCCCCTACCGTACCGGGAAGTAGACACAAGCACGGTCTGGCGCGTCTGCAGAAAATATGCCGGTACCGGTATTATAAACCACACATCAGCAGCCACCGACGACAACTGTTGTTTTTGTTTTTGTTTTTTTCTCCTTTGCCTCCGCAAAAAGCAAGATGAAGGGAAAGGAAGAAAAACGGAAAAAAAATAGAGTTGCGTACTGTTCGCGCATACCACCATCATAAAGATCGATGGATGTCCGCAGAGATGCCCGACCAACGCTAGCCAAGAAAGTAAGAAAGTCCGACCAAGGCCACACTATATTCACATCCCAGCTACTACAAACGAGATCAAAGGAAAGCACTGCAGCCGCAAAGGAGGGAAGGGAGAGAAAAAAGACGCAAGATGGTTCTTGGATCAAGCGAAATGAGGGGCATGAAGTAGACTAATAGGCACAGAGGGACAAAAGGACAACCACATCAATCCCCAGTTACCGATATGGCTGGTTAGATACGGCGCAGTTTTAGTCTAATATGGTAATATGTAACACCAGGTCTCATAACTCCCCGCATCAACTCCACAACAACCACCCCAGAGATCCCGGGCGACGGGGGAAGTGGGTGAGCGAGTAATCATCAATCCCGAGCAGCTAACAGTCAAGCAATATCTATCAAGGATCTAACACAACGCGGTTATCATACCGCCGCTACTCTCTAGGCTCTCGGCGCCGCCCGGAAGCGTTCCTACACCAAAGCTACTGTACTTGTCAAAAGACCTTACTCGAGCACTTCTACTCGTACAGTGTCATACAACGACATCCCACACTCTCATCGCGCCGGAAAATTATCTTCCCCAGTCAAACTACGCCTTCGCCTGCCACGGTATCCCCACCGGCCACTAAACAAAAAAAAACTCAAACGATAATGGAGAACGAAACAGAAATGAAAAAAAAGGGGGTAAAACTTCAACTTAGTCTACCCCTAATTACGGTCTCTGCTTGTTGTGGTAGCGCAAGAGAGATAAATATCGTGGGATTCAACAGCCGCCACCAGCAATCTCACCACTAGTAGTTTTAGCGCGGGTCACATTTATGACGAGATTTGGTTACCCGTGAGCTCTAATTATTCTAGCAAAGGGTAAGAAGAAAAAGAAAAAGAAAAAAGAACGCCCATGGCAGGGATTTAACTAACCGTCCGACCAATGGATGAATTGTGCGGAGAAAGTTTTTTCCCTACCGGGGTGTTTGTAGTGGTTAGTGTGATGATAAGTTATGCATGATATCCTAGACTGGGGTTCTCGACTCCAAATATTACTGTGATTGTGCCGACTCTCCCCACTGATGGCGAAGCTGAGACCCGTCGTGTAAGTTAAGGGCGTATAGTGCTCAAGTACAGTCTCACCCTTCTTGGAGTAGTTTATAACCATTTACGACTTATCCCTTGGTCGGATGAGACGGTCAAAGTTGTAGCCTGGTCCGTGCACTTTCCCCACTCTTAGTGACGAGAAATTATTTGCGAGAAGTTCTCATCATGAAGTGGCTGTGTTGCCCATTCTCCTCCAATCAAGTTTCTCCAAAAGCAGTGCACGGACCAGGCTACAACTTTGACAGTCTTATCCGACCAAGGGATAATGTTCTATCATTGAATCCTCTCTTTTGGCCCCAAATCCCGTAGCTTTAAGAGTGCAACCCAACAAACAACAAAGAAGGTTTGCGGACCGGGGGGTGTAGGAAGGAAAAAGTGCCTTAGTACTCGAGTGTAACATGAGTCGTAGTTCACAGTTTTGTTTCATCCTCGGGTATAACGCCCCGGGCAGCGCGAGACTGGGAAAAATAAAAGGAGGGGATACTGCCTGAGCGGTACCGGCACCTTGTTTTGCTATCGCGGCCGAGAGGTCAGGCACTTGAGGTATACCTAGGTCGGCGATTCCCACACAATCTTGGTCACACGAGAATGTATGATGCAGTTGCAATTGACTGGGTTTGTTGGTTTCTAAGGATTAGAGAGCTGGTTGCGTACCCTATCGTGCTATTGGGACTCGGACCCGCGGTGAGTTATTATGAAAGGCAGGGAATGGGAGTGCCTTAACAAAGGAGCATTGAGCTATAGTAACTTCTTAAGTGGCATCTAATATTCCGCTATTTTATTTTATTTCCCTCTCCACCCCCTTTGCCTTCTCTACTCCCCACCCACTCCGACCTCGCACCCTCCATCACTTCCGGACTACCAATCTTGGCTCTCACGTCGTCCAGATTTCCCTACTGTATCCAAATCTCACTTCACTCCTAGGAAGATGGGAGTCCCTTCGATCAAGATCGCAATTGCAAACGAAACCTTCCAAGCCAATACGAGCCACTAAGAAGGATTGTTCGTCTAATCCAGGGATGGCCATCCTGTGTATTCGCATATTCCTTCCACCTCATGCTTCCTCTAGAACTCTAAAAAAAACAAAAACAGAATCCGATTCTTTAATTCCAGTTCTCTCTCTTTTCCTTTCCATCGTTTCAGCTACCGGTATCATATCTCTGGCATATTCTGCGTGTTTCTTTCTTTCTAGCTATTGCCGGAGCCTGGTTGCTGAGATTTTACACTGTGCTAAGGTAGTTTCCTTTTTCTCGGGGGTTTAGGACTAATCTAGCGAGGTTATGGCGACGGAGAACGGGGGAGTGCAAGCGATATCATTGGACCTCGCTGAAGTCAAGCTATGGCACTTTATGTGAAGGCTTAGGCATCATCCCCACTGTGCGTATTATAGCTCAAGCGCAGTAGCTTGCAGATTACATTCGTATTGCTGTCTGGGCAATATATGTGGCGCTCTAGGCTTGGCGGCTTGAGGCTGGGGCATCGCAAAACTGGAATAGTTGAGGATGAACCGAGGAGGTCTAGAATTCCCCCCTTTGGACTGAGGGGAGAAAACTCGGCGAAAAGTTCCTCTCACCCCCCAGTGAGACAAGTAAAGGGGAAAATAAAATAATAATAAAACAGACCTTACCAGGAGAGGCAACTCCAAGGTCCTATATAGATCCCCAATCATATTCCTAGTTCCACGGTACTGTAATATAATTAAGGTATAAGACAAAGTAGAGTCCTTCCGACGTGAAATATCGGATCTGCGCTTTCCTTACCCACGGACACCTCGCCGTGCTCTGACATGCCACGGTACTGGGGCAGAGTGCACTCCACCTATCCAGCTATATCCCACAACATATTGCAGTAGACAACCCCACACTCGGTCACCTGTAGGTAATTCCCAGGTCTCCCCCTCCTCCCCCAGCGCCCCACCTCACGGCCGGCGACTCAATTGTCGTAGTTTACTCGCATATCCTAATGAGTCCTCTTACCATGCCTATCATTCTTCCGTTCCATAATCCCGTATCACAATCCCCAGACCACGGAACCACGCTCCCAAACCCAAACCTGTTATAGACTAAACGACATCACATGAAAGGAGCGTTGGCACATGTCTCCCCCTCCCCCCCATCTTCGCGTATAGCTAGCTAGTCGGTATGTTTAAACTCCTAGTAAGCCTTACCCCGGGATATCTCCCCTTGTCTCCTAAACTTCTCACTCCTCTCCTCCCTGCTCCCTCATCGCCGCTGCCGAACTGGGAGTATACCCCAACTTGAGTGTTCTAGAAATGCACATCTATGTACCCACTGCATATAGAGTACTGTCGGAGGAGCCGTTGGGAAAGCACTAGCGTGCTTGAATATGCTTACACTTGCGTGTGTTTTGTCATGAGCAGTGGTGATGTTTATTAAATAAAAGGGCGGCTCTGTGAACATTGACAAGCGGGGAGGAGGAGGAGGAGGAAAAAACCGGAATTGTTCTACGGATGGGACTTTGTTCGGACAGACTTTTTATTTTGGTCTTCTTTTGATTCCCGGTCCATTGCAACCCCATGAGCCTTCCTGCCAAACGCCCACCAAAGATCGCCTGCCCCCGGAGGGGATCCGTCAGTACTGTATCCTACACACCTGAATCAAACACTAAGGGGAAAAAATAGACGAACGAATAAAGGGAAATATGAATACCCTATCTAGTAACCATCCACGGCTAGGAAGATATGGGTAATGTAAGTGTGCGGACCACTGCAGCCAAGTATCAAGCTACGGAGCATGAGGAATGCTACCCGCACATCTATTATAAAATCACAAGCAAATGTTAGGAAAGGTCCTACCTGACAGATGTTGCTGCGGAGAAATGATGAGAAAGAGGGGGGGGGGAATTGTTATATATTTTACCCATTCCTCTATTTATTTTTCCTTCTCCTCCCCCCCCCTCCCCCCAACTCTCCCCAGAAAATTTGCACGCCACGTTCTTTCTGCGTTTATGCAGCCTACGATTCGATGGTGGAAGGTACTCACGGGATATCACTCGAAAGCTTCTGCAGCATTAGCTTTGACGGTTGTTGGGGGGATGGTTGCCCTGGTACCGCACTCATACTGCACGATGCTATGGTATGATGTGCAAGGCGAGTCCCCCTAAATACGCTACAAGTACAAGTATTCTTCACTTCCGTTTCCGCCGCACCATACCTTCATTCACAGGATATAGCAATCGACACATCTCTTTGTCCGCGACCCCTCTCCGTCGCCATCGCCGCTCAAATCCCCATTCCCACCAACAGTACAGTCTCCCAAAGGGTCGCGAGATTCTCGAGTTGCATGGATTTTCCCATGGTCAATCCTGCCTTTAACTTTTCTTTGATACTTCTCTTGTTTGCTCTTGGTATTGGAGTTTCTCTTTTGGGCTGACTTAAGCAAGCGTGTATCATACCCGTTTTTATGCTAGACTCGAGAATCTCGCGACCCTTTGGGAGACTGTAACTCCATTCAACCGCCAAGCCAAAACGCCTTCTGCGGGAGTACCTAGGCTGAACTAACCACGATAAGTTAAATAATCAACCCAACAAAACCCGACGACGACGACATCATACACAATACGGTAACTCTCACGACAGCCAGTGACAAAATCACCATGACGTCTCTTAATCCTCGTCTCGGCTTTCCCCTCAATCACTCGCTCACTCACTCACTCGCTCACTTGCTCACGCGACCCGCCAGAAGTCAGTTGTCGTGAGGATTACCGGACCTATACTAGTACTCGAACAGAGCACAGTCCCATCCCTTCGTTTTGTATCACAGTAGCGGAAACCACACCCGTGACCAAACCATTCGCTTAAAAAAGATTACCGTGCACATGTAATAACGACACCGATTCAAGTAAAGCCTCAGCAAACTCCCCCCAAGGTCAGAACTTTACTTGGCGGGTCACCAATGAATGAGAAGACCTCGGCTCTACAGTACCCCCCCAATTATTACCTCCCTCTTTCGAGCTAAAATTTTTCATGAGATCCGGAATAATAATAGATGAGCGATCGCACTACATCCACTGTACTTGGATTAGTATCATAACACGGTACTCACGATTCGCGATTCGAAAAGCGTAAAAATGGCAATCAAGTCGCTTCGTCAACGGCACCATGCTTTTCCTCCCCGAAATGTCGAGCGTCGAACGCCACGAGGGGATCGTGATCCAGCGAATCAAGTTATGATACGGGTAGCGGTGTACCGCCGGTATGATGGGATGGGATGGTTGAAAGGGGCAGGGGGCAAGTGCCTCGTGCGTTATGATACTGTGCCTTAACGTTGCCGTACCGGCTACCTTTCCAGGATGGGTTAGGGCTTGTGGTGGGTGTCCTGCTGGGACCGCTGGTTGGCTCGGCGGGGAGCTGAGCAGAGTTGTGAATGCAGGTCGCTGTGAATGTATGGTATTCCTTGCTGGCTGGCTGGCTGGCTTGCTATGCCCGTTTTCCGTTTGCTTCTAGTCGGCCGATAAACCGCGGATAGCAGCGACGGGGTGGGCAAGAGTGGAGGGGAAGGTGGTGGCACCTGACGTTATACTGATGAGAAATTTCTCGATCTCCTCGTGCAGTAGCGGCTTGTAGTAATGCGGGAGTAAGCGAGCGAGAGGGTACTCGAGTAGACTACAGCTGGAAAGGCAGGTTCCTGGAGAGCGAAAGTTTGGACATGCATGGTTGGTATGTTATGCGCGAGTACTCGTAGCTTAAGCCCCATGCATCCACGATTATGATACCACCCACCGCCAGAGGATAGCGTTTCCGGAGAACCCGCAGATCCTGTGCTCTCTGACACGGAGTTTTGACTTCCTAGATTATCTTGGGCATATATCGGGCCATGTTTTGACCTAGTTTGGTAGAGGTCTCGGTGTTTTTTGTTGGCTTTCTTAATACCGTGGCCATTAGTTTTCGGGATCTGAATAGTCTCTTTTGGAACTAGCTTTACTTAAGTTAGAGATGATATTTTTTTTCTTTTTATTTGGTTAGTAAATGACTGCATTTACCTAACTATCCTTCAACTTCTCTTTGGTTGTCCAGTTTTTTTTAAAAAAAGTTGTAATACAGAAAAAGCTATCAAGGGTGAACTGAGAAACTGCTACGACAGAAGTGCATCATACAATGCCAAATCGAGGAGGAAATTGATTGCGATTTGCGTGTAGGAGGAGCTCAGCAACAGCAGCCCCCCCCCCCACTAATCGGTCATTCCAACATTACAACAAAACACAACAAACCTACGATCACTCCAGCTTACCAGTTTCCCCTTCCACCACACTCTGTGCCTTACATAGACGGAGAACAAAAAAGAGCTATTATACAATTTCATTGGCTGGGTTTTGTTAAAGCGGTCGTAACTTGAATTATTAGGATCCTTATCTCATGATAAGGCAATAATCGTAACCTTTCTCGGTATATGCGGGTGCTCTGCGGCTCAACTTTGTACCGCACAGTCCTATTAAGAGTGGCTCTTACTGTAAGTAAGATGGTCCTAACAGGCCTTCCTTCTTCCGCTCTCGAACGGTGCCAAAATACTCGAGTCCAGTATCATACAGCCTAAGCTAACACCAAGAGCAAATTTTTCAACCTCAACCAAGCTTTGTAGGTTACTAAACAAGTAAGAGCAGGGCTCTCAGCTTAATATTCCATCGCAACCCTTGTCGCAACACACCTAACCCGCCACACAATAAGCACTGTTCATATTTACGACCGTGTTCACAAAACCCTCCCCACCGTAGTGAACATGTGCCCTCCACATTCACCTTCCACCCGCTCCAGTATGATAATAATGCAATTCTATCCGACATTTGCACCCGAGCCCGACACCCGGTGAGTTCCCTGTTTTGTACTGGCAGGTTATCGCTCACTGCACCTGTCCTATATTGACAGCGCGGACTGTCGGTGTCGCAACCTCCTTGTTGTCCCCCCCCTGCAGCTTCGGGATTCACGGTTGTCGTGTGGGCTGGGTAGGAATACCGTATGGGAAGGAGAAGCGGGGGAAGAGGAGGAGTAGATCACTCCCGTTACACTCGTACGACATGGTATTGGGGGAATTGATTCACCCCCCTCACGGGGATCCACGGAGGACTGTATAAATTCGAATAGTAGGACCAAGTGCTTATGTCGTTGGAGTTGCCTCCTCTAGTAAGGCTTGGTACTCCCCCGTTTTTTTTTTACGGTATGTGGGGGATGAGCGGCTCGCCGTTTTACTACGGTTTTCGCACCTTTTCCAGAGTTCGACTGCATTGCGCGTGGTTCGATTACCTGTAGTCTATTCAAGTGTCTATGGGTGAGCGGATTTATGGTAGCTGGGCTTTCCCCCTAAAAAAAAACCTCGGATTGGAGGAAGGAATTTTTTTTAATTTTGTCAGGATCCTGGACTTCCGGACTGTAGGATAGGATCTACTGATGTCGCTGGATTGCATCAAAAGAAGCGCGGCCCCAATCTTGCCACATGAGCACCGGTACCGTTACAGTACTCGAGTGCTCGTACAGGACCAGGGAATGTTTCTAGAGATCGGGATTTTAGCTAGGCCTCCTACCAGTAGGTCTTTCATTCGCTCATCATTCCTACAAATATCGCCGCAGGGGTAATCACTTTAACTTGATGGCAACCAACCATCCTCTCTATGGCGTATCCAGCCGTCATGGCCAAATCTTTGCCCCATCGTGAAAGCCTCTGCTGTTGTTCTTTGATCCTATTTGGACTGGGTTCGGCTCATCGGTGCTACTCCCCGCTCACGCCGAGACCTGGGGTACATGATAGAGAGGGCTTGTTTTCGGGGCTGCTCGGCGTGGCGAACTCTGTCGCGAGCGCTGAGGTCAAGCGATTGGCTCGTAACGAGGTCTGGGCAGTGGGCGTTCATGAGGATGATGCAAGCTAACATCTCGTGTCACTCGATCGGAGACTCGGAGCTCACGAGGAGGTGGCGCACGGTTCTTGTCGACGACCATTGCGTTGGGAGTCTCTTTGCTTTTTTTCTTCTTCTCCCCCTCCTTTCTTTTTTTCTTTTCGGCGGGGCGTTACTTTTGGGGAGTGGGGATTTTATCGTGGCTTTTTTTATCTTTTTTTCTTTTTCCTTCTAGTGCTGGTACTCGAGTAGAGCAATCTACTAGTACGAGTACTATTGATTAGTGAAGTTAACGGTGCAGCATTCAGCCCCGGGACTAGTGTTGAAAAACGTTTAAATTATGCAAGTTTTTGGCGTTGAAGGACTCCGGTGTGTGCAACTCCTCTTTTGTATACACATCTAGCAGATCCCCTCGGAGCCTAGTAATAGGATATTCATGACTACGAGCTAGAGACGACCCGGGGGCTGAATTCTCTAATGCCTTGGTTTTCTTCGGTACTTGGTACAATACTGTACCTGGGGGTGCTACGGTGAATAGTATTATACTGCCCAAGGATCACGATAGTAGGCAGAGTTGTGACCGAGCAGGTGCCCGGTTAATCAGCCATATCATTTCTCATGCATAGTGCCCAATTTCCCAAGCCATAGCCCCACTAATACAAGTATCATACAAGTGGACAAGCCTTCTTTTGTTGCCCGTTCCCGTATCTGCAGAGTACAGTGGGGCGCGTACCTTAGGTGGCCTTACAGCTGCATTACTGGCAATTGCGTTGACAGATTTCGTGATGAGGTCAGTAGGTCTCTATTCCATATTTATAGATCCCTGGTACCATAGAAATCAAAATGGAAAAACCTCCTCTCGACACCTTACCGGAGCAGTCTCCCATTGTACGGTAGGCAGTACACGGCTAGCAGCTGTTTACAGACAAAACAACCTGGTAATCGCATCACTTAGCTTGTATTGGGATGCAATGCGGGAACACATCGCGATAAGAAATTACTCTATCGTCATCAACAATTGCTTTCCCCAAAATGCTGGCTTGTGAAAATAAAGGTGTCATATGACAGCTTCGCGCAGCAGCGTAGTGTTAATAATTAGTTACCATGTTGGATGTTCAGGCTGGCATGCTTTTCCCGGAGAGGAAGCTGGTGGCTGCGGCCACCGGTGGAGGGGTGTATGTATGTTGAGCAGTTTAAGGTCGACAATGAACCATGACTGAGGAATGAAATTGATATTAGTAATTGGCTTGACGATGATTGCGACCACCCTGGGATATGATAGTGCGACAAAAGTTTATATAGTCAGCGGCCGTAGGGAGGTTTTGTGAAAATCAGCGAAAGCGCATTCTGTATGTATTATATGTCTCTATTACCAACTCTGACATCGGGGCATGGGTTTTTAGAAACCCAGCAATATAATGCCCTCGTAGGGGAAGTCACTTCTCAAGAACCACCATAGGCAATTGTTAAGAATATCGAGAATGAAGTCGGATAGGTCAACTTACTCTTTAACAACGCCGATATCTATGGCAGAAGACACAACATGCTCTCTAACCCCGTTGGAATGCCTCCCAGGCGCAGCGGGGAAGTTTAAGAGTGCAGAGGATGTGTAGAAGTTCCTATGGGAGGGTACCTTCAGGGGTAGGTGTGCTTGCTGCACCCGAGCGGATTCCCCCCCTCTACTAGAGTACTAGTGCAAGGGGGGACAATAGTTAATGCCACTGGCTCCTGGCTCACAAGCACCGTGTTCTTAGGATTGCTGGACCAAGGGAATAAGCATGGGATTGTAGGGTAGACTAGTCAGGTACGGCGCCTCTGTCCCTTCACGCTCCGCTGGATTACTATATCAAATCCACAGAGAGAATATATCTTCTCACTTCCTGTATCCTAGATCATAACCATAACTTCAATAGCTAGTTTCCTAGGAAATCTAGGCTCTTGATCCCCTTATATCGCTAGTAAAGCCGCCATCGCACAAGTGGCTAAAATAAAGGCGGCTCATTTCCCGCAGTACGGGATTCGCTCTGTATTATCCCTCATATCTTCATTCGGTCTTTGGACCCTAGCTAACCCCTGCTGAAAGAACGCAACCGCCCCGGGGCGTACGCTCCCCCTCCTCATCCCCTGAACCATATCAGGCAGAAAACCTATTCCCATATGAACATTACCAACTTACAGTATTCCCCCCAGATATGGCAGCAGGATCAGGCCCAACTGGCACGAGCAACATGAGCAAGCTAGGAGATTTTCCGCCGGTACGGATCCCGCTTAAGAGGCCGGGGAATGATGTGGATATCGCGGGCATCGTATTGTATCTAGCCGTGAGCGCTAGAGCATACGTGAATGGGGACACAGTGGCTGTTGACTGAGGCAGGACATCCGTTCCGCCAACAACATACTAGTCTAGTAGACTAGCAGCCGTCGGTGGATGAGGGTGGTTTGGGTAGGCAGATATTGATAGCAGTAGCGCCCCACGGATTATCCCCTTACTTGGGGATTAAGAATGAAGTTTTCTTCTTTTCCCTGCTAGATTTTTCAATGGTGCTCGATAGTGCTCAAATAAGCGGATGTTATCAGCCTATGTCGAAGTCTGGATTGGCCCTCGAAGAAGAAAAAACGCAATCCGACGTTCCAGAATATCCGGGCCGAGCAGACAAGCCCGACCAAAATTTCAAGGCGTAGTAGGCAGTCTTAACTACCGCCTATGAAAGTTATCTAAAGAGCCATTACTCTAGTATAACCATACTAATTAGCTATAAATCCTGATCTTACCTCAGATACCAATAAACAAGACACACTCCACCTTCGTGCGAGAGCAATCAATCCTGCACAGAAAGCTACTAAGTCACTCTCCGCACCATTATGCACACCCAATCCAAATGCTTTATCATGAGGCTACCAGAACACCGAATACTGAATTCCAAGCAATCAAGCATTGTCACCATCCAAGGCCTATGTAAGGGTCTTCCAAAACCTCATTCGCTATTAGCTGCGTAGACTGGTTTGAGAAGAGACCAGCGTGATTGAGATTTTAGGCAGATCCCCGTAATGTATCCGGTCGCACCACAAAGACCTGATACCGTTTGATAATGAAGCGGTATAACCCCCTCAGGCCCGGGGTCCTCTGCTACGCCCTCGGCCTTTCTCAGGTTCGTCGGTTCATCTTTCTGTCTGAGGCTTCTGAGGACGTTTATCTAGAATGGGGAAATGAAGAAAGGGTGGCTTGGGAGTTGGGGGTTTGGCTGATGATTGGAGATTTTAATCATTAATGGTCACTCGGAATGTTCAATGTTAGAGACAGAAATTTCTGTTTGATACTCATTATTCCTTGACTTGTATCTCGGTCACGTATTTTCATCTTCCCCCTCCTGGCGATTCACTTGCAGCTATCAAATCCGGTCAAGCTCCCATCTTCCTACCTCGGGGGCTGTTTCACTTAACCTCTCCCGCCTGTAGAATCTCGCTAAGATGGAAGGAATTACATAGGAAATACAGCGAAAAGGGGGAAACTACTAAGGTATTCCCAGGCCCCGGTGTCCCACGTATCGGCAATTGATTCCCTATAGCCCCTCCACAAGCTAGGAAGCCTTATTAGAATATTGTGAATGAATTACCCCGTGCGAGACCTCTTCAGCTTAGGAGTCCAGCCGCCAGGAGAAATTATCCACGATCCTCCAACAGTCATCCATTCCTATCGAATCTAGAATGGTTAGAGGAGCGTCTCCTATATCTATGTGAACTCGCTCACCTAGTAGTCCCAGTTCCACGCCTTCTCATCTGACCGCAACTTGCTGCCCAAGCGAGAGCACAGCCCTCCCTATCGCTCGCACCCACATTCCACGCCCAGCCATCACTGGTAAGAGTCCTAAGTGCAGCTTCTGCACCTGGGATCACCGTAACAAAGTTCAACAGAGTGTGTGTCCATCTAACTAAACTGGGAGGCATTCTCACGCCCTCTCAGGGCCGCTGGAGAGCAGAGCTGAGGGGGGCGGGGAACAGCCCCCAGAACCCACGCTCAGAATAGGAGAGGATAACAGCTCCTCTACCGCTCCTATATGTGCATGAATTATCGCTACAACCAATGGCGCTTCTCCAAGAATGCGTAACACACCTATTAAAACTCACTGAAGTCAGCATCTGTTCTTTGATCTAATAATGGCTCACACACCACACTCTTGTACCAGCTCTGCACCCGCTAATCGCCTGCGCGTCGATATCAAAAGTACCAGCATTGCCTCTACGTTTCTGATATGCGATATAATTCTTGGTGATGTAAGTCCCATGTATCACCAGCCCTGAGCGCCGCCCCCAAAACACCGCAGGATGAAAGCACTCTCATTACACATTACACGTAGGCATTTTGTGTTGAGAGCGTTATTGAGGAGCGCGCTATTGGTCGTATAGAACAGTGTCCCAGCAGGGCAAGTGCTTCACTCGAGTGAAGTCTCCACGTTGGGTTAAGGGGGTAGATTTCTGAGTGGGAGTTGAGTTTAGAGCTGGTGCGGAAGATGCATTCGATCGAGGCGGGTACAAAGAGCTTTACGAATATACGGCTAGTGAGCGCAAGGGAATACAGCACAGTACTGGTAGCTCGGCCCCAGGAGCTTCGGGCATTTGCTTGAGCGTCTCGTTTGGTAAGTTCTCGAGCGAGGTACACTGCATGCCGACCCCCGGAGTAGAGATTGTGAGTTAGGCGGAGATAAGGAAATGATTTAGTTGTGACGACAAGACTGAGTTTATTATGGGGCAAGACAGTACCATTATGAATAGTCAGGGGGGGGGGGTGCCAGGATTTGTTAGAAATGAAATTCATCTTCGCTTTCTTGTATCATAAGATATGATTCGTTAGTTATTCTAGTGTAACTTTAATTGTATCATGGCGGAGGCGTATGCCACAATACCAGCTATAGTTCCTAGTACTTCCTACACCTAATCGGTTAGCCCAAGAATTTGCGACTTGATTTTTTCGGAGGGTTTAGGATTGAAGTGCTTGGTAGCGCCTAATCCGGAGAGGGGCCTCCAGAAGGCTCGAAACGTGCGAGTTTATGTAAACTTGGGCAAATTCGTTCACGCCTGGTAGAGCTAACATACTGCGTCCCCGCTCGAAGAAGGTGCGAGCTTCAGTGGGGGTGGTATGTCGGAGGATAACTAATAAATGGCGCAACGGTGGAACGCTCGAACTAGACTTGGGCTAAATAACTGGGTAGATAATCGCAAACTTCATTCACTTGCCATCCTCATAAAAACTAATCAAATATCATTCTATATAAGAATAATGAAACCGCCTCAATCATTCCACCGTTTCCCGCACCTGTCGGCCTCTCTCCATGTATGGCCCCATTTGCCTGCGTCCTTCCTTTTGGATATATTCGTCAAACTATTATACTCGCGGCGAGAATACGGTAAGTCCTGAGACAACGGGCGCAACCACGGTTCCTCACAACACTCAACCATCACAATACCACGACAACTCAGGTCAATGCCAGTCACAATAAAAGGTCCTATTTCTAGATACAATACTCCCAGAGAGAGGGAGGGACACAAATATACAGGCTCTGGTATCAATAGTCATTATACTCGAGCGCAAATTAAATACTCGAAATGCTAGTGACAACAGCCGCCGCCCCTCATCAATAATGTCCTCACCATTAATCATCGAGTGAAAAGTAACATAGCCGAATGCGAGAAAAAAAAAGAAAAAAGTTTGTTCTGCAAGGTGACCTCAGGGCAAAAAAATGTGGAAAAAAAATGCTTGGAGAATTTGGTGTTGTAGTTGTTGTGGCAGTTGTGAGGCTGGCAAAGTGGTAGTATGATGGTTGATGAGAAACGATGATTGTCGGGCCTTCATGTTCGAGTATTTAGTTTGTGCCCGAGTAGCTGTGGTTGCAATTCTAATCGCAATTGTGGTTATGACGATGGTTGAATTTTGCGGTGGATCGTGGTTGTGCCTGCTGTCTCAGGACTTATTCTCACCGCGAGTACTCGTACAGTACCGGACCGACCAAGCATCAAGAAAAATATTCACATCACTGAAAAGACATCCGAAATCTGAGAAAGTATATCAATCATAATCCTAAGTAATTGTACAAATAATGAAGTGACAAGAAAAACAAAGAAAGAACCTGTCAGACTTCCATCGACGCCCACCCTCATCGCTTACTCCGAGGAGCAGACAGCAATTTGGGTCGAGATCATCACCACCACCGCCGAGGCGGAGGTAAAAAAGGCTTCACTCTTGGACATCGAGGAGGTAATCGTCATCCCCCAGGTTGGAGAATCTGTGGCTCTGGTTAGAGTTTCAGATGAGACGATTTACTATAGAAATGATCCTATGAAGTAAAATCGCATGGTGAGAGAAGAGGGGGGTGGGGAGAAGAGCCTTTTTATACAAAACTTGCCAAACGCCAAGGCGGCGAATTTTGCGGCGAAAAATTTTCCGCCAATCATTGCGTAGGGCTAGGGGCTAGCCCAACTAGGCTAGCAAGGTTTGCGAGCACCAAAATGATGAGTACAGTACTAGTACCAGTATTACGAGTGAGAATGTGTGCCACTAGTGTGTCGTCATGTTTTACACGGCTGACCTCCGAATCATGAGCTCTTGCGCAGAGAATATATATAAAGACTGACTGGTTCTCTACTCAGATCTCCTTTCCCCAACCCCGCCACTCGCACCCTCGCTCGCTCTTGAAGGCCCTCTCCATTGCTTCCCGCGACCTCTCCGCTTCCGCTTTCGCTGGTAATATACCCCGCGCAAGAAGCCTACTCTTCGTCGTTCGCTTCTCCCACTCACCCCATCTTCTACAGCTCCTCCCTTGTAGCGCGAATAGATTCCATCCTATCCTTTTTCATCCAAAACCCCTATATCACGATGGGCGGTAGATGCTCCCATACCCAAAGCCCTCCGAGCGTCGAAGTAGCTCTCCTCAGCCATCTAAAGAACTCCGCTTATACGCCTGGCACACGAAAGCTTCCCACTATTCGCCTAACAACGGCACCTACGGTTGAAATTACACCAGCAGATGTAGTTGCTCCCGAGTCTTTCGAGGTCATTGGAGGAAACTTTGGACATAGTGATACTCCTAGGAACCTTTCGAGTCTTTTGCATGCGCATACATCGTCTGATTCAGGCTCCGACGCCTCGGAGGACCAACGCTCCGTTTTGCGAAAAGCATACGATAATATCAAGACTACAGCGAAGAATTGTGCAGCAGATAACACCTCAGCTTCCACAGCAGATATTGCGAGCGATTCGGGTAGCATTGATCTTTGTGCCATACCAATTCTATCTCGTCCCAATGGGCGGTACAGATGTCGTCAATCGAGTGGCTTGCTGAGAATGGCCCGGCACAGCTCGCCCAGGGCTGAGAGAATTGAGGATGCTTTAGCTTTGCTAGCCACTGCCCTGGGGAATTTAATTTTAGAAGTCCATCACGTGTGGTGTGATAATGGTATTATGGGCTTGATTAGGACTTGGGCCATACTCATTGCATGCATTCTGGATGCTATCTGGACGGTTGTGATACGAGTGGCGAGCAGGGCTGGGCTGGTTCGCCGAGGTTGTTTTTGAGAGGGTCATGTTTCACGTTCATGATGTGGCGTGAGGGGGGTTGTACGAATAAGCAAGCTTGGGTTGTGAGTTATGGACAGCATGGGTGATCAATGCGACCTGTTTGAGGACAGCAAGACTTTAAAAACTAAAAAGCCCGCCATCATGAGGAACGGTGAAACTATAGATTTGTGAGAACTGCGAATAACGACAGTCTCACGTCTTCAGAGAATTCCCTTCCTCCCTTCCTGTGTTTGAGTGGAAGTTAGGGATTGGTATGAGGTGCACAATAAAGGAGACACGACCTTGTCGAACGCTGCTGAGACTGGTGTCGACGTTAGCCTGCAAAGCAGTCATCGAAATTCACCCCATTAATGCATAGGTAGGCGGAAAAGGCAGCAAGAATATTGATGAATCAAACGTACTGTACATGCAAGCTAAGAAGAAGAAAAAAGAAAACAATAACCCCAGTACCGGTATAACAGAAGAAATTGGGGAAACCAACCATACCAACAGGTACGCCTAAACACAGCACAGCAAAGCCCAGCCCTACTACTTAAAATGCACTTTTCTGTTCCCCTTGTCATCCCCGCTATCATCCCCGCTCTTTCGTCCCTTATCCTTATCCTCCTCCTCCTCCTCCTTCCTATCCTCCCTTTCAACCCTGTCTTTTCCCTTTTCCCTTTCCTTTGCTACCTTCGCTCCTCCTGCACTCGTAGCACGAACGGCATTGCTGACACGCAAAAACATCTTCCGGGCCCCTCCGGACTTTTTCTTCTCGGCAGGCTCGTCCTTCGCTTCTCCGCCCGCTGGCAGACCGGAGAGGATTCGGTCGAAGGTTTCTGTTGGGATAGCTTTGTGGGACATTTTGACTTGTTTGATGGTTTGGATGTGTTTATTTGCGGTGACACAGAGCGGGGTGAGTGAGCGAGCGAGCGAGCGGGTGGGTGGGTGGTAGATAAGTAGAGCAGGCGGTGAAGAAGATGAGATGAGGTTGAGCCCGGCGAGCGATGCGGTGGTGTGTAAGCACGTGATATGAGCCGAAGTAAAGGAGGTGGAGGTCGTAGCTCGATGCGATAGAATGTAGTTTATTGCTGGCTTGTTGGTGTTTCCGGTGGGTTGCTTCTAGGAAAGAGAGCACACGACTTAAGTACGAATCAGTCCCGTAGGATCCGTAGAATGAGGCTGTGCTGGAAGAAATTCAATTGGGAGGGAAGAATACCGGTAGGGCGTTTCGGTATCTGGCGGAGGGCGAGAATAGTATGGATTAGGAACCCTTCTGTAACAGGTTATTATAGAACGCTGTTGTATGGTATTTTCCCTGGGTTCATTATCTTTCTCTCTCGTCCCTTTTGTTGGTTTGGCCGTTTGTTGTTATCGTAGCGGTTCTATATTCGCAGTACCGGTATTGACAGTGGTAAAATACAAGTTCAGGTGAGAAAAATGCTCTTCTTGCCCAGGGGAAAGGTATGCCCTTTTTATTTTACCTACCCTCCTCCGTGTTTGCCTATCTCCCTACTTACCTTACTCCTCTTCACTTTGAAATGGGTTGCTGATATGATATGCAGGGACGCCTCCGGCCCTCCTTTTTTCCTTTTTTTCCCTTCTCTCTCTGTGGGGAGTTTCCGATAGGATGGTGTGTGGAGAGGCTTACGTTGCCTATTTGGCCTTTTCACTTTCCTTTCTCTTTCACTTGGAGAGCTTGGGTTTTCGTAAGAGAAATTCAGTGGGTCCCTTATTACACAAGCTAGACACATTACCATACAAGCTACAGTATCCCATTTTGGCGACAGAGAGACAGGGCAATCGAAGCTTGTAACCTCAAACATCCTGGCGGCCGGTTCGGTCGTTGGTTGCTAGTTTTGGCGCGTTTCATGTCCCTTTTTTGGATCGGACGGAGATGGAAGGAAAGAAGGGAGAGAGGAGAGTTGTTTGCTTTCCTTTGTCAGATACAGTCGGTTGACGAATGGCGAAGGTAAGATCTTTATTATGATACCGGCAGCAGGTAAGACTGACGCTGTTGGAATAGACTATTAGTTACGGCTGGGTGACGTGTTAGGATTTACCTCCTTTCCTGCTTGTGAGCAAGCGTACTCGAGTACCGGTGCCGGTACTACTGTAGGAGTGGGCAAGGAAGTGAATATATTCCCCCCATCTCCCCCTTCGTTAGATTTCGAGGGACCTGTGCGGCTCTCGCCATACCTGGTTTTTCGTTTGAGCCTTGCAGGGATTTCGAGCTGGGATTGTGGTGTGCTGGTTAGGAGATGGGGATAAAGGCATTGTCTCATATGCACGGTGGGCCGGCATTTTGCATACAACGGCAAGGTATTCGAAAAACTAGACGGGCAGCGATGGACTAATTCCTTCGTCTGTATTGGTGGAGCCAGCTCTGAGACCGCCTTCAACTTGGAGAATAGCGCCACCTATTCAGATAACGTCTCTACGAATCCTCGGAGTCGGAAACCTTTGTGGGTCGGGTCACCATCGAGAGACCTCAGCATACGCCGCATACCCCTTCCAGCCAAGTATTCCTCAAGCTTTCAAGCTAAAATTCTGTGAGATCTGGCATACGAACGAAGGGATAGATCGCTTTTTATCACCGACACCTATAGCGCTACGGCCGAGCTCATGGGATGCGTTCCGCCATAGGCCGCCGTAATCCTCTTTATGGTAGTCTACGGTATCATACCCCCCATAGCAACGTACCTACCGAGAATCCATTTTCAGTCCTCAAACTATTTACCGCATGGCTACGTGCATCTCTGCTCGCAGAAAACACTCACTTGTGCCTCTTGCCGCGATCAATTAATCCACGCAAGTCTTCCCAGTATCAGAATCCCAAAGCGTTCCTATTCTTTCGCCGCCTTGCCGCCTCGCCTCCAGTCTTCGAAGCTTACTACTTTTAATTACCCTTATCAATTCAGCCAGCATATTCGCCGGGCACTTCTGTACGCCTCTTTCCCGATATCTGGGCTTGTGCTTAGCCCTGCGAACTTTGATCGTGCCGCAGGTTCGTTTGTGGGTGGGGATCGCCGTGGGGGCGGGGAAGCATGGTATCTTATTAGAGTTAGAGGGTGCGTGCTAGTATGTTTGATATTATGTTGTGTTATGATTTCGTTTTGTCCTGTTTGGTTGTCTGGCGTTTGCTGTAAGATGTGGTGGGTTTACCGGTGATTCATTTTCGCAGTGGGCGAAGGTGAACTTACGTTTGGATATTTGAATGTGGTCCCGGTCCGGTAAGTATCCGGTATATATCATACCCCCCTTTCATGCCATGTTCCAAGCTCGTATGCTGCTCATACTGAAACTGACCAATCGGACACTATCGCAACTTCAATGTTTGGCTTCACGATGGGGATTTTTTACATTTACATCTTGTCTTGAACACCATGATCGAATCTCTCGAGTCTCGGGGGTTGGGAATTATATGATAAGAGGATCGTTGATCTTAATGATCTTGATGGGCGAATCTTATTTATGGGCGGAATTCTCGGGATCCTATCGACCGAGGGGATATTTTGGAACCAGTCCCTCTTGGGGCGAACTGTGGTATGGCCTAAATATAACGACAAGCGTTCCAGCGAGTTAGGGATCTTACTCCCGGAGCTGGCAAACTGGATATACAGTAGCAGCACCTTATCGGGAGACCAGAGGGACTGAACGGAAGGGTCGCTCAAAGGACTGGTGGAGGTTACGGGTGTTGTATGGGAGGCCAACATATGAGGGTTTCCATCTTAGCTGCCCGGTTTCAATTCGGCCGTGCAAGTGCAGCATCGGCACTTCCGTGTCTTGTGCTCTCTATCATTCCGCTCTATCGGCCGTTGTTATGGTGGCCGGGCATAAGGTGCTTGTGAAGCTGTGTTGTGCGATACCCAAGGTGGTTGCGTTTGCCCCGAGAAGCTGCTGCTCTCGCTGCGCCTAATTTTACTCTCCTAATTCGTTCAACACGAAGCGACGGAAACGAACATATTCGACTCCTCAGCTACCGATCGCTTGGGGCTATTCCTAGGCCCGCCTTTCATCTCCCCGGCAACACCGCATCACACCAAAATCATGGCATGCAACTCCCTTACACCCCCCGTTACAATACTATCGCTCAACGCCTCCCCTAGACGTCGATTCACGGTCCTATCACACCCACGAGCACCAACAAGAGGCTATAGAGCGCGCCGAATTCACGACCGTCGCAGAGATCTTAAGGGCTATGATGAACTAGTTCTAGGTGTGGAGTATGGAGCTCTAGAGACCATAATTGCGGAGGGGCTAGATATGCAATACCTCTTGAGGCTACGGAGACTGACATTAGAGAGGGTTGTTTGAGTAGACAGTGGTTGTTTATGTGGCAAGAAGTTTAGAGCGGTTATTTCGTTGGCTGTCACTTATGGATGGCCCTCGTCAGGTATTCCTCGCGGCCAACAGCAGTGCCCTACTGACCTATTTTTCAGCTCAGGTGGGTTCTCCGACCTACAAAACAAGGGCTCGACCGTTACCCTATCCAGGCGAGTAAATATCTTGGTGTTGAGAAATACCGGAGTACTTCTATCAAGATTGGTGCGTGGCGTCATCTGGTTCACATGCCGTCGGATACATCTCGCTTTGATATTTTGGGTATCGACCTTCGTAGTGCGTTCAACATCGACTTGTGGCTCGACCTTCAGAGGCGTGCGAAGTCGTTCGGATGGCGGGCCCAAGCCGTGGTGCGGGCCTTGTAGCAGGCATGAGAAAAGAGGGAGGTGATGGGAAGTTGGGCTGTGGCTCTGTAAGCTGGCAACAGGTGTCCGAGTAACAGAAGTGGGACCAGTTTCACTCCGTTTTTTCTTCCTGGTTGGACTCTTCCTTAGTTCTCAGAATAGATAATTATTGGTTTGTTCATAACTTTAGAGGCCAACGTTGCTGTGCCAGATTTCAACCCCTGGACTAACATCTCGAGAGAAAGCGACTAAGAACTGTCACTGTCTAGATGGCATGGAATGTGTACAAGAGGCTACCTGTAAATGCAGCATGCTCAGGTCTGGGGGTTTCTCGAGCCCGTCAAAGGAATGGCTATTAACTTACGGCCATCTCGAAGGGCCCGTCAAGTGACCGTGAGTTTTTCGAACTTAGCTTTAGCAAAGCCAAGAAATCCGAATGTTGACAGTTTGGACCAAGAGCCACAGTGCCAAGAATTGTAGTTTTATATAAGAATGATGTGCGGTACCGTTGTTGAGGACCAAAGTTGATCATGTGCACTCGAGTACCATCTCATTCTGCAAACCATCACGCCCCCGTGTTTGTTCGATCTTAGTTCTTTTTGATGTAGGTGTCCCTACTTAATGGACCAGTACGGCATGACTTTATATTGCATTTTGCAGGCTACTGCCAGCTCATGTGAAGAGTGCAATCTGGCATGGTCTAAGCGAGTGGGGGCATTTTTGTTCATGTTCTCGCGCGGCCGGATTGAAGTCGGCCACTTTGTGTGGGAATTGCCACCTCAAGTGTCCGGCTTCAACTCGGACGCACCAGTATAGTTTATATCAGGTTTTACTCCCCACGTTGTTCCTTTACTGGTTCTAACATGTGGTTTAGGGGTCCTTGTTCACAAACATTGGGGAAGTATTAGTCTGATCACTACTTCAGAAACCTTCGATTTGACCTCATAACTACGACCTAATTATCCAGTTATGGTACAGCTAGACACGCCCCAAGATTCCCGATCTGTCAGGCACTGGGCCCATCAAGACCTGCCACTCGGAGGATGCACCGTACATTACAGCAGCAGAGACAGTTTGGTAACAGACTGAGGCCGAAACACGCTCCGATTTTTTTGTGCCCCCGGGGCTCTGCGCGGATTTTTCAAAGTTTAACCCAAAGAATGTCGTAAAACATTCTAACAGCTCAGTGATGACATAATTATAACACTTCAATTTTTATCAATTGTTTATCCAAGCTCTAGCCGTTTAAAGCGAGTCAGGTTGGGGTTCGGGACTACCGTACTGTTACCATCGTGCTATCCTAATGCCTAAACCCGATCTATGGCCCCGAACAGGCATCGCCGTCACTGCAAAGCTTGAGGATAAATTACTCATAAGACCGTCTCATACTACCCCTCCCCTCCTCCCTTATCGCGCTAATCTCAATAGTAGGGTTCACCACCCTTAAGACTCCTTTTCCAAGAACCTCTAGCAGTACTTAACCGGAATCACAGGCACCTATCAGAGCTCATTTTCATACCGCATACTCGAGGCAAGAGAAAAAATGTCGGAATCGGAGAGTGAGCAGCTCCCCGCGTATAGCGACTTCGAGGAGGTCGGAAGTAGTCCCTCTTCTGCAGTAATCCCTCTTCTGGTTCAGGACGAGCCGGATGATTCTTGGGAGGTACTGCCGGGGTACGACGATTCTGTTGGTGGACCAGCGCAGCCTGCGGGGGGACAAAATGGAGGAGCAAGAGGGGTCAGGGGAGGGGGGGCGGGGGGAGAGGCTGACATTGATGCCCCACCTGGATTTGAGGTGTATGTTCCTCAGATGAAGCGAATTCTGAAATCCGGGAAAATATCGGGTGATGTTGAAGTCCTGACTGGTTCCCATGACAAACACCTTAACACTGACGGCGAGGCACTACACCGGTAAAATTCTGATTCTTCGATTCTGGATCTGTTCGTTTATTGATCGGAACACTAGATTAGATGCTAATCTACCTAATCGTTTATCGTAGATGGCTATTAGAACAGCGCTCGAAACCACCATGCGTGCAGGTGCACATACGGGGAACTCACACTGAGGAAGAGTGCTACGGGAGTCACACTTATAGCACTAGGGTAACTGATTTCGATCTTACCTGCGATATTACCCATCTGCTACTGGAGCAGAACCATATGGGAGAACCGACCCTAGAGACCATTCCGCCAAATAAAATGGCCCACCGTGGTCACGGGTGGTCCAAATCTGTTGCCAAGGACGTGGAAGAGGGGATGAGCGTGAGAGACTTTGCTGATCAATATTGTGAGGATCAATCAACGCTCAAGGAGTGAGTTTTGCCCCTCTCTTGTGATTTCTTCGATATCCCATATCAAACAGGCTATATGTTTGATTAGCCCATCCACCGTCCCATCCACCCACTCAATCTATACCCACGAGTAATATATCTATATATTTATTTTTCCTCCCCCCGCCCCATGGGCATTGCTCATGCATCCGATCATAGGTTCGTCATGAAGAAAGTGGTAGCCGGGCACGATCGGGCCTATCTGCAGCGCAGTATAGCGCAGTGCATCCGATCAACGAACTACATCGGTCGTATATCAGTCGGGTTTCCAATCCATGATACACGAGTAGAAATCTATCCAGCAAATAGAATCTCAAAGCTGCGAAAGACAAAATGGCTCCGGGTGATATTCTACATCACCTTTCTCTGGATATTCGCATGGCCATACCTCTGGTTCATGACAAGGCGGTATCACGTTGCTATAATGACCTGGAGAATGGCTCGCATGGTGCGGGACGAAAGTGGTGAGATGCGGCGAGAGTGCGTACTAACTGAGCAAGAGTGGATAAGGCGCTGTGGCCCTGCCATCGAGCACGCCGCGAGGGCCAGGAGAAGGGGCAATCTGTCAGCGCAAGATGTTAGGGCGGCCCTAGCAGGACTCACCGGCGATGCTGGAGTTAGGGTTCCTGATCCATGCTACCGTGGGCTTTCTCGCAGGCGTTCTAATTATGCAGAGTGGGGTTCGAGGAGCGGAGTGTCTGGATGGGGCGGAGATACGGAGAGTTAGGGGAGATAGAGGCGAAGTTGAAATGGCATTGGTCTGGTTGCCTCATGAGAAAGGGCCTATGTTCTTCCTCGCCTTCGGTTCCGAGTTTTCCACACTTGTATTTTGATTACCCTTTTCTCCTCACACGAATAGTATTGTGATATTTCAAACGACCGATTATAGATCCACCTCTTTCCCCACTTGTACATCTAGATTACGATACAATAAGACACCACACGTATTCTCACTCGTACGTGCTCGTACTCGTAGCAGCCCCAGAACAGAGATTTGCAAAATATATCTGAGCCCGTACAAATTCACAAGCCCAGCTTTCGGATAGTACTTGTCGCCCGCTACGGGGAGAAACAACGCATGTTGATTGAGCAATGTGTTGGAGTAAGTGGAGTAAGAGGGAAGAACAGGGAGTTTTTTTCTTTCCACAACGTATCCAATGGTTTCGTGACTGATACCTCTTTGAGTTGGCCGTTTCGTTGGTCCTTAGCCCCACCCACGGCTAACCATCCAGTGCTATTTGCAGATTCCGAGCCACACTTCTATTGGCTCGTTTCTAACCGCCCAACTGCATCTTGGTACTGTCTCGAGCACCTGTACCGAGACATCAAACGTGTACGGTACTTCGATACCCAACCGTTACCAACCCAGCTCACGGTACCGTATGTACACCCCTCTCCGTAAAATGCAGCAACCTAACTTAGGGCGCTCTGTAGGAGTGTGATACGTTGGTGATGAGTTTAACGACCGACTTTCCGGCAGGCCCCGCGTTTGGTGCGTTTTTTCGGCCAACACATCAAGTCATCCTAGCACGATCGGCATCTTGAATGAAGTTTAGGGCGGTGCGGGAAATAGCCACTTGATTGATTCAAGGCGAAGGCAGGCTGAACAAGTCCAAGAATACGCACCGTACGGGTACCATGTTATGGGAGGATAACTCGCGGAGAGTTCACAGCGTGCTAGGCTACCGGAGCTCTCACTAAGCGACGGCGGGCGCTTGGGGTTGGGGCGTTTTCTGTGGACGCCCATAGGTGTTTCGACGAGCCAATGTTACGGTTCCAGCGAAGTGATTATCCGTGATCTTTTTTCCCGAAGAAGGAGTGTGTGGGGGGGTAGAATTCTTAGTGGGGTTCTTGCGTGAGGCGTTGGAGAGTCGTACTAGTAGGCGGAAAAAATCTAGACCTGTTGTGCTTCTGGAATGTCTGTGAGGGTCCTAAAGTGGCTTAGTGTCTGAACAACACATACATGCCGAATAATAGACTAGTGGCGAGCCTACTACAACAACGGTAGACACGTCGATGGGGTGTTTCGAATCAAGAACGAGAAAAACAGGTAACCGAAGGAGAAAAACGCGAAAACAGGAAAGGGAAGAAAAAGGAAAGAGACAAAAAAGGAAAAAAACGAGTAACGCGGTGTAAGTATGATACAATACCTTGGTGATAACCAGTAATCCTAACTTCTCGAGTGCGAAAAAAATTGGATATAAAGACCCACCTGGGTTCCGTCTCTGGATACTTTTTTCTCCCTCTCATCAGCATCACAATCAAGGCATACTTTCGAGCAAGACTCAAGCAAGCAATAGCCTCCTCATTACCAATTCTATCATATCAATCCTATCTTTTAACGCACCTCCCCTTCACTCCATCTAAAAATGTCTTTCAATCACGGAGGCTACGATAATGACGACAGCTTCGGCAGTGATCGTCCCCAGAAGGAGATTCTTTTCCGTGCCGAGACCATGCGAGAGATCCTCTCCAATGCCGCAGCAACTGGTTCCCACGACATTGGCCCAGAACTGATGGCAAGCATCTCCTCCCAATCGAATCCCCAGAGAAGCTCGAGCTACTCCCAGGGCAACAGACAATCCCCTCCTCGCTCCTCGGCTTCCCGCCAGAACTCCGGTCTGACACACACCCCGCCCCGCGACAATTACGGCTCTGCCGTAGAAACATACAGAGACTCGGAAGGAAACCTCGTTCAGTCATTGAAGAGTGATCAGGATGCCCCTCTCCGAGTGCTCACCAACGACCCCGAGTGGAACAGTCTGCCCAGGGGACCCTCACGCACCAACACCGGCCACTCGACGTACAGGAACCCCGAGGGCGATTTCGTCACAGAGCATCGCGGAGGAGACCTTCCTGTAACAACCCACTACCACGACTCCCCGCCTGTCAGCGAGGGACGCAGAAGCCCGCCAATTTACCAAACCCGGGACCGTGAGGGAAATCTCGTCACGCAATACGATGGTGATAGCGGGAATCTTGCCATTCGCACCCATTACCGTGATGATTGAGGGCACCAGATTGTTCCGGGCTAGTTTTGGGAGGGAGTTTTTTCATTTTTGATTGGTTTTTTTTGGGGTCTTTCCTTTTCTCCGCGGGGATGAGGGATGGGCGGGGTTGGGTTTTATTTTTACAATATATCCTCTTTTGCTAGATAAGTTAGGGACTAGAAATATAAATCGTTGACGATTGGATCTTGTTTTAGTTTCTGGAGAGTTGGGCTGAGGGGCGGTATACTTGAGTTATCCTGGAAGTGATGTGTGAATTGGAGAAACCGAGTGATAATATATGATGAGAGGCGCCTTGTGATCGTAATAAGCAACATCCAACCGCGCCCAGAACAGCCAGCCGCACGCCACGCGAAACCCCCGGCAGAAAGGGCTCAGCACTAGGCTACTTCCCCGCCAACTCCTTGTTTGGCACCACTTGTCTCCAATACCGTAGCCTTCGCACCCCCTCTCGCCCTCCCTCCCCCCTCCAGCGGATCCCTGACCCCGCCTCGCCGCCCGGGGGCCTGTCTATCGTAATCCTTCCAAAAAATCACCAAATCCTGCTCTTTTCGCAGCTCGTTCGTCGTAAGCAGCACCCTCACCTTGGCGCCCAAACCCTGTACTAGCAGTTCTTCTCAATACTCATGGGCTAGATGACATAGTACTATTGCCAATGGACCCTAGTTTAGTGATATTAGGTTCTTGTTTTTCGGGACCTACAGGGAGGAGCTGGGAGTCGTGGCAAGGCTCACGCCGGTTATCAGCGGGCATTCGGCAACCCCCCTGATGACCGGGAACTAGCGGGGGGGGGGGACAACGAACAGAGGGGGACAGCGAGCAAGGCCGAAAAATCTGATGACGAACCCAAATCTGGCAGTGTGTTCGCTGTTCCCTTTTGTTCGCTGTTCTCCTCGTTAGGCAAGGTACTCGAGTATATTTGCTCTTCTTGGGCTGCAGGTTGTTGCGTTTGGCGCGTTGCCGATCTCCAGCATGTCCATTTTTGACAGGGGCGCTAACTGGGTTTGAGGGGGAGGGGGAGGGGGAGTATACCAGTACGTCAGCTCAGGAACCTGGTTGTTGAAACCTGGTTTTCTCTCGCATTTCGCGGATTAGCCAGGGTTAGGACTAAGCAACCACCCTGTGTTCTCACTTCATCAGTCTCTGATAGTCCGGGAATGGGCGGGCAAGTTAACACATCACTAACAATCAGTGGGCAGCCGGTCTTCCTTTTGCATTTTATCCCCTCCACTACAGTTTTCGTCTGCATCACCAGTTCATCTGGGGCGAGCCCCCGATACCCCCGATCAGCGGGTGCGGGGACATGAGCCCCCATTCAATAAGTATAGAGCCCCTCGCCTGGCGGTTTTTAGCCCGTCGCGCTTTCTGTATTTCGTTGTTGGCGGAGTTGATACGAAACCGAGTGAGTCGGGGTGACACACCTCCGGGACGGTGCTGGGTGGGTGGTAGTAGGATTCTGCGCTAGTAGAGTTGTCTAGTTGGCCAGTGTGAACGCTGAATACACCGAACTAGAGGAACTAGGTCATTATATTTCAAACACCCAATCCCCTAATTATGTTCATTTATCAATTGACTTTCTTCATCGCAGTAGACATACACGGGCACCTGAGCATCCTCATACAGGTGCCCCCCACTCCCCGGGGGTGTTTTTTTGGGGAATAAGTCCTAAGTAGCAGTTAGTACCTCCCTTCCGCTCATATAATCGCAATCTCCTCTATGAAAATAAGGATCACATGATACAAACCCCCCGTATCCGAATGGATGCCCAACTTCAACCCCTTGCCGTAAATCCTGTTTTTGCTTCAAATTTCCCTCTGGCTTCTTCCTCTGTTCTAGCTTATTCACGCTCTAAGCACTTTATCAGGTTCCCTTGCAAGAACCTGTAAACGAGTGAGTGCACGGGGGGGGGATTGCCCAGCTCCCGCCCATATTGGGGTGCATATATCCAGCTACCCACCGCGCCGCCACCACTCAATTAGCTCTTACTTCCCAGAACTCAACTCTTTAGACACATCTTCAGTGATCTTTCGGGTCTAGCGGCTTTCCGGCTATTTTTGGTTTTTATTTTATCCACTTTTTACTGTGTTGCACCGTGCCCTGTCCAGAATTTTCCCCGTTTTTTTACATGGTCGTTTGCAAGGGTGCCCACCATTATAGACTAGTGCTAGTATGGGGGCGGCACAGGTGGGAAGAGGTGTGACTGCGGGGTTTTTAGAGCTTACGCAGGAACCTTAGATCCACAGCGGGGTGTATGTTTGTGTGGTATCATATCCTGGACAGGGGGTGTGTGGAGGTGATAACCAAGGATGGAGATTGGAGGAAGAACCAGGAGAGTTGCCAGGATATCAACGGAGGAGGCGGAAATCAGGCTAAAATTTATGACATTCATAGTTAGCACGGTATACATATTAAGCTGGGGATACCGTATGTCATCCTGGGGAGACCTCTCCTCAATCCCACCCCCCTTGCTCTTGAAGGCTACACGGTGCCTAAAACCGGGGGTACAGCCGGCGTAATGGGCTATTATACCTATCTTCAAACCTGGCCCTCTCCTCCCCGCACGCGGCGATGTCCCTCCATGTCGACTTCCTAGAAGCTCCCTCCTGGATCCCGGCGAACAACCAAGCGTCCCCCCTGCCCCCCCACAGAAACTAAAAGAGGACTACCTATCCACTCTCCGTAGTGGCCGCCGAGTTTCAGAGTATAGGCTCCTTCATCGTTACATTCCTCTTGGGGCGTGAAGTATTGGTACTGGGATATTGGGTGCGGATGCGTTCTATAAGATATGGAACCTTTTTTGTTCGTGGGTGTGGAGGGGGCTAACTGGGAATGTTTAATTAATAGACAGGTGAAGGTGGCGGAGAGGAATACCGGTATTTAGGTTACATAGGTGAGTTCTCTTTTTTTTTTGAAGATCGGGTGGGAGTGAGTGAATGCTAGTGATAGCAGTGATCTGGTTCTGTTAGGCCCCTTAGACTTACCTATTGTTGATGGTGCGCTTGGTTATGCTAGGATATTTCTCAATGATGAGTATTTAAGAATATCCGTGTTAGGATCAGGAGGATATGATTTAAATATTGGGGTGTGGACTCCTGTTCGTGTGGGGTTGTCGATCACGGGGGATAGCGGGGAGAGCTTGTACAAGGGATATACGGAAGGCTATAAATTGCTGTTTCTTACCGGAAATTCACGGGAGGCGTGGTTGCAATATAGCCTATTATAGTTCTAGTTCCACTTGTGAGAGAATTCATTCACCATAGTCTCTTTGATTAGTTGGCCTAGTATTTTATATACAGTCACTAGACAAAATTCTTAGCGAAAGCTTACCCAGTACAAGTTACAGGCATATAGAACCCGAACACTCATGCTTCCTCCCCCCTATTTTCCTGACCGTCTGTTACAACCAATCAGAACACACGGTTTCGCCACCCTCAACACCACGCTTTTCATCGTGAGCACACTTCGTTGATTGCGCTTTTTTGCCTTCGGGCTGGTGGTTTTGCCTTCGGGCGTTGAAGCTTTTTGGCCTTCGGGCAGTATTCCTTTGGTGGCTCGCCGGGCTTTTACTACCGGTGAATTTATTTATTTCGGTCGGTTGTTTGCCTCCCCTTCGGGTGGTGAATATTTCCCCTCCTCCTCCTCTTTTGGTGGCTCGCCTGGCCTTTGCTACAGGTGAATTCTTTTTACGATGGGTGACTCTGTTGCCCCCCCTCGTTGTTCCCCTTCCCCTGCTCCGGGCACCCAGATTGTCCCGGGCAGGATGCCCACTTCTGATGGCCGTGGTCTTATCCCGGCTGTCAAGCTTTCTTACGCCGCGCCGGGTGGGGCCTACCAAGGCCTCCACTTTGTTCACGTTTCGGGATGTCAGAATGAATCCCTTTTCTTTACTTCTGAGGTTCGAGCTATTGTTGCTCACCTCGACCTTCGTGCCTTCGACTCTGTCGAGACTGTTTGCACCGGAATAATGGCTGCTCGCGGCTGTTGCGTTACCGGTGACACCTCCTCTGAGCGTTGCCACGTCGACCGCACCTCTACTTTGGGCTTTTACGCCCGTTTCCACACCCCCGAGGGCTCCTCCCAGTCCTTCGCCCCGTCCAGCTCCCAGATTGTGAGCTCGGTTTTTCACTCGACTATGGCGTCTGATCCCATGGTCCCCTCTGCATCCTGGCCGTCCATTGACGAGGACCGATCCCAGGACCCCTTGTACGTTCCTTCTGTGGTCGAGGTTGACGATAGCCAAAGGCGTCTTCCCTCCCCTGTTGAGCGACTTTCCTCCGGTGAGCGGAAGCTGTACAGCAACTTCCGATTGGACCGATTGTCGGACGAGGACTATGCACCTCCTGCAGGTGACATCCGCCCTGAGGATCGGATCACTCAGGTGTCGTCCCCCCCCCCCTTCGTCCCTCCCTGGTCACGCCCTGGTGCCGGTTCTGGTTTCGCCCCCGATTCCACCATTCCCTCCGGCCGCCGCGCCTTTGTTCCTGTGTCGAAGAGGCACCATGAGTTCATTGCTCATACCAAGGCGCTGCGAGGCAACACCCCCCCCAAGGATGCTCGCTCTCCCCCCCCTTTGTTGACCACTAGCCAGGTGGTTCCGTCGTCGGCGGTTATCGTTCGCGATACCCCTATGGACTTGGGTGGTGGGTCTAACACTGATGGCACAGGTATTGGTGATTCTAGGTACGCCACCGATGCTCAGCCACGTTCGGTTACCCGCAGTGTGTCCCCTACCTTCTCGTCGCTTCCCGCCCTACCGCTTACCGTCAGCTATGGGTCTCCCTCGAGGATTGACGATGCTTTGTTGAGTGGTCTTGAGGATATCCGTTCCGGTAACGCGGTTCCCCTGTCGTCCTCCCCCTCCTCCTCCCACGGTTCGGTTACATCGTCCTCCGATTCTGACGATGCCTCCATGGTTGACGGTTGCCGCTCCTACGCGTTAGTTGGGGGTAAGGAGACGTATGGCTCCCTCGAGGAAGTGGCTGCCGACATACAGCGTCTGGGCAAGCAACAAAACAACTGCTTGGACGAGATTGTCTCCCTGAAAGGGGAGATCAAGTTGTTGAAGGCTGTTATTGCCCGGCTAGAAGGAGACACTGTTGCCCATGAGGCTGAGCTGACTATTGGCAGGGGTGAACCTGTCTGGAGCTCGCGGGAGACTATTCGGGGATCAGTTCGTGCTGAAGCTGCTAAGCGCATGAACGGTGGTGTTACTCCTTCCCCCCCTCCTGCTGACATTGGTGTTGCATCTTCTTCAGGTAGTAAGAAGGTCGCCTTTGAGGACTCTCCCGACACCGGCTTTACCGAGGTTAAGAGAAAGAATGTCCGTGGTCGTAGGGCCACCAGGCAAAAGAGTGATCGGGCTGCCGGCCCGGCTGCTGTCCCTACCCCTGCCCCCGTTCCCGTTGTTGTCCCGATATCATCACCCCCGACTGGGGCGGCGATGTATAGCCGGGTTGCGGCTGCCCCTCCCCCTCCTCCCGTGCCGCACACGACGAGACCAGGCCGCCAGGTCCGGTCGCGTTTGGTGACGCGCCCTGCCCCTGCCGTTGTTATTCCGGGTCCTTCCCGCGCGAGGGTACCTACCTTCTCCCCCTCCCCCGATGCCCGCGAGCGCCACGTTACCATGCGCTTCGATGCCGGCAAGCGGACTCAGCTTCCTGTTACCCCCGAGGCCATCCGCATCCGTATGAACCAGACCTTGAGCAATCTTGGGAAGGTTTCTGACAAGACCCCGTATATCCGGGAAGCCCGATCCAAGCTTGAGATTGGATGCATTTACTTGACGCTGGCGGAACACACTGCCACCCAGGTATGGGATAGACTGGAACGGTGCCGATCGACCCTTATCCGGGAACTTGGCCCCTCTGGTCTGACGAACTTTGTCTTCCATAAGGATG
>Ga0307513_10000366_pt1 | contig 65700 bp, 33 predicted proteins | sample 15_EM_MG_FD_202174 | JGI IMG/M metagenome (GOLD analysis project Ga0307513, IMG submission 202174) | Populus trichocarpa ectomycorrhiza microbial communities from riparian zone in the Pacific Northwest, United States - 15_EM | ecosystem: Host-associated > Plants > Roots > Unclassified | place...
ATGGAGAGGTATGAGCAGCTCATTAATTTTCTGTAATCTTCTCTGAGCATATCTGCAGGTTCTTGGACCTTTGTTTAAATGGTTGGCTAACTAGGAACCCTTTTTTTTTGGGTTGACCCGGGTTAACACGGGTCAACCCATCTGACCCGTGACTCGATCACTTGACCGGGTTGATGACCGGGCCGGGTTTCAAAACTATGGACTATGGTGTTGTAAACAAACATGATTTGACAGAGTAGACACACTTCATGCTATAATGTCTAAATCAGAACATTGTTGATGAATGAATAATAACTGCACTAAGAAATTGGTAACTGAAAGGTTAAGTCAAATTACTTGTGACTTTCTTAATATTTGGGGGATTATGACAGCTTGCTGGACATTATACATCTTTAAATATAAATAAATCAATTGTTGAATTGATAATAAATTAATTTATTTAATACTATTTTATTTATGATTGTGATTTATATTTGGATCAACTTATTAGGAAACCTAATGAGTTATACATATAAGAACCATTGTCCCAAAATTAAAATGGAAAGATTAATTAAGTGTGACTTGATTGTGAATAAATTTTAGAAATTAAGGAGTAGAGTGTAATTTATATAGGGAATTATAATTTTAGACCTAGAAAAATCAAGTAGGAACTTGTTTGAATAAATTTATGAAATTATCCTGAAATAATATATGTGATATTATTCAGGGGGAAAATTAGTAGTTTTTTCATTTATAAGGTTTTCAAGTTTTCTTGTAAATAGAATGTTGTGCCTCTTATTTTTTGTGTAGAAACTAAGTTACAAAACACTTTAAAAACATAAAAGAAAAGAGCTAGCATTTGAAGACATATAAATTCTTCTCTTCTAAAAGGGTTTAGGAGATTTATCATTGGTGGTTTGTGTGGATTACCATTAGAGGTCAAACACTTGGACGACTTGTGGTTTGTGACAACCCAGGGTTAAAGTAATTATTAAAAGCAAAAAATAACACTTGATCTTCAGGTGATCTTTGTATAAACCCTAAACAACTCTAAATATGTCTAACGGAATCTTTGAGACTCCTGAAAAAAATTTAAATTTATCATTTCCGCTACGTAAATAAACTCTGCGAAACTCAATAATGTTAGCGAAGATTTCATTAAATAATTAGGGTTATTGATTGCAAGTTTTAATTATTATTGACATTAATTATTAATTAAATTTATTATGTGCAAAAAAATATTTTTTTCAAAAAGTAATTTTTCTCTTATAAGTTTTTCAAAATAAATAAATTTGACTACTATTCCGGCCAGATTTGGGTGGAATACACCATTGAAATAAAAAAAAATCAATTTTAATGACTACAATGCTGCCAGCACTGCTGGCGAGCAACAACAACTTGCCATGGCTGCGTCAGCAGCCACGACACTGCTAGTAGTGCTGTGCAGCAACCTTACACTACAAGTGATGCAACGCGAGGGTTGTTACCCTGCACTTCACCAAGAACTACGGCAACATTGCTGCCACAGCTAGAGGTTGCAGTCTAGCATAGGCAGCCCGCGCCAGCAACAACAGCTTTTGTAACAGTTGTTAGCCCTCTGCTAGCAATAAGCAAGAAGAAAAGGGAGCAGGATTTACAATTCTTTCCTCGGAGCTTTCTTTCGGGTGTTTGGTGGTAGAAGTACAATTCTACCTCTATACCTAATAACTTATTACAATAAAGTTTTTGGAGGTGTAATTTACAAATTTACCCCTGCAATTTATTCCTTGTTACAATATGGTATATACGATAGAATTACAATTATACCCCTCTATATATAAAATGTTGATTTTATATTTTAAAATTGAAACCTAAATTAAATAGATAAGTAATTTTTCTAATAGGATTATGATTGAATTAAAATGTTTAATTCAAGTTTTCTGAGTTTTGTAATATTCTATAGGATTAGGATTTAATTAAAAGATTTAAGAAAAAAATTAGAAAAAAAGTTTTTCTAAATGAAGATAATTTTTAAACCAGAAAGTTTTATTTAATAGATTCTAAAATAGTTTAAGATGTTAATAAGAATTTTAATATGATTATTTTTCTTATTAAATTTGAAAAAAAAAATCAATGAAAATTTGTATTAAATAAAATTTATTATGTTTAGGAAATTATCAAATTAGTTTTGATTTAATATTTCTAAGTGTTAAGAAATATTATTTTAAAATTGCACATAAAGCCAATAATTAAAATTAAAGTATGCAATATATTTATTTATGTATATTAATGTGTTAGTATGCATGATTGATGATTATAGACATTAAAATACCAATGTTATTGTGTTTTTAATCGTTGAATGATTGTAATATTAAATATAGCTTGTATCCTGTCTTTTTTCTATTTTTATTATGGGTTGTAAAATTACTTTTTTTATCTAATTCCCTTCGAATGTGACTCGATGTTTCTTATATAATTACGTAAATGTCATGTAATTTAGAAATGTATGAATTTAGATAGAAAATTCTATTTTGTAATCTAAGACGAAGAAATAATGGCGGAAAAGGCTACAACCATGATGCTCATAAAGGACTTATAAAGATTTGCAATGGCTTCCTAGGTTTTGACCATCTAGTTCCGTCCGATGGATCGAGGAAATTAGTTTAGATATGTCTAAAATCATCTAATTAGAATGACATGCTAATGACATATGTTTATATATAATTGTTATGCATGATAGAATGAGAATTAATTAAAATAAAAAAATCTCTTATTAATATATTAAGTACATTTTGAGAACATGATTTGTTCCTTTCTAATTTTATATGCATAAAACTAGAATTTTATTCATGGATAACTTGTTGAGCTATTCAAAATTACTGTTAATCGAATATGTTTAATGCTATAAAATTGGGTCCTATTTAACTAACTTATATGATTTGGATGAGTTATAATCATATAAAATTAGAGGCAATAGTAGGTGAAACATATATGATATGTTTTGACAAAGAGTTGTCACCTAATTGATTTAGGAGTTACATAAAGATGTCATTAATAAGCTATGTTATCTACCTAATTTAATTTATTTTATTTTGATTTGTTGAGTTACTCAAGATCATATAAATTAAATGGGATTCTAGCCCACTAAAAGATTTAAGCGAGATTTCTTGAATTAATAGTAAGGGCTATTAATTTGCAGGAAAATAGTGAGAGATTAAATTATAATTAAAGACCTTATTTGAATTTAGTTATAAATATTTATACATGAAACCGATACTCGTTATCTTTACATGAATAACTTGATAGATTAACATGAGTAAAAATAAATATATCCTTATGTAACCTATTTGACTCGGTCAAACTTTTCATATTGGTACCAGAATGTGATAATTATTCTCAAACAAGAAAGAAGCTTGTATGTTCTTGAAAATATGATTCCTCATGTTCTTAATGAGGATACTGATAACAAAGCTATGATTGATTATTGATGTCATATTGATGACGATGAGCAAGTTATATATGTTATGTTAACTTGAACTTCAAACATAACATGAGAATATGGATGCCCATATAATAATTGTACATATCAAAGAGTTATTTGATGTAACTAGTAGGATTGAGAGGTATGAGATCTCAAAGAAATTGTTCATCTACAAGATAATAGAGGGTTCCTCGACGAACACCCATGTGTTGAGGATGATTGGCTATTTTAGGAATTAGTCCAATTGGACTTTGTCATGGACCATGATTTAAGCATTGACTTAGTCTTATAGTCTAAGCATGGAATCTTACTTTAGACATTAAAAAAGATAAGGGTACATGTCATTATTATGCCAAGGAAAGCCACTATAGGAGAAACTACAAAAATTATATTGCAACTATGAAAGCTAAAAAGCTTATTGAAACTTTTACCTTAAGTGTGTTTATGATTGAATAAAGGTAAAGTTGACCTACAAGTCGATAATGAAACAAGGGCTGCTGCATTAACTTTGCCAAGTGAGTTGATACTATAATTTGATAATTGTTATTTAATTCTAGTATTTTCTAGAAATAATTTTGAATGTATTTAAATTTATTATTAAGAAAAAATATTGTTCCTTCTATAAAAATAATATTTATTATAGATCTGATATTTATACAAATGATTTGTATACACCTGATCTTGAAATTCTCAGGTTTAATATAAATAGCAAGACGAACAAATTGGATAATCAATATTCATATTATTAATGACATTATAAACTATATCATATCAATAAAACAAGAACCAATAAGAAGAAGTATATTTGATCTTTTTAATTATGAATCATATAAAACTTGTAAAGCTTGTTTATCAAGTAAGATGACCGAAACACTTTTTAATGAAAGAGTAGATCTAATGAACTATTAGGTCTAATATATATAGATGTATATGGACTAATAATGATTCATGTCGTAGATGAATATACATATTTTATCATTGATAACCATATTGGATATGGTAATGTGTATTTGATAAAAGTCTAAATCATTTAAAAGATTCAAAACATTCAAAATAAAGTTGAAAAACAAACTAGAAAGAGTATTAATATACTTCAATTTGATCGAGGTGGTGAATACTTGAGTCAATATTTTCAAGATTATTTAAAAGAGAATGAGATTCTCTTATAATAGACACCTCCTAAAACACCACAATATAATGAAATTTCTGAAAGGAGAAATTAAATTTTATTGGATATGATACAGTCTATGATAAGTTAAATAAACCTTTCACCTTTTTTTAAGGGCTATGCCCTACAAATAACTATGTTTCTTTTAAATAGAAGTCTATCAAAATTCATTGATAAGACTTTATATGAGATATGGAATGATAAAAGACCAATCTTTCCACACTTAAAAAATTTGAGATGTGATGTTTATATGAAGCATACTGTATCTGAAAAAGCTAAGAATTAAGTCAAATAAATATAAATTTATAGGATATCCAAAAGGAATTATTGGATATTATTTACATCATCTCGTTGAGAAAAAATGTTTGTCTCAATATATACTACCTTTTTAAAGAAAAAAATTGTTCTTGAAAGGAGTAGTGAGAGGAAAAATAGAACTTGATGAAGTTTAAGAACCACAAATTGAAATTTAAATGGAACCTAAGCCTAATGCTTTAACATTAGACATTCAACCTAAAGCTTAATAAACTTAAGAACTCTGTAAACTTAGTAGGACGCGTTATGCACCAATAAGATATGAACTTCTCATTAAAACTGAAACTGATGAGTTGTTTATACTTGATGAGCCTATCAATTATATGAAACTATATCTGATATTGATTCTAAGAAATAGATTAAGGCCATTAAATTTGAAATGAATTTCATGTACAACAACCAGGTATGAACCTTGGTTGATTCATTTGAAGGGAAAAAACCTATCGGATGTAAGTGAGTCTTTAAGAGAAAGACTGATATGGATGACAATGTACAAATGTACAAAAATAGACTAATTATCAAATGTTACAAACAAAGACATATATGTTGACTTTAATGAAACCTTCTTACCAATAACTATGTTAAAATCTATAAGGATTTTGCTTCTTATAATTGCTTACTATGATTATAAGATTTGACGAATAGATGTCAAAACTATATTTTTGAATGAGAATCTTCAAGAAGATGTGTATGCGACACAATTTGAAAGATTTAAATATAAGGAATTTGCTAATAAAGTATGCAACATATAAAAATTCATTTATGGACTTAAACAAGCTTAGCTTCAAGAGTTAAAAAAATCCATTTTGATGAGATAATCAAGTAGTTTGATTTCATAAAAAATATGGATAAACCTTGTATTTATAAAAGGTTAGTAGGAATGGAGTCGTTTTCCTAATATTATATGTAGATGTTATATTATTAATAGAAAATGACATTTCTTTACTCTAGTTAGTAAAGACTGGTTGTATAAGAATTTCTCCACGAAAGATATGATAGAAATAACCTATATACTATAAATAAAAATCTATAGAGATAGATCTAAAAAGTTATTTGTATTGTCCCAATCCATGTACATGGACAAGATGTTAAAATGGTTTAGCATGGAAGAATACAAAAGAGGATACTTACTATTTTGCATAAAATACGTATCTCCAAGGATATGTGCCCTAAAATACAAATGAATAGAGATATGATTCCACATACTTTGGACATAAGATTTATAATATATACAATGCTATGTATACAACTAGATGTATCTTATGGTTTGAGCATAACCAATCTAATATAGGTGAAGGTCAATAAAAGATAGTTAAAAAAACATTCTTAAGTAATTGAAAAAAACTACGAATGTTTTTTTTTTTTTTTTGTCTATAGAGGAGATGAACTATTAGTTCATGGTTATTTGGATGCTAGTTTTCAATCAAATATTGAAAATAGAAAATCCACACTGGTTATATTTGACTCTAAATAATAGTGTTGAGTTGGAAGAGTTTCAAATAAGAAATCAAAGTAGATTCCACAACTAAAATTGAGTACACCTCTACGTTTGAAGAATAAAAAAAGTTGTTTGGATTAAAAAGTTCATCACTGAACTAGATGTGGTTTCTAGCATTGTTGATCTAGTAGCCATATGTTGTGATAATAATGAAATTATTGCACAAGCAAAGAAATCAAGGTCTTATTAATTATTTTAAAATATACTTAGACAATTTCATTTTATTAGAGAATCACGGAAAGAAAAAATATTAAAATATAATGAGTATCTACTAAAGAGAATCTTATAAATTCTCTTACTATGCCACTATCATAGTAAAAACATTACTGTCAAGTAGAAAAATATGATATTTGATACATGAATGATTGGATTTAGTGTAAGTGAGAGATTGTTAGTGTATATGCCTAGTAGCCAATCAATTGGTTACACGTGGCATTAACTTTGTTCATGTAAATATATTTAATTATTAATAAAGACTTATTTATTTTTAATATTCATCAAATATTTGATTAATGAATATTGAGTAAATATAAAGTCTTAGGGCAAAAAATGCTTTACAAATGGATTTATAATTATAGGATTTCTATTGCATCAAAACATTATTTATAAATGTTCATGGTCAATGCTCTATTAAGACTGCGTATTAATTAGAGATGTTGAAACCGATACATATTATTATTTTTTTCATTTATGAAAGGATACAATTGTTATCATAAGCTGAAGTATGAGAGATATCTAAAACTAATAAGTAGGTGCTTGTCGGATGACATATACACTGAACTAATCTGCATGAGAATTCCATATGAAAAGATTATATGTATCTATGGAAAGGCTCACATGATATATGTGTAAGTGATCTTTAGATTTGAGATCACTAACTTACATGACAGAAGTGTAAGTGATTCTTAGACTTGAAATCACTAAGTTATTTTATATAAGAAATGTTATGTTTTGATCCTGTTACACGTTGTCCTCATTAAAGGTAACAAACGAGCTCATATTGAGTATAACAAGAACTATAAGAAGGTATTTGATCAATTAAGAGATGGTTCATCACCCTATATGAATTAGAGAAAATATTCTATGTGTTCTCAAATAGTATTGATTTTAAATCCTTGCGTAAGGCAGAATGAGATTTGAAAAGAGTTTCAAATCTTATTCAAAGAATCAATTATTATAGTGTTGAGAACAAACATAATTTGACAGAGTAGACACACTATATGCTATAATGTCTAAATAAGAATATTATTGATTAATAGATAATAATTACACTGAGAAAACGGGTCACTAAAAAGTTAAGTCAAATCACTTATAACTTTATTAATATTTAGAGAATCATGACAAGTTGCTAGATATTGTACATGGTTTTCAAATATATATTAATCAATTATTGAATTGATAATAATTAATTTATCTAATTTATTTAATCATATTTTCTTTAGGATTGTGATTTATATTTTGACTAACTTATTAGGAAATCTAATGGGTTATACGTATAAGATCCATTGATAAAGAATTAAAATGGAATGGTTGATCAAGTGTGTTTTGATTGTAAATAAATTTTAGAAATTAATGACTAGAGTGTAATTTATATATGAATTATAATTCTAGATTTAGAAAAATCAGGTAGGTGAATAAATTTTTAAATTGTCCTAAAATAATAAATGTGATATTATACATGCGACAAATTGATATTTTTTTATTTATAAGGTTTTTTAAGTTTCCTTATAAATAGAATGTTGTACCTTTTATTTTCTGTATATAAACTACATAAGTTATAAAATACCTGAAAAACACAAAAGAAAAGAATCAACACTCAAAGACATATTAATCTCTTTCTCTTAAAAAAGTTTATGATATTTTTCATTGGTGGTTCGTGTGAATTATTGTTAGAGGTCGGACACTTGGATAACTTATGTTTGTAATACTTAGCCTTGAAACAATTATTTAAAGTCAAGAAGAACATCTAATCTCTAAGTAATCTTCATATAAACCCCAAGCAACTCTAAATTTGTCTAACAAAATCTTTAAGTCTAAAAAAAAAAGATTTAAATTTAGCATTTCTACTACGCGCGTGCGCACATATTCCAAGAAACCTAACAATTATTACAATAATATCGAGGTTTTTCATTATCAATTTGTCAAAATTTGTTAAGAAAAGAATTAATTCAACAAAAATAGATCAATTTTTTACTAAGAAAACACAAAAACCTTAGTAATTCTTTCTTTTTAGGTTAAGATTGCAACCCGAAGTCATATTTTATCTTTTAATGATGACCTTTCCATTTGAATATTGCAACGATCAACTTTTTAATTAGGATATGTTTAGTGTTATGGTTAAATTATTCTTTTGTTATTTGTTTTTCATTTAAATTATTTTTTTGATGTTTTTTAATGTGTTAATATTAAAAATAAATTAAAAAATAAATTATTTTAATATATTTTCAAATTAAAAATAATTAAAAATATAATCTTTATCATACTTCTAAACAATTATTCAATCTAATTCCAAAATCAACTTAAGTTATGTTTAAGCTAGCCTATTTAATAATATTGCTTCCAATCTCATTAACTCATCAACCATTAATTTAATTAATTTTTTAAGAAAACCAAAATATACCTCAAAAATATTATCATGGTACACTCAAACTATTTTTATATTAAGTTTATCATCAATAATTTAATTTTTTTGAGTAAGGACCTCAAATGACTTCATTTTATTTTATCAAAAATATATAATTTGGATATAAATTTAGATGAAAAGCTTTTATAATATGAAAATCCTTATTCGAGAATTTCTAAAAAAATTAGGATAAAATTGTATAATGGTAAAATTGAGAATATTTGGATAATATTTTTGAGATTTACGGTAATTAAAAAAAAACTCCCTTTTCTTTACCAATATAAATAGCACAACTTTTATGCCGAATACTTTTTTTTTTATTTTTCATTTTAATTTCAACTCCCTTTCTTGCGCTTTTCTACCTACCTATCTTTATAACCGGGAGTTCTTAACGCAACCTCCCCAAGGACCCCAACAGATAGATCATCATCAGGAATTCGATTGCCTTGTAATTCCTCAACTTTTTTTTTTGTTAATTAAACTTAGATGACCCGTCATTGTTAATTACAATTATGTTGATTGGTTTGTATTTGGATCGATCTATGTTTGGCTACGATTTTCATCTGTTACTTTAGTTAATTAATTAATGCTAAAACGGTATTGTATAGTTTTGATTCCGTGTAAATTAAAGAAAAAATTTTATGGGTACTTATAAATTTTGGAATTGCCATGGTTGGAAGTCCACTTATATGTGTTGTTAATTTATTTATGGGAAATGATAAATCCATGGATTATATTTCGGAAATTGTTATGAATTAATTTTCTTTTCAATTCTGGCCTTAGTTTCTGCTGCACTGTGTTGGATTTTCTTTATTTTGGTATAGTAATCGCACTTGTAGGAATGATGCTAGTTCCATTGTTGCTTCTAGTCTCGTTTGGTTTTGGTTTTGGTTTTGAAACCCTCACTACCTTTAACTACCATCCCCGGGAAAAATTCTCAATTCCTCAGCATATCACTAAGATTATGTGGAATTTTACTGTTTTAGATGATTAATGGGGTTGGTGCATTTCATTTATCTAGAAACATCATTTGGGATTGTCAAGTGATGGTGTAAGCTGGAATTTCTGTGCTTGATTATGTATACTGAAAATAGCAACACTAAGTCTCTGCCTTTTCTGTTGATGAATCGATATTGGACAAGATTAACGTAGTAGTGGATGGACTTTTCTTCTTTTAATAATGCCATTTTATCCTTATACTGGCTGACATGTTAGCTGCTCATTTAGTTCAGGGATTTTATGCCAACATTGGAGTTCATAATGTTTACAGGGTTTTTTTTTTTTGTTTTTCCTCTCTTTGTTGAACTGTTTTGATAATCTCCATTGATATGTCCTTAGAACTGCGTGTTTCTCCTTGTATCTGGGATCAAGGCTTTTATTAGATAGAAATTTAAATCCAAGAATTACCATATTCTGACATATGCATTTCATTTCTTATTTAAATTGTTTCTATCCAAAACTCTTCTTGAAGCTTTCCTGTTCTTATATATGCTTGTTCTTTTTCTTCTCTAGTGACTCATGAAACCTTCATCGAGCTTTTTGATTATGAGCTCATGTATTCTTTTCTGGCATTCTACAGGTTTTGTGACTAATCATAACTTAGTGGCTTGAGAAGTAATTAGTGTAAGTTATTGAAGGTTGTATCAAGTCTTTAGGAGCAAGGATTACTGAAATAATTATGGCGCTCGTTGGAGCTTTGTAGAGTGCTTGCCTTGTGTTTAAGTATGTAGTTTTCAATTCGTTATATAACTGGGCACTCAGAAGCTTCCAGTGGGTAATTTCAGTACAGTACCTTCTTATGGTAAGTATAAAATGCAGATGAACTTGCTTTTGTAAGTTTAAGCCTTGCCTTCTCATTACAGAGATATATTTTTTGTAATGTAGATTTTTATTTTCTTTTAGATTATATTCCTTGAACTGTTACATGCCAACCAGTTTTTAAGGTTTTGCTTACAAGATTTATGGAAAAAATAAAGTTATATTATGAAGAGTGCTTAGTTTTTTGGTTCATGAAAAAATTGATAGGAGTAACACAAATTATACTTAAATGTCAATCCACAGAGTAATCTCTTTATGTAAATAGTTAAGCAGACATCATTTACTTCTAAACCTAAGTCTTAGTGGGAGAGAGGTTTCATTTATTTCTCCGCAATGAAATTAGAGAATTTATGATGGGGAACTTTGGAGTTGAATACCGTTATCTGATAGCACCATTTTTAGCTGTATATTGGATAGAAGCCATCAAAGATATGAACTTTGCCATGCCAGTTTATTTCTCAAAAAATAAAAAAAGACAGAACTTGTAGAAGACATTCCACAATTCTGATGCGATAATTATACATGACTGTTATATTGAAAGAACTAGTAGAGATCTTAACTACTCTGCTTGAACTACCAGTCAAATTATCTGCTTTCTTGGATATGGATGCCAAACTTTGTTGTGTGGGCATGGATGTTTTCTTACTCTCTTGTGTTCCATATAACTCCAAGAATTCTCGTTTTCAAACAACAACTTACTTCTTTTGGGAGGATAAAACTGTCTGGTTATATCCCTTGAAGCTGCGGTTATTTTTTGGAGTCGTATGTTCTTTTTGGCATCTTATGGGCAATTCCGTCTGTTGTGTTGTGGATTCCACAATTGTATTCTCTTAATGAAATATGATGTTGGGAGTGTATCATCCTATTTCTGATTGTATGGCACTTGGTTCAGAATTCAGAATTTTGCCATACTTGGTGTCTGCATTCAGAAGCCCTTTTCCAGGTTATATCAAAGTTTTTTATTGGTTGGTCAGCAATCAAATAAGGTTTTGTTTTTTTTTTGACCTTTTGGAATGGAAGTTGAGTTGCTTTTGGTTTTCCCTGTTAACGACTTTCACTTCTTGAAGCCATATTGGGTGTTCTCTGATCTACCAGTAGTGCTTTGCTAATTGTTTTCTTGAGTGATACAAGTGAAATATCGCTTAGGTACATTAGCATGATGCTATAATTAGTTAGCGGGAAAGTTATTAGTTCTTCTGTCAATATTATTGGTATGTTAATTTGTACTGCTCCATTTTCATTATTATTGGTGTCTGATGAGTTCAGGTGTTGAGTAACTTATTACAGTGAATTCAAGATGGCTGCTTTGAAACGAAGACTTAATACTGATTCAGATATTCATGCCCTGCACAAAGAATTGGATGAGGTATCATGTCCTATCTGCTTGGACCGTCCTCATAATGCTGTTCTACTCCTGTGCAGCTCAAATGAGAAGGGCTGCAAATCTTACATTTGTGATACGAGTTACAGGCACTCAAATTGCCTGGACCAGTTCAAAAAATCGAGGGGCAATTCTAGGAGCAATGCTACCTTGCAAAGTTCAATGCCCATCAACTCAGTCAGTTCTAGTACCACTACTGATGCAAGCATGACTTTGAGAACTCATGCCTTTGATGGTAATGAAAATCACAATCTAAATGAGATCAGCAATGACACTTTTGTTAGACTGCCTGAAGAACTTGTAGATTCTGAGTCTGTTCAGGAAAGGATTGAACATGAAGGGGTTAATGCAAACTCACCAGAGTTAAGTTTGAGTCCCGGTTGCCCTTTATGCCGAGGAACCATACTAGGCTGGGAGGTGGTAGATGAGGCTAGAAAATATCTGAACTTGAAGAAGCGAAGTTGCTCCCGGGAATCTTGTTCATTCTCTGGAAACTACCAAGAATTGCGTAGACATGCCAGGAGGGTTCACCCAACTATCCGGCCCTCTGACATTGATCCATCTAGGGAACGAGCTTGGAGATGCCTTGAGCACCAGAGAGAATATGGTGATATTGTCAGTGCTGTCCATTCAGCTATGCCAGGTGCTGTTGTGGTTGGTGATTACATAATTGAAAATGGAGATAGATTATCAGTTGAAAGGGAAAGCAGGACAAATGAAGTCAATGCACCATGGTGGACTACTTTCTTTTTTTTCCAGATGATTGGTTCAATTGATGGTGCAGCTGAACCAAGGACCTGGTCAAGGGCTTGGACCAGGCATCGCCAATCTGCTGAAACTTTAGCTGACCGCCGGTTCCTTTGGGGTGAGAATTTGTTGGGTCTGCATGACAATGATGCTGACGACGACGACGACGATGACAATAGTTATTTGCATGTATTAGGCAATGCTGGTGAAGATGCATCTCCAATCCCAAGAAGGCGCCGGCGTTTGACTCGGTCAAGGTCCAATGATCATTCATGAGAAGCGATGACATATTTCTGGTAAATCTCCAGTTTGTTGACAATTTTGATATCTACTGGAATTGTGTCACTGGTTGCCTTCAGCTGACACAATTGGTATGCCCTACTGTTCCAGTAATGTGCAGAAAACTGTCTTTTAATGCATGCAGAGCCATTTGTTGATTAAGAATCAGAATGTTGGAAACCTGCTAGTGGAGTGATGGTTAAGCTGGAAAAGCTTGTTCAACAATTCATAAATTTGAGTTGGATTCGGCGCAGTCACCTTCGGTGGTATATTTCTATTTGATTTAGAATTGGATTTCATGCTTTGTAATATATATGTGGATTGTTCTTGCATTGTATAAAACACATGGATTGTTTCATCTCCCGCTCTCTCCCCAGTATCATACATTTTGTCGTTTGATAGTGCTTGCTGGTTTTAAACAAATGGGTATTGTCGTGCTTGTTCTTGCTTCCAAATATGGCGGGTGTTGCAGCTCAGGGATAGCAACCTCCAGGGTGCTTACGTCAGAAATGCACCGTAATTTGTGATGGGTAAATTAAGTGGATTGCACCTGCTACCATTTTTGTGTTGCAAGGGTTGTATTCTTTTTTCTTTTTTCCCTGTGGTTTTGTAGGTGTGTGCGGTATGTGATGAGAATTATTACAACTGATGTAATGAAGCCCTTGACCATTCTTCTCAAAGACATAAAAGAGGAGATTATCGTATTATGATTAGTACCGCTCACGGTATCAAAATAAGATTTTATGGTTTCTATCATCAAACCTTGGAAAGTTTCCTCCTAAGATTTTCATCTCTATTTTCCCCCTTCCTCTCTTGGCTCCATCCAAACAAAATAAGCAGATCGATGCTTTCAATGACAACCCAAGATTTTCTGGAAAAACCTCCCTCTCTCATTTTTTATTTATCCGAACACGCACCCACATACTAGTGTGTTACGTATTGTGGTAACTGTTGTGGTTGTGGTTAGAAAATTTTTTTTTAATAAAAAAGTGCTTTAATTGAGGTTGGTTTGAAAAAATATATGTTTGGTTAAAACTGTGGTTGAAATTGAGGTTGAACAAAAAGTATTATAATGTGTTTTGTTAAAAATTATGGTTCAATTTGATGTTATGGTATAATTACCTAAAAGGACTTGGATTCATAATATTAATGAACAATAACATAAAAAGTAATCATACAACCAATAAAATATTGCAAAGAGACCTAAACATATTAGAACAATATTTTATAATTGTGTCAATAAACTTGCAACAATTCCATCACGTACGTAATCCATTCGTGAAGGCCTGTGGTGTCCTTTGATTTGTGAATGTGGAGCCACATCAGTTAGAAAATCATCGGGCACAAAATCAGGATGACGATCGAACTCCATAAATGACATATCTTGCATTGAAGTTCTTCTAATGTAATTATGAATTGCCATGAATGCGACAACAATTTGAACTTGTGCCTTGTAATTAAAAGGATGACATATTCTGTAGGATTCACCATTTTTTTTTTCCAAACTCCAAATGTAGGTTCTATCACAAAATGTAATGAAGAGTGCCACGGTTGAAAATTTCTTCATGAGTTTGTGGTTGTCCTCGCCTCTTAAATTCTTGCAAATCATATCTCTGACCTCTATATGGACCTAAAAATCCATATTCATTAGGATATCCCGAATCAACCAAATAGTATTTCCCTGTAAATACATATAATTTTTTTAAATTGAAAAATGCAAAAAAAAAATTAACATTAATTATCATATATATATATACACACACAACACACGTTACTACCTTCTGGTAGCTTAGGAAATTTTATATGTGGATTGTCAATTGCCTCGAGAAAAATTCGTGTATCTTGTGCACTACCTTCCCAACCCGCCCAAACAAATGTGAATTGCATGTCAAAGCTACATGTGGCACACCTTTTCTTCCGATAAATGGAATTTGGTTTTATGAAGAAACACATGCACCACATGTGTACCGTCGATAGCTCTTACACAATTCTAATATACAAATAACCAGCAACAAGCATCAATTTGAGTTGACTAAAAAAATAAATTTAGCAAATTTATTTAATACGAAGCACCATCAATAAATACGATTAATGACATTACCTTGAAATAAGGCATATACCTTGGATTGTTCATAATTTCACGCGGTGTGTTTACAAACCCGGGATTTGCAGGTTGTATTAAATCTGTAGCGAGCGAACACAAAAATGATTTAAGAACTTCATTAAAGTACCTACTAATCGTTTCTCCTGAATGTTGAAATTTCTCCTGAACTTCCATATTGGAAGCACCCAATGCTATTATATAAAGAAATATTCCAACTTTTTCAAAAACACACATTCTTCGAGATGCTTTTAGCCCATATTGGTTTTCAAGTTGAAAGCAAAGACTTTGAAATGTCGCGCATCCATCCTAAACATGTTTACACAGCGTGTCCAATATCCATGTAATATTTCGTTCAACCATCGCATTCCAGTGTTGTACGAATCCATACAGGGTTCCTTGTATATATAAGTATTATAATATAATGCGAGGGCACCCGCCGTGCATAACCAATTTACGACGACCAAACTCCTTTTTCCAAAACAACTCACCTTCTTCATCTGAATCATCGTCGTCGTCGTCGTTGTCGTTATCAGAATTGTGATTACAACTGGAATCTCCATCGTTATCAGAAGAATGACCATAATTAACATAATCGGCTACGTTATTCATTATATCATCATAACCCTCGTCAAAAAGTGTTGAAAACCAGTTCGAATCCATATCTATCATGACATACAATTTTTTTGTGAATAATTGAAAAGCTTAGGACTTGTTAAAAAAAAATAATGGATTATGGATACCGAAATACTATATTGTAAAATATTATTTTACCCTCAGCATCACTTTTTATATAACCTGAAATATAGAGTCATTTAATATCCTAGCATAAAAAATGAATAACATTTAACATAGGTTCATTTCCATAAAAATCAATTAATAACAATCTTGGATTTGTAAATAAGACTAGTAATATTGTTCCATTTCTATAAGTATACTGTAGTTTTGCTGGCCTTGCAATTTATAGGAGGCTATATTTGTTTGCGTAACAATCCTTTAATTAGTTTTTAAGTAAATTTTTTTTTCCGAAAATGCCTTTTATCTCTAATAACAATTTCCAATTCCACTGGCCATAAACAAACTAAAAAAATAGTATTTGCAGAGATCAAAATGGGAATTTAAGAAAGAATTAACAATTAACATTGGATAACTGTGATTTTTCAAAAAAAAAAATTAACTCTCAAAATCTCATCAACAGGGACTAAACTATAATTTACTCAACCATATGGTGAAAGAAAAAAAGAAAAGGAAAAAACCAAAGACTTTCCTTTAGCATCTCGTTGTTGATAGTCCTATTATGGTCTTTATCATAAAGGCCATGAATTTCTACCCCTTCATTCTCCCAAGAACACCATAAACATAATTACATAAGCCTTGTTCCCATTGCATGTGACTGCCTATCAACCTTGTTGCCCTTTTCATTTTCAATTATACAAATGAACAGACATTTACAAACCTAAAAATGCATTTTATTTATAATGAATTTCATAACATTCAAAGTAATCATCAGTTGCAACTAATAATAAATTAAATGCAACTTACTTCTTACAGCTGTAGAAATACCAGCAATGTGCAACATGACCAGTTAGAAACCACCACACCTGATTACAGGTACTACAACATTCAGTTTCTACTTGTGAATTGACAATATGAAAGTAATATTGTCTTCCCATACTTACTGCTATTTATATACAAATACACAGTTGACATTGAACTAATATTCCAAATCAGTTACCTAACTTTCAAGAGCATGTAACCTAACAGTATCACACCAACTGAAAAATTTGAGTTTAACAACCTAAACCTAACATTCAAAGTTAAGCATCCAAACATTCAAAGTATAATAACAACAAGCATCAATCTCGGTTTCCATGTATTAAACCAACCATTCAACAACAAGTAACGCAATTGAAAAATTTGAGTTTAACAACCTAAACCTAACATTCAAAGTGTAATAACAACAAGCATCAATCTCGGTTTTCATGTATTAAACCAACAATTCAACAGCAAGTAACACAACTAAAAAATTTGAGTTGCAAGGTAACCACACATTTGAAGTCTACATTTTAGAACTCATGAAATTCCAACCCAACAACAATATTCAGTGATACATAATGTAAAAACATACATGGTAATGGTGTTCCAAGTACTTGGTTATAGAAATACACAATACGTAGGCAACTTCACATATTTCCAGCAACAATTATAGCACAGGAAGTCTGAAAAAAACAGTGGAAAAGATGTCTGACAATTGAAAATGTTACTAGAATATTGTATTCAACATAAATGAAAAGACATGAATATGTTAATAAGTTAAAACTTGACTTTGTCCATCTAAGTTTTTCTTTGTTGTTCAAACATTATTTTCAGCCATGATATTTTTCTATCAATAGCACCCATTGCAGCCAACATCTCCCTCTTGCTCTTCGAACAAAAGAATTCAGTTGTAAAGGTATGCAATGCACTACCAAAGTTAACTCCATCAATAGAATGCAGTTTTTCCATAACCTCTTCAATGCTACAATCCTTTTTATCTCTACAAGGATCTGTGCTCTCTTTGGTAATGGAGACAAACTCAATAAGTTGATCCAGACGTGCGAATAATTGTGCTCCCATTCCAATTCCCCTTTTCTTTTTTCGGCATTGAGGTGTAGTATGATGTGAACCCTTTCTCTTTGCACTATTGGGGTTGCTGCTACTGTTTGCGACATTGTTTCCACCAACCATATTGCTAACATCATGTATGAAATAAGAGATTGCATCCTCTTCAGAGTCGACACTTCCTTCTTCTATATTAGTTTCCTCATTGGTTGTGTTTCTCATTCCAGCATCCATATTATCTTCATCTGATAAGAGTCCTTGTGAGGGAGTCCAAGCATATTCTCCTGTGGCCACTATGTTAGTAAACATGATGTCGTACTTGGCACACAACGAGGGCTCTATGCCGACATGCCTAAACTTCTTTGCTCCTCTCATTTCCTGTGAATGAAAGTTGGATGTACTTAACAATAATAGTAGATTAATAAGTAATACAACATGACAAATAATTTTGTGAGGCTATTGATAATTAAAACTAACCTGAATTTTGCTTTCCACCATTCATCAGTTGCTGAGATGGTCCCAAGTTCAGTAGACCAACCAACTCCAGTTTCAGTTATTAATTTTTTCCATACCCTCCAGTCCTTTTTAATCACATCCCATTTGTTTTTAAGCTGAGCTTTTGTTAATGAAAATCATGTCTGCTCTTTGAATGGTTGTATGACAAATTTCCATCCAGCTTTGTCGAAATGGGTGTTTGGTCTCATGCCTCTCTCAATAGCTTTAATGCAAATGTCACAAAACGTGTGCAACATTGCCTTAGTCCAATAAGCTTTATCATGTGTGTCAGACCCATCCATTGCTTAATGGTTGACAATGCAAGGAAAAATTAAACAAACAATTAACTATATAAACAAGAGATTGAATGCTGATAAGGGCTAAAATAAGATACTAACAGAACATAAAATTACATTTCCAGCAAAAGGTCAACCAAAGAATAACAAAAGATTGAATGTTGACAACGGATGAAAAAATAAATTAACAATTATCTATAGCAGCTTGGTTGATAATGCAAGAAAAAATTAAACAAACAATTAACTATAGCTAACAAAAGATTTAATGGTGATAAGGGCTAAAATAAGATACAAATAGAACCTGAAATAACATTTCCAGCAAAAGGTCAACCAAAGAAACTAACAAGAGGTTGAATGTTGACAAGGGATGAAAAAAGAAACTATATATCAGTTTAACATCCACAATTGACATGCAATTAACTAGTTCAACAAAAGATTGAATGATGTCAAGTGTGAACTAAGAAACTTGTTTAGCTTTACCATACACAGTACAAAAAGAAAAAGCTTGATGAGATTTGCCTTGTAATTATCAAAGCCACGTAACTGTTGACAACAATGTAATGAAATTCTTCGACATTTTACAATTGAAGCTGGTGTATTCCATTACAAAACTAACAGGCAATTACATTTGTCAAAGTAATCCACAATGATTACTCAACTATTTCTTGACAGGGGAAAGAACATCGAAAACTACCCACAGACAACTCAAACCTTTAACTGTGTTTCATCAATTATCAGGGGATGTTCTAATTAGCAAAGGAAATTATTAGTTTAATTTATGTTTATTTACTTGTTAGCAATCATCAGCAAACAACAACAACTACTAGTTTCTGATGGCTTGAAAACTATTAATGCTTGACAATGCAGCGAGTACTTTGCTTTCAGCCTCAATTACTACCCGTTTAACATAACAACCAACACATAAATAACTATCCACAGACAACTACTACCAGTTTAACATAGCAACCAACACATAAATAACTGAAGATACATGGAGGGAATAAACAGACTGAAAAATTAGCAATTATCATTGTCGAGAGTAAAAAACAAGTGATTTATAAAAGGGAATAAACAGATCGAGGTTTCACTGCAATCAACAAAAATTAACTTAAAAATACTATACGAGCATACCAGTGAAGTAAGCAAACTAACCCGTTGGAAATTGCGGCTTAGGTATTTTAATGAAGCACGATGTTGAAATCTGTTTTGGGGTTGTTGATTGCAGTAAAACAGGTTGCTCTTGTTCTTGTTTTTTTGTTGTTAAGGAGAAATGAATGAAAAATTAGCAATTATCACTGTCAAGAGTGAAAAACAAGTGCTTTATAAAAGGGAATAAACATATCTAAGTTTCACTGCAATCAACAAAAATTAACTTAAAAATACTATACGAGCAGACCAGTGAACTAAGCAAACTAACCTGTTGGAAATTGCAGCTTTGGTGTTTGAATGAAGCACGATCTGGATTTCTGTTTTAGGGTTGTTGATTGCAGTAAAACGGCTTGCTGTTGTTGTTCTTTTTCTGTTGTTAAGGAGAAATGAATAACAACAGAATGGGAAGAAAGAGACGCAACCATCACTTATTGTTGTGGGTTGTGCAGCAGTAATGGTTTACTGTAGAGTTGTTGTGCGCAGTTAGGGTTGATGGGAAGAGAAATAAATGCGAATGAAAACGGACGAGAAGAGCAAAAGAGAAGAGGATGCTTTGATAAATTTCCCATCTCTTGTTATCTCTAGAAAGTTCAACTTGTGGTTGAACTTGCAAAAAACAGTAAAATTCTGCTTTTTCATAATCGAGATCCTGCCTCAGATAAATGGTGGAACCCATGATTTTTTTTTTTTTGCAATCGGTAACCAAACATCACTATTAGTGCGTTTACAAGAAACGCAAACGCTTCCGCATAGACAAACAAGCTCATATAGCTTGTGTCTGCTGCAACTTTGGTGCCGCAGAAATTTTTCACACTCAGTAAAAAAAACCTGCAACAAAAGGCAAGCTGCAAAAACAAACTGAAAACCACAGGAGTTGAGGCAAGCACATCTGATATGGGAACCAAAAATAGCATAACTACAATCAGAGACGGCGTGGAGAGACCAGATCCAAGAATTAAAAGTCATGGGAAAAGCTAGCTACCTCTGTTGTAATAAAACTCACATGAAAAATGGCACCAGCTGCCTCTGTAAGAACAGGTAAAATATTAAGCAAAGCTAGACTGAACAAAAACCAAAGTGCCCTTCAAGCAAAAACCATTTAAAATAAAATCTCTACAGTTCTGAAACATCTAAAAAAAATAGAACTTGAAATCAGAGAGTAGCAAAAAATAGAATCCAAATCTTGCTGACATCCAGGTATTTTGCAGCCTCTATCCATGGAAGGACAATCCATGAACTCATTGAACTCTTCATGCTATGCAATGTACATGAATATATAATTGGGTAATTAAGTGTGGAGGAGGTTTTTTATTCTAAAAAGGTGAGTTTTCTTTCAGTAATTAAGTGTGATTTTTCAATTTGTTTTTCTTTGAATTATTTTGCGCAGCCCTAATATAAATCTTATAAATATAAAATCATTACTTTGCGTAATAAATCCTACAGCCGGTCAAAAATAAAAATATAAATATAAATCACAAGTAAAATTTTTTAATGAAAAGATTGAAGCAGAGCCACCAATTAATTTATTTTTCATCAAACAAAATAAGGTAACTTAAATTTAAAATCTATTTTTGTTTTGTTTTGATATGTTTGTTAATAATTTGATAAGGTTTTTTTTTATATATAATTCTACCATTTTTGCTTCATTTGTTTTCTCAGATCTGCTAGTTTTACTAATTGTTTTTTGAATTCTTGTTATAGTGCTTTTTTTTTCTAATTAATTAGATATATTTTATTGGTTTGTTTTGATTATACTTGGATTTTTTTTAATATTTTGTTTTTAGCAGAGCCACCAAAATTATCAATTTTTTTCTCACGATATATGTTTGGAGTTTAGGTTGAACCATGAACAAAATCTGAAGAATTTGTTTTTTTTTTTGAAAAAAAAAGAAAAAATATTGATAACTCGCAGCCTAGTGAACCAACTCTAATGTGTAATGTTAAAGTTATGGTTGAGCAACTCCAATGCACTTCAGTTTACAAAGAACTCGTGTTAATTAGTGAGAATCATTCTTTATTATTTTTTGCTTTATTTCAAAGTTTATCGAATATAAATAATGCTTCGCTTTAGCTAATGTTTCTTATATACTTTGTATGTTTATATTTGATAGGTATAAAGACTAACAACATTAAAGTGATGAATATATTATGAAGATGAAATTAACTTCGTTGCTTTGATTTAATTTGGTATTGCTTCGAATATTTTATCTTATACAAATGTCATTATATATTTGTAGTAAGTTATTTGAATAAAATTAAATTATACATGATTTTTTTACAACTCATGTACAATAAATTAAAATAAATATTATATCTTATTATATTAATTTTGGCCCCTTCTAATAATTAATCTTAGCTCCATTCCTCCTCGTAATCATAAATTCTGGATTAAAAATAGCAGCAACAAATCGAAAGATACAGAGTCTTACATAATAAACTAGATAAAGCTCCCTTCTCATATAAAACAGTTGGGCTAAACGGGGAAGAGAGAGATTTACCTTGATGGAATAAATAATCGCAGTCAATGGAAGGCCATTAAGTGGTAGCAATGACTGATCTCAAATACCCAGCAACAGACAGCAACAGTGTATAATTAAGTAAAACAAAAAGTGGACAGCGAGGAAGCAAGTGAAAGCAGGGGAAGCTACACGAGTCAGAAGCATATAGAAGAACATATACAAATAGCAAAAAAGCTGATGGAATTATATAAAAAAAGAAAGGCAATGGAACAGCTCATAATACTAACTTTGTCCAGCAAAGCCAAGAAAAAGGTGAACAGGAATTGCAGAGGGCAGTGTACGACAATTCTAAGCTAACTTAACAGCTGAAGAGGACAGCTCAAATAGAAAGACAAAGGATGCAAACCAATTACAATTCCTGCACTTGAACCACACAGGCAGACTTTGAAAAAAAAGAGCTTGAAGAAATAACTCAAGAAGGCACGTGCACTACTAGGAGGAAGGTTAATGCGAATAGAGCAGCGGGAGAGCAGTCCAGTTACCTATAGGAAGGATGGAAAAAACAAAAAACATCATAGTTGTTTATTCGAGGAAATGAACAAAGGAAATCTTTTTAGAAAAGAAGCATCAAAGACGACCAGCACAAAGCCAAAGCCTGGAGCCTTTCATGGAAAGATAATTAAAAAAACAAGTAGGCAGGTCATCACTCTAAAATAAAAATAAAAAGCTGAAAAATCTTAAAAGCTAAAAACCATGTAAGCAACAACACAACCTGCAAAAGCGTAGTCGGATTTAAACTATTACAAGGCAAAAAACCTAAAGAAAAACCAAGGTTGTTCACCGACGCTTGAACGTGACGGCGCGTCAAGTTCAAGGTGGTGTAGGTTTGACACTCAAGACACTTGGACTTGAAAGTCTGTCAAGCTCAAAGCGCTTGGATTTGGCAATGCGTCAAGTCTAAAGTGGCGTGGGTCTAGCACGCATATCAGTTTTAAAACGTTTGGACTTAGCACTCCGCCAAGCCCAAAACGTTTGGACTTGGCAATGCGTCAAGGTCAAGGTAGCGTGAGTTTGACACGCATGCCAGACCCAAAGCGCTTGGACTTGCTAGTCAACCAAGTCCAAGATAATGACCAACCTTTCTTGGGTCTAACTTCAAGGAAGAACTCAGTCTCTACGGGCTTAGCTATAATTGACGTCTTAAACTCTAATCTCTACACCTTTTTAGGTGTATAAAAACCTTTCAAAGAACTCACCATATTCCGATCAGGTAAGGGATATTGATCTTTCATTAAATGCTATCAAGGTAATTATACTGTATGTCATTCTTTTTTTAAAAAAATAAGATTTATAAGTTAAAAATACATCATAAAAGCTTCATAACAAAGATTTACAATCTTCTACTATCAAGAAAAACTTTATGGTTTCGCACTTATATGCCAAAACATATTGTGAGCACCGCAAAGATGGCTAAAGTTTATCAATAGGGCTTTGAAAGCGCAAAATTTGCTAAAGCTTCAATTCCATAGAACTCTTGGTTTTTGTAACGGTATGTTTTTACACACTATTAGGCCCAAAAAGGTTTTAAACTTGACTGGTAGGCTTTCCAAATATAAAAATTGTGAAATCCCCGGTCACACAAAACTTATAGTTTTCGAACCGGTATGAAAAAGCATATATTAAGACCCTTAAATATGGTACAAGCATCTTATATCTTATTAAAGACAGAGATGTCAACAATCTCATTATTTTTATGTATTTCTATAGTTTTTAATACCTTTGAAGAGGTCTTCATGTGTGTGCTGTTACTCGCAATTGCTCACGGTCTTGACTTGTACAAAGTCTTCCTGGAGGTTTGCTTTATCAGGCCATGTGTATTAAATTCATACAAAGTTACAAACTGTTTTTCCTGCTCATTTCCTCTCACCTTCCTCTCACCATCCCTGTAAACTGCAATGAAGGAAAGAGAGGAAAACAGTTAGTGAAGCAGAAGTAGATTTGTGAGTGAAAGATGGCAGATGGTGCTGTGAGTTTCTTACTTGATAAACTAACTACAATCCTACTGCAAAAAGCATCACTGCTGGGAGATGCTCGTGATAAAATAGAAGAAATCAAACTTGAGCTAGAGAGCATGAAATCATTCTTAAGAGATGCAGAAAGAAGAAAGGAAAAGAGTGATTCAGTGGAAACATGGGTGAGGCAAGTAAGAGAGGTTGCGTATGAAGTCGAGGATATAATAGATGAGTTCATGCATCACAAATATAAGAAACCTCTTGAGAATGGATTCAAGGGTATCGTCGAAGGCGTGGTCAAATTCCCCAAGAACATAACTTCAAGGCATCGAATTTCTTCAAAACTACAAAAGGTCATAGCTAAGGTTCATGAGGTTTCAGAGAGAAGCAAGCGATATGGTTTTGATCAGCTTGATGAGGAGGCTACAAGAAATGTTGCTGGCGATAGGTGGCAACATTATGGAGAATCAGCAACGTTTGTAGATGATGATGATATAGTGGGAATGGAAGAGAGCACGGAGCAGCTGCTTGGATGGTTAATGGAGGATGAACCTCGCCGGACTGTTATTTCAATTGTGGGAATGGGTGGTCTTGGTAAGACCACTCTAGTCACAAGAGTCTACAACAATCATATAATCAAGAGAGGCTTTGATTGTTGGGCATGGATATCTGTGTCTCAAACATGTGGGACTGGCGAGCTGTTGAGAAGCATCATCAAGGAGCTATTTGGCGCGACATCAGTGGTGATACCAAACAACGTGGGTTCAATGAACTACAGACAGCTTGTGGGTATGCTTATTGATTATTTGCACCAGAAAAGGTATGTTATTGTCCTAGATGATGTATGGAGCATAGATCTTTGGAGTATAATAAGAACTGCATTTCCCAATAATAGATATGGAAGCAGAATTATCCTCACAACTAGGAACAAGAATGTAGCTACCTCTGTTGGAATTGGAAGCCGTGTCCATCAGCTTGCGCCTCTTCAAGAGAAAGATGCTTGGGCCCTCTTGTGCAAAAAGGCATTTTGGAATGACACGGATCACCTTTGTCCCAAAGAGCTTAAACATTTAGCTATGGCCATTTTGAAGAAATGTGAGGGCTTGCCACTTGCAATAGTGGCAGTTGGAGGCCTCATGTGTTCAAGAAGCAAGACGGTCGTGGAATGGAAGAAGGTCCTTGAAAGCCTCAATTGGCAACTAAGCAACAATCCCATGCTGGAACAAGTGAAGGGAATATTGCTGTTGAGCTTCAATGATTTACCATTCTACCTCAAGTATTGTTTCTTATTCTGTTGTGTTTTCCGCGATGGTTACCCAATTAGGAGGAAGAAGCTAATTAGGCTATGGATAGCAGAAGGGTTCATCCGAGAAAGAAAAGGTATGACCTTGGAAGAGATAGCAGAGGAGTACCTCACAGAACTTGTCCTCCGAAGCCTGATTCAAGTTACAGAGACTAATGATGCTGGGAGGGTGAAGATATGTCGAGTACAAGATGTCATGCGTGAACTAGCTATGACGATATCTGAAAAGGAGAATTTCTGCACAGCGTATGATGGTTACCCATCAAAGCTAGAAGGAAAAATCCGCAGGTTATCAGTTTATAGTACTGGTGAAAGCATCCGATTGGGCAGTGCCATGTCACACCATCTTCGCTCTTTCTTTGTGTTTCCAACAGATACGTGCTCTTCGTTCTCTCTAGCTGTTGTGTCATCAAAATTCAAATTTCTAAGGGTTCTTGATCTAGAGGGTGTTCCCATTGAGACCATGCCAGGAACACTGGTTGAGTTGTTCAATCTAAGGTACTTGAACTTGAGAGATACAGATATAAGGGAGCTTCCCAAATCGATGGAAAGGCTAAACAAGTTACAAACATTGGATGTATGGAATACCTATATAGAAAGGCTACCAAGTGGAATATCAAAACTATCTAATTTGAGGCATCTGTTTATGCTCCACAAGAACGGTCAGAACTCTCAAACAACAGACGCTCTCATCAGTATGCAGGCTCCGGGGGGGATATGGAACATCCGCAGTTTGCAGACTCTTGCATGTATTGAAGCAGAGAAGGAGCTAATCCAGCAGGTAGGGAACTTGACTGGTCTCAAACGGTTGGAGATTGCAAAATTGAGAGCTGCTGATGGACCAAAGCTGTGCGATTCAATTCAAAAGTTGACAGGCCTCCTCCGTTTAGGTGTGATGGCAACCAATACAGAAGAGGAACTTCAATTGGAAGCATTACCTTTGACTCCAATATTTCTTCAGAAACTAACCTTGATCGGTCAATTGAATAGGTTACCTCCCTGGATTGGGTCCTTGGAAAATCTAACGCATTTGTATTTGGGTTATTCTCGTCTCCAAGAAGATATACTTTCTTCTATCCATGTACTTTCCAGTCTAGTGTTCCTTGAGCTCAAGAAAGCATATGATGGCAGGGCCTTGCACTTCAAGGAAGGATGGTTCCCTAGACTGAACAAACTGAATCTTGTAGAGCTTGTGCAATTGGATAGCATGAAACTGGAGGAGAATTCGCTGCCAAGCATCCGGGAATTGTATCTAATTCGTTGTCAAGCGATGAAGGCGTTGCCTCAAGGGATTGAGCATCTTAATGGCCTTCAGAAGTTGCATCTGGAGGATATGCATGAGCAATTGTTGCAGAGATTCCGAAGTGGCCTCATTGAAGATCAACAGAAGGTACAGCACATACCAACAATCAAACTCGTCTACATAACAGAACAAACTCGAGTAGTTGAAACACTATGAGTGATTCTAATACCATCTCACCTCCTAAAGGAAAAGGTAGCGAAAGTTGAGCTCTTGCATTAACAGATTCTTGCAGCACTGCAGAGTGTGCACTGTTTATTCAAACAGGAATATTTGGCAATGGAAGCAATTGAGTTATGTCTCGTACATTTATTTTACTAAAAATTCAAAAACATTGTACTAGCTCGGAAGTAGCAACTTAAAAGAGCAAGATCGTCATTTTGTGATTTATATTTGGCTGATAGCATGCGCGCGCGCACACATGTATATTGCAAAATCAAACAGAGCAGAAAGAGATCCAGAAATTTACAACTTTTTACCGTTGATGATCCAGCAGAATTAGAAGCGTTACTTACATCCATCTAGTATATCTGCAGTCGTTGTCATTTCATAGAGACATTTAACAAAGGAAACTGTCCACTTGCTGAGAAATTTCAGTACCAACTAGAGACAAGACAAAACCTTTCATCGATGAAACAAGAAGATGCAACAGCTTCGAACAATGTAAGGTTGTATTATATAGACTGGGACCAAAATCTAAAACAACAGAGCACCTGGGGGCTGGGAGAAGATCAGGTGTTGCTCATTGTCTAGTCTGAATGTCATTTGTATAGGCTAACTATTAGACAATAGCTCGTTTTATCTTCGGAGGATTCTTTTGTTTTCGTGACCATTCCTTTGCTTTGGTATTCTCCTGCACATTTCTGGCACAAAGAAAAAACTACGTCTTCAAGTTATACCACTCAATCTATCTTTATATAATTTAGCAAGTCTTGATTACAATTACAGATTATAAATTATAAAAATTAATAAAAGCCAAGGTGATTTCACTGTGAACCCCATAGCACTGTTCACTTTAACGGCGCAGTGTGTTTTTTTTTTTTTTTTTTTTTGTTCTTGGAGCAGTTTTTATTTTTATCAAGGATTTTTTTATTATTATTATTATTATCCTTACAAATTAGGTTAAATGGAATTTTGAACTCATAATTTATTTTAATAGCTTCGTATAGAGTTCTCCGAAGTGTCGAAAAGATGTTCTGAAATCAAATTAATGTTTTATTTGGTATGATAAGATTCGGTTTTTTTGATTAAAAAAATTGAAGTTTTTGAGACCAAATTTGACAATAAAACAAACATTCAACTCTTTTTTTCAATTATTAAGCTTATTGCACCTGATATCACAACGAACATGTAAAAACAAAAAACTTTATTTGAGAATGAAATAAAGATGAAAAGAGAAATCACCACCTAGTATTATAGTCACTAGAAAACCATAACCGATCTACAGAGTTCTAAGATAAGAAATTGATTATGCTAAAGAAAATATGTTATCACCTTGAAACATCTTACTTAAGACGAGCTGCATTGTTAATTATCTTTTATTTCTAATAGTTTGTTAAGACTATTCTATCGGTGGTCTATCTACATGAGTCTTTGTAATGAGTTATACCTCGAGGTAAGTTTCATGCTTATCCGTTCTAAGGTCCTGATTATTTTTTTCACTCCTAATTTTTTGATGAATTAACATTTTTAAGCCCATTTACTCTAGATGACCTATGACTATAAATGTTTTATCAAGTTATGTCAGTGAATAATTGTGTGGGCTTATGTTAGGCTCATTGAACCCAACTCAAATCCTAGAAAGGATCCATGTATAATGCCCTGTTAATATTCATTTATCCTATTGCACCCACGATTCACTCATGATATTTGTTGAGTGAAAGGAGATTGTATGCTCATGTCCTACCCAAGTAGTGATCATCGTAGGTTTATCTACTTAGAATAGGATCTAATGACCTTCACGATTCACTCATGAAGGTCCCTTGTGGACAAAGTTTTGATAAATGATCTTTTTGGAGTTCACTTGTTTTTAAGGTATGTTACTTAACAATTATCTTCTCATGATTTAGTTTTTGTTGGTTGCCCCTCATTAGTATTTAATATATATTGGTGTTAAGACTCATGTATGTACATTCACAACAAGTGAACAACCTTGTCCTCCTCATGCATACATGTAAACTAATTAAAAAGACCATTACTCCTAATTGTTTGATGAATATTGGACTTTGAAATTTCTAAGACTTATTTTTTGAATGAGTTACTCCTCTTGATATTTAAGGTAATGGCCCATGTTGAGTTTATTTTACCTAAAACATTAAGAGTGAATAACAAGATTTTTTTACATGATTTGTGGGAAAATAAGGACGGGTTTTTTAAAAGTTTAAAATGTCAGTCCAATGGTCTTTTTAATGTTTGTCGAACATTCAATAAGTTTTACAAACAAGTTATAAGACTTTATAAAACTGAATGTAAATGTATGTATGAATGAGCTTTAATTTTCTATCATTTGGAACCAAAAGACCATGTCAATACATATTATTGAATAAATCAATGTTCATACACAAAGAAAGACATGTTACAATGCTAAGGATAGTGATTAAATGACCAAGAACACGAGAATAAATAAGATGTAAAATTAAAGAATTCAGCCAAATGCATTCAAATATAAATATCAATCTAATAAAGCATTGCTTAATCCCAAGATCACATCATTAAACACATCAAAATCATTAATAAAGCAAGATATTTATTCAATAGATGTTTAGGGTTTGAAATTGACCTCCTAAGGGTGACCGAAGAGGATTTAAAGGGGCTGGAATAGTGGCTATACTAGAGATGATGTTTTTGTTGTGAAATATTGCTCTTATATCTACCATAACTTCTAGCTCGATTTAGAGCATCGAATCAACATGTTTTAGAGTTAGACCCTTCACCCGAGTTTTAGATATCCTTCTAAGCTTCCTAATGCATCTAAGTTTTTTTTTTCTGACTTCTACAACTACAAATAAAGGTGAAAACCGAAACAGGGTCTGAGCTATAGTGAACTAATGGATAGATTCTAACTTCTCTGTTTATGCAATGTTTTGAGCTTCAAAACGACAAAGTTAAGTTTTGTACTTTTCATTAAAAAAAAATTATATCTATGTATTATCTTTTTATTAAGCTAAATAATGCATGAAATAGAGGTCTTTAACTCAAATTATAACTAAAAAGCTAAGTAGTGTAATAAACAAGGTTTAGTGGTAGTGAACTTCAGGACAAATTCTAACTTCTCTATTTTTGCTATGCTTTAAGCTATCATTTAAAATGATAGAACTAGGTTTTTAACTCTTTATGAAAGTTTTAGAATTATGTATTATCTTTCTATCAAGTAAAAGAATGTCTGAAGCCGAGGTGAGGTGTGTAGCTTTAGTTATAACCTCAAACTCGAGCAGTGTTCTAGTTTGGATGGAGTTTTCAAAGTTGCAGCTGGAGCTTTATTAGCTATAAAATAAAGGAGATGAGCTAGAAAACGGAGGAAGTGGTGATGAAAAATGGTGGATAGGGAGATGGATTGCACCTTGGAGAGGAGTGGAAAGTTGGTTGTTTTCTCTTTCTTTTTTTTATGTCTAAGAGTTTTTCTCTCAAATTTCAACATATTTTCTCTTCTTGTTCTCTCTTTCTATCTCTCTTGGTAACAAGGTTTTTCGGTGGAAGAGATGAGGTGATGGATTTTATATAGGAGAGATAAGATTAGTTTTTCTGTGTGGTGGCCCTCTTTTGTTTTTACAATTCACTCATCTATTTATAACCACAAATTTTGTCATCTTTTCTTTAGTTACTTGGGGCTTAATTTTGTTTTGGTCTTTCGTTTCTCTTGTTTTACACCTTAACCACTTGACTTTTGACATTTTTTTAAATACTTGGCCCCAAGCAAATTCATTTTATTTTAATCCCTCATTTTTTTTATTTTGCACTTTAGCTCATTATCCATTTTACTCTCCATTTTAATTTTTGATTTTCTTATTTTTCTTATTTGTTTTTTTCTTTAAAAAACAATGTTAATGTCAATTTGATAAGAAAAGTAATCGATAAAATACGAAATGGATGTGAATGCATTGAAAACATATTTCATTGAATTTGATTTTTAAAAAAAAGATGTCAACAAGAAAACAATAGTTGAAAATTACAAAAAAGGGCATGCAAATAGCCAAAATGCATAAAAAAACATTTTTTTTTAATTTTGTTTGCTCTTTTTCTGAATTTTTGAAAAATATTTTGAAAATGGAACAAAAAATTGATTTATGACAAAGTTGTTGATGCCTTTTTTTTATAAACAATGCCTTAAGATTTTTTTACTATCATTTTGTCCATTCAGTTTTATAATTATGCATATTAGTTCAAAACTTCATTTTATTTACATATTAGTCTCTAAGTTTGAGGTAAGAGAGAGAGAATCATCGCCAAACAATTGTGAATATAAAACGTTTGGTTGACGAGATTTCCCTTAGCAAAAAAAAAAAGCCAAGTTTGGTGTCAAAGTGTTTCTGGTGGTGAGAAGAGTTGCTACTAAGGTACTTTCGGATTTCTATGTTACTAGAAAAAATAGATCAAGCTTCAAAGTGTTTTTTCCATATGTTTTTTATGTTTTTTAGTTGATTTGGAGGTTTTATGAGTTGAAAAATTAGTTTACTAAGACTAAAATAATATTGTTTTTAGGTATTTTCAGGTAAAAATAAGTTTAAAATTAGTTTTCCAAGTCCAAAAAACCCTAATCTGATTTTTCAGTCACCTCTCTATTGATTAAAAATTGGGCAAGCATGTAATGCATCATCTATTTCTTTTTAAAAAACATTGGGTGGGTGACGTGTTAAAAAAATCAGACATGCATTCTTAGGTTGCCATGCACCTAGCCATATTTTTAATAGACCGGTGTGCTCGGCCACTCAAGCTTGTGTGTCTGGCTTGTCTTAAGCTATTTTTATTGGTCCTTAAATTAAAAAAAAATTTTAAATAATTAATTTAATATATATTACATATATTATTATGTTAAATTCTAAAATTAATTAATAATAGATCTTATTAAATACCATACATTTTGTTTTTTTGAATAAGATTATACTAGTTTTTTAATAATATTAGCAAAAGTTTTAGCCTATCATGATCACTTTTAAAAAAGTTTTATTTGATTTCTTTTCTTCAAGTGTCTATTTTTTCTATCGTATTGTTAATAAAAAAAATAATTTTAAAAAATAAGTTATTAAACATAGTCAGGTCCATGTCCTGAGTCACAAGTTTGGTAAATTAATTCAGATTAATTAGAGTCGATCCAAAAGGTCATCATTGCAATATTTTAAAAAAAATGATCATGTCTTGAAATTTTTTAAGTCAAATCAGGTTTTCACTAGTTATCTGGATTGCCTTTAAATCTATCAAGTCAACCGAGTCATATTGAATCAATCCCTACACGGTTTAATTTAAAACTCAAGTCAGGTAAGGAGTTAGGTCTATAGGTTTCAAGATTGACCTATTGGGCCAAGTCGAACGACATTGTCAAAGAGTTCTCCACATCAACACATGAGCGTTATATTATTTTTATGTTTTTAAAAACAATTCCATCAAAATTATAAATTTCCCAAAAAGAAAATACGCACCATATTGAGACAAATAACATAGTATAAAACATTATTATATTTTGTTGAAATCAAAGATATGAATATGAAATACTAGGAAATTAGCTTGTTTCAATGGAATTTGAATTGATACTTTTCTTATATATAAAAAAATAGTTCCATATAATTAAGTGAAATAAATTAAAGGGTTCTTCACAACACAAGTTTAAATATTTTAATTTACCCTTGTTTATCAGTTTCACAACTTAATATTTAGTTAGTGTTAACAAAAACAATTAACATTTATTAGCGCATAAGATTCTTGATTTGTTTTATTTAACATGCATATCAAATTTTGAATTCACAATTAATATTGTTTTTGTTACTAGAAAACATGTAAGTGATGCATTTATATGCTTTTTTTACTATATAAAAACAATTTTTTGTTCCGACATGCAACATAACAGCAGCTTACTAGTATATTTTTGTTTTTCTAATTATATCTATTATCCTTGTATAAGATTCAAAAATCCATATATCATGTTAAGTTGTTTTATATAAATTGAGATAATTATGTTTTTAACTCTAAAAGTATCCTTGAACTGTAATATTATAATTTTAATTTTGAGAAATATTTTTTATTGCATTTTTTTCATCTAATTTAGTGGGACACTTGATTGTTAACACTTAGTGGGTGTTAGTTACAGGTGTCGAGAAGATTGCTTAATCAACATTCAAATATAACCCGACTAATCATAAATAAATTGATTAAACTATTAGAAAAATGAGATTTGGTTTAGAATTGGACAATTGCTTACTTTGAAGTGTTTTTCTTTAATTTTTCTTATAGACTCAATTTCAAGATTTGGAACCGTGGTTATTTGAATCAAATTGAATATTAGAACCAAATCAAACATATAATTTTGTTCATTCCAGATGTTATTCAAATCAAATTGGATCTTTAGCAAATATTTAAATTTCAGTAAATCTTCACAAGAATTATTTTTTGCGATGGTCTTAAGATCTTTGTGTTTGAGAACTTCAAATCAATTATTATTTATATATTAGGCATAGTTTTGTGATTAAAATTAGTAAATTAATCCATTTGTCTTTATATTACAATTATATGTTACAAAATATACTAAAATGCCTAAAAAAACATTGTAGCAATACCAAATTATTGACCAATTTGTAATAATTCATTAGAGAAAAAATAAATTCAACAAAAGCCGACCAAAATATAAACAAGGAAAAATCTCATTGCTAACCTTAAATTCATTAGAAAAAGTTCAGTTTAATCTACCTACTTTTCTTTTTCTTTCTTTTAGAGTCTCTGTAGTTTTTGTAATTTTAATTTTAATCCAAAAGTTTATTTTCTTAACATTTCAGTCCCCGAGTTTTAGTGATGAGAGAAAAAGTTTTTTGAAAAGGACAAAGAAGAGAGAAGATTATCGATTTTGACACAATCTAACAACAAAAATAGTTGATATTGATGTCAATGGGTTTCACATGACAAGAATAGTTCGATGGTGGTGGTTTTTCTTCTATAAAAATGGTTGGAAAAGTAAATTGAGTTCCATCTTAATTTTTTTGATTTGGTTGATTTTGGTTTTTTAAGTAATTTTTGGAGTTTATTTTTGGATTGGTAAGTGATTTATGGAGGTTTTCAATTATATTGTTTTAGATGAAATATGTTAGAAAATGGATTTTTAAGCCACTCCCTACCAATTTTTCGACCACCAAAGTGGTGGTAAAATTCTGGGCAAGTAGCCTAATCAGTGATAGGTTGCATGGCATTGTAGGTGATATGTCGCCCACTTAAAAAAAAATATGAGCAGACGATGTGTTATTCGCTCCTAAGGAAAATAAAAATTTGATAGAAAAGCAAAACATGGTAGGTTTAAGAACAAGTATTCTCTTGAGAAGGATGAGAAGATATTCACACTTGTACTATTATCCTCTAGAAAAGTATATAAAGACCAATTGAAATCGAAAGGAGAAAGTGACGATGAAGAAAAAGATCAACTATGTGAGGAAATCATGAAGAGTGAAAATAAAGTGAGTCAAGAGAGAAGAAGCTTAGATTTGTTCAAAATATAAATTAGTGGGGATTTGGCAGAGAAAGAATAGGATAAAGGAAGGGTGAGAAAAGAAAAGAGTGAAAAAAATAAAGAAAATATTAATTTTTATACAAAGAAGAGTAAGATTAAAATGTTTATTTTTCTAACATGCCTATGATTTTACTTATATATAAGGAGATATATTTTAACACTAATAACCTTGATCATTGTCTTTCTAGTGCTTGTGTTTCTTTATTATAGGATTTTAAAGATATCTTTTCTAATGAGATTTCTATGAGTTGTCACATATTAGGAGTATCGAGCATCAAATTGATCTTGTATCTGGAATATCTATACGTAATCGATCAGCCTATAAAAGTAATCCCGATGAGATAAAAGAACTTCAAAGGTAAATGGAATAATTGATAACAAAAAGATATATAAAAGAAAGCATGAATCCATGTATAGTTTTAATGTTGTTACTATAAAGAAAAGATGGGACTTTGAGGATATGTGTTGATTATCGTGTCAGCTATAATATTACAGTAAAGTATAGACACTCAATTTCTAAAATTGATGATAAGTTAAATGAATTACACAGACTTTGTGTGTTTTCTAAGATTAATTTGAAAAGTAGATATTATAAAATAAAAATGAAAGAGAAAGATAAATGAAAGAGGAATACCTTCTACCATTGTTGATAAGGATGAAGGTATAGGAAAGGTAAATACTTTTCATCTTTGCATCACTCACATACACTTCTATAAGCAGTTGTACTTATTGATGTTATGTCCTTGTGTTCTCAGTTATCCAGGTGCATGGTTAAAAATGCAGAAGTTATGTGGAATGCTTGTCTTGTTTTCTTGGAAAATTAGTAACAGATAGGCGTATTGAAAAGGGAGGGAAAAAACATTTTAAATCTTTGATGACTAGCATTACTAGTTACTATACTGAAAAGGAAGGGAAAAAAGCATTTGTGTTGGGGCTTTTTTTTGTGTGTGTAGGGCGGGGGAGAGAGGAGGGGGGTGTTCTAAGTTTACAAACATGTTTCCTTGGTGCTTTATTTTTGTGTGTGTGATTAAATACCTAAATTTTGCTCCGTTAAATTCCAAACTGGTCCCTTTTCCCTGCTTCTGATGTTGGGAATTAGTTATTAGTATCCATTTTTCTCTGCTGTTATATTCTTTTATGTTGCTTTTATGCTATGCCAGTTTGGTCATACAAAATTGAGGAAGCTCCAACCAAGTTTCAAAGAAAATGGAGGCTCAGTTACTGCTGGAAATGCCTCTAGCATAAGGTTCATTAAATCTCTTTCCCCTTCAATTCATTTATTTGTCTTTTATTTCTTATTTAGTTCATTCAAAATATGAAATGCCTCATGTTTTTTTTTCAAAAGAGCAATAGACGATCTTTCTTTTTATTATACCTCTTCCAGCTTGTATTTATCCTCTAGTAACAAGAGGCTCAGAATTTCATTTCATGGATGTCTATTAAATGGTTTTTATGCTGCAGTACAAGTCTTATGAAGACATAAGCATTAGTTCTTGTGGGCGGAGAGAAGGCACTTAAGCTTGTTGTGGTCATATATTTTGAGATAGAAATCATCATTTTTTATCACTCTATATGCAGGTTGTGGCTCTTGCAAATTGGAAATTGCTTGCACTTGATCCAGTGAGTGCTTTCGACCTCAGTAAATGCATATGTGTTCATGCAATGTTAATAACATATTCCCTTCTCTCTCTTTCCTTGCATGCACGTGTGTGCACGCACTGTGCACAGTCACGTTTCAATGGATTAATGGAAGTGTTTACTTGGTAAAATTGTCACGGTACGTAGGTATTGAAGCTGAAACATGGTAATTATGGTGTTGGTGTTTGCAATGGCGGAGGTAGTGGATCAGCACTGGTTATAGAGCTTCTGTAGACTGTTAGAAATAATATAAATTATATCTTGGAATTTTACCTAATAGTTTAAGCTATTGGGTTAAATTGGTTCTTTAATATAATATCAGAGTTTTGATAACCAAAAGGTCACGAGTTCGAATCTCATCATCCTCATTTATTTGATAAAAATTAAGCACCGGGTTGTGTGGTTTTGTGCAAGTTTTAAGTCTAAAGAGCTTTCACTTAAAGAAATATATTAAAAAAATAATATAAATCATATAAGTACAAAATCTCAAGCAAATAGCATCACTGCACAATGTATCACTCATTAGGGAAGCAGAGTAAAATGCAAATAGTGACAACTATATTGTGTTGTTACTGTGGAGGAGTAAATATCCAAAATCTCAAGCAAACAGCATTACTGCACAATGTATCACTCATTAAGGAAGCAAAGTAAAATGCAAATAGTGACAACTATATTGTGTTGTTACTGTAGAAGAGTCAGAAAGAAGTAAAGGATAGAGTGGCCAACACAAGAAATATCTTTGGCTTTCTCAAATGAGCCGTATAACTTTCTATAAATGTGAGAAAAATAAGTAATCAACATAGATGCACAATTGCAGGAAAGAGTCACGCACAGCTGGATCATTTGAATTTGTAACAGAACGGATGGAGTGAGGATTTGATGCAGCAGTTGCTCCTGTATTTTCTCTAACACCCCCCTCAAATTAATGGGGTGTGGACAGACCATTAATTTGCCTTTGAGATACTGAAAACGTTGTGCAATTTGGCCTTTGGTGAAGACATCTGCTATTTGGTCGATGGTTGAGACATGCTGGAATTTAATTTCATTGTTGCATACTTTCTCCTGAATGAAGTGATAGTCAACTTCAACGTGCTTTGTTCTTGCATGGAACACTGGATTTAAGGCGAGTGCAATGGCCCCAATGTTATCACACCATATAGTTGGTATGTGGAACATACCAATAACTAATTCGTTGAATAGCATTCTAAGCCAGTATAGTTCAGTTGTAGCGAGTGCCATTAAATGGTACTCAGCTTCAATACTTGAATGAGAGACCATGGTTTGTTTCTTGGAGCTCCAAGAAACTAGGTTGTTGCCTAGAAAAAACTCCATAGCCGCTAGTAGATCTTCTGTTGTCTGGATTGCCTGCCCAATCCGATTCACAGTCAGTATGTAATTGTAAAGGAGATGGTGTATAAAATAGTCCAAATTGACAGTGCCCTTTAAGTAGCAAAGAACTCGTTTCATAGCTTGCCAGTGCGGGATTCTTGGTTGGTGCATGTACTGACATAGCTGGTTGATAGCATAAGAGATATCGGAACGTGTTTTGTGCAATATTGGAATGCTCCAATGATTTGTCAATATGAAGAAGGATTATAAATGAGTGCTTCTTCTGTACTGGATAATTTAGAACTGGCCACCGTAGGTGATGCAAGTGGCTTGGTACCAGCCATATGAGTTCGGTTTAAGATATCATAAATATATCTGGTTTGACGTAAATGCAATCCATGTCGTTGTCTATCAGCCTCCACACCTAAAAAATAAGATAGAGAACCAAGATCCTTGACCTGAAAAATACTCTGCACATGTTGAATGAGTTTGGTAATTTCTGATTCTGCAAATCCTGTCACCAAAATATCATCAACATATATTAAGACAAATATTCTGACATTATCAGTATGTAGAGTAATCATTGACAGATTCCTGAAAACCAAATTCAACAAGTTGCTGTGATAGTATGCGAAACCAAGCTCTTGAGGCTTGTTTAAGACCATAAAGAGATTTGTGTAATTTACAGAGATAGTTTCATTTGGTCATATCAATAAAACCTCTTGGTTGTTCCATAAACACCTCTTCATCTAGAAATCCATGTAGGAATGCGTTCAACACATCTAGTTGTCGGATGGGCCAATGAAAATGAACCACAATAGCCAAAATTAATCGAATAGTAATTGGCTTAACCACGGGTGAAAAGGTTTCATGATAGTCACTCTTTTGATCATACCCTTTGGCCACAAGTCTAGCCTTAAAACGATCAATATTGTCATCTGGTTTTCTCTTAATTTTGTTTACTTATTTGTTCCGGACAACATGTTTATTAGATGGGCAAGGATAAAGAGACCAAGTCCTATTTTCCATCAAGGCATCGAATTCCTTTCCCATTGCAGCACGCCATTGTGGATCAAAAACTGCTTGAGTGTAGGATGTTGGTTAAGGAATATCCAAGATTGCAGAAAAGGCTTGCAAAGGATGTCGGGTATTGTAGAATAACTTGTAATTAGGGAATGATTTTGGTCGAGAGTGACCTGTTTTGGAGTGGATTTTAATGGGAGTAAAGGTGGGGTGTACAACTGGATTGGGGGATGTATTATCAGAATCTAGTAGGAGAAGGATAATTATTTTGTGCAGGAGATGGAGAGTGTTGGACAATGTCAGATGCCGCAAGAATTGGTATTGGAATAGAAGGTGGAGAAGAATCAGTGTGAGATGGCACAACTACAAAAATGTTAGATAATAAGTCACTAGATAAAACTGAACTAGTAATTATCAGAGGTGTACCTGCAGCAGGATTTGTGCTTCGTGATGTGGTGGGCACAGCTATTGCCTTCACTGGGAAAGAATTCTCATCAAAGATAACATGTCGTGAGATGTATACCCGTTTAGTGGCCAAATCTAGACACCTATATCCTTTTTTACAATTGGAATAGCCTAGGAAAAGACATTTTTTACTTCGGAATGCCAATTTATTATGAGTATACAGGCGAAGGAGTGGATAGCAAGCGCATCCAAAAACACGTAAGTTCATATAAGTTGGGTCAGTTTTATGAAGTAAAAAATGAGGAGTCTTATTACTTAGGACCTTGGTAGGCAATCTATTTATTAAGAATACTAAAGTAAGGAACGTATCAACGCAATATTGGGAAGAAAAACTTGATTGAGCTAGAAGTGTGAGTCCCATTTCTTGGATGTGTCGATGTTTCCTTTCAGCAATGCTATTTTGTTTAGAAGTGTGTGGGCAAGTCAGCCTATGGAATATCCTTTGTGCAGTCAAAAAAAATTTAAATTGGTTAGAAGTAAACTCTTCATCGTTATCTATTTATATTTGTTTTATTAATGTTGAAAAAACCTTTTCGGCAATGGTTTTAAATTTAACAAAAGTTTCAAACACATCAGCTTTTCTGTGTAACGGATAGAGCCAGGAATATCTCGAATAATCATCAATAAATAAAACATAATAGGAACAACCACCAGTTGATTGTACAGGAGAAACCCATACATCATAATAAATTAAAGCAAGAGGAACAAAAGACTGACGACTAGACTCTAGGAAAGGTAGTTGTTTAGCTTTGCCAAGTTGACAAGCTGAGTAAAACTCTAGTTTATTGGAAGTACCTTTGACATAGAGCTTATTTAAATGAAACAAATTATCTAAGATGACTTTTGAGGGATGGCCTCGTCTGGAGTGCCAAATGTCTACATTAGCGCGAACCCCTATTATTGTTGAAAGACATGTGAGGTTCTTATGAGAAGTCTTGCACCCAGCTAGGGGATATAGGTCATTTTCAACCACACCGTGAAGTAAAATTCTGCCTATCAGGTTCTCCTTCACAATAAAATCAGTAGCAGTTAAGATAAAGTAACAATTATTATCTAAACAAAATTGATTGATAGAGATAAGATTAGTAGCTGCTTGTGGGAAATGAAGGATTTTATTTAAATGAAAAGTGGATTGGCCGGAATTAAAAATTATAGAACCAATGTTTAGAGCTTGCAAACCTAAACCATTTCCAACAGTGACAGATTCTGATACACGAAGGGGGGCTGCTAATGAGTGAGATTAGATGAGTCTGATGTGATATGGATATTAGCACCGCTGTTCATGTACTAAATTTAATGATCAAATGTAGCATTAGTCTTAGCTACCATGGCTGCAAGATCTTGAGGAGGAAAACGACCCTCATATGAATAATCAAAATGGTGAAAACAATCAATAGCAGTATGTCCAGTTTTACCACAAATTTGACAAACCAGGTGGTTGTTGGGTAGCTGTTGAGGAGTGGATCTGGTTTGTTGTGGCTGATAATTAGAAGAAGATGTATTATGCAGTTTGGTAGGAGGAAGTGGACGTCCTTTCTTTTTCACATAAGTAGGTGCCTTAGATTTGTTTGCAACAAATGCAAAATGAGAACTATCCACGCTATGAACAGAGTGATTGACATCCAAAAGATTTTCATAGCCTAGCAATTCAGCTTGAAAATTTTCAAATGTGAAGTCAGTTTCATGAGATGCAAAATTAAAAAAGGTGACAAATGGTGTATAAGAGGATAGTAGGCCACCAAGAAGAAAGAAGATAAAGTCTTGATCATCAACAGGCTTACCAGTTGCTGCCAATTGATCTGCAAGATTTTTGGCATTTTAAAGATATTTGGTACACGATTTTGTACCTTGAGTCAACGTTTGAAGTTGACGTTTAAAATGGGAAATTCGGGAGCGTGATTGAGAAGAGAAATGAGTCTGCAGGGTAGTCCAAACTTGCTTAGATGTTTCCAATCCATAAACAGTGGAAACAAGTTTTTTTCCGAAAAAGATGCAAGGATCCAACCAAGTAGGCAAACATCTTTCTTCTGCCAAACAACATAGGTAGGATTTAAATAGCCAGAGGCAATATGTTTTGGAGGACAAGCTTCAGTACCATCAATGAAGCCAACTAAGTCGTGTCCTCGAAGAAGATTAAGGAACTGCATTTTCTATGCTAGATAATTGTGGGAGCCGTCTAGTTTAACAAAAATAGTGGTGGTAGATGGTGGTAGGACAGTTTTAGGAATGGAAGTGTTACTGGTGTTGGCCATTTGGATAATACGAAAGTTGGAGAAAAGATCGTTTGAAAAGCGTGAGCTTAAAGTGCTCTGATACCAAAAAAGAAGTAAAGAACAGAGTGACCAACAAAAGAAATATCTTTGGCTTTCTCAAATGAGCTGTATAACTTTCTATTACATTTATAGCTTTACAATGTTAACTATCATACGTATAATAAGGAAACAAATGTGAGAAAAATAAGTAATCAACATAATCAGATGCATAATTGCAGGAGAGAGTCACGCACCGCTGGATCATTTGAATTTGTAGCAGAACGGATGGAGTGAGGAATTGACGCAGCAGTTGCTCCTGGATTTTCTCTAATATAGTCTATCATATGAGATAAAAGTTGGATGTTAAATTTTATCTACCTTGAATTTTCATTTGTTCTCTGGTAACCTACAGTAGTTGTATTTAGCTTTCAAAATAATAAATGCTGTCAATGTTTTGTACCTCTCTTCATTTTTTGTATTTTCCCAATAAAATTGGTGATGTATTTTATATTTAGCTTTGAAATAGTATTCTCTCCCTCTCTCTCGGACACATTTGGTGACTAGAGTTTTCTCAACTATGGATGATGTGTTTTCATGTAGGGTATATTGGGTGTTTGATATTGTTTCTGTTTCTGTTTTTAGGTGTTTTTTTTCTTGAAAAAATATTAAATTGATGTTTTTTTAATTTTTTTATGTATTGATTTCAAATATACAAAACAAATATGAAAAATTAAAAATATTTTGATATATTTTCAAGAAAGAAACTATTTTAAAAAACACCATGTATCATAATTTGAAATACCCTTAAATTTATCGTGCTAAGAAGACTCGAACCTATATTTTTACTTTTAACATGAGGTGAAAATTTTGGAGTAGAGAAAATTTAAAGGTGAAATATTAAAGATATAAAAAATGTTAGAAAGAAAAAGTTTCAAGAAAGAAAAGGTTTCAAGAATAATTGATAAGAGTTGAAAAATTATGAACAATGATCTGTCTCAATGTAATAAAAGTAATTATAAATTGAATATAATAACAAATAACATACATTTGTGGTTTTAAATTAAAAAGAAAAACAGAAAGGGAAGGGTAAAAAATAAAATAATTTCATCCTTAAAAATTCCTTTACTCCAAGGTTTACATTTAATTTTATTTTTTAAATTAAATGTTAACCTCCTTTGTTTTTTTTTTAGATTAATTTTGTAAATGGGCTAGTTTAGTCATCCAGGGTAGATTTTTTATTTTCTAAGAGTTTTTAAACTCTTTGTAGGCCTAAAATTCGACAGTCATTGAATAATATCATTCTGAATTTCCAGCATGTGTGTGAGAGTGACTCTTTCATTTCTTAATTCTTGAAAGAACTAAACTACCTTATTAAAGATTACCTTGTTTCGTGACGTCATTCGATTTAATTCTAAGTGTTGGTATCTTGGAACAAATTTTTATTGTGTCAGACTCTTATCATATCTCTTTCGACTTTCCATGATTAAATTTCAATCTTGATTGTGGGTTGCATGAGTACGTGATCACGAGTTCTGCATCATTGCCCTTCCAATAAAAAATGAGAGGCATGTTTTTTTAGGGGTAGTTTGGTTTTTTCAGATGACCTATTAGTCATTAAAAAATTTCACCAAGGGTGTATGTGACTTTTTTACTATTTTAGAAATAGTAAAACAACTTAATTACCCTTGAAGTTAAAATTTTTAAATTATTGGTAGAGAATATTTTAGTCTTTTCACTTAAAAACAGTAAAAAGATAATTATGCCATTAGAATCAGGAAAAAATAAAGCATAAGTCCAATGGCTTTTTTGTCTTTTCACACAGGTTTTTTTTGTTAATTCTTCAACCATTAAAGTTAATTTGGTCTTTTTAAGTTAATTAATTAATATTTAAATGAAAAAAATTGTTGACAAGTGGGAGGCACTCCCACACTTTGAACAACATGTACGATGTCTCCCAATGGTAGAAACTGCCCTTCTGCCATGTCGTTGGAAATGTTGTCGCGTCCTCTTCCTCCTTATACAACTTATGTCGGTGATGGTTGACCGGTTTGTCGCAAGTGGGCCCTTTTGTTTTATTTTCTCTCTCCTCCCTTGAAAATTACAAGTTGGTCTTCTCTTTTTTTTTTATTTTTTTTCAGTTTCATCACTCAACTCTTTTTTATTTTTATTGAGAATTTTGCTCGGTTGTTTTCTTGGGTTTGCCTTTTATGCGTCAGTCGATCCCAACCTCATGAACGTGGTCATGAGTTTTGAAGGTTCACACGAGTTTACTTTAGTCTTTTTAGGTCTTTTTAGGTCTTTTTTCAAATTTAATTTTTTTTTCAATTTAATTCTTCAACATTTAATTTATTGAACAATGATCTTCATGCTTCTTTTTTTTCACTTTCAAGATCAAATATCTTAATCTTAGTTATGTTATCTCTTGATCAAATATTGATTTATTTAATTAGATGTGTGTATAATCATTTCAATTTATAATTAAAAAAATCTTATCCAAAAACATGATAGAAAAACCTATATATTAATTTTTTTACTGAAAAAAATATTTGACCCGCGGTGAAATGCAAATAACATAGCTAGTATTGCCTATAATATAAAATGCGTGGTTATTTTACTGTAGACACATATTATTACCCCTCTTACATTTCACTGTGGATTGTAATAGTAAAATTTTTTAAAAAAATTCAATTTCATCCTCAAACTTTTTATGCGCACAATTAAATCTTTTAAAGCCCAAATTGAAGCTCAAATACATTATTTTTTTTTGGTAAGGGTTGAATTAAAAGATAAGAGACTATAGTGAAAAACACAGGTAATATAGATAGTAGCTATGAAATTTGTTTCAAAATTTCATTTTCATCCCCCATAGTTTTTAGCTATTGAGTAACCAATCCCTATAATTATAAAAATATATATATATATATATTTTTCGGTACCAAACTTTATTTTTTTATTTTTTTAGTTTTTTTTTAGATAAAAAAAAAAAGAAGAGGTCGTCAAATTCTGGCTTAAAGAGAGAATTATTATTAGAAAAGATTTAGGCTACCAAAACAATCTATTTTTATATCAAAAGATTCCTACGATTAAAAAGATTAAAATTAGATGTTTTTTATATTAAAAACACCTAAACAAACATATATAAACTTGAAAAGTTTTTTAATTTTCTATTTTTATATCGAAAGATTCCTATAATGAAAAAGATTAAAATTAGATGTTTTTTATATTGAAAACACCTAAACAAACATATATAAGCTTGAAAAGTTTCTTAATTTTGAGTTTTTGAACGGTTTTTTTTGTTTTTTAAAGTTATTAATTGGTTTAACAAGATTCCTCAAGTGTTTTAGATGTTATGGGTAAAAATAAAATGATTTAAATAGGTTTTTGGGTATAAAAAAAAAAAAAGGCTTGTTTTTCCAGTTACACTAATGACTGAATTTTAAAATTAACAAACGAAACGACACACCGTCTGCTGATACAAAACTAAAGCCCTCTTTGAAACACCTAAACAAGGGAGGTTAATTTCCTTTTTCCCATCACGTGTCATTTAGTTTCGGTAAGCTTCTCCTTTACAATGTTGACAGACCTATATACAGTATGCATTTAAGTACCTATGCTACTTGGGATGGCTGCAAGATCTTTCTCTCCTCCATCGCTAGCCTCTTGTGTAATCGCCGTTGATGCTCAGTGAACTCCATGAATAGATCTCTCAGCTGCTTTGCAGTCGTGTATTCCTCAGATCCAGGACAAACAACTTTTAAAGCATGGCCGGTACTTTTATGCTGCCAATTCTCCTGCAAATAAAAAAAAAAGTGAAATTCAACGATTAAAGAACTTAAACCAACACAAAAGCTTGAACTATTTGGTGGTGAGGCTCACACATCATACTGGGGAGCACCAGTTATTGTGATGGTGCAGGATTTAAGTTCTTATCAAACATGAATGGAAAACTGAAGTTTGATTCTTATACTAGCTAATGACTATCATAAGCAACCTGCCAATATAAAAGATGAAACCTGCCAAAATACTCTTTTATTCATTTTCTTGCATACATTCAAGGAGGAAAATGCTGCCCATATGACCATGCAACCTCTAGAACTCAAGGCGGCAGAAAAATCTTCACATACCAAAGTATCTGCGACATCCTCTACATGTACCTAAACCATTTAGCCTAATACAGAAAAAGAAACTTGTGCAAAGCTTGCCTGATATTTATGCATCAAGTTTTGAATTGACACTGCAAATGAATCATACCCAGACAGATTCCCAGTTACCACCCACGGCCTGCAGATATGAATTAGGTTATCAACACTAAATGAATAAATGTCTGACAAATAAAGCAAAGATACTGAAACCAAAAAGTCAAAAACTTCAATGAGCTTCTCCATCAAATCTCATATACAGACACGCAATAAAGTAGAAAATCTGGTCAGGTTTTCAATTCAAGTAACATCAGATATCATTATGGAAAGTCAACAACATAATAATACATGTTGAAACATTTGGTATGCTCAAGATCTGAACAATTAAAAGCCCTTGTTCATAGCTTGTTAAGATGCAAGGTATAATGTTTCAAAGAACTATTGATGAGGAAAAAAACAAAGACAGAAAAATTAATAACAGCAAACATTTAGTTAAACTCCACTATACAGCAAATTATAAAGTCAATCAGATTACTTATCACAATACATACCTTCCTCTCTTTGACATGATAATATGGTCTTGACAATCTAGAAATTTGGACAATTTCTCAAGATTCTTTCTGCAATTCAACACAATGGCCCCCTGTGTGTACATCTCTGATGACATGCTTGGGAAGACACATGCTTGAACTGAGAGTGAAGTGCGTGAGTGTATGAATTCCACAATTGTTGAAGGAGATAGATCTTTATCTAAATTGTCAATCAAAAACACAGAGCTACAGCCTCCGAGGTCATTGTCATCCCTAGACCAATCACTGTGATCGTTACTCTTTGCCTCTAGTGTAAAAAAGAGAAAAAACAAATAGTGAGATGCAGGGGATAACAGAAAAAGAACTAGTGAGTTACATCAAATACAAAGAAGGAAATATTGCATGTGTAGAGTAAAAGTTGATCATGACAAGATGACAAAAATTAAGATTGTTAGTAGTTGATCAGATTCAATCTATGAATGAATTGATAGAAAACGTAATGAACATATTAGAGGTGCTATAAAGACGAATGAAATACAAAGAGCAATTGCATAGTTAAAATTACTATCAGAAGCTGAAGTGGTAAGAGAATTAAAAGAAAAACTCAAGCAGAGTCCAAGTAGTTAAAGTTAGCACATTGTTCAATTCTAAATGAGTTTCTATAGGAGAAGAGATTAAGAGACAAACCATCAGGTGGACGTTTCTTACAAGGAGACTGCTTGGCACACTTAGTATTCTGCAAAAAAGAAATGCTTAGACATGGTAATCATGAAATATCACAAATACAATAACTTGCCTGATTAAGCCATTTAGTAAAGCTTGTGGCTGACTTCTTGTTCTCAAGTACACAAGGTTCATTTTGAAGTCTTTCCTTCACCATCTTCAAGAAAAGCTGTAAATTAGGATCAAGGCAAGCATAGGACTGTACAAGGCAGAGGCTTTCAATTGTTTTGTTAACAAAACACCCAGCGACTGGACCATGCTGCATGATCACGATAAATGTGCACGAACACATTTCTCCTCCCTGTTCAAATGAATGCTCCTTATGAACCACCTACCAAAAAGAGCACCTGTCAACCACTAATAGCTAAAATAATTTTTATGAGCTACTAGAGCATCTTCCATCAGTATGCCTATATTTTTCCCATTTTTTTCTACAAATTATTAGAAAGCTATTCAGATAGTGAATGACAAAACCAAAATTCTGAAGCTAATTTTTTTTTTAGTATTTCTTCATTCATCCAAAAAGGAAGCAAGAGGGAACTACCCCAATAAAATACAATAGAATTGCTACAACTATAGGAGTAGAACGCAAGCAAACTAAAAGAACTTTTAACAAGAAACACTAATCACGTAAAATTCCACTTGGTACAATAATCTTCTAGACTACAATTACTTTTTGCCTCCTGCAGAATTGTAGAGTTTGCCATTCTGAGATGAACAACCTGGATAATAGCTCTAATGAGGTCTTGACAGTAGCAGTTCCAGTTTGATGCATGCGTCTATTCCTCTCTCTCCTGATTATATAATCTATTGTTCTATCCACTATCTCACATAATGATTAGATGTCTGTAGTTCATTTTCAAACTCATAGCCAGTTCCCTAGACCCGGAGACTAAATGCAATCATATCATAACACAGGCTTCAGATAGTAGTATGATCATTTCCATGGTGGTGGAAGCAGAAAATGGGCATTAGTACAGCCACACCATTTACAGTTCCTTTGTCTTCTTCCCCCCTCCCAAGAAGAGAGCAATTCTAATTCGTATCCATAGAAGCAGATTCATTTGGATAAACTAATTCATCTACAAATTAAAGAGCCTAATTAGATAACCAATGATGATATGAAAATGGTTCATGAGACTGATCAATTTAATTTTTCTCATCAAACTCAAGCGCACTATTGTTGGCGTGCAAAGGTGATTAAGAATAATGAAATTAAGTTATTTGAACACTTTATATCCTATTCAATCCATTCCTAATGAAATCAAAATGAACACAAATTTGATGTCTTCAAATGTTAATCGTAAGCATAAAAATCAAAACGAATGAGCATCTGGGCAAGGACAAAAGACGAGATGCAAATTTATACAAGTAAAGATGAACGTGGGAAAAAGAGCAAGACTTTTTTTTAAGAATATCAAAAGATTCTCTTCTCTCTCTCATAGTATAAAAAATAAAATACCAAATCCTGACCAGAAAAACAATCTTCAAATCTAATTAAACATGGTATTAACTCAGCAACCACACACACACAAACACAAATCATATCAACTAATAAATCCATTTTTTTTTCAAATTATAATAAAAAAACCCACTTCGAAAATTAAGAGTAGACTCACATCATCGACTACGGCGTCGTAAAAGCGGTTGTCAGAGCCATCGAAGGAATGCGAGGCGCAAACAACGACACCTCCGACCACTTTGTGGCACTCGTTGTCCTGCAATTGAGCAGAAATAGGGCGGAACCGGTCCTCCAACCTCTCTAGTTCCTCCAAAGTTTTGAAATTCTTCACCTCGAAAATGGAGTCATCGTCGTCACTGAAATTTTGGTACTTGAGAGTGAGTTTCTCGCCATCGAGAACCGTGCAAACGCTGTACCAGGCGTCGTCTGATAAGCTACGAAACTCGACGTCGTAATCGGATGGAGGCACAGAGACAGCGTTTGGATTCGCCACCGACATTGTTTTTTTTTTTTTTTTGGTTTCGGTTTTGGCGTTTGGGACAGCGTGGAGAGAATTTTTTAATACAATTATTTTGCTCGATATATAATATAAGAAGGAGAGGGAAAATTAAAAAAATAATAATTTTAAAATAATTAAAAACATTCTTAATCATTTTTAATAAGTTTGGACATGAGAGAAGAAGGGTGAGGAGTTATTAAAAGAAAAGAAAAATGTTTTTACTAGTGATTTTCTGAAACGTGTCACTTTATTTATTCTAATTAGATTTGATTTTTATCTAAAAAAATAATTAAATTAAAATTTTAAAAAACTAAAAAATTCAAACTAGAACCAGTTCAAATTAACCGATTTTGGTTCGGTTTTTTTAACATAAAAATCAGAAAACCTGTATTTTTTTTTTTGATTTTCTGATAGACTTGTAATTAATGTTAATATTATCTAATTTTGTTACAAGATTCTATAACATATTTAATATTTTTTGCCACTGAATATTCATTTATAGTAAATTATTAGTGCTAATATTATGTTCAATATGTTGCAAGTCTCTCTAATGTCTCGTTTGTTTGCTGGAAATGAGTTTCTTTATGGAAAGTAAATTCCATGAAAGTGAATTCCGGGAAAGTGAATTATTTTCCGATATTTGGTAGTCTAATGGTAAATAAGTTGGAAAACACTTTTCAGTGTTTGGTTATGTCATGGAAAATGAGCTGGAAAATAACTTATTAATGTTTTATTTTTTTTCAAGTTTATTAAAATAATGAGGAACAAATCTTACAAATGAAAAAGTTGATTGAGAATGAAATTGAAAAAAACATATGATTTCATAAATTATCTCAAATAAAATAAATAATAATCAAAATAATATAGATTAAATCTAAAAAATAAAAAAATTAAAAGATGAAGAAATTAAAATAATAATAATTAACATTTCATAAATTATTTCAAATAAAATAAGTAACAATCAAAAGAATGAGAACCAAATTTGATAGATAAAAAATCTCAATTAAAAAATGATAAGGGAAAAACAAATAATAATTATAAAAATGAGGATCAAACTTAATATAAAAATTAAATTCTAAGGGATGAAATTGAAAAACAAATATTCCAAACAAAATATATATAGCAATCAAAAGTTTGAGAATCAAATTTGATATAATCAGCAAATACTATGATATTTTTAAATTTTTCACAACTTTCGGGAAGTGTTTTCCGCCCAAAATAAAAGGAAAACACTTTCCTGAAAACCAAGCTAAATTTTCCTTTGACCGAAAAGTGTTTTTCGTTGACCAACTTTCCTAATGGCAAACAAACACAGGAAAGTTTGGAAAGTGGTTTCCCGGAAACCACTTTCCGGGAAACAAACACCTTCTAATATTTGTGTTTTGGACTCCTCCTGCATCAAAGTTTAAATAACACACACACCAAGTTACAATTTAAATTACAAAGCATTGCCTTCAAAAGGGCTTAAAAAGAAACAACAAATAACTTTGCCATAAAAAATAAAACACTTCATGCAAAAAATATAAATCTTCATTGTGCATATTATCCCAATCGAAAAGCACATCAAGACGACAAGAACATTGCACTTTGATTCCTTAATACCATTGACATCAAAACCTGGAAATCAAGATCTAAAATTATATCATGATAAAATAAATTAGAATATGTAAAAATAAAATGTAGTATTTTACCATCAAAGTAACTTTTGAACTAATTATCATTCGTTGCTCGATGTAACTTTCCACCAAATTCTACAAAATAAAAAATTAGACATGTTAGATTATTGCAAACGATTTAATTAATAAATCACAAAATAAAAGGTGCAAGTTTATAAAAAAAAATTACCTGACTCAAGGTTTTCGTAGGTTTCAAGATCATTTATCATGCTTCTAATATCAATTGGAATTGATCCATAATGCAACCAATTTTGACAACAAATGAGTGCTTGAACAATTGCTGGAGATAGAGAACTTCAAAATTGATCGAGTACACGACCACCACACTACATGCTGATTCAGAAGCCACTGTGGATATAGGAATAGCCAGAACATGTTGTGCAACCTTTGAAAGTGTCTTATATTTCAAAGCATTACTTTTCCACCAACCCAAATATCTAACTTATCATCATTAGGATCCTCACATCCATCAATCAAATATCTCTCAACCTCATTTTTATTTTCCATACTATCCACCTCTTGTAAATGTCTTTTGAATCGAGCCAAAGTGTTAACATCTACCTCCGTGTCATTAATAGCATTAACATCTTGTTTATGCCTATTATTATCCACCATTTCATCAATTTTCAAATAAAACTCATACAAGCTCACCAAATTATCTTTCACTTTATTTGTTAGCAATTGTGCTTTGTCATAATCATACAAATCACCAAAACAAAATTTCACATATTTCAACTTGAAACGTGGATCTAAGACATTAGCCATATATAACAAAAAATTCTAATTTACTTCACAACCCCAATACTTCTCAAACTTTTACATCATATTCATTGCCATTCCACTTAAAATATTATCTTTATTTTAACACAATTGCAACAAGTTTGTATACATGTAAATCAATTCATTGAAAAAAGAATTTGATATGACATGCAATGAGTCAGAAAATCTCAATGTAACCATATAAAATATCTTTAAGAACTTCACCAAAGTTCTAGTATTTTCCCAATCCTCCACACCAGGTGGCCCTATGTTTTTTTTATTCCCCTGTGAATCAACCTCCAAAAAGTAACTCATATACCTAGGTTCTTTTTCACCTAACCTCACAAATACCTTTTCAAACTTTTCAGCAGCTTCTAGTATAAGATAAGTTGAATTTCATCGAGTTACAACATCTAAACACAATGATTTCTTACACTCTATATGCAACTTTTCTGCACACTTCTTAAATTCAAGTTGCCTCAACGGTGAAGATCTCACAAACATAATTGCATTTTGAATCTTAACAACTGAAACATTAATCTCTTTCAAGCCATCTCACACAATGAGGTTCACAATATGTGCACAACATCTAACATGCAAATGCTCATTTGACAAAATATTAGTTGGCCAATCTTTCATCACATTTTTCAGAAATGAAATAGTCACATTATTAGAGCTTGCATTATCTACTGTAACAGTCAAAACTTTATCAATCCCCCACTCTAACATATAATTCTCAATAACTTAACCAATTATCTCACCCATATGATTGGAAACTTGACAAAAATTGAGAATTCTTTTATGCAAATTCCACTCATTATCAATCCAATGAGCTGTTAAACACATATAGTTAATATTTTGGATTAATGTTCATGTATCTGTTATTAAGCACAATCGGTGACCCCTAAGAGTTGTCCTCAATCTATCCTTCTCTTCAACATAAAGTTTCAAACAATCTCTCATAATAGTGAAATGAGAAGGAATGTCAAATCTAAGTTGCATAGTCCTAGCAAACAATTTAAATCCCCGACCCTCAACAAAATTAAAAGGCAACTCATCAATTATAACCATCTTTGCTAATGCTTGTCTACATTCATCATAATTATAACCTATTGCCTTAAGAGCTCCCACATTTTGTTCTCCCAATTCACCCTTCTCTATCTTAGGTTCTAATACCAAAACCTTTTGTTTCTTATCAATCACAAAAGAAAACTTTTTGCACGCTTTTAAATGACTCCACATATTACATGTGCCATTAACAATAATATGACATGCATAATGTTTTCCACAATAATTACATTCAGTTCTAGGGGCTTTAGGATCAACATCAAGTTTTGTAAAGTGATCCCAAATTTATGACTTTTTTATCATCAGCATTTCTTTTCATTGATGTAAGGACTTGAGGTTGTTTACCTTTTGTATCTGTGATGGATCCTGCAGTGGTTGATTCTGCGTTAGTTTTTGAAGTTGGAGAATTGGTTGATGTTGGTGTAGTGCCTGTGGATGAAGCATTTTGAATTTGAAGATTTTCCATCTGTTATTTCATAATGAAAACATGTTAACAACCATAATTTATAATAGACTTAAATGTACTAAAATTCAAAGAAACATGCATAATGTTTTATAGTCAAAACTAAAATTTTGGACACGCTTAAGATAACACATGATTTACATCCGAAAATTGGACTGCAGTCACTAACACATGACCCATTTTGCTTCCATCTCAAAGAAACTAATAGAAACTTAAATATACTAAAATTCAATCCATGAATGATTGTATGCAGCAACTGGAAAATCCACCCACCTTCTCTTTTCTCACCCCTTAAGTTTGAATTCTTAGCCATTTTGACTGCCAATAATTCTGTGTTGAGGTCTCAGTCTCAAGTTATGGTTCGAAATTGACCTTAGTACATGTAGACGGGGTGGTTGGCATGTAATGGTAAATTATTCAACTAGAAAAAAAAATTCAAATTTCATAATTGATAAATTACAGAGTCCACCGAGCCCCCCCTCTTTTTCTTTGGAGCTGAGAACAATGTTAAACCAAATTCGGCGAAATTTGTGAGAATTAGAGAAATTTTTCATTAATTACTATCCTTTAACAAACTCTAGAGTCAAATTAAGGAAGGCCTTGCTATTAGTTTTCCACAACTGTCTCATTCCATAGATTTTTCTTCATCTAGAACTTTATTTGTAATATATGGTTTAATTTGTTTCTCGGAGTCAACTTTGAAATTATAGATGTAATTTGCAAGTCCTTAACTGTTTTGCAGTAACCCTTGATTGGATGGTGAGGAAAGTTTTGTTAAGAGAAAAATCAGAATCACTTTTCATAGATTGCCATTTCATCATCAAATTATTTCATGCATTATTCATTGTTATTGCTTTCATGTATTCGTGGATTAACATATTCATTGTTATTGCTGGAGTATGGAGTAGGAGGGTTGGAAATTGGTGGAAATAGATTATTAGACTCTAAATATAGATGTCATGCTAGGAAGGGAAATTTTTATAATTTTGGTCCTGCACTGCATGATCATTTTATAGTAGGTTGCACAGAGTTTATGCAAGTAAACTCACGATAAACTAAATTCATCTAATAATTTGTTCTTGACCACGAAGAAATTTAATCTTGATATATACATAGAACCTTATCCAAAAATAACCTAGACATTATAATTAAAATAAATTGGTAAACTAATCATCCCTACACTAAATTTATCCATATTCCCAGAATCCACAGAATACACAGAATCATAGATTTTTTAATGCAGAAAAAAATCAACCAAAATACCACTCTAAGCTCAAACTCTGATTTTTTTGTAAGGATATACCAACAAATACACAGAATCATAGAGCATATGTTAAAAAAAAAAAAACAAAGATTGACAAAAAAAAAATCATACCTAGTGTGAGTTGTGACACGATTCAAGGTCGGGTGTGAGAGAGGGAGGTGACTGCCTGACTGGTTTCCTAGATCTAGAGTTGGACTCTGGAGGTTCGGTGTGTCGGTGTGGTGTGTGTCATACGATTCAAGGTCGGGTGTGAGAGAGGGATGTGGCTGACTGGCTAGTTTGAAGATGAAGATGGTGTGGGAGAGGGATATGGCTGGCTGTGGATGAAGATGGATTAACTTGATTTCGTTACAGATCTGTGAATGAAAGTGTGAATTGTGAGGGTTGAGGGAGCGGTTGAGGAGCAAGGAGAAGAACGGCTGGAGTTTGGACGCTAGGGTTAAGAATAAGAACGTGTTTTTTTTGTATTTATAGTACCCCCTTAACTGAACCGTTTCGGTTCGGTTTGGATTTTTCCGGTTTCAGGTTTCTGAAATCGAAACCGAACCGAAATTTTTTTCAAGAATTTTAATCAGTTTTGTTTTACGGTTCAGTTTTGTTAGTTATTTTTTTCTCGGTTTTCTCAATTTAATCGGTTTCTTGATTTTTTTGCTCACCCCTACTTTCATCTTTTTGAGGTTTACATTATATTTTCTTCCCATAGGTTTAAAAATTATACCTTAAATACAAAGTAAATGAAAGTCAATGAAAATACCCTTCATGTAAAATATAATACAGACTAAGAAGAAAAGAGAACCACGTAGAACACAAAGTAAAACCTTTTTTTTTTTCATTGGAAGTGTTAATTGATATAGTTAATTCGACTTTGGATCTATAATTATATCTAATTAAATTTTTAATATTTTATAAATTATAAACCCGATTCATTTAATTTTATCATGGATAGTAGGTTGGATATATTGGGCTTGGCTAAAGTTTTTGTGAATATTACAAATAATTACGGGCTGGATTTATATTCCTAATTTTCATGAATCCTTATTTAAAAGCGGACATTCAACATAGACTATAAGTTTCATAACACCTCTAATGTTTGATCTAATTTTCATACCTTGCATTACCATTAAATTCTAGTTATCTTCTTTTTCTTTCTAGCAAAACAACAAGCTATTTTTATTATGTTGGAGAAATCTAATAAGAAGCTTACTAATAAGAACTTTGGAGTTAAAATATTTCTAAATAAAATAAAAATAAATATTTATTCCATGAATTATATATATATAAAAAAAGAAATATAGATATACTAATTGGATCGAATTAATTGGATTTTAAAAATCTTGATCCACCACCCCTACCTGTGATATCATTCATTCCCGGCTAAAGAGTTTACTCAGAGTAGGGGTGACGACATGTTCTTTGATGAAGGAGTTCACAATTATATTGGTTGTAAGACATCATTACCAAATCTAACTCTAGCTATGGTTGGCCTACTTTCAATGAAGGTTTCCCTACAATCATAAATCAATGTGTAAGTTTTTCTTTTTCTTTGGCCTTTTATATGTTGTTGAAAAATGCCTTATTTTTGGGCTATTTTTGTATATATCATTAGGTTCTTAAATATCATACACGCAGCGAAAATAATAAAACAAAATTATTTGGAGTCTCTAGAATCTCGTTAGACATATCTAGAATTGTTTAAGAATTTATTACCTGAAGATTTAATTTTCTTCTGTTTTGAATAATTCTTTAAAAGCTAAGTTATCTAATAGACAACCACAAAAAAATAAGAGGCATAGCTTACTATTTATAGAAAAATATAAAAAAACCCTATAAATTAGTAATATCAATTTACCCCTTGAATAATATCCAAATATTAATTTAGAAAAAAATTAGAAATTAACTCCATCAAGTCCTTAATTGATTTTTCTAGGTGGAGAAATGTAATTCATGTATTAATTATATTCTATTCTTTAATTTCTAAAATATATTTTAATCAAGTCATACTTAATTAAATCTTCCCAGTTTAATTTCTGACTAATAGTTCTTAATGTGTGTAACACTTTAGATTCCTAATATGTTGGCCCAAATATAAATTATAATTCTAATTAAATAGAATTAAATAAATTAAACAATTTAATTTATTATCAATTCAACAATTGATTAATTTATATTTGAAGATCATGTGCATCGTCTAGCAATGTGTCTAGATTCCTCAAATATTATAAAAGTAATTAGTGGTTTAACTTAACATTTCAGTTATCAGTTTCTCAGTGTAATTAATATTCTTTCATCAATAATATTTTGATTTAACATTAAAGCATGTTGTATGTCTGCCATGTTAAACCATGTTTGTTCTCTACATCATAGTCATTGATCATTTGAATAAGATTTAAAACTCTTTTCAAATCTCATTCATTCTTAACCAAGGATTTCTCAGTCAATATTATTTGAGAACAGATGAGACATTTCTCTTAATTCATCTATAGTGATGAATCCTCTCTTGATCACTCAAGTACTTTTATATAATTCATGTTTGTCTCCCTCGTTACCTTGATTAAGATAACATGTAACAAGATCAAAGCATAACATTCTTTATATAAGATAAACTAGTGATCTCAAGTCTAAGGGTCACTTACACAACCGTCACGTGAGTCTTTCCATATACATAAGTGATATCTCCATATGGAATTCTTATACAGGTCGATTCAGTGTTCATATATTATGACAAACACATACATGTTAGTTTTATGCATCTTTTATACCTCAGCTTAAGAAAACAGTTGCTTCTTCTCATATAAAAAATGATATAATATGTACCAGTCTCTACAACTCTAATAAATACCTAGTATTTAAGAGAGCATCAACAAAGAACATTTTACGAATAATGCTTTGAAGCAATAGGAATCTCATAATTATAACAACTTTATAATTTGTTTTGCAAAGTATTTTTTTTCCCATGAACTTTATCTTTACTCTAGATTCATAAATCAAATATTATATGAATATAAAAGATAAATTAAGTATTTATTAATAATAAATATGTAATTACATGAATATAATAATGCCACATGTAGCCAACCAATTAGCTACGGGACATATTAAACTAGCAATCTCCTATTTACACTAAAGTTAACCGCTCATGTATCTAATATCATATTGCTTTTATGTAGCATTAATGCTTCTGCATGGATAGTGACTTAGTAAGAGGATCTTCTAGATTCTCTTTTGTGGGTACTCACTCTATTTTTACATTTTTCATTTCATTGATTTATTAAATCTAATAGAACTTTTTAAGTACTTGTTTGGATCATTGATGAGACCTTGGTTCCTTCATTTATGCAATGACTCCATCATTTTCGCAGTATAGGGCAACTAGATTAACAATGCTAGGAACTAACCTAGTTTATTGATGAACTTCTTGATCCAAACAACCTCTTTGTTTCCTCAAACATGGATGTGTACTCTTATTCAATTGTAGAATCAGTTTTGCTCTCTTGTTTGGAACTCTTTCAACTCAGAGCACTACTGTTTAGAATAAATATATATTGATTGGTATTCACTATTTTCCCAACATTTCATTGAAAGATTCTTAATTCAAACAATTTTGAACTTCTAGTTTATCTTCTCTATTGATGGATCCTATAGTCAAGTATAGGATAACATTTCCATTATATCTCTCTCAATCTGTGTCTTAGAAAACATGTCTTTAGAGGGAGTTATTCCATGCAAAATAGATAAGAATCCAATATTAGATTCTTTCATGCTAAGCTATTTTAGCATCCACTCTATATACATGAATTGAGACAATCTAAGAAACCTTTTATACCTATCTCTATAGATCTTCATATCCAATATATATGTTGTTTCTTTTAATTTCTTTATGGATAAATTCTTGGACAACCAAAACTTTACTAATTAAAGTAAAGATATGTCGTTTCTTAACAATCATATGTCATGTACATATAATGTTAGGAAAACAACACTCCTCACACTAACATTTTGTAAACACAAGGTTTATCCATATTTTTTATGAAATCGAATCTGTTAATTATACCATCAAAATTAGATCTATTGGGTTTTATCCCTTCAGGTGGATTAACCAAGTTCCAAACTTGGTTAGTACATGAAGTTCATAGCTTCAAGTCATTTCTTGGAATAAATACCATATATTATTTCCAAATAATTTTTTGGCTCATAAATTATGAGCAACATGTCATTCAAAGCTTCCATGAGAGGTCTTTATTATTGATGCATGACATGTCCTTCTAAATTTATAAAGATTTTGTTTTTTTAAGGTTCAGACTAAATATCCAATGTTTTAGCATTGGAAATATATTTCATACTAATGTAGTGTTCTAAAAGGTATATAGAATCTTATTTTTTTTAGATATTCCTTGAAATATTTGGTCAAATATTAACCACCTCGATCCAATTGAAGTTTCTTAATATCTATTCCAATATGTATTTCAATTTTATTGCAGTTTATATTGAACCTAAGCATTTTAAATTCAGGTATATACAAATCATTCATATAATTACCAGATTCATAAAAATATCATTATTATAGAAGAACAATATTCGTCCTCAATAATAAATTTAAATCCATTTAATACTAAATAAAATGGAAACAATGTCTTAAAATATAGGAACAAAATAAAAATTGTAAAGTTCTAGTATCAGCCCATTAAGCAAAACAAAATAACTAGTTCCTACAACTAATACATAACTAGTTCCTAGAGCTAATGCAACAACCTTTACTTCATTACTGAGTCATAGGTCCACTCTACCTTCAACTAATCTTTTAATTTTCTTTAGTTCTTGCATGCAATTGTAAATGTAAAAACCACATTCGATATCCAATACCTAAAAACTATAATGCAAAGTAGTAAGACAATTGTCAATTATAAACATACCTGAAGTATAAGCTTCATTAAGTTTTTTTGCCTTCATGGTTGCAAGGTATTCCTTGCAATTCCTCCTCCAATATCCTTTATTGCCACAATGATGACACGTGCCCTTGTCTTTATTGATGCCCTCGGTAGGTTTAATTGCTTTAGAGACAATACCATTATTCTTCTTATCCTTTTTCTTAGACATTCTAAAAGACTGAACTAGAAGAACTTGGTCTTTTTCCTTCTTAAAAGCCTCTTCAGTAGTTAGAAACATATTAAGCAATTCTAGCAATGTACTATCTAACTTGTTCATATTGAATTGTGAAAAGTTTTGGGGTAATGACTACAAGACCAAGTCAACACTTAACTCATGGTCCATGACAAAACTCAATTGGCCCAATTTCTCAATATAGCTAATCAATTTCAAAACATGGGTGTTCACTGAAGAACTCTTTATCATCTTATAGCGGAACAATTCCTTAGAGGTCTTATACCTCTCCGTCTTATTGATCTCATCAAACAATTCTTTGAGATGCATAATCATAGTATGGGCATCCATATGCTCATGTTGCTTTTGAAGTTCAGGTGATATACTAGCTAATATCACACAAGCAGTCTGTTCATTGTCATCAATATGACGTTGATCTTAATTCCTAACTTCTTCTTCAGCATCCTCAACAAGGACATTTAGAATTGGATTTTCTAGATATACAACATATTTTCTTACTTGAAAACCATTCTCACATTTCAGTGTCAATCTCAGAAATTTGATCTAGTCAATTTGTTAGTATCAAGTATGCTTTATATGGATATGTTACTACTCATTTTTATCTACCAACTTATTTATATAAAAGATAAAGAGTATTAGTTTCATGCTTACATATTTAAATTTTAAATTTTGATAAGGTCTTTAATTTTAATTTGGTCTTCCACTATTTTCTTGCAAATTAATAGCCCTCCCTATTAATTCGGGAAATCTCACTTAGATTTTCCTAATGGGTTAGGATTTTATTTAATGTATCCAACCTTGAGTGACTTAACAACTCAAAATAAATCAAAATAAAAGTACAATCACATTGGTCTTTAATGTCTATAATCACCCATCATGAATAAAACATTTTAATATGCATAATTAAAAAATATTCCATGCTACTCTAATTTTTGGCTTTATGTGAAATTTAAAATAATATTTCTAACACTTAGAAATATTCAATCAAATCCAATTTGATAATTTCCCAAACAAAATTTTTTTCGACTTAAAAACTCTCATTAAATTAGAAAAACTATTTTTCTAATATTTAATTAAACTATTTAATTAAATAAATTCTAATCCCATTAGGATATTATAAAAATAAAAAAAAGAATTAAACAATTAAATTCATTTTTAATCCTATTAGGAGAATTAATTCTACAATTAATTTACTTTAGGGTATAAAATCTAAATTTTATTTATAGAGGGTAAATTCATAATTTACCTTAAGATCTTAAATTGTCATTAGGCATAAAGTTTTAGGGTCATATTCACAATATACAAACTTAAAAGCCTAATACTTAAAATTAAAAGGGGATAGGGGTAAGGAGGTAATTTCCCAAAACCCTAAAGACCAAAAATTGGTTTTCTTCTTCATCCTGCAGTTGTTGCAAATTTGTAGCCGTTGCTGCCCAAGGCTAGGAGCAACCTTTGGTTGCTGGCACAGTTAGAGCGTGTTGCGGCCTTGCTAGGTGTGTTACTGTAGCAAGCGCGTTAGGGGATGGCGCTGCCACTGACAACGTTTCACCCCCCTTCTTTTAGTTGCTGGAATTTAGGCATAAAATCCAGAATTCAGTCAAATCTGATCTGGTCGAAACAATAATCGATCAGAGTTTATGTTTTTTTTTTATTTAAAAAAATCATTGAGAGAAAAATCTGACCACTTTTTTTAAAAAATATTTATTTTTTACATATAAAATTAATTTCTAATTAATTCCAATAACAATTGAATATGCAATTAACAAGAACGAAGGCTCCGCTACTATTGTTAGATTCTTGAATGTCATACACGTAGTAGAAATAATAAAACAAATTATTCAGGAGTCCTTAGACTCTCGTTAGACAGATCTAGAGTTTTTTAGGTATTTGAATAATACTTTGAAGGCTGGGTTGTTGCAAACCATACGTCGTCCAATTGTCCGGCCTTCAACGGTAATCCGCACGAACCACCAGTGAGAAATCTCCTAAATCTCTATTTATGAGAGAATGATTGCTATGCCTAGATTGTTATCTCTTTATTCTATGACTTACATAGTTTTTCTGTCTAACAGACAACCAGTAGTGATAAGAGGTATAACTTATTATTTATAAGGAAATATAAAAAATCCTATAAATTGGCAAAATTTAAATTTATCTCTTGAATAATATCCATATATTAATATAGGATAATTTTAGAAATTGACTCAATCAAATCCTTAATTGATTTTTTCTAAATGTAGAAATATAATCTATGTATTAATTATACTCTAGTTCTTAATTTCTAAAATATATTTTAATTAAATCATACTTAATTAAATCATCACAGTTTTATTTCTGACTAATGATTCTTAATGTGTGTAACCCATTAGGTTTCTAATATGGTGGCCCAAATATAAATTCTAATTCTAATTAAATAAATTAAATAATTTAATTTATTATCAATTCAACAATTGATTAATTTATATTTAAAGATCACGTGCATTGTCTAGCAACGTGTCATGATACCTTAAATATTATAAAAATTATTAATAGTTTGACTTAACCTATTAGTGACCGATTTCTCAGTGTAATTAATATTCTTTCAGCAATAATGGTTCAATTTAACATTAAAGCATAAAGTATATCTACAATGTTAAATCATGTTTGTTCTCTACATAATAGTCATTGATCTTTTAAATAAGATTTGAAATTCTTTTCAAATCTCATTCTACCTTAGCCAAGGATTTCTCAGTCAATTCTGTTTGAGAACAGAATTAATTTTTTTCTTAATTCACCTAGGGTGATGAATCCTTTTTTAATCACTCAAGTATCTTTATATAGTTCATGTTATACCTAATGTCTGCCCCTTTCTTATCTCAATTAAGATAATATGTAACTGGATCAAAGCATAACATTCTATATATAAGATAAACTAGTGATCTCAAATCTAAGGATCACTTACACAACCATCACGTGAGTCTTTCCATAGACATAAATGATCTCTCCATATAGAATTCTCATGCAGATCAATTTAATATACATGTCTTATGACAAACACTTATATATTAGTTCTAGGTATCTCTTATACCACAACTTATGAGAACAACCGCTTTCTTTCATAAAGGAAAGAACATAATATGTATCAGTCTCTACGACTCTAATAAATATACAATATTTAAGAGAGCATCAATTAGGAATATATTAGGAACAATGTTTTAATGCAATAGGAATCTCATAATTATAACAACTTTATAATTTCCTTTGCAAAGCATTTTTATCCTATGGATTTTATCTTTACTCTAGATTCATAAATCATATATTAGATTTATTAATCTAATATTTATTAATATTAAATATAAATTAAGCATTTATTAATAATAAATATATATTTATATGAATATAATAATGTCACGTGTAACCAACCGATTGGCTACATGACATATTAAACTAACACCGGAACCACAAAATGTACAAGTATCTTGTGTGGAACAATTAATGTTAGATAGTGTCTATTCATGGTGGGCCATGATGAGGGGGAGAAGATCGGGAGAGCTACTGACTTAGGGTGACTTTAAGTTCGAATTTGAAACAAGGTATTACTTCTGACAACATCGTCAAGATAAAGAACAGTAGTTCTTAGCACTAAGGCAAGATAACATGTCAATATTGAACAATGAGAGGCGATTCTAAGACCTCTCTATGTTTGCTACTACTATAGTATCGACTGAGCAACATCGAATTGATAGACTAAGAGATGGACTCTGACATGAACTTAGAAATGGACTAATTGCTTTACATCCCAAAACTATAAGGGAGTTAGTTGAGGCGGCTCAATCTTTGGAGGTTGTGTTGCAAAGGGAAAATTAGGGTAATTATGATGCAAAACAAATGAGATTTGGGAAAAAAAGACATGATGTTTTCTACTGGGCACCCACCTCTACCTAAGAAAGGAAAGAGTGAATTATTTTTTGGGCAGTTCAATAGAAAATGGGGAAGCTTTGCTATTAGTAGGTTTTTAGTAATCTCAGTACAATCTAGTGGTTAAGGTTTTTCTAGGGTGCATATTCGTTCAATGACTAATTCAGCTGGTGGTTTTATGAGACAATGAATGCCATCTTTTCCCTTGTGTGACAAGTGCAACCAAAAACATCCTGAAGATTGTTCAGTAATAGTGGGCAAGTGTTTTATTCACAAGCATGAAGGGCATAAGTGGAAGGATTGCAAACATCTAGGGATAAGTTGTTTCTATCGTAGAGAGATAAGGCATTTTAAAAAAGAATGCCCTTTGAGGATGATGGGTCATAGATCTCGATTTCCAGCACAGAGTCATCAACAGTCGGTGACTATGGATAAGGCCTAGGGGACCTACTTAGTTAGGGGGCAGTACTACATGGAGAAGGCCCAGAGTATAACAAGAAAGGACTTAAGGGATGGTTTATCATCTAACACATGAGGATGTTAGAACTGCAACTGAGGTGGTGACAAGTATGATAAAATTAAATTTGCATTTAGTTTATGCTTTGTTTGATCTGGGAGCTACTTATTTTTTTTTTTGTAGCATCTAGAAATATGAATAAACTAAACTTTGATAGAGGTATATTGGAAAGAGAAATAGTAGTTAGTATATATTTAGGTGAGTCGGTAGACATTGAAGATGTATGTAAAGGGTGTGTAGTGTCAATTGAGGGAAAAAGAATGAGGTTAAACTTAATTCCATTAAAGATATTTGATTTTGACATTACACTGGGAATGGACTGGTTGAGTGTACATAGGGCATAGATGGATTGTTTTATGAAAGCGTTAACATTTATAGGAGATAATGGCAAAAAGGTGACATTTTAAAGGGGAAAGAAGAGTGATACCAAACTGTGTGATATCGCTAATGGCCGCTAACAAATGTTTAAGAAAAGGGTGTCAAGCTTATATAGCTTTCATAATAAAATCAGGGAAAGAGAGTCCTAAGTTGAATAGTATTCCTATAGTAAGGGAATTTTTAGATGTACTTTTAGAAGAACTGTCAGGATTACCTCTAGAAAAAAAGAGTGGAGGTGACTATTGATGCATTACCCAGGATGACACTCATAGCTCAGTCACCATATAGAACGGCTATATTTAAGTTGCTTGAGTTGAAGGTGTAGTTACAAGAACTTGTGGGTAAGGGTTTTATTTACCTAAGTAATTCACCTTAAAGAGCCCCGATATTGTTTGTGAAAAGGAAGAATGAAACCTTTAGTCAATTTATTGATTACCGATAGTTAAATAGGGTAACTATGAAGAATAAATATTCATTACCTTGGATAGATGATTTGTTTGATCAGCTAAAGGAAGTGATAGTATTTTCTAAAATAGATATGAGGTTGAGGTATTATCAACTAAGGATTAAGGAACATGATATTTAAAAGATCGCATTTAGGACTCGATATGGTCATTACGAGTTCCTAGTAATGCCTTTTGAGCTGACAAATGCTCTTGCAATGTTTATAGATTTAATGAACAAGGTATTTAGATCATTTTTGGAGTTTGTAGAGGTATTCATATATGATATCTTGATTTATTCAAGTCAATATAAGGAACATGAGAAACATCTAAAGAGTGTACTATGAGTGTTAAGGGAAAATTAGTTGCATGCCAAATTTGATAGGTGTGAATTTTGGCTAAGAAAGATGGTTTTCTTAGAGCATGTCATGTCAGCAGAAGAAATATCGGTGGATCTAAGGAAAGTTAAAGCTATTTTGAAATGGGAAAGGTCGGTGACTATGATGAAAATCCAAAGTTTTTTTGGCTTAGTTGGGTACTATTAGAGATTCATAGAAGGATTCTCTACTACTATTGCTTCCCCTTTCACCTATTTGACTCGTAAAGAAGTGAAATTTAAGTGGGCTAAACAATATGAAGAGAGTTTTAAGGAGTTAAGGAAAAGGCTCACAACTGCCTTTTATATTGGCTCTTCTTTCAAGAACCGAGGGGTTTGTGGTGTATAATGATGCACCAAAAAAGGGTTTATAATGTGTGTTGATGCAACATGGGATAGCATATGTATCGAGACAATTGGAAACTCATGAGGTGAATTACCTGGTGCAAGACTTAGAATTGGCGGCAATAGTGTTTACCTTATGAGTCTAGAAACATTACTTGTATGACATTTTGGTATAAACTAGCTTTGATACCCGCGCGATGCCGCGGGTCATTTTTTTTTGCATAACAAATATTAAAAAACAATAAAAATTTAAAAATCTTGGGTTTTTCTGCAAAGTTATACCCAGGAAGTTTAAGTGAGTCTGGCTGTAACACTGGACCCAAGAATACTGGATGTGGGTCTGGCTATAAGGTCGTGTCATAAAAGTGTGATAATTAAATAGATTAATTAAAAAAACAAAGAAAAAAAATCAACAGGAAGTAAAAAACTAATGAAGAAAAAAAAACATTGAATTAATTGGGTCAACCTTTTAAACCAGGTTATTCCGTAAAACCTGGGATTTGCGTCATGAAAGTTTGATAATTAAATAGAAAAAAAATGACGGGTTTACCTAGAATTAACCGGGTTAACCCATCAAACCAAGTTAACCCGTCAAGCCCAGGATACGTGTCATGAAAGTATGAAAGTCTGATAATTAAATAGAAAGAAAA
>Ga0307513_10000367_pt1 | contig 65612 bp, 64 predicted proteins | sample 15_EM_MG_FD_202174 | JGI IMG/M metagenome (GOLD analysis project Ga0307513, IMG submission 202174) | Populus trichocarpa ectomycorrhiza microbial communities from riparian zone in the Pacific Northwest, United States - 15_EM | ecosystem: Host-associated > Plants > Roots > Unclassified | place...
GTCACCTAGTTTCACTCGTGTTTAGTGTGATTCTTACCCTATTCACTTACCTCAGATTACTGCCCTCCGTGCAAACACGGATAATCATGCGAGCACAGTTCTCGAGTTATTCCTATTGGCTGTAGAGGTATATGGTCACCCGTCCCGGGTTCGTGGAGATCGTGGAGGAGAGAATGTCCTTGTTTCTGCATATATGATTATGAAACATGGTCCGAACCGGGGGTCATTCTTGTGGGGGAGGTGAGTGCTATTAATGCACATACGCACACCTGCCTGCCTCACACCATGCCCCCAGTTCCACCCATAACACCCGTATCGAGAGGTTGTGGGTGGAAGTCGGTCGTAATTTCTGCCGCAGCTGGCGTGCCTTCTTTGGTCGTCTCGGGGACCAATTTGGATTAGACTGTTCTAATCCCACCCACATCTGGATTCTTCAGACCCTCTTCCTCGATGATATCAACAATGACTGTGATTCATTTGTTCGAGAATGGAATGTGCATCCAATCTCTGGCCGTGACACAAATGACATGAGTCCGCAGGTTTGTTCTCAGGGTTCAATTCATCTCTCTACACATCTAACTAAGCTGGTGTAGGACCTACGTTTTCTTCGGCAAACCCAGCTGGGTGTTTACGAAGAAGATGATTGTGAAGGAATCCATCCCGATACCATCCAGGAGTATTACGGAACAACCCAAGGTTACATTCGACATCAAGCGGACCAAACTGGTGCTGGTCATCCACCCGAAGAACTTGATAACGACTGCACCGAAACGGACCTCATTGACAATGTAGTCCAGGCTCAGGATTCAGATATACGACACGATTCCATTCCCACTGCCGACCACGAAGCACCGCTGATGTCGCCTGAACACCTAACACTGTTTTCGAACTGCCTGGCCACCCTTCGAAATGATGATCAAGGTGACCTTTTACGTTCAATGGCCGGTGAGCCCTTCGTGTGGGATCCGGTGGAAGCAATGAGGGTTGGCCACCGACGGCAGAAGGAACTAGTGATCTCCCTCGCCGAGACTGCATGGGAGAGAAGGGCTCTCCTGTGGCTAGCAGTAATTCGTGTACTAGATAGACTTCTATAAATGCCCACGCACCTAACGTGGGATCTCTCTGCCACCTCCCTCAGGACCGTATGCATTCCTGCTCCGCACCAATTGGCCGTTTGCCGTGCCCCTGCGATCGGTTCCAGGACGGAGCCACCCCAAGCGTCTGCGACACTTGTTTACATTCGTTTTCCCATCACGTCTCTTCTACCACCGAGCCAGCACTTGAACCTGCCCCCCAGGTCGCCGGTCCAACTTCTGTACGGGCCCGGTCAGTTACGGCTCTCTTCCAGTCACTCCTTAAGTCAACGCCAGGCGGCTCCCTGGCTATACAAGAAACATCAAATGGAATTCGTAAATCTGGAATCAGGGCTGCAGCGGTAACTTAGAGGTGTCTCCACGCCGAGTCAAGCATATCTGACTTGTATGACAGAGTTCTTCTCGGTCGCGAGGACCGTCTGTACGCGGCACGAGCACTCAAGCCAAGAACTCCGTCAATCCCTTCCGATTTCGTTCAGTCGTCTTTATTACGTGCGGTCTTGAGGCAGACCGGTTGGTGAGCCTTTCCGTGTCTTTCTTAGAGGAAAATCAATTCTAATCACAGAGCACCACAGTCAGGAACAGTTACGCTGGCGTCGAGAACAGCCCTCCCCAACAACCACGCAATCCAAGTTGCGATCCGGGACAGTCTTGGGATTACATCCCCGAATGAGCGGCAACTCTTTGAGCTAGACCGGGATGGCTCCTTACCAGACATGAACCATTTTTTGCGTTCCCGGATGCCGAAGCTTTTCAACCACTTCGCGAAGAAAAACCGTTGGATCTTGACAGTCGATAACTCGAACTGGAAGGATGGTGACCAAGTGTGGCCATATGTGTTATTGGCTCGGGCCAACCGTAACCTTGTTCCCGCTGTCCTAAATGGACACGTTGATCCGACGATATCCGACTTTCGAGATAATAGTGGTCGGATAAATTGTCCCGACGGAGAAAGGATTGTCTACCTCGGTAAGTCTCTTCGCTGGCCTAACTACTCAGCATACCGTGATCGCTGACCCACCACCCGACAGCCACGGTCGACCACATCAGTGAGAAGATGATGGCGAAATGGACGGGATCACCAGGTCCTGGTGCGTTGACCCCCCATTCCACATGTCCTCTCACCACTGCAACGCGATTTCAGACGACGAGCTGGATAGCTCCAGTGAAGAGGATGCATCCGTCGAAGTCATTAGCCCGCCACCTCGTCGACCCGTTACCCGTTCGGTTTCAGCGAAACGGGCTGCAGGTGAGATGGAGGACAATGATGACCTGCCGATTTCTTCGCCGCCTCGTCCCAGGAAGGTTCAGAGGGTCGTTGGGGTCCCTGGTGCGTTTGCGGATCGTGATTACAGGCGGCTCACTACTAACCCTCCGTAGAATTTTCAAGCAGAGTCCCATTATTTAGGCACTCCCCAAGTCCCGAGCCGATCAAGGTTGACAATATCCCCAGCACCGCAAGTGTAAATGCGTCCTCTCACCTCAACAAGGATTACTTCGAGCTGGGGAACCCTTGGGAGGAGATAATAGAATACTTTTGATTCCGTATACATGGACTAAATCCTCGAGGCCGCATTCCTTTAACTCACTCTTATCCCACCCTACCCCCTACCCTAATACATCTTAGTTACTTTCCCTGGCCAAGCCATACCCGACCGTGTCTCCCAGAGTATAACTACCTGCTCTTGCCTCTAAACTCCTCTATTTGTCGCACCCCTTCATATTCTACCAGCCCCATAGTGACCCTCCCCTTGTGCGTATGATAATATGAGATGCGCAACGTGATTAATAAACTTCGTGCGAAGAGATTGACGAGTTTCGTGCGAAGAGATCAGTGAGTTTCGTGCGAAGCGGTAAGCCCCGTGCGAAGCGGTAAGTTTCGTGCGAAGGGATTTCGCCGTGCGAACGAAATTCTTTTTTGTGCACTTTGAACGGCATATTTCCCTATGAACCGCGCACCTTATTGTGGCACCTCCAGAAAGCTTGTGCTCGCCTTCGACATCGGCACAACCTTCAGCGGTGCCGCATATGCATTCCTCGATCCTAGAGAAGTCCCGCAGATCCACTCGGTCACAAAGTAAGCCCTTCGCTCGCTCCACCATTTGACAACCGCGACGAGCTGGGATCAGATACCTAGACAACCCGAATGTGGGGTCGGCAAAGGTTCCTTCGATCCTGTACTATGATCGAAACGGTGACTTTCGGGGTGTTGGGAATGGAAAAGGGCTCCAGGATGACGAGAGCCTCCTTCAGATATACTGGTTCGTGAATGCCATCCATTCCTCTTCCGCCGGCGCTCACGTCCACAGGTGGAAGTTGATGTTGGGGCCCACCGAGCTGCCTGCAGCGCTGAAGGATCAGATGAGCAAAGAGCTCCCAATGGGAAAGACAATAATCGATCTTCTCTCCGATTTCATGCGCTATCTCTTCGATTCGACAAAGTCGGTCTTCATTTCCCCCGATCCGAACGGAGAGCGCCGCTGGAACTCGGTGTCTCACGAGATTGAGCTCGTATTGGCCCATCCCAACGGGTGGGGTGGCCCTCAACAAAGCAAACTCCGGACTGCCGCCGTCCGAGCAGGAATTGTCCCCGACGCCCAAGCGAATGCTAGAGTCCACTTCGTGACAGAGGGGGAGGCGAGTTTTAACTTTTGTGCCATCCATACCCAGGCGGGCGAGGACATGAAGGTCTGACAGCACACACGTTACCGCCCACTTGCATGGTGTCTGACGTGATGTAGCTTGGTGACAAGGTTCTGATCGTTGATGCAGGGTGCAGAACCATCGACGTAAGTTCATACACGGTGCTTGAGAACGGACCTCTCCGGGTCGAAGAGCTATTCCAGCCAAAATGTCAGCTTTTCGCCTCCTGTTGTCTGTCCTGTCATTGAGGTGCTCCCGTAAGGCTTACTACAGGGCGGAGAGTTCGTTACGGCGAGGGCAAGGGAGATGGTCAAAGGTTGGTCCAGGCACCACTTCCCCGTTACACTTCCCGTTCAACCACAACTAGAGAAATTGAAAACCTCAAAGTTCAATACCCCTGAGGACCTTTCTGCTTTCGCCCAGAAGTTTGACAAAGGCTTGAAGAGGGTGTTTTCTGACGACACCGGATCGCAGTACATCAAGTTTGGTTCTCCGAGGGACAACGATCCCAAACATGGGATAAAGTCAGGAAAGCTGATGCTGACGGGGTAATCACCGCTCAGGCTTTCAATCCATTGGCACTGACATCCCTGCACGTACACAGGAAACAAGTGTCAGAATTCTTCGAACCTTCCATTCAATCCACGGTGGATTTGATCAGAGAGAACTTCACGGAAATCCTTTCCATGAACTCGGTTCGTGAATCGGGAACATGTTTACCTCGCCGGCTAAAGACGCATGCATAGTTCGTTTTTTTGGTCGGCGGGTTTGCATCTAGTCCATGGCTGGCCAGGCAACTCAGCGAACGACTCTCGGATCTCGGCCTGAAGTTCTTCAAACCAGACAAGCACACGTGAGAGTGGTTTATCCTCTCGTTGTAACCTCGCGTAACGATTTGCACCAAGTAATAAAGCGGTCGCAGTCGGAGCTGTCTCGTTCTTCGTCGATCGCTTTGTCACAGGCCGGATATCAAAGTTCGCGTATGGCACCCTATGCAATGTCATCTACGACCCCTCTGACCCAGAGCATGCCAAACGTGAGCATACATCGTATGCAGACATCGCTGGAGTCAAGCATCTTCCCGGTGCCTTTGTGACCATGCTTCCAAAGGTGTGGACTGGGGTTGTTCCCGTTCAGTCCGCCTAGCTTATTGGTACGAATGTCATGGAAACCCAGGGCACCAAGGTTCTGGAGAGCCAAGAAATATACATACACACTCACGCAGTGAGCGAGGAAGCTCCAGTAATGAGTGCGACAACGCGAATCATCAAGTACGATGGAAATCGAAGGAATCCCCGCTGGATTGACATAGAACGAGGTGTGACTTTGATCCCCCAAGTCCAGTGTTCGGGCCCGCTCATAATCCAACAGACGAGTTTGGAACCCTGTGCCACGTTGTGGCTGATCTTTCCGCAGCGCCATACACGTCCAAGCCGGGGAGATCAGGGATGCGTTATTTGTGGTCCTACGACGTGGTACTGCTGGTAGGCCTTGCGGAGCTGAAGGCACAGATCCGCTGGATTGACCCTAGTACTGTGCGTAATTATGGGCAACACTGGTTGAACCGCTTTTGCTGATTTATCTGCTGTGGGCGTAGGGCATTGAGCAAAGGTGCCCCCCACGCCGTACATTTGATACCCTTAACTGACTTGGATTCACTCGGATTGCAGCACCGACGCAGCCGTCCTCTACGACGACCCATCAGAAGATAGCTGGAACACTGACCCAAGGGTCGTCTCTGACTACAACGATTTCGATCCGGATTTCTAGATTTTCATGTATTACGACACCATTTACTTGACCCAAACATCTACCCAAACATCTGAGGGCACGCAAGGGATCCTCAGAAGGTGTTTGTGTCATCGCTTGGTAACGAAGGAGTCTACTGAGATCGGTAATTAAGTGAGGTGTGCATAGGCGGCAAAGGCATATCGTCATCGCTGAACAGCGAAGTCAGAAAGATGGAAAGTGGGGAGAAAGTCGAACATAGCGCTGTTCCTCATAGTGGACATGGCGGACACTTCAAGTCTCGGGGAAAATCATATTCACCCACGTTAAGCCCATACCGCGTGTGAACTTGTTCGACAACGATGCTCGAAGGAATAGAATCGATCATTGAGCTTGCCATGCGCTTGGAGCGCGTTCAAGAAAGAGGTCACATCCAGCGACACGTCCTTCTCTTCGAAGCCCCGGGCACGGTGTTCGATGGCAGGAGGAAGGAGAACGATGGTGCTTCCATCCCTGGAGGTCTCAAAGACAAGATTGCGGGGACGATGGGGGTGGGGGTCAGGAAAAGGATAAGTGGGGGACCAAGCGAAATCGGACATTGCGGCAAAATGGAACGAACTAGTGTGTTTCTTGATGTCAGTGTTCAGTTGAAGTTGGTGCTCGGCACGTCCATCATGTTCGTATCGCGTAGTATGGATAAAAGTGCATTTTGTTATAATGGAAGTAAGACGCGTCCGATCCAGTGTCCCAAATCATCCCGGGAATATCATCTGGAGACACCTCCTACGATTCTCTCTGAGGGGTTGTCATAGAGAACCACAGCATCACTCCTAAAACGGAATTCAGCCCGGGGAGGAGAATCTCGAGGGACGGTACCACGAACCTTCTCTCTGTCCCCTGGATTCACGCATGCGGGAGTTGGGTGAGGAAGACGGATACGTGCGGAGCGACACGTGCACGTACTGTTATAGAGTCGATCCAATTGACCTGTGCCTTGAGTTCTGTGAGACCCACAAGCAAGATTATATCATATTCCCGCTTGTAACCTGTTTTCCCCGCTTTGTTGAGTTTTGACGTATACGGCGCGGTGGAGAGGTCAGCCTTGACACGACATAATGTTTCGAATTTATCTCTTCGGCTCTGAGTACTTTCCACACAGTATTGGAGAAGCTAAGCACTGTACCTGGTTCTACGTCCTCCCACTCGGGGGAAACCAGGGCCCCTGTGTATTTGACAATTCTCAAGGTGATGAATTGTAGTGGACCGTCCTCTGATAGCACGGAGTAGCGAAGTCGGATCTCTCGGTCCTCTAGAACCTTGGTGCCCTGCAACCGAGTGGAAGTCAATCCGAAAAGCCGAGTAAAGATTGGGCATGACGAACCCGCGACAACATAGTCCGAAAGTGGCCACCAACACGCTTATCCCCCCAACAGTCAATATACGACTTGTGTGCGCGTCGGGCGTGCTCTGGATCGGATGCCTCGTACATGATGTTACTAGGCGCACCGTACGTAAATTTTGAGATCCTGCCCTTCACAAAATGGTCGACGCAATATGAAACCGCTCCAGCGGCAACGGCTTTGTTCCTGTGCAATGGTCATTATTGCGGTGTGGCTGGAGCACATGGACAAGTCACTTACGTATCCGAGTCCGGCTTGCAAAACTGAAACCCAAGATCCGAGAGCCGCTTTTGGAGTTGCTTAGATAACCACGGACTTGAGGCAAAGCCACCAACGAGAAATGCGAACTGTTCACCGGTAATTAGAAGTAGAGCTCAAGAATGTTAGAGTATCCAGACCGAATTGGAGGGGAGGTATTCCCTGAAGTTATCCCTGATGGAGGCCACAGTAAACTGAATCGACGGTTCGAAGAACCCAGAAACTTGTGAGCTGTGTGTGTGACAGTTTGGGTGCCAATTTACAAATGGAGAACGCACGAGCTTACCCAGTCAACATCAGACTCCCAGCTCTTATCCCGTACTCGGGATCATTATCCCTCATGGAGCCAAATTTGACGTATTGGGCCACCTGGTCGTTCGAGAATATCTTCTTCACACCTTCATCGAATCTCTGGGAAAACATTGCCAGGTCCTCAGGGGTGTCGAATCTAGAGCCCCTCAACTTCTCTAGCTGCGAGTTGAGTAATCGTCCTGAGAGCGGAATGTCAGAACGGACCTTTGACCATTGTCATTGCCCTCGCTGTGACGAACTCTCCGCCCTGGACTGAGCCTGGAACGGGTGCTATCAGATGGAAAGATCTGACATTACGATTAATCCCACTCACATTTTGGTTCATACAACTCTTCGACTTGCAATGGCCAATTATTTAGAACTTTGTAAGCGTTGATATCGATCGTTCCACCACCCGCATCGATGATCAACACCTGCTCTCCGACCTGCGAGCGTGTCAAAAAACTAGTTCTTTGCAGCGACAGTGTGACAAACTTTAAGATCTTTGCCTGCCCGGGCCCGGGTAGCGCAAAAACAGAAACTCGCTTCACCCTCGGTCACAAAGTGTACACGAGAACGCCCAGTAGGGGTATCCGGGACAATCCCCGCTTGGATTGCAGCGGCTCGCAGTTTCGCTTGTTGTGGGCCTCCCCATCCATTGGGATGACTCAACACCAACTCGATATTTTTCGAGACAGAGTTCCACTTCAGTTCTCCGTTCGGCTCCGAGGTCTCGAACAGTGCCTTGGTCGAATCGAAGAGATAGCCCATAAAATCAGCGAAGACGTCGACGGTCGTTTTCCCCTTCGGGAGTCTTGTGCTCATCTGGTCCGTCATCGCGGCGGGCAGCGTTGTGGGTGAGAGGAGTAACTTCCACCTGATATACCGTCAGCGGTTTGCACGGGTGAACGTATCACAGTATCCCACCATTTCAACCTCAGAAACCCATCGTTTTCCTGGGAATCTGCCCCGTTCTCGACACCACAGAAATTGCCGTTGTCATCGTAAGACATTATTGAGGGAACTTTTGCGGACTCGTGGTCTGGATCCCCAAGGTACCTATCTCTCACTCGTTACCACGAATCGAGGATTGGTGACCTTGGGGGGTGTTTACCTTGTGACGGATTGTATTTGAGGGACTTCGCCGGGGTCTAACAGAGCATATGCGGCACCACTGAACGTGGTACCGATGCCGAGAGCGACGACAAGCCTTCGCGAGGTACCAGAATAGACGGGACGGCCTGATTCCATGATGGGGGTCAGGGGAAGGCAACAGGGAGTCTAGAATCCCCGGCACCTAGTACGTACGTAAGTAGAGGGCTTTGTCGAGGTCGAACGATCCCTGCCTCCGCCAAATCGGGTCCGTCGTTCCTCCAGCTAGCCACGAATTTAGCGTCACCTCATAGCTACGACGCACTTCTATAATCCTGCTCAGTTTTTACTATAAGCTTGGGGCAAAATAAACAAGATACGACGTTCCTTGACTTTTGCCGAAACACCGTTCCCAATGCTAAGCGCTGAGCGCCGGGTCCCGAAAGGTCAGGAAATTTCCACGAATTCAGTATCGCATCGCCAGAGTCACAGTTGCGCCCACTCCAATCCTCCTCCCGTGGTAAGAAAAAGTACTCTTTTTGCAAAACGTCCACTGCTCCGTTGGGTACGAACTTTTTGCGACATCGTGTGAGCGATTTGGACGTGATGGGCGCGATGGTAGCACACAGACGGATCAAACTGGCCTCCGGTTCTGAAGAATGATCGTCGGCCACTGGATACTGAGGCAATCTTTTCGCTACATATTTCTAGGGTGCAGCGAGGGGACCGGTTCTCTCAGGGGTCTTGCGGAAGTTTAGCCCTGATTAGCTCTCGGGTGGATAGCTCCCCGAACAAGGACCACCCCAGAGCCCAGGCGGTCGGTGACCCATTCCATCCCATCCCAGATCTTCCCCCCTCCCCCCTCCCCTCCCCAAGATGAATGATGTGCGATTATGAATGAACGGGCGAGACCACCTCCGCCGCTCCCCGAAAGACAAGAAGTCTGCTTTGGACGCGTGCTAGGCGGTGGTGCGGGTCATGGCCACTATTCGCCCACACGCATGCGAGGGTCATCACAGCGGTCGAGTGTCTCGAAGGGGTGCACGGGCTTTTGGAGTCGTGGGCGCTGTCGGCCAAGACCCCTGGAGGCCAAATAGGTGCAAGACTCGTATTTTTCGGACACTCGGGAATGGGACACCTGAACGGACAGCCACGACATGTTGGACGAAGACCTCCTTCGTAGGACAAGTGCAAGTCATTCCATCTCTGCAATTGAGATTGAGTACTCGCTCTTCACCTCGGATATTGAGTACGGGCTCTCGAAGGCCGGGAGAGAACTGCATCAAGGTCACTACATTCGGAATGAATCTCGTCACTGGCCGCTACGTGAGTCAATCGTCCCCGAGGGTACGAGATTGCCATTGAATCATCCGCAGAAATCTCCTGGCTTTGAGAACAGCTATTTTCACGGGTACATCCCAAGGCAATCGAAGGAGAGCTCTCCCAACGTTCTAGAGCTCATGGGCGGACTGAAGGAGATCGGATGGTATAACACGAGTGCCGACCTGGCTATCTGAGATCGCCTTGGCATAGGCTTGGCTCGGGGAGACGATGCTACCCTAACCTCTGGTACTGCTGGACCTCTGGTATCTTTGTAGAACTTCAAAGAGAATATAGATCCTGGGGGGTGTCGTAGATACGGCCGAAGCTGCCCAGGGTGACTATTACCCGGAGACCCATATGAAGTCATTTAAGGACATCCCGCTTCCCTAAGCTCTGAACCGGGTACCAGCGATACGCGGTAGACATGCACGATTCCACTATGTACTATAAGCACGTAAAAACAAGATAGTAAACATTCGTGTTATTAGACCCCCGTATCGCGAGTTAAAACTCTCTCATGTACCAGTCCACCACCTCGACGTTTAAGCAGGAAAGGATATCTTCTACGTCGGGTCGTGCGTTACGATCCTCCAGCCAGCATAGCTCGATGGTCCTCCATAGGTCATCGCTGAATCTGAGCCACGTCGCCCCCTCTGGCTTCTTCGGTCGAACTCCCTCGGTGATTGCACTGATGGCGAGGAACTCCGATCCAATTTCGACGTAGGGGCGGTGTCCACATAGGACCTAGGGAATTGCTAGTTAACTCTATAAAACCAAAAATCGGTCCGCGCGGACACCCACCTCATAGATGACCATCCCAAGAGCGTAGCAATCAGACTGCCTTGTCGGTCTGTTGTCTTCCGATTGCGGTATCCCAAACCTTTCCGGGTCCAGTAGTTCAGGACTCATCCACCGGTAGGTCCCCCCGGCAGTAAATGACATCACTGTATCATTTGACATCACCGACCCCCCAACAGTCGCACGAGCCACAACGCCAGTGATAGTTGTAAGGCCGAAGTCAGCAATACAGGCTCGTCGGTTTTTGTTGATGAGAATGTTTGCCTTCGCGAGTGAGGGGTGTGTCAACATTTAATTCGAGAAAAACACATACCCCTTTCAAATCACCATGTACTATGCTAAGGCCGTGCATGTACTTCAAACCGTTCGCAATATCAACCAACTGGGTGATGAATGAGTATGGCCCATGTTGAACAAGGCCTGCCACGTACGAGCTCTACACGGTTTACATGTTTATCCCTCTCAATGAATTCATTGATGTTCCCATTTTCCATCCATGCAGAAACCATTGCGAACCGACAGTTACTTACTGTCACTCCAATCAGTGGTAAGATGTTCGTATGTCGGAGGTGCCTCCAGACAACCCCCTCTCGACAGAACCTCTGTAATGCATTCATCCGTGCAGGTGTGGTAGTGTAGGCAGAAGACTCACACTGAAGATGACACCCAGGTCACTCGTAGTGTACACACGCACAACCTTGATAGCCACCTGATGTCCTTTATATGTAGCCCGCGATACGTTGGCAAAGCCCCCCCTCGCGATTTCCACAGACTCTCCTGAACAGTCTGGTACGTGCATGGACTTCGGGATTATGCAGTGTTGGCTACATGTTTTACAGAATTTATTGAGCAACCTCAGCCGTTCCTGACCCGACAGGGTGCGGTTCTCGAGATGCTGTAGCTCGCGTCAGCCTCGAGGGTGAGTGGGGAATGCGGAAGGGCCTGCCTTATCCATTTCATTGACAAGTCTCTCGACTTCTGAACCTGGATCACGTCGCCATCGCCCTATCTCATCGACACAGCTCTCGACTTTTGATCCCGTATCGTGTCGCCGTCGCCCTATTTCGCTGACAGGACTTTCGACGTCCAGTTCTGGGTCGCACTGTCGTTGTCCTGCTTCACCAGCGGGGCTCTCGACTTCCAATCCCGTATCATTTCGCCATCGCCCTATTTCATTGACGGAGTTCTCGACGCCCGGTTCCGGCCGTTGCCCTATTCCATCGACAAGGCCCCCGGTTTCCGGATCTGGGTCGCATCGCTGTCGCCCTATTTCAATACCCAGAACCTGTTAGTTACCTCAGCGTTTCCAGTGCTTTGAGTATTTCGATTACCTGGATTGGCAGTATGGGCCTCCCGGGGACACAAGGTCGAAAATAGCTCGCAAACAGCGAGGACTTCCCATCGCTTCTTTGGGTCCTCGCTCCAACCGGTTGTGATCATATTCCATACCCCACCCCGCAACCACTTACTTGCGTTCTGATTCCTTGGACGGGGGGGTCGTTCTCCGGATCGAATGTAGGAAGTGAGGGTGTCGTAGTCGTGAATCCCATCAAATGGCGACACTCCCGTGATGACCTGATAGTGAATGGGGGATTGCATCAAGTATCATTCTGTTTCCCGACGGAGGTAGATCGTACTGTGAATGAAGTCATCGCAAAGGAGTAAACATCGCTTTCTTTCGAAGCCAAGTTAGCGCGATCGCCACTGCCGAGCCGTTCTGGGGCCATATATCGGATGGTTCCTAGCTTAAACATGGGGAGCCAGCGCCTGGCTGTTGTGATCCCAAAGTCCCCGAGGCACGCATTGCCATCTCGAGTAATCAGGATGTTGCCCTGGATGTATGTGTCGTAAGTGAGACACATTAGCGTGCGAGTGAGAGCATACAGATCGCTTTGCTTCACCTACCGGAGCGATACAACCGTGCAGAATATCTAACCCATGAAGATATGAGAGGCCGTCGCAGGCCTCTGCAAGCTGTTGCGGATGTGGTCAGCGGTGTACTCTATCAATTTCGTTGGATGCATACCAGTATTAGCCTATCTGCATTCTTATTCGTTTGGATGTACTGCACGATGTTTCCATCTGGCATCCATGGACTCAGGATGCAAAGTGGAAACAGCGTCTTCGAGATCCCAATGACGGTGAGTACGTTCGGATGGGGAAGGCGTTTGCTCCCTTTGACTTCACGACAGTAGACCTGGCGTGGACTGCACTGAGTATAACCCCGATTAAAAAAAGGAGCTGCACACCTTTTTAATTTCCTCCAAAGGGGCCGTATCCCGTATCCGAATTGCCTTGATGCATACCTGATCTCCACGATAGTTTCCTTTCCATATATCCATGAATCCGAGGGGCTCGTAGTCCGGTGATTCATCACACAGTTTCACGTTGGGGAAAATGTCTGACCCACGAAGGAGGGCGTGGGCATAAAGCCTGTACCATGGGCGCCATGTGGGATAGCCATTTAATTCCGTACTCATGGCCTAAACACTAGATATTTCAGAGGGCGAGAGAAGGTTTGATTGATGAGATTTTGAAAACACACCTTACGAAACGTTTTTGCCAATTTCATCGCATCCCGTGAGGACAGACCCGTCGGAGACGTTCTAGCCCTTGAGACCACTTTAGAGACCCTGTCCGCGTTGTCCTTATCGCTTGACCCCTGGCACAACATCGGATTTGGGATGGATAATGCGCGTACGAAGTCTTCCCCCAGTTCGGTCAGGATCTCAGGACTAAGCGAGGTGAAGTCAACTAAATCATCTATTTATCAGCTTCCACAACTCATGTTCATGTAGATTTGTGGCTCACTCTTATGAAGTTTTGCGTCACCCATGACCACCTGACCAAGTGGGAAGATCACGTCAATAGGAAGAGAGGTATCTGGCCAACTGTTGAGGTTACGGGGATAGTGTGCCCGCAGCCTCGCGGGGATCGCGCCATTCCCTCACTGTGGTCACAACGGTTGCCTGATGGAATCGGACGGCGTACAAATGGGGTACTGCCGCGCTTGCTACTCAGGGCGCCGTCAATCCCACGATCATCCCAATGACTGGAAACCCCTCCCACAACTCTCGAGGACCTTGTATGATTTTTAACTCGGCATCTTCTCTCCGTCTGAGTTTTCCTGCGAATGCCAGAACCGGGTGCCGCGTACCGTACCCATGAACCGCTGTGGGTTAAGGCGGCGGGCTCGAAAAAACATTGGCTCGCCGACACTGTCCCGCAGATGCGAGCCTGCAGTCGAGGCAATGGAATCGGTTACAAACAGGTGGCGAAGGGAACAGCTTGAGGAGGGGTGGGGTTTCAGGCGTGGTGCGATCTCTTTTTCTTCTCTTGCATCTCACGTATCGAAGTGACTGACCGGATTGTTTTTCAAGGGAATGACGAAGAGGATGACGAAGAATGCCGGAATCCACCCAGGTCCTTGATAAATTAAGTCAGCCATCCGGGCGGAGATCGTGGAGTCTCTTCAGAACACACCGGTGGTTCCCTTGGACGTTGAGGGAGGTGTAGACCTGACCAACAGTCGCAGAGGACGGAAAAATCCAGAATGCCAACTTCTATTCTTCCGTCAACTTGCTGGATTATTCCACGATACCATACCGGCTGTGCCATCAAGGACAAGTAGTCGGGGATCTACATTTACGTGACCCAATGGTGAGTTTCGTCCTTTGGAATATCGGCCTAGAGGCGGCGGCATGACCAGCGTCGGCGGTGGTGGTGGAAGGAACGGGAACTGGCTCCGCCGCATCGTACCGGGGGAGTTCCAAAACGAGGTCGGCGGGGAGGGTGGGAGCCTGGGGTAGAGCTGGAGTGTAAAACTCCTTTGCGGAACCGACTTGGTCAGTGGCAGCCTAAGAAGAGGGACGAGGTTGCGAATGAGCTTTGAGGTTGAGGACGGATGAAGACAGGGGAAGTGGGACCTTTGGCGCTGGCACGACCACGACTCCCTTCATTCCAATGTACCTCAATTTGCACTCTCCCCACACCCCGCTCCCCGGCAACGTTCCTCTGCGGAAGACATCGAGGAACCCAAGGATCAGCAAACCCTAGCAATTACCGTCGTCACCAAGTTGAGAAAGAGGCGGCGTTTTCTCGACAACAGCAAGCTGCACTCATCAGCGGTATCTGGCTTTTTTGGTAACTGAACTCGAATAGCGACGGCAGCAAGAAGGATCACTTGTCACCCGTTGCTCTGAGATCCTACACACGCAACAGGCCCGGGCCCATTTAGCCACTACCGAGCGCCAGATCGCCATGAATGAGTTTTTGCGCCAGCCCAAGGGTACTCAACCGGTGCGTCGTGTCCACATCCTACCCGTAGAACCAGCTTTAATCCTCTGGAAAGCCACCCGTATATTACACGTCGTAAAACAGTTGCCCGAAGGGGAAATTTCCGCAAGCGCTGTTCACATCTCCGCCTCGAACCGCCAATCTGCCCGTTTGCCGGAGCCGTATGGTTTTACTTGCTTCAGCTTCTTCGATAACAAGAAATATACTAGTCCATTCCGTTTCGTTGCAATGTCTCCACCACCACCCTCGATCTTCTACGAACCTACGACATCCTTCTCCAAAACCACTTTAGTCCTCAACAGGACCCGCGTATGACAACCTTTCCCCGTTCCTGTAGATACCCTCTTTCCAAACCCCACTTCCGTCGTCCCCGCAATCCTATACTGCTTCCCAGGGATAGAAGTACCGTCGGATCCGAACTCATCGATCATCCTCGCGTCATCGAACAGAGTACCCGGGGATTCGAACAGAAGGGCCATGTCGCTGGATGCGATCTCGACCTTGAACGCGCGCTCTAAGCGCAGGGCAAGACGGATGATTGTTTCTAACCCTTCGAGCGCCACGGTTTGGACGAGCTCGCACGACTGTTGAGTGGACGAGAACGACCCCGTGTCGCAAAGGACATTCGTCAATTCTTCCACCAACAGTGCGGAATGAGGTGGCGGATGGGAGAGGTGCTTGTAGGTCAACGACCTCCATCTGGCCGAGATTGCTTGTCCCTCTATGACATGTAAGTCACATATAGCCTGACATCGATAATGTGATGCTCACCTGACGCAAATAAGCGTTTGTAAACAGATTCGAGTATTGCCAACCTCCGGTGATGGCCCCAGCTCGAAGTGATCTTCACTACCTGGGAACAGAGACAGGACTGGAGCAGGAAGGTCAAACCCACGGGGTCCCGACTGAGGACCCTCTGGACGAGGGCGGGGACGTGGGGTCGAGAAGTGGGATCAACATCCATTCGACTAGTGGCCCGCGATGGCTCCAGTTTCTCCCATTCGTCTGTCAAGTTGACCGCAACTTGGTAGATGTTTTCGTTCAGGTCGCGGATGATACCCAATACCTCCACCTCAGAGAGGCGGTCCGTCGTGGATAGGAAAGCGTGTGCCCCGGAAAGTTCTGCGGATTTCATCGCCAATAGTTCTTTGGTTTGTTTTAACTGTTCTTCGACCGCTTGGATGTGTTGGGTCTTCTTTTGTACCTCCTCCCGGTGAAGACCACGCACCCGCTCAATCTCATGCTCCAGTTCCACAATCCGATCACCCTCACATTTCTGCTTCCCTATCAATCTCTCTTCCCCCCCTCTCTCCCCTTCTATTATAGCACACGGCAGGTCAAACACCAACACCTCCTCCTCCTCCCTTCCCGACGGTATCACCTCTACAGGTCCCGCAAGAATTCCCTCCCATTCCATGTCTTCCGGTCCCACAGACCGTCTAGGTGTCGAAACCTCCAAACACTGGAGCATCCTCTCCGCTTCGCAAACTCTACTCTCCAATAGCGGAGGGAGGGAGTTGGTGAGAATGGTTTCGGGATTGGGGTTGATTGTAGAGTTTTCGCTCATAGTGTGGCTGGTGGGTCGCGGTTGAAAGGCGAGCTCGTGAGGGGCAAGTATGGGAATTAAGTAGACTCTGCTCGTTCCTGATGGGATCAGCCTTGACGTGTGGCGGGTGTGTGTGGTGGACGTATATGTGGCAATCCTGTACCACTTCTGACCCACAAAGGAAAGGTGTGGTATGTCCAGGGAAATATTTAAAGTCTGGCCGGTGAGCGAGTCCAAATAGATCCAAACCCTCCCCGCTGCCTTTCTCTGACTCCCACTATGGATATAGTCCGCGCCCCTTACTCTGGCCACTCACAAAAACTTGTTGTCGCTCTCGACATTGGGACTACGTTCAGTGGTGCTGCATATGCGTTGTTAGATCCCGGTGAAGTCCCTCAAATCCAATTTGTCACAAGGCAAGTACCCTCCTCCCCCCTCCCCGACCGCCGGCCTAGTATCAAATTTTGACGAATGAAAGATAGGTACTTGAAAACTCCGAACCTTGGGTCCGCAAAAGTTCCCTCCATATTGTATTACGACCACGATGGGAACTTTCGCGGCGTTGAAAACGGGGTGGATTTTCAAGACGATGACACATTCCTGAAGATCAGATGGTGGGAGACTAGGACACATTCACCTATGCAAAGACGCTGACGGTGCATTAGGTGGAAATTGATTATCTCGCCCACGGAGCCGTCCGCAGCGATGAAGGCTCAGATGAGCGCACAACTCCCAAAAGGGAAAACCATAGTCGATGTCTTTGCCGATTTTATGGGCTATCTCTTTGACTCGACAAAGGCACTATTCAAAGCCTCTGAGCCGAATGGGGAAATCAGGTGGAATTCCATCTCGAACGATATCGAGTTGGTATTGACCCATCCCAACGGATGGGGCGGCCCACAACAAACACAACTGCGAACCGCCGCGATCCAAGCGGGCATCGTCCCGGGACGTTCCAATGTCTGCTTTGTGACCGAAGGAGAAGCAAGTTTTAACTTCTGCGCTACTCATACCCAGGCATGCAAAGACCTCAAGGTCTGTCACTCTTCCCCTACCCAGAGTTTGTTGTTTGACGCGCTCATAGCCCGGCGAGCACGTTTTGATCATCGATGCGGGCGGTGGGACCATCGATATTAGTACCTATACTGTTCTCAACAATAGGCCGCTGCAAGTGGAAGAGTTGTGCGAACCTGAGTGTAAGTCAGATCTGCCATAATAGCAGATTTGTTCATTCGCTAACCTGATTTTAGGCTTGCTCCAAGGCGGAGAGTTCGTTACAGCCAGGGCAAGAGCGATGGTCCAAGGTGCATCCTAACGTCGTTCTGGTGGAACGATTATTTGATCCACACCCAGAGAAACTGCGAGGGTCCAAATTCAACACCACCGAGGACCTGGATGCATTTTCCCAAAAATTCGATGAAGGGATCAAGAGGGTCTTTTCGAGTGACCAAGCAGCTCAACACATCAAATTTGGCTCTCCCAGGGATAATGATCCCGAGTATGGAATAAAGGCTGGGAGGTTAACATTGACCGGGTATACTCGCACTCATTTCATTGAAAAATTGACCCCTAAACTTTCGTGAATACAGCCCACAAGTTTCCGAGTTCTTCGAACCCTCTATCCAGTCCATCGTGGACAACATTAGGGATAAATTCAGCCCACACCTTGCCACGGATTCGGTTCGTATAACTGTGGACTCATAAACTCTGTTCCTGATTACCCGAAAACAGTTGGTATTCCTCGTTGGTGGCTTCACTACAAGTCCGTGGTTGTCTGAACAACTCGAGAAACGACTTTTAGGTGATGGGTTAAAGATTTGCAAGCCAGACACACATACGTGAGAGATTCGTTTCTATCGCGGAGCCGAATCTAACACTGATCGCGCACAGCAACAAAGCGGTTGCGGTTGGGGCGGTCTCATACTATGTTGATCATTTTGTGACCGGAAGAATTTCAAGATTCACATTCGGCGCGCCTTCCAATAATCTTTACCAGCCCTTCGACCCAGAGTATGTCAGGCGTGAACATAAGTCATACTTTGATCCTGCAGGGGATAAGCGGGTTCCTGAGGGTTTCGCTACCATGCTATCGCGGGTTTGTCATCCACCGCCCTCCACGATCCTCCGAAACCCTCTTATCCCGTTGTTAGGGTACTAAAGTTTTAGAGGACCACGAAGTCCGATATTGCTTCTGCTACGTAACTGAAGGCGCCCCACAACGACATGCCTCCCAATCAGTTGTCAAGTACACTGGTACGCATAGTGCCCCACAGTGGATGGATGTAGAACAAGGTAGTGTGTTTGGTACCTCTAACGGTTTGTGGTGGGCGTTGAATTCCAGCAGACAAGTTCGAAACACTGTGCGATATATGGGCAGATCTCTCTACCGCTCCATATGAGAGAAAGCTCGGAAGAACGGGAAAAATGTGCTATACACGGAATTTTGAGGTGATATTGTTAGTCGGCCTCACAGAACTGAAGGCACAGATCGGTTGGATTGACTCTGTAACCGTAAGTTCTCAAGGAATTCTATTTTGCTCACCTCTCTGATTTTCGTGATCTGTGGATTAGGGGGAAGAGAGAAGGTTCGAAACATCGTTTCCACAGTCGCCCGTTGCTAGGACTGAATTTACTTTTCAGGAGTGAGGCTGAAGTTGTGTACGATGGCCCCTCGAAGTGGACCGCCTAGCAAAGAGATTGCCGAAGTTGTTTGGTTTATCGGACACGTTTTGTTTTGTTACCGACACCGCGATGTTTATTCATGTAATGATCACGAGAATGCAGGGGCGGTATTGATCGACGACTAGTGTGAGAAGTGCAGTGATTCGAGAGGATTGTCGTGCGTCAGTATAGGTGATCTAGTAGGACCTAGTAGTCATGTAACTCGACGGACGGTATCAGGGGGGGAATGTTCTGGTCGATGATCGATTTGGTAAGCGCTCGGATGTTGCCGAGTCACCCAGGCCCGACTTCAAAGTTTCAACGTCATTTAGATACGTTGGCTCTCGTTACGAACATGATGTTTCCCACCACTACGCTTCGTTTCCTCCGACGTCTTTCTCCAAGACCACTTTGGTCTTCAACAGAACTCCTGTGCGCCGAATTTCGCCTGGTCCCACCGATATACTTTTCCCAACCCCTACTTCTGTCGTCCCCGCAACCCTATCCTGATTTCCAGAGATAGAAGTACCATCGGATCCGAACTCATCAGACATCCTCGCGTTGTCGAATACAGTGTCCGGGGCTTCGAATAGAAGGGACATGTCGCTAGATGTGACTTCCACCTTGAACACGAGCTCCAGGCGCAGGACAAGTCGGATGATCGATTCTATTCTTTCGGACGCCACGGCTTGGACAAACTCGAATGACTGTTGAGTGGAAGAAAATGATCCTGTTTCGTCGAGGACACTTGCCAATTGTTCTACCAATGAGGTAGAACGAGGCAGTGGTCGAGAGAGGTAGCTGTGGGTCAACGACCTCCATCTGGCTGAAACCGCTTGCCCCTCTATGCTACGTGAGTCAACTGTTGCTGGAGTAGATCGTGCGATGCTCACCTGATGCGGACAAGCGTTCGTAAATGGATTTGAGTATAGCCAACTCTTGGTCGTGATCCCAGCTCGATGTCATACTCGCCACCTGGGAACAGAGGCGGGACTGAGATAGGAAAGTTACACCCATAGGGCCCCGATTGCGGACCAGTTGAACGAGGGCTGGGACGCGGAACCGGGGGGCGGGATCGGCATCCGCTCGAATAGTGGCTTGCGGCGGCTCCAGTTTTTCCCATTCCTCGGACAGAGTGGTTGCAACTTGGTAGATGTTCTCGTTTAGATCGCGGACGATGTTTAACACCTCTGCCTCGGACAGGCGGTCCGTCGTGGATAGGAAAGCTTGTACTCCGGACAGTTCTGCGGACCTCGTCGCCAAAAGTTCTTCAGTTCGTTTCAACTTTGCTTCCATTGTTTGAATAAGCTGGGCATGCATTTGCGCGTCTTCCCGGTGGCGGCCGCGCGCCCATTCAATCCTGTACTTCAGTTCCACAATCTGGTCCCCCTGGTGCTCGCAGTTCCTCGTCAGCGTCTCTCTCTCTTCTCTCAGCCTTGCAATCTCGACCCCGTCCCTCTCGGCCCGTCCTTTCAAGCGCTCTATCTCCTTTTGCAATTCCCTCACCTCGGGCCCTGCCGTATCAACTCTCCACTCCTCCGCGTCCTTTCCCGTTCCGTCGGACAATCCGGGGGGTGAAGCCAGTTGATCCTGAGGCACCGTCGACGATCTACCTTGACCCTCGCCTGACAGAAAGGAGGTACGGAAGATGTTGGATAAGAAGCTGAGCATGGGGCCTCGAGGTGTAGGGTGGTTGGCGGGGAGTGGCTCAAAGACAAACAGGAATACGTGGGAATGTACGTTTTTCTGTTCTTGATGGGATGAAACCCAATGTGACGAGCTTCTGAGTGGCCAGCTTCTTTATGTAAAGGAAAGGTGTGACATGACCGAAGAAGATATATACTTACTTAGTCTCTGGCCGGTGAACGATTGTCAACCCCGTCGCCTCCCTCCAACTCCCATCATGGAAACAGCCCGCAGCAGTTACACTGGCCCCTTCCGAAAACTTATTGTCGCTTTCGACATCGGGACTACCTTCAGTGGTGCAGCGTATGCATTGTTAGATCCTGGTGAAGTTCCTCAAATCCAATCCGTCACAAGGTGAGTATTTCCCCCGACACCCTACCCGGTGGCAGTGGTGACGAATGAGAGATAGGTTCTTGAACACTCCGAACTTTGGGTCCGCAAAAGTTCCCTCCATACTGTATTACGACCACGACGGCAAATTTTGCGGCGTTGAGAATGGGGTGGGTTTCCAAGATGACGACGCGTTCCTGAAGATCAGATGGTGGGAAACTCTAATATGTTCATCTATACAAAATGCTAATTACAGATCAGGTGGAAGTTGATGATCTCGCCTACGGAGCCTTCTACCGCGATGAGAGGTCAAATGAGCACGCAACTTCCAAAGGGGAAAACTATAGTCGACGTCTTTGCCGATTTTATGCGCTATCTCTTTGATTCGACAAAGGCACTATTCAAAGCCACTGAACCGAATGGGGAAGTTAGATGGGATTCCATTTCAAAAGATTTTGAGTTGGTGTTGACCCACCCCAACGGGTGGGGAGGCCCACAACAAACGCAACTGCGGTCCGCTGCGGTTCGGGCAGGTATTGTCCCTGATACCCCTGTCGGGCGGTCTCGCGTCCACTTTGTGACCGAGGGTGAGGCAAGTTTCAACTTCTGCGCTACCAATACCCAGGTGGGTAAAAACCTGAAGGTCTGTCACTTTGTCACTATCTGGGACCGGTTGGTTAACATGGTCGCAGGCCGGCGAGCAGATCTTGATTATCGACGCGGGTGGGGGAACGATCGATATCAGCACCTACACAGTTCTCAACAATAGACCGCTGCAGGTCGAAGAGTTATATGAACCTGAGTGTGAGTCGGTTGAACCACAATATTGGGGTCTTCTGTTCAATGGCACCCATTTCAGGCTTACTCCAAGGCGGAGAGTTTGTTACGGCCAGGGCGAGAGCGATGGCCCAAGGTGCATTCCAACATCCTTTTCATAGACCAATCACTCAATCTGCGTCTAGAGAGATTGAGAGGGTCCAAATTCAACACCCCTGAGGACCTGGATGCATTTTCTCAAAAATTCGACGAAGGGGTCAAGAGGGTCTTTTCGATTGACCAGGGGGCTGAATACGTCAAATTTGGCTCCCCGAGAGACAATGATCCTGAATGTGGGATCAAGGCCGGGAGGTTGGCGTTGACAGGGTAATGTGCATACTCGTTCAATGCGAAAATTTGCATTCAAACTTTTATGCATTCAGAGCACAAGTATCAGAGTTCTTCGAACCCTCGATCCAATCCACCGTGGATTCTATCAGGGATGACTTCAGCCAACGCCTTACGACCAGTTCGGTTCGTGTACTTTGATCTTCCTGAAAGTCCCTTCTAACTACCCTGAACAGCTCGTATTCCTTGTGGGTGGATTTGCCACAAGTCCTCGGTTGTCCGAACAACTTGAGAAGCGGCTTTTGGATATTGGGTTCAAGTTTTGCAAGCCGGACACACAAACGTGAGTGGCCTATTTCTCTGCTCAATGAAGACTACTGATGGTTATTTCACAGCAATAAAGCCGTCGCAGTTGGGGCGGTTTCGTTCTATGTTGATCATTTCGTGGCAGGCAGAATCTCAAAATTCACATACGGTGTGCCCTGTCACACTCAATACAAGCCCTCTGATCCAGAGCACATCCGGCGCGCACACAAGAAATACATTGATGCCCTGGGGGGCGAACGTCTTCCTGGCCACTTTATTACCATGCTGTCGAGGGTTCGTCATGGTAATCTTTACGTGGCTTCCCGAACTGAATTTCATCGTCCTGCAGGGTGCCAAGGTCCTAGAGGATCGAGAGATCCGACATGGCTTCTACTGGGCAACTAATGGAGCCCCGCCACGACATGTCTCGCCAGAAATTCTCAAATACACAGGAACTTCTGCCGCCCCCGAGTGGAAGGACGAAGAACAAGGTAGAACACTCAACTCCCCTTGGTACTTTGTTAGAAGCGCTCAGAACCAAACAGACAAGTTTGAAACGTTATGCTATGTCGATGCCGACATCTCCACCGCTCCGTGCACGTCAAAGCACACGGCAGCAGGAAAAACGGCGTACCAGCGGGACTGTGATGTAATCTTGCTCGTAGGCCTAACAGAACTTAAGGCACAGGTCAGTTGGATTGACTCTGAAACCGTGCGTCCACATGTTATTCTACATGTGTCCATCTACCTCACCCAATTCCCACGTACGTGAATTTAGGGGACAGAGAGAAGGTCTGTGGTACCGTTTCCTGAGCTTCTCCCCAGACTGAATCTAGTTTTTAGGAGTGATGCTGTGGTTGTCTACGACAACCCCTCGGAGAGGATCGTAGGGGATGCCGCCGAATGATATTTTGAGAACGATCTGGGTTGTTGAGCTGGTTTCGTCTCCCATTACAATGATACTCGTCCATCCATACTGCGGGCCAACTGAGAGAAGACGGAACTCCACTGTCGTCAAAGCTAGAGAGCATGTTTTCACAAACAACACTAGAGCGCTACAACAGCGGAAGCAAGCACAAGTGGTCGAGAGATACATCGTCGTGAGATACAAATATATAGGTCGTATGCTAATGTAAGCGGTGGGTCGTGCGCGTGAGCTGTCATAAACAATGCGTTGAGCTATGGGTCATCAAATTTGTGAGAATAAAGCAGAACAAAAAACAATAACAGAAGAAAAAAAGTGCAGGGAAAGATCAAGACAAAAGTTCATGGTCGCTTGGCTTTCACGCTTGGTGGGAAGGAAGAAACCGCGGAAGCCCACTCTTCTACATCACTTCTTGGGCTATTTGCTGGCGACGGAAGCATGTGGGTATTGACGAAAGGCGGACCCTTCGGAGAAGGCGGTAATCTTGTCCGATTGTTCCTCGGCGGTGAACCGATTCCAGAGCCAGGCCCCGGTACAGGATACCTATTTCCAACCCCGTATCATGTCGCCATTGTCCCATTTCATTGGCAGGGTTTCCGACGTCCGGTTCCGTATCACGTCGCCGTTGCCCTATTTCAATGCCCAGAACCTGTTAGTTGCCCTAGCGTTTCCAGTGTTTTGAGTATTTCGATTACCTGGATTGGCATTCCGGGCCTCCCGGGGACACAATGTTGAAAATAGCTCGCAAACAGCGAGAACTTCCCATCGCTTCTGGACACCCCGTCTTTGCAGCGTGAGAGGCGATCCCGGGCACGTGCGCCTCTCACGAGGCACCACCACCTCCTCGCTCTCCGGACACCCTCCGTCTCTCTTGTTTTTCTTTTCCCCACCCACCACACCTCTTTCCTTGAGCACATCCGTGGTAGATGGATATTCCCAAACCTTTGTTGGCCAAAACCAGCGAGGCCACAGCGGAATGATTTCCGGCCAGCTCCGTGGGTCCCACCCGCCCACGCAGCCGCCCTCTCACCCGGATTTCATGTCCCCCGGCTTGAAAACCCTCCGGGCTTTCACCCAGTACACAGTCTCTTCGCTACATCTTAGATATAGTCAGTCAAACAAATATATTTCCTCGCCCTCAATACGTAAGGGACTCCGAGAATGATTGTAAAGACTCGGCTCCAATGCTTCAACGTGATGTTTCCCACCATTACGCTTCGCCTCGTCCGACGTCTTTCTCCAAGACCACTTTGGTCTTCAACAGAACCCCCGTACGCAGAATCTCGCCTGGTCCCACTGATATGCTTTTCCCAATCCCTACTTCGGTCGTCCCCACAATCCTATAGTGCTTCCCGGAGATAGAAGTACCATCGGATCCGAACTCATCGGCCATCCTCGCGTTGTCGAATACAGTGTCCGGGGCTTCAAATAGAAGGGACAAGTCGGATGATCGATTCTATCCCTTCGGACGCCACGGCTTGGACAAATTCGAATGACTGTTGAGTGGACGAAAATGATCCTGTTTCGTCGAGGATACTTGCCAATTGTTCTACCAATGAGGTAGAACGAGGCATTGGTCGGGAGAGGTAGTTGTGGGTCAACGATCTCCATCTGGCTGAAACCGCTTGCCCCTCTATGCTACGTGAGTCAACAATTGCTGGAGTAGACGGTGTGATACTCACCTGATGCGCATAAACGTTCGTAAACGGATTTGAGTATAGCCAACTCCTGGTTGTGATCCCAGCTCGACGTCATATCCACCACCTGGCAACAAAGGCAAGACTGGAATAGGAAAATTAGGCCCATGGGGTCCCGATTGCGGACCAGTTGAACGAGGGCAGGGACGCGGGACAGAGAGGCAGGATCGGCATCCGTTCGAACGGTGGCTTGCGGCGACTCCAGTTTTTCCCATTCCTCGGTCAAAGTGGTCGCGACTTGGTAGATGTTCTCGTTTAGATCGCGGACGATGTTTAACACCTCTGCCTCGGACAGACGGTCCGTCGTGGATAGGAAAGCCTGTACTCCGGAGAGTTCTGTGGACCTCGTCGCCAACAGTTCTTCGGTTTGTTTCAACTGCTCCTCCACCACTCGAATATACTGGGTCTGCCTTTGCACGTCCTCCTGGTGTCTGCCGCGCACCCATCCGACCTCGTGCTCCAGTTCCGCAATCCGATCCCCTTGGTGCTTGCAGTTCATTATCAGCGATTCTCTCTCTTCTCTCAGCCTTGCCATCTCGACCCCGTCACTTTGAACCCATCTTTTCAGGTATTCTATCTCCTTTTGCAATTCCCTCACCTCAGACCCCGCAATATCCGCTGTCCCCTCCTCTGCGTCCTTTCTTGTTCTGTCGGATACGCCGGAGGGCGGGGCTAGTTGATCCTGAGACTCTGTCGGCGACCCATCCTTGCCTGACAGAAAGGGGATACGAGAGACGTTAGATAAGAGGGAGTTGAACATATGGCTTCGACGCGTGGGGTGGTTGGTGGGGTGGTTGGCGGGGAAGGCCCAAAGGCAAACGGAAATACGTGGGAATGTGCGTCCTTTCGTCCTTGATGGGGTGGTTATGTAAAGGAAAGATGTGACATGCCCAAAGATATATAGTCCCTGGCTGGTGAACGTTGAACGATCGCCAACCCCGCCACATCTCTCCAACTCTCATCATGGAAACTACCCGCACCAGTTACACTGGCCTCTCCAGAAAACTTGTTGTCGCCCTCGATATCGGCACCACCTTCAGTGGTGCAGCGTATGCATTACTGGATCCTGGTGAAGTCCCTCAAATCCAATCTGTCACAAGGTAAGGATTTTCGCCTATATCCTACCTAGTGGCGGTGGTGGCGAATGAGAGATAGGTACTTGAACACTCCGAACTTTGGGTCTGCAAAAGTTCCCTCCATATTGTATTACGACCACGACGGCAACTTTTGTGGCGTTGAAAACGGGGTGGATTTTCAGGATGACGACACGTTCCTAAGGATCAGATGGTGACCAGCTCTAATACGTTCATCTATACAAAATGCTGACGGCGCATTAGGTGGAAGTTGATGATCTCGCCCACAGTGCCTTCCGCCGCGATGAGGGATCAAATGAGCGCGCAACTTCCAAAGGGGAAAACCATAGTCGATGTCTTTGCCGATTTTATGGGCTACCTCTTTAACTCGACAAAGGTGCTATTCAAAGCCACCGAACCGAATGGGGAAATTAGATGGGACTCCATCTCAAACAATATTGAATTGGTATTAACCCATCCCAACGGATGGGGCGGCCAACAACAAGTGCAGCTGCGGTCCGCTGCGGTTCTGGCAGGTATTGTCCCCGACACCCCTGTCGGGCGGTCTTGCGTCCACTTTGTGACCGAGGGTGAAGCAAGTTTCAACTTCTGCGCCACCCATACCCAGGCGGGCAAAGACCTGAAGGTCTGTCATTCTTTCCCTATCCCGAGTTAGTTGTTTGACGCGGTTGCAGCCCGGGGAGCAGATCTTGATTATCGACGCGGGTGGCGGAACAATTGATATCAGTACCTACACAGTTCTCAACAATAAGCCGCTGCAGGTCGAAGAGATGTATCAACCTGAGTGTGAGTCTGTTGAGCCACGATATCAGATCCCTCTGTTCAATGTATCTTGTTTCAGGCTTGCTCCAAGGCGGAGAGTTTGTTACAGCCCGGGCAAGAGCAATGGTCCAAGGTGCATTTCAACGTCCTTTTTATAGACCAATTACTCACCCCGCATCTAGAGAAATTGAGAGGGTCCAAATTCAACACCCCCGAGGACCTGGATACATTTTCTCAAAAATTTGACGAAGGAGTCAAGAGGGTCTTTTCGAATGACCAGGCGGTTCAATATGTCAAATTCGGCTCCCCGAGGGAAAATGATCCTGAATGTGGAATCAAGGGCGGGAGGTTGGCGTTGACAGGGTAAAACACACTCGTTCGATCTGAAAATTCGTATTCAAACTTCTATGCATTCAGAGCACAAGTATCAGAGTTCTTCGAACCCTCGATCCAATCCACCGTGGACTTTATCAGGGATAACTTCAGCCAACGCCTTACTACCAATTCAGTTCGTGTACTTTGATCTTCCTGAAAATCCCTTCTAACTACCCGTGAACAGCTCGTATTCCTTGTCGGTGGATTTGCCACAAGTCCTCGGTTGTCCGAACAACTCGAGAAGCGGCTTTTGGATATTGGGTTCAAGTTTTGCAAGCCGGACACACAAACGTGAGTGGCATATTTCTCTGCTCAATGAAGACTACTGATAGTTATTCCACAGCAACAAAGCCGTCGCAGTTGGGGCAGTTTCGTTCTATGTTGACCATTTTGTGACAGGCAGGATCTCAAAATTCACGTACGGTGTGCCCTGCGACACTCGATACCGGCCCTCCGATCCAGAGCATGTCCGGCGCGAGCACAAGACATACATTGATGCCATGGGGGATACATTTCTTCCTGGCTACTTTGATACCATGCTGTTGCGAGTTCGTCACGGGTAATCTTTACGTGGCTTTCCAAATTGAATTTCATCGTTCTGCAGGGCACCAAGGTTCTAGAGGATCGAGAGATCCGACGTAGCTTCTACGAGGCAACTGAGGAAGCCCCTGTACAACACGTCTCGTTAGAGATTCTCAAATACACAGGAACTCTTGCCGCCCCCAAGTGGAAGAACGAAGAACAAGGTAGAACACTTAACTTCCCTGGTACATTGTTAGAAGCGCTCAGAGCCAAACAGACAAGTTTGAAACGTTATGCTATGTCAGGGTCGACGTCTCCACCGCTCCGTACACGTCAAAGCACATGAAAGCAGGAAAAACGGCGTACCGGCGGGACTATGATGTAATTTTGCTCATAGGCCTTACAGAACTTAAGGCACAGGTCAGTTGGATTGACTCTGAAACCGTGCGTCCACATGTTATTCTGCATGTGTCCATCTACCTCACCCAACTCCCATGTACTTCAATCTAGGGGACAGAGAGAAGGTTTGTGGTACCGTTTTCTGAGCTTCTACTCTCCAGGCTGAATCTAGATTTTAGGAGTGATGCCGCGGTTGTCTACGACAACCCATCGGAGAGGATCGTAGGGGATGCCGCTGAATGATATTTTAAGAACGATCTGGGTTGTTGAACTGGTTTCATCTCCCATTACAATGATACTCATTCATCCATACCGCGGGCCAACTGAGAGGAGATGGGACCCCACTGTCGCCAAAGCTAGAGAGTATGTTTTCACAAACAACACTAGAGCGATACAACAGTGGAAGCAAGCACAAGTGGTCGAGAGACACATCATCATGAGATACAAATATATAGGTCGTATGCTAATGTAAGCGGTGGGTCGTGCGCGTGAGCGGTCGTAAACAATGCGTTGAGCTATGGGTCATCAAATGTGTGGGAATAAAAAGAAAGAAAAAAAGTGCGGGGAAAGATGAAGACAAAAGTTCATGGTCGCTTGGCTTTCACGCTCGGTGGGAAGGAAGAAACCGCGGAAGCCCACTCTTCTACATCACTTCTCGGGCTATTTGTTGGTGACGGAAGCATGTGAGTATTGACGAAAGGCGGACCCTTCGGAGACGGCGGTAATCTTGTCCGGGTGTTCCTCGGCGGTGAACCAATTCCGGAGCCAGGCCCCGGTACAGGATACCTCGAGAAACCGCCGCTATCCACCGGGGGTGAACCCCTCAGCTCTGCCAACAAATTCATACGTGGACTCGTGGCTCGAGTAGGAGAACGAGAACCCGGAGACTTCCGATTGATCGCGTTTGATCGACCCGGTCTGTTGGGAGGGAGCGCCGACATCGGTGGAGCAGAGGATCGTCGTGACGATCGTTGTGGAGGACTTGACGGAGGACTCATGTACAGGTCGTTTGTTTCTTGAAGCACGGGAAGCGGTTGCGAGGTTCTGTGGCGAGGGTTCATCGACGGGGGATTTAAAGGTCGTGGCACATAATTAGGGTCAGTCGTACGATGAGGGGCTGGAATCGGCTGAGAGTTTTTCCACGAACGAGACTCCAGATATGGTCCCTCACCGGGCGAAACGTGTTTCTGGGGGTTTGGCATGGTGTTCGTCCTGTTCCTCTTCAGGCTTCCGCTCCCACGTGGTAGAGGTTGGGCGAGAGGGGCCGGGATCGTCAATTTACTCCTGGACGGAGCGAACCTTGTTGGGCCCATATTTGTAGGAGGGTGATGTACAGGTTCTGGGAACGGCCGGAGCAATGCTTCGTTGCGGGAGGCGCGGCCTGGTCTCGTTAAGTTCAGCGGTGAGCTCGGGCCAGCGATGTGGTCCTGCTGGGGAGGTGAACGCGAGCATGGTTCTGACATCGGGAATGGATAGACTGTTCTTGGATCCACATGCCCTTCTCGCCCGAGAGTCTGTCTCTGAGGTTCAAATTCTGCACGAAGCGGGGGGAGAGGGAATACAAGATCGTAGCCAGTGCTTAGTTCAGGAATACCGGGTGATTGAGGAGGCAGCAGTGAGGTTAATGGTGGATCAGATCGACCATGAGCGGGCCGATGATCAACGACTGGGTGTGGCTGTTGTGCTGGAGGCGAGCGTGGAGGGGAAATGTGATGGTCAGCCGTATCCCTGAAATGCGACCTCTTTGGTGGAGGTGTGGGGGGTTCCTCGTCTTGGCTCGGAACACCGCCCACTCCAACGACATCACCCCTGATTGGATTTACAAGCTGTGGATCGATGCTGTCGGAGACATTCGCCTGCGTCACATTCGACCTCTCCGGAACGTGCTTAGGTACCACGTCGACGGTTCCTGCTCTCCACAGGCTGGTCGGTCGGCTGGGCTGGGATTCAGTACCATGATCCAAATCCGTGTTCGTTGCATGGGCATCGCTCCCAAGATAGGCAAAGACCCGACCGAGGAGACTGTCGGATCGACCGAGTTGGGGAGGGTTTGTTTTTGGCTTTGCAGGTTCAGGAGGCTGGTGAGCGAAATTTGAGACGGGCGGAGAAACACGTGGAGGTGCCTTGCGTGGGATCTTCCGTTCATTGTTGGTGGGCCGACTCGAACGGTATGCACCCAAAGTCGAAGGGGGAGGAGGGTCCTCGTAAGCGTAGCTTGTACCACCCGTTGGCATTTCCTCGATCAGAGGGAGACCTTGGACTGGATCACTGGGTCGAGAAACCGATTTGCGTTTCGGATGAGGAGACAAACGTTTCTCCTGTTCATCGTCTCCGCCGGACTGGGATACTCGTTGGTATATGCTCCGCCACCACGATCGCTTGTCACTTGCGCCGCGGACATGACCCTGCTCAATGTCGATATCTCGTGAAGCTGACCTGACCTTGCTGTGCCTGCTGGCCTCTATTTTGGGGAATGAGCGCTGTGTTAGCCAAAAAGGGGAGAAAACCTTACCCTTCAGTGTGTAACCTCTCTTGTAGAGCTCCTTAGCAACCGCATCCTCAAAATCATCACTTTTCTCCCGGACAGACCTGGGGAAATAATCGTGATTATCCCCGACTCCGAGCCACTGCCTTTCAGAACCAAGATAAACCTCCCTCTCCACATCAACCAACACTGCATCCAATCCTCCAGACTCGACTTGACTCAAGGGGCTCATGGTCTTCTTTTCCCGCTTCTTCTCTTGACCGTTGCGGATGAGAGATTCACTCTGAGCAGAAACATCGCTCAGAACCCTCGACCGCGAATGTCCAAACACACCCTGGTGAGCAGCCACCCTCCGTGCCTGTTTGTCCGTCTCCTTCCCTCGCCACATTCGAAACATGTAAATGATGCCAGCCCAGAGTTCTCGGAGTGTTTCCATCGGATTCATCGCATGGCCGAGAGATTTGAGCCGGGGCGTGCGGTGGTCTTTCAAATCGCCTTCTATCGTGGATGGATCAGGGACGTAGACCTTGTAGGTGAAGCATTTGATATGCAGGAAGGCGAAAATGCTGCACGTATTGAACATTAGCCAAGACAAAGAACACAAGAAATCCCCTTACGTCATCTCAACACACTCCAAGATAGCGCCGATACCGATGTTAATGTTCTCCGCCGTCATATACTTGGTCTGCATAACAGGGTCAAGAAAAGCATCGAGTACAGGAAGACCTGAGACTTACATCCTTAACAAGGCCGAAAATGGAAACGACAGAAAGAACCGTAGCTTGCCAGAACGTCAGAAACACTGCAATCGTCCGTTAACGATCAATCCGTAGTGAATATTAAGGAGAGTTCTTCACCAACTGCCTTTATGGAGAACAATTTGAGCAAGGGCCGGTGTGGCTTGAGCTGTTTGGAGACCACGACATAGAGCTGGATCAAACAATACATGGCAATAGTGACGGATATCGAGACGATCACCACAATCTAAAAGGTTGATCAGCCCCGTTTCGTCGACACCATGTGAGGCAACTGACGTAGAGATGACCCCACCCAGGAGAGAAGGAAGCTTCACAATAAAGTCCCATGTAGTCAAGAATAGTGGCTGCCAAAGTGGTTCTGAAATGGCCTGAGCGACCTGCAAACAGTCGATCACAGGCGGCACATACCCTGGTCGAATCACACAGTACTGCAGTACGGCCCATTTCATGATTTGAAGAAAATACAACCCGTCCTAAACACACCCTTCTCAATAAAGTTCGCGACACGGTTAGCTGGTGGAGCTTACCGCCGGCCTGGACTTGACGAATCCGAGGGGGAAAACCCATTTCTGAGGTTTCTGGCCCTTCCGTTTGCGTTGGCGGTCGTTCTCGCGAGATAATCCATTGAGGCGAAAGATTTCCTTTTGTTCTTCCGGGTTCGGGGAAAGGTAGGTGAGCAGGAGGTAAAAGAACGAGGTGAGGACGATGCCCTCGTAAGCGTCTCGGAAAAGTATAAGGGGCGTGGAGTGATTCTGCCAGTTGCGTGATTAGTGAGACCGAACGAGCGCTGCACGATATCCTTCTCACCCAGAATAGGTACGATGCAAAACTGATCAAAGCATAGATAGGGACCATAAACAATAGCCGAACAATATCTGCAGATCCCGTTCGGATCAATCCCGAATGGCCGGCCACGAGGACGACACTCACATCTTTGCTCCTTCCGCTGTAAAAAGTTGTCAGAACGGAAACAGATGTACAGAGTAGGGTTGAGGGCGCACGTTGGTGTACCATTGAAGATGCTTATCGATGAGCCAAATGGACGCAATCGTTGCGATCAAGGAAAAGGTCCCAGTGACAATCCATCCCACCTATAAATACACGGAGTCAGCGTAACACCGCCCAGGGATGGAGCATCACTTTACATGGTGAGCTAGGGATTTCAGTATCAGCTAGCCACGAAGAGATAGACCATATGCGGGACGGACCTTGGAAGTGGAAGTCTCCGTTGTGGTACAATGGTGGTCCATCCTCTGGGGCCTTCTCAGCGTAGCAGCGTCCGTTGACAAACCCGCCGTTGTGTTGAGTTCCTTCTGACATGATGAAGAGATAAATAAAGTACGGTCGTTAGAAAAGATTGTGGTTTTCATAAGCCAGAGGGAGACTCGAGGTTGGCGGGTGGTGGCCGCTTAAGCCCACTATCACGCCCGAGGATGGAGATGAAGGCGAGGAGCGCGAGCTGCCTTATTAGGAAGGAATTTCGCATCACCCAGATCCCTTGCCAGCTAACTTGGACCGTATCGGAAAGGCACACATTTGCTCACTCCCACCATCAACGTCATCAACGCCAGCCATCGACCTCGCACGTCCCCCTTGCGGGATGGTGCATTTTGCCCCATGTGTTGACCGTCAATTTCTGCCGGGCCGCTTGTTTTGAGGCGTTAGATGGGCGGTTACACGCTCCTTAGCGCGTCTGCCCCTGGTCATGGGCGCCGTGGGTCTCGAGCAGGTGGTCAGCCGAGGCATTTGAAACGAGGAAGAGCCCTCCAAGGATTTTAAGGGGATCTATCCATGGCTGAGGCTGTCCAACTCTCCCGATTGATTCGGAACCATCCCGTTATCCATGTCAAACGCGAGTCAATATAAACCAGCCACTCGAAAACGCGTTCCTCGACCCCCCGGTTTGCACACCCTGCTCGCTACTCCCAGGACATGAACCCGTTCGTTTGTGCATCTCTGGCTTTCCTTTTGACGGTCTCCCAAGCCGTCGCCGTCACGGCCAAGGCAAAATCCGGGTCTAAATCCAAGGGCAAGAAGTCAATACCTCTCATCGTCGGCGTCGTCGTCGCGGCCGTCGTGGGTCAGTCCATCCCTTACCATATCCGTGTCCTTTTTTTTCTCAAAGATTTTCGGCTTCTAGTCCTGATCGTTGTTGCCCTCATCGTTCTCATTAAAATGCGTTCGCGCAAGTTGAAGAGGATGAGTGTCCCCGTCAAACCACAGGACGTGTCCTACATCAATGGAGGTCCGACTACCGACCCTGGAAAAGCAGGTTATTTACCCCACACTCCCACACTTGTAAGAACCCTACTTCCTCGATCGCCTTCGTGACCTTCATCATGTCGCAATATAGCCCACAGCCCCACAAAGTTCGGCAGAGTGGAGACAAGATCCTCCTCAACCCCAATTCACTCCCGTTCCATCTTTCCCGACCCCTCACGTCCCGTACCGTGCATGAAACAGAACGCGACTGGCAAAGCAGGTGGAGAATTTTGGCGGCTGGGATTTACATATATACACGCGCCTCGTGTTTTTTAATCTGTTATTAAGTATACGTGGTACCTTGGGGCACCGATCTATATCCGAACAAGCTCGTCCCGCGCTTGGAGAATGACTTTTTCGGTTTGAGGATCGGCACTCGCCGACGCCCCCTTACTCCCACCATGGGATGCTGAGAGAAACCTTGTTTTGCGACTCCGGGGCTTTGCTAAGTCCCAGGAATCCATGCCTTGGACGCACAGGTTGTTGTGTGTCGCGGGGGCGGTCCCGCGATGGTCTGCATGGTCTCCTGTGCACCGGTCCAACCGAGTCCCGATCGACCCGATACGTGCGCTGGGAGCCATGGCCGTCGGTCGACGTAGCTCTCGTGGACCTTCACACTGTCTCGTCTGGGCCCCTCTTGTAGTGTGCATGCCCACGGGCCACTCCCAGACTGTCACCAGCGGGGACCACGGCTGACCGTGTTCCGTCGAATAAAAGCAGCAACGGTTTCGTGCGATTTTTCTCTCTCACAGATCTCCACCCCTTCGCACGCATCATCTCCTTGGAATCGTCTCGCACCGCATCGTTATTCGTTCGAGATGGCCATAATTAGTACTCTGACGAGGGTACTCCACGCGTTAGTTGCGATAACATTGGTCCTCTTTCTCGTGTGCATCCCAGATCCTGGTGACGATGAAATTGGATGGAATTCGAACTCCACTTCCTCACCTTGGCTTCCCAATTCCTCCGCTTTACCCGATTCTGGATCCACCGAGTCGAAGTCAAAGAAGATCGACCGGTAAGATTTACTTTCTTTACCGTCAGCGTAGCTGCTAACCACTCAATGACAGGACTGCTCGTCCGGTCACCATGAAAGACGAGATCGCGAGATATGTAATTCGCAGCATTTTACGTCAGCCGTCCTCGTCGTCTTCAGATCCATTCTCGGGCTCATACCAACTCAACCCTTTAGGCCTCGCGTACTTCTTGCTCTTCATTTTCGAAGAAGGAGAAGCCAAAGTAATCAAGGTGGTCGAAGTACAGGACCACTGTATTAATGGGAAAGGCAAGAAGAAGTGGGGACAAATTCCCGACCACGGGAATGGGGGTGCTTGGAGGAATTCCGATTCGTGGGATGTAAGTCTTCTTGCCTTCTGATTTGATGAGTGGGTCTCATCTGGTGTTGTCAGGCCCCACCTACCCAGACCCAGTCATACATTGAAGACGTGACAGACAAACCCGAGGAGGAGCCAGCTCTTCGTTTTGTTCAAGACCGTGCCGATAGCCCGGATCCCTCTTGGTCCGACGAGACCCCCACAGTCAGGTTCATTCGCGTCCTCGACCCCGCCCGCCTTGAAGATCCTTCAGAATCGCTTACGACAACGAGTTCTCTTAACCATGCGTGCTCCTTCACCTGGGTGGACGGACAGCTTTGCGTAAGAGTTCAAGAGCACGTTGCAGGGGGGCAAGTGAACATTTATGGTGTATGATTCAGGAAGGGCCTCCTTTCGCTTTTCTTTGGGTGTTTCGGCTCGAAGAATTCCATGGCCGCGCCACATACTATGGTTGTCTTTCTCACTTTGCTTGTTCTGAGGCTGGCCATGTAATCGATAGACTAACGTACGATCCCGTGATCGTTTGTTTACTTTACTCTGCATTACTGTAACGATACTGAATCGCATGGACTCGAACGTTTGAACCTTGACCTGTGCCGGTGCCTTGACTCGCCGCATGGCGCATGGCACCACAGCGGACGAAAGTACCTGCGCGTCCTACCGGCAATCACGAGCATCGGCAATTGTAAGATGGTTTGTAATCCCGGGAGCATGCGTACCCTCTGTATCCACTGAATCCACCACCATTTTTAAACACGTGGTGCGGATTGAATCCGTTCTCATTCACTCCCACTTGAACTACCGAGATGGGTCGATACTCCTCCGCTCTCAATGTCTGCGCCCGATTCATCCACGCTTCGACCTTCGGAGCCTATCTCGCTCCGAAACCAAAGTTCACGGTGGAGGACGTCCCAGATTTGACCGGGAAGGTTATCATCGTCACCGGAGGAAACGCAGGGATTGGCAAGGCGACATGCAAGGTTGAATCGTCCCCCCTTGGATTTTGATTCTGCCGAGCTGATCGCTTCGTAACGTTTGCCAGGTACTCCTGGAGAAGAACGCGAAGGTGTATCTCGCTGCGAGAAGTGAGGCACGTGCCAAAGCTGCCATCGCAGAGTTGTTGGCAGAGACCAAGAAGGAGGCTATCTGGCTCGATCTAGACCTCTCTTCTTTCCAGAGCATCGAGAAGGCAGCCGCCGAATTCCACAGGTGCGTTATTCTCGTGTGATACCTCTATCCCACGGATTTACCCCAGACTCATTTGTTTGAAGCAAGGAAACCGAGTTACACATCCTATTCAATAACGCGTGCGGATGACTTTTGTTTGCCTCGATAACGTTTGGGACTCACCCTTTTCTCAGTGCTGTGCTAGCCCCTCCTCCCGATGCTCTCACGGCAGAAGGATACGACATGACATTCGGCACAAGTGTGCTAGGTTGGTTAATTTACACCGTACCCCAGGCACAGCAAACGTATCTTGACATTCCGAACTACAGGACACTTCTACTTCACGGAATTACTTCTTCCTGCGTTGTACAAAGCTTCTACCCCAGAACGCAAATCCCGGGTTGTCAACCTCTCCTCGCAAATGGCAATAATAGGCGCCTCTGCTTTCGGTTCTGGGCTCGATTTTTCAACCTTCAAAGACTCGCCGACGAGGAGAAAGATGTCTGCCATGGGGTCGTACGGCCAAAGCAAACTGGTCAGTTGATCCGAGGGTTTGTCACTTTGATCGAATTCGCTCAACCACAATGGTCCAGGGAAACACTGTTTACGCCCAAGAGTTTGCCCGACGGTATGGCGATAAGATCGTCTCTGTTTCGGTTCACCCAGGTCAGATTCAAACTGAACCTTGTCGCATGCACCGATTGACCCCCCAGTTCCATAGGTCCCATCGTCAGCGAGCTACAGAGAAACACCCTTGACCCCAGTAGTAAGTAACCACCTTTATCGTGCCGTTCCGTGTTTCCTGATTTTTTTGCAAAGGCGCTATCACCCCGTTCGTGACCAGTCTGATCTTCTACCCGACCCCGATGGGTATCATCACCCCGCTATATGGAGGGACATCTCCCGAGGTTGAAAACCTCAACGGCGAGTATCTGACTCAATGGGCACGGGTGGGTACTCCACGCAGCAACGATCCGGTATTGGGTAAGGAGCTCTGGACGTGGCTTGAAGAGCAGGTGGAAGGTAGAGAGTACTTGGCCAAGATACGGGCCGAAACTGCCTCATTGAATTAGGCGCTTGACCAAGTTCGTGCGAAGGGGGTTAACGGATTGGCAGAGATTGGAATGGAAGATCTACGTCGATACACTATATAGTTCAGACGCTCGATAAGGAAGGTCTTGACAATACTTGCCCGCGAACCTATACTATTACAGATATTCTGGCAGCCTAGAAGAAGCTCGAAAGATGGAAAACCCCTGGCAGAGGTAATCAAAACCTAGTCGAGGGTATGGGGCCAGAGTCCGTCGCGGGTTCGCCGGTTTGGGGAAAACCCGGAGGTCTGACATAGCTTGGGGAATCCGAAGAAGATGAGCTCGTTCCGGAAACCGACGTTCTCTCCAACTTGTCGAGATACTGGGATCCATACGGTTTGTGGTGAGCTGAATATCGTATGGTTCTGTACTGAGGAGACGCACCACATCATCATCGGCACCCCCGTTCTTCTTGTTCGCCATAGAGAAACCCTTCTCACAGTCAGAAGCGGACTTTGACCCGTCGCTCAACGGTTCGTTCTCTTCCGTGGTTGGGGATTTTTTCCGCCTATCCATCCACACCACATACAGATACACCGCTCCCAGCAATACTGGAACGACGAATCAGCAGGAGAAAAGGCAAACACTGAGTGGGGACGAACCGAAAATAGCGCCTACCACGGACCCAGCGATGATCCCGTTCTTCTTCGAGCATTTGACTCTTTCCTTCCTGCAAAGAGGTCATCGACTTTCGTTAGTGATACAGAGGAGTGGAACCCAGGAGTGGACCTTACTTGTTATTGTAGCAGATCGAGCGGCGGTCTAAGGTTACCCTCGCTGCTATGCCGGTTTCCCTAGTTTGGTCATAGCCTTCGCTCCTACCCTCCACATCTGAGGCGACGAGCAACACCGTAACCGCAAAGGCGAGGCACTCGAGATAAATGGTGTTCAACAGTGACCTTCGAGACATGGTTGCAGGAGTGGAGTGGGGTGGAGTGGGGTGGAGTGGGGTGGAGTGGGGGTTGGTTGGCGTGGGTGGCGGCTTTATGAGGAAAAACACATGGACGGGGGGGGGCACTGCTTGGCTGTGGTACTAGGAAGCTGTGGGGTAATTCAGGAAGAATCCCATAGACTTTTCGTAATAAGGACTCCTGTGTCCTGCTGATCACACGAAAACCTCCAAGAGCAGACATTTGCAGTGGGTGCCGGGGTCAAGACGTCCAGCCCAGAGGGTTTGATCCCGGAGGTAGGCTGTGGGGAGAAATGACGATCGTCTCCATCCCATAAACGCGTGTTCAAGCCTCCGTTCCAAGGCTTGGCATTTGAAAGTGGCCAATTGCGTCCGGACCCCGCCGTACCGGAGCTCGGAGGCTGTGTTGCCAGCGGGCCTGAGGCCTGAGGGCTTAATATCAAGGGTGAGTGCAACAAAAAGCAAGGTTCAGGTCCCTAGTAGAGCGTTCCCCAACGGTGGGGGGACCCGTTTGAGAGACCCGTGCCCGGGAGTGAGCGCTTGAGCGGTTGTGGTGGAAGTTAAAAATGTTTCGGCCCGGGGTCGAACCGGGGACCTTTCGCGAAGACTCAATGTGAGGCGAAAATCATAACCACTAGACCACCGAAACTACGCCTCCTTCTCTGATTTTGCATTCACACACCGAAATGGTCCGATCCTTGCGAGACAATCCGTCTGTGAACCTGATGGGCTTGGCAAGCACGACTTGGGGAAAATGTAAAAGGCGGGCGTCGAGCACCGTAAGTGACTAGTATATGCCCTCCGTTCCTTGTGGGATGCCGACCGCCCGCATTTGCCGGGATTCCCGAGTGGCGTGAAAGCGGCGACTTGTCCCTCGAATCGCGACGAGCGGAAGTCCCGGAGCTTCCGGGTGCAGCGCCAATTAGCGTCCCCGGGCAGGTTCAGGTTGAAACTACGAGGAAGGTTGAGCCAGAACGCCACCCGGCAAGTCCGCAAGCAGCAATCTAGTTGACCCCTAGGATGCACATGGATCGTTTCCGCGCGGTAATCAACTTAACGGGACTTCCCAATGCACAACCTCGGCGTTCTTTCATAAGTCCTCTCCCTCCCACCCAGCACCCCCAAGTATGTCCAACTCCAGCTTTTCCTCCGCTCTCCGCGTCTTCGGAAAGATGCTCCATGGGGTTTTTATTGAAGGCAGCTACTTCGCTCCAAAGTCCAAGTTCGCTGCCGACGACATCCCGGACTTGACCGGGAAAGTTGTGATCGTTACTGGGGGAAACACCGGTATTGGGAAAGAGACTGTCAAGGTATCCCACGCGCTAGCTTGTTGCCCAGTCGAAAGGAGATACTTATCCCGCTCTTATCTTGCGCGGGCGAACGCGTGTAGGCATTGCTAGCGAAGAACGCTAAAGTGTACATGGCCGCGAGAAGCGAAGAGAGGGCCAAGGCAGCTATCGAGGATCTCAAACAGATGACCGGAAAAGAGGCCATTTGGATAAAGCTGGACCTCTCCTCGTTGAAGACTGTCAAGACCGCGGCTGACGAATTCCTTGAGTGGGTTTACAATGACTCCGAGTGGGGGATATCTAATCAGCTCTCCTATCAGGAAAGAAGCGGAACTCCATATTCTATTCAATAATGCGTGCGTCTCGTTCGTGCAACACAAGGGCTGAGCTGAACTTATTTTACGACACAGAGCCGTCTTCGGGGTACCGATCGATCAGCTCACCGTTGATGGGTACGACATGACCTGGGGTAGCAATGCTCTTGGTAAGAATCTCTCAAGTACCATCAATGAAAGCACACCCGTTTTGAGCGCCGACCAGGCCCTTTCTATTTCACGAAACTGCTTTTGCCTGCCCTTTTCAAGGCTTCCACTCCGGAAAGCAAGTCTCGAGTGGTCAATACCAGCTCCGCTGGCAGCATAGTTGCCTTGTCATACTTTGGTTCTGGCCTTGATTTTACAACTTTCAAGGACTCTCCCCGCAGGCGCAAGTCCAGCATGGCCGATCTATACGGCCAGAGTAAATTTGTACGACCCACTAGCCCGACCATTGAATCGACCAGTAACGCTGAGATTCTTAACCATTCAAGGGGAATGTTGTATTCACACAGGAATTGGCCCGCCGGCACGGCGACAAGATCGTGGCGACTGCAGTTCACCCTGGTTAGTCTGTGATGGAGATCCGCCGGGCGGGGCTGATTAATGATTTCTCATTCCCCTTTGACCAGGCTTCATCAGAAGCGAGCTGGGACGCAACGTTGCGAACCTCGAAAGTGAGCCTTCCTTCCATGATCAACAATGTAGTTGACTAGTCCGCTAGGCCGATTCAGCAAATTCCTGATGCGTGCGCTGATGTACCCGGCCCCGCAAGGTGCACTTACTCAGCTGTGGGCTGGCACGTCGCCCGAAACTGCGGATCTCGGTGGCGAGGTAAGCGCGTCATCTCCGCTTGCTGCGAGTGGGGCTCATGTTGTACGCTGTAGTATCTCATCCCATGGGCGAGAGTTGGCACACCTCGCAGCAATGACCCGGAACTCGGGAGGGAGCTCTGGACATGGTTCGAAGAGCAGGTCGCGGATCTCTGATTGCTCCTGTTTCTGGTGTCTTCTATACCTTGTTGAATCCCAACTCTTGGTCCGCTTCCAAATCCTTCCCTTCCCTGAGAAACTGAAACGATATGGAAACGCTCGCGCCGAACCAGAATAAATACGATAAAAAAACATATATAAATGCCTCCCTCAGTGCGGGATGCCGCTTCTGTATCCCCCTCCGCCCATGCTCTCTTCTGTCTCAACACCCATCCCTCTGGTCAGTAGCCAATGGGATGACTGAAGAGCACTAAGCTGAGTGAACTTAGCACGCCCAAATATTGGTAGTTGGCGGCGGGCCAGCAGGTAGTTATGCCGCAGCCACCTTGGCTCGTGAGGGCTTCGACGTTGTTCTTCTCGAAGCATCGAAGTTCCCCAGGTTGTGTTACACCTCTCTTAGAGTTTTCTCACCTTAACACCCTCTCCCACAGATACCATATCGGGGAAAGCCTCATACCCTCCGCGAGGCATTACCTGAAATTCATTGACGCTGAAGACAAGATCATGAATCACGGTTTTGCAATGAAGGTCAGGCGTGCATCTCCGTGTTCTCGTTCAAGACTTACGGTGTGCACCCCTTGAAGCCCGGAGCTGCGCTAAAGTTAAACCAATATATGCGGGAAGGGTGTAGGTTTCCGCCACATCTCCTAGTTGATAAGATCAGCACTTGACCAACGCGGGGCCCAGACACGGATTTTGTCGCTTTGGGGGTCGATAACGCAGCGTGGAACGTTGTCAGGTCGGAATTCGACAACATCCTCCTCGACCACGCTTCTTCACTTGGAGCCAAGGTTTACCAGAACACGAAAGTCCTTTCCCTCGAGTTCGACGAGAATAATAAACCGGTCTCTGCCGCATATACCCGCCGTTCGTCGTCGGATACTGGGGGTACCGTGGACGGGGTGATCACTGTTAGGTATCTCGTGGATGCGACAGGACGGGCGGGGTTGATGTCGACAAAGTACCTGAAGAATCGGAACTTCATGGATTCGCTCAAGAATATCGCCGTATGGGGGTACTGGACTGGAGTCGGCTCGTACGGGGAAGGAACTACAAGGGTTGGTGCACCGTGGTTCGAAGCATTGACGGGTCTGGATTTTTTTTCTTCTTCTGAAAACGAGATCAGCGGAGTGCTTACCCAGACCTAACCTTTCAGACGAAACCGGATGGGCATGGTTCATACCTCTGCATACAGGAGTTACTTCCGTTGGGATCGTCGTCAACAAAGAAGATTATACTCGGCGCGCAGGGTCGCAGTCTGATAAAGCTACGAGGGGGGAGGATGTGACTGGTAAGAAGGCAGCGAGCACCTTGAGTAGCCTATTCGGAACCTTGGGGGGATACCTCGGATTATCTCAGGGGGCTCCACGGCCAAGCGTTTCCTCGTCTACTCAACGATATTTGGAGATCTTGGAACTCGCTCCAGGTCTGAAGAAACTCCTCGGGGACGGAAAGCTTGTCGATCACCTGGGATCCAGCGAGGATGGCGGGAGTTTGGTTCACACCGCCAGCGATTATAGCTACTCGGCGGACAGTTACGCTGGGGATGGATGGAGGGTCATTGGAGATGCAGGAGGTGGGTAGTGTGCGAAACTCGTACCATTGCCGTGCTGACTTTTGACTGCAACTTAAGCCTTCATCGACCCATTCTTTTCATCCGGAGTCCATTTGGCGTTTACAGGCGGGTTATCCGCGGCGGTTTCCATTTCCGCCTCCATCAGAGGCGACTGTAGTGAGAAGGAAGCCGGTAGTTGGCATACGGAACGAGTGGCAACATCGTTCACAAGGTATGTGGGCGACTAACTGTCCGTCGGGATGAGGCTAATCACAGACCATAGGTTTCTCATTGTCGTGTTGAGTGCATACAAACAGGTGAAATCACAGAGAGAAAACGTCCTTTCTGACGTTGACGAAGATACCTTCGATCGAGCTTTCAAGTTTATCAGGCCTAGTGGGTCATTCAACCGATGCACGGTGTTACGGACACTGACAGGGCCCGCCGTAGTCATACAGGGAGGATCCGATGTGGGTCACCGCCTTTCTGAGGATGAGCTCCAACAAGCATTAGACTTCTGTGGGAAGCTGTTCGCCCCAACAAGTCCTGACGAACATCGTGCAACGGAAAGGCTCCTAGCCGAGAGACTCAAGGGACAAGCCGTGGACAACCCTAATCCAAAGTCCGCCAACCCGAGGCTCCTGGACTTGAACGCTCCGGTCATCGACCCACAGACAATCGAAAGCATCGTCCGGGAACAGATTGGGTCAGACACAGACAACACTGCCTCGGACTTCCAGTCCAATGCGAGGAATTCGAATTCTGCGGCCGGCCCAGGACGCGGGGGGTCAAATATGAAGACGGTACTCGAGAAAGTGAACGCGTGGAGGGTGATCCATTCTGAAAACGGAAATGGGGTGCATAACTTCGAGGGCGAACCGCTAGGTCAATCAGAGACCGGCGAGGGGTGGGTTGCAAGGTTGGAGAAGGGGAAGCTGGGTTTGGCTTACACCGATAGGTTGACCTGTTAGGACGGGCCGGTCGATTTTACGGATATATTTCAGACCAATAGATTGTAGAAACTCGGAAGTAACCTTGAGAAGCAGAAATGGTCCAGCGCGGTCTCGGATAAGGCCAAGTCCGTCACTCCCGTAGACGACAGCCCGCCGGTGGAGCAGTGGCTTCGACAAAGGCAAAACCCAGAAACGAGAAGTAGTGTGGAATGAAGAGGCTCAAACGAACAGATGGGTGTCGCTGCAAGGGCCTTTACATCACGGTAAGCGGCTGATATTGATGGGAGGGGCCCTTTGTTCTCTCCAGCCATTACTCATCGCAACAAGAGCAATTTCCTGTGCGATGTGTCTTCTCTTTTGTGGGGGGAAGCTCTCTGTCCGTCGCCGACCAGCTTGGTCCCAAAATCGGGCCAAAACACGCGACTTGGCGGAGTGAAGGGAGAAGAGAGATTGCCGTACCGGCAGCATCCGATCGGTCAAACCGTGCTGTTTCCTCGAGGCGTATAAAACTCCCCGCCAACTCTGGATGAAGGCCCAAGTTTCTGGCCCCCCTCACTCCTCCACTCCCAATCTTTAAGCCCCGGGTGGGCCCTTCGACGATGACCGTTCCATGGTCGACCCCCTCCTTGTTAGGGGTGGATACCTTCGTCACCGAGTTCCCGCCGTCTTTGGAACTTCCGCTCAAGATTTTCCAGACATGTTCGCCGTTAATTACGATTGCCGGGTTGGGCGTTGTTGTCTGGTGGAGGAGCTGCCGTGATGAGGGAGTAGCGCGGTGTCGTGTGGACGTCACCGTCGAGGTGGTGTGTTGTCGCTGTCGACCATCGTATGGGATTTACCTACTGACGCGACTGCATAGCCTACCCCGTACACGCTACTCTATGTTTTTGGATACTTGGCGGCGGCGCTGCTTGTTCTGGATGCCCGACTCCTAACGCTATTGTTCCCGCTGGCGCTACTCGGCGTATGTAACCTCCGCCTGTCAACACCGAGGTCGACAGATGTCAAGAACGAACCGATGATCCCAGAGACCCCGGTGCAAACGACCAGTGGTGAGCTTTCTCCAATCCCTTGCATCCCCAGAACAGTATCTTACCCCACAGCAGGGTCGCTTCATAACACTACCCCTCCAAGCAGTCGCCGCTCGAGGAAGCTATTCCACATCCCTGATGATGACGAAAGTAGGCAGTCATTGCGATGGTTTCGTGAAACCTCTGACGAGCCTGTGATAGTCGATAGCCCACTTACACGCAAAACGGATCCAGCTTCATCACTACTAACACCCCCTCCAAGTGTTCCGCGACGGAGACATCTCTCTTACGAACCTCAGACTCCCCCAATCCCTCGCGTGGAGCGACCATCTTTCCGGACTAGGGTTTCTTCTACCCCATCCGACGAGATCCGCCGGACGAGTAAGGGATCGACCAACCGAAGACATGCCTCTGAAAACATTGATGAAAACCTGGTCCCGAAGAAAGAAGTCTGGGACACCTCCTTCGAACTTCTGCTCTATAACCTCTCCAAGTCAAGATCAAGAAATTCTTCTCTGGTTCAACCTCAACCTAGATTCAATGTTTCTTCGCCGATATCTCCTCTGGCTCCTTCACCTCTCATACACTCTTCATGATAATGGTTCCCATGTTTACGGAACGAATCGATTATGCCCTAGTCCAATACACGCTCACCTACATCATTTTCCTGTACCTTTATCTCTATTTTTCCGGAGGCGCGTGACCGGGGAAGGCTGAGCAAACAAACGACAACAATAACGACGCGACTTCGAATGTTCAATCGAAAGCCACCACTGCACCATCCTCCAACGACCTCGGTACCTTTCCCTTTATTCCCTCTTTTCTCACCCTGGACGACGAGGAGTTATGGCCAACAACGAGAAGCGCAGCACGCGCTCTCAGTCAAACATCTCGGATTATTTTAGCAAGGTACCTCTCGACCTATCTCCTCTCAAGCAAGCACGATCAGCTGTGCGGAATGCGGATGCCATCGTAGCAACCGACTCTCCGGGACTAGACTATTCTACTGGTGTTACAAGTGGCAAGAAACGATCAGCCTCGCCTCCCACAACTGACAGGGAGGAGAACGTCGAGAGGGAATTAAAGAGGTCCAAGACATCTCCCGACGAGAGTGAGTCGCACGAACCATCGCCCTCCAGCTGGAAGCTTCAGGTGTTCCCTTCCTCGGGTGGCCCTTCTGCGCTACCGCCCCCATCCCTCTCTGGTTCGACCACCCCGACAAGGAACGTTGGCCCGTCGCCGCGGGCGCGATCGGTCCCAGCTTCGATACCCACCACACCCGGCCGTGTTCCGTATCTGGATTTATCAAAGTATCGTTCACCGACGAAGAGCGCACACAGAGTTCGGATGATGTCTGTGCCACCTCCGTCTCCGCCGATACGGGATAGGGAAGAGGGCGAGGAAGGGGTTGGAAGGGGAAAGGCTGTGGGCATGGATTTGGATAAGACGCCTGTTCCTAGGATGGTGATAGAGAAGGCGGAGAAGGTCCGAGGGATTCTGGATCATCCTCTGCCCGTTTTGGTGGTTGCCTCGACCTCGGGATCACGGAACGACGATCCATTCAGTCTTGAACCTGACGCCCTGCCGAAGACACCAACACAGAAGACTCGGTTACTACTGGAATCTATGTCACCTCTGACACCACTGGGCACCCTGGATCCATCTAGTCAACCGCTCCCATTGACCTCTCCTCTTCCCAATAATGATGTCACCGCAGACCCCATGAACCTTGACCCCCCTGCTCCCTCGTCACAACTTAAACCACAACCGCAACCACGACTTCAGCTTCCGTCTGAGTCAAAATCGATTCCAAGACCTCGGCCAACCAAACAATCCTTACACTTGATCCCGCCACAACCGAAACCGCTATCCTTTCGGTTACCCTCAAGATCTCCCTCACCCCCTTCTCAATGGGTTCCCCGACCTAGGTCCGTTTCCGTGGACCCACCTATACCCGCACTCCCATACCCGCTAGTTCCCTCCACTCCTGACGCCTCGAATGGTCCTCCGCCAGAACCGGAACCAGAACCAGAACCGGTCCCACCCGTCGCTCCGACAATACCAGAACCGCAGCCGCTAGAGAAGCACGACCCATCCGAAGGAATCCCTCCCACGATCACACCCATGATCACACCCACGACCACAGAAGCTGTAGCTCCAGCTCTGGTTCCACCTCCTGTGTCTGACGAGAAGGGGAAGGGGAAGGCAGAGCAACAGGCCCCGGGACCTTCTAAGCTTCCTGCTACAAAATCGACGAAAGCCTCGAGGTTGCGTTCCGCTACGGTAAATGCTGGTCCAAGCGGCGTAACACGTACAAAGGCCACGAGGGTCACTGCACGACCCACACCTATGTCGAGGGAAGGAAGGGTCACCCGATCGTCAACTGCAAAGACCAGACAGGCTGATGCATTGAAGGAGAGAGAGGAGGGCTCAACAAACCTTGCAGCCAAACCGAAGGGAGCTGGTGACGGTACGAGGAAGGACGATACGAACGCAGGTATGAGTATTGTTTACTTGACCTTAGTCTTTGGGCGCGGGCCTGATACCAGAGTTTCACCTCTCCAGCGTCTTCATCAACACCGCTTACGCCGAAGCCACGTAAGTCGATGGGCTTTGCTTTGCCTACCGCCAGCTCGCAGGCGAAGTCAAGACCTTCCTCCCCAACTAAACCCAAGTCAACCGTGCATGCGTTCCAGACTCCTGGAAAATCCCGTGAACCTGGTACATTCACCTCCATGATCCCCGTATCGACTTCGAAGAACAAGATGAGGAGCAAATCTGTCGAGTCGGCTCCACGCACCCCAGCCCCGGAACCTTCAACGTCAACACAACCCAATAACTCATCTCGAACAATAGCCCGAACCGCGTCCAGCGGCTCCATCAACTCCGCCACTTCGTCTACTTCTATGCTCTCTTCGGTATCTAATCAGAAGGGACTAAAACCCATTCGTCCCTCATCATCCACCGGATATCAAAGACCAGCGAGTTTAGTCAGCTTGTCGAATGCTTTGGATCGGCTGAACGCACCTATCCCGTCGCGACCAAACACCAGCATGGGTTTCAACCCCTCCTCGACGTCCAGCACCACGACGGTGGTGATCGATAACGCGAGCAGCGATGGGAGTGTTAAAGGCAAGGAGAAAGGGAAGAGTGTCCCGAGTACTGTGGGTCGAGTCGGAATGGGAGGTGGTTTGAAGAAGACGGGATCCGTAACCCTCACTTCGGGTTCTTCGACAGCAATGTCTTCGTCTATCAAGGGTAAACAACCGGAGACAAGGACCGTGCTCGCCGCAAAGTCGCTGTCTAACGGATCGGGCTTACCCTCGCTGAAACCTGGGCCTACCGGGCTCGCGAGCAGGCTAAACAAGGTCGGGACATACAGTGTAAATTCGAATGTTGCAAAAAAAGTGTTTGGAGGGGGGATGGGACCCCCAAAATCGGGGGTTATGGGGAAGAGGGTGTTCGGGAAGGTGAGCCAGAAGAGTTCGTTGCCCATCGTTGAAGGGAGCCCGGCTAAAGGTAGCGGGACCCCAATGGACGTGGATGAGGTTGCGGTTTTCGATGGTGGCGACGTAGAAGTGTTTGAAGGACCCATGCTACCCCCACCTGTCCCGTTCAAGGTCTTTCGCGACCCTCAACCGGAAGCTTCGACATCTAAATCTCCAGCTACTACTGGAGCCTCTTCTTCACCTTCAACAGGGGACCTTGGCGACATATTTTTTGACCCCATGGATGTGGAGTTTGATGCGAAGGTTCATGACGAGGCCTGGAGGAGGCACGCATCGAGACGAGCCTCTTATGTTATGCACAATCTGTCACAGTCCCTGTCTGCTCTCCCTGACTCTCCGCCGAAACGGAAAGAAAGAGGATCTATGGGTCCTCCACCCGTTCCCGGGACACGAGCTGGGTTGAGGTCCGCGAGTTCCACGGTCCCCGCTTCATCGAAGGATACACCGGACAAAACGACTCCTGGGGCGTCGGATAAGGGCAAGCAAGAGACGAATGGTTCCGGTGGATCCGGGAAGAAGAAGGCGCCTGTACTCAAAATCCTCAAGAGCTGTGTTGTTTTTGTGGATGTGAGGACAGACGAAGGTGACGAGGCGGGAGGTTTATTTGTGGAGATGTTGAAGGGACTCGGTGCTAGAGTGAGCCCTGATCTGACGCATCGTATCCCGTGTACTGAAACGGCACCTTTTGATTTGCAGACGCTGAGTAGTGTTGGTCAAACTTGTACACACATCGTGTTCAAGAATGGCCACACAAACACTGTGAAGCGGTACAGGTAAATCACCTCAGTCGTATGTCCTGTTCCTCAGGCGGCTGATGCGAAGTCTCAGGGAGCTGGAGTCGAAACCCAAGGTCGTTGGGGTAGCGTGGGTCGTCGAATGTGCAGAACAGCGGATAAAAGTGGACGAAGAAAAGTTCAGCGTTGACTTGGATATGGTTCATATACCAAACTTTGGAACCCGGCGAAGACGATCTATGTTACCAAAACCTCCTCAGATCCAGCTCGGGGAATTTGCTGATCTTGATGACTCGCCTGGACAAGTTTCGAGCAGCTTTGAGAGTGCCGTTGATAGTGAGACATCTACGGAAGGTGAGGACTCTGCACGGAGTGCAGTTCGGCGTCTGATCAAATCTTCATCTCCTTCACCAGTTGATCTAAGCGACCTCCCTCCACTAGAGAGGGCTCGCCGGCGGAGTATGCTTGCAAAACCTCAGTTCGGCAGTCGAGCGTGATTCTAACTTACGAGTAGCATATTTTCACTTTTTTTATTTTTTCCCGCTTACACTTGCCCACCACACGTACTATACAATGGAATTCTGCATTTGGTCATAGGATCACCCTCTCCTTTCTCCTTTCGCAATGGGCGTCCATGGTCTTTCGACGTACTTGAAAGAAAACAAAAGGTTGCTCTTCAAACAACTGCGATTTGAAGCTTCAGATAAGGATCCTACAAACCTTGTTGTCGATGCTTGGTCGTAAGTCTCTTTCCCTAGGGTATCCTCCAGGGGTACATAACCTGACCCACAACCACTCTTTCCTCCGGCCCTTTATCGGTGCTTTGTTAGGTTCATCTACGAGCTTATTCACTGCGGGAACTTGGATTGGGTATATGGAGGGGAATACGGTGAACTGTGTAGGCTTTTCAGGGTTGTGGTGAAAGGATGGTTAGCGGTCGGTTTGCGGCCACACTTTGTCTTTGATGGTTTGTGTGCATTGAATGTCCGCAGTATTACGCGGATTAACTGTGTTGCGCCTGGACAGGTCCCTTCCCTCCCCTGAAGTTCGGAACTGTGATATCACGGATGAAGGATAACATCGTCCGCAGAGCCGAGCTATTCTTCCGGACTTCACAACCAGCACGATCCCACCCCCGATTCCTCAACGAAAACAGGATCCTTCCTCCTTTGGTCTTCGTCGCGTCCGTGGAGGCCCTCAAGGAACTCGTCAAAGAAGGCCTACCGATAGAGCTGTACTTTGCCGATGAAGAGGGGGACCCCTACTCGGTCGAGTTGGCGGGAAAGTTGAACGGATACGTTACCGGTACGGATTCGGATTTTGTCGTTCTCAACGCGGAGGGATATAAAGGATACATTCCTTTGGACGATTTCCTTTGGGATACATCGGCTTTGGGCGATCTCGCACCACAGCCTGAGCCGGAGCCCGTCGACGATTTCCAGCCGATCAAGCGAAAGAAAGGGAAGAAGCACATGGAGGTCAATCATGGGATAATCCCACCGGTGGAAGACGTCTCACAGATTTCTTTGACTTGCACGGTCACCTCTCCCGCGGTACTGGCTTCCCACCTCGAGGTCCCGATCCCCCTTTTACCTCTCCTCGGGGCGTTGGTCGGAAACGACTTTTCTGCCTCCCCAGCCGGTCGATTCGGGAAACAGTCGCTGTTCTTTGAGAGGAAGGTCACGCTATCGCAGAGAATCACACGAGTCTCTAACACTGTTCGCGACGCTATTTCCAACACCGCGCAAAACAAGGTCAAGAGACAAGAAGAATCTGACGGCGTCATTGACCTCATCCGACGTGTTGTGCACACCCTCCTCTTACAAGGCGTCTCGAGCCTCGGTACTAGTGAAGAGGCGGCGATTATTGATAAGATTGTCGAGTCAGCACTGCAGTACGCCTTACCCGCACGGGAGGATGGTGTTCTACGGTCCCCTGGCCCGTTGTGTCTCCGCGGAAATCCCGGAGATGTACACCTCTACGGGAGGGACAAGGGAAAGGCCGTTCGACAGCTTTATCTCGACAGGTATCACGCTGGGACTGTCGGTGCGAAAGTTTTGGATCCCCTTCACACTGGAACGATGTGGCCCCGTCCATTCTTGGAAAATCCAGAAAAGGAGACCGTGCATCGTAGCATTGGTCGACCCATCAGAGAGTGGATATATGCTATTCTAGACGACGGCGTCGGGCTACCGGTGCGACCAGATAAGGAGGAAATCAAAGCGGAGAATGGGCCAGTCAAAGATGAAGAGGACGATGAAGAGGACGATGAAGAGTTGATCGATGTTGAGGAGGAGGACTCGTCGGATGAGGATCCTTTGGCCCCGTTGAAGGGTGCTCTGAGACGGCTGAGTGGGATAGAAACACCTCGGTCGGAGACGCCACCTCCTGGGGTCAGGAAGAGGAAGGTCGTCACCGAGTATGTCCGCCGTGGGCTCCGTATCGATCTTGAGGACCTTCAAGTAGGGTTCCTCCCGGAGCTTCTGGAGGAGTTGGAGATCCCGCTTGAAGGACCTATTCAGCTGGCGCCGGAATCCACCAGATTACGCTTGTTCCTAACAATACTCGATGCTGAAGAAGCCGCAGGGAAGCTGAGAGGCATATCACCGGATCAGATCATACCCGCCTTGGCTGTCAGATGGGTCGTATCGGTGCTGTATGACAGGGCAGTGGAGTCAGAGGGGAGCAAGGATCGATTTGGGGAGAAGTGGGCGAGGTCGGAAGTCAAGGCGTTGTTGTTGGCTTTTATCCGCCCCGTTGCTCCGGCAGCTGGAAACGGGGGTGAAGTGGCGTCGCCCGCTACTCCGGAAATCCTGGATCGACACGTCCAACTCATGGCGCAGGTGTTGGCCTCGCTAGAGACCATCATCCTTTTGGCACAAGCGCTTCTTCTGGATTTCGATCGCCGTGTACCCTTAAACCTCGTCGGCCGCTTTTCCGGGAAGAGGTTTCACCAGCTATTGACCAGCGGTCACACCGAAGTAGCCTCTTCTTCCGAGGTGTTGGATCCTCTCATGGATGTGATCGGCGCTGGACTAGATGTAGAGGCATTCACGGACGAGGCATACAAAAAACGAAAGGTAAAGAAGGAACAGCAAAAAGAGAAAAGCTCACCTCAAGCCTTGCCAGTCAGAGCAAAGATGAATGGTAAGGGCGGGTTTTCTAGAGGGGGGATGTTCGGTGTACTTGCTGATGCCGGAGTGGACGATGATTCTTGAAGTTGATCTCTCCATTCCCCCCGAACTTTGTTCCTTCCTTGTAAATAGGGGCGACTGTATGCTTATTGAATTGTGCAACTTAAATGTAATGTTTTACTTGCGGTCCCCTGGGTGATGTCCCTCGGTGGCTGTTTCCGGGGTGTGAGTAACCGTGGGAAAGTTTTCTTGTCACTTGAGATGACGCTGAAAACCCTGGACGTCGTCGACTCTGCAATCGATCCCAAGGAGTTCTTCGCGAAATATGTCCAGACACGAACACCTGTCCTTATCAAAGGTTTCATTCGAGACGAAGGATTCAAAGCTTCCCGCTGGGTCAGTGTTCCCCCATACTACATTCTCTTCGCCTCCGGAAACTCATCCAGACGTTTGGAAAAGACAGACTTGGAATATCTCTCTGAAAAGGCCGGCCACGTAACCGTCCAAGTGGAACCCATTCACCCGGAATCAAAACAGTTCGGCACGGATGTCGAGCGTATCGAGATGAAGTTTTCCGAGTTCCTGGATGGGTTGAAGCAGGAGGACGGAGAGCGAGGGTATCTCACCACTCAGTACTCTGCGAACCCTGAAGGAGGGCTCAACGATGGTGATGAAGAGGACGGAGAAATCACGACATATCCGCCTCCTACCAACGCGCTGAGAGACGATTTTCCGTCCGCACCGAAGATAGCCGGAAACCTCGTTCTGCAACAGGTGAATCTGTGGGTCGGCAAGTCAAAAAGTGGCGCATCTTCCGGATTGGTAGGAGCTTTCACATTTCACATTTCATGAATGCGAACTGAGAGCCCTATAGCATCATGATTTTCACGACAACATCTACTGCCTCCTCGCGGGCCACAAACGATTCGTGCTCTTTCGGCCTACTCAAGCGTCGAGCTTGTATCCTCACGGCAAGATCGATACCATTCATCCCAACGGGTTGATCTCTTACAAGCACAACATCGTGCGGTCCGATGGGCTTGGAGCTCGGGAGGCGGCGAGGTTCCGCGTCAAAGTGCTGGAAGAGAAGATCGCCGTGACAAAGGGGAAGAAGGAGAAGAAGAAGTTGGAGGCATTGTTGGGGGAGGCTATTGATGCGGAGATGGACTTGCTCGTCGAGGAAGGTGGAGACGACGATTTTGCTGGGATGGAACTTGATGACGAGGATGGGAATGAAGGATTCCCTGAGGACGACGACTCCGATGATAACCAGGACGGAGCCGGGAGCGTCGCCAGTTCATGGAGTAAGGGCAAGGGCAAAGCAAACCCAACAGACGAAGACGGCGAACCATCCTCTTTCTCCAGGATTCCAACCTCTCTCCTCCATCAACACCTCTCGCTTCCCACCACTGCGGTCTCTACCGACTCCGATTCATCTGCTAAATTCGACCTCTCGAAAACACCTACTCCATTCGTTGTGGACATCAATCCAGGGGAGATGCTTTATCTCCCTGCGTCGTGGTGGCACGAAGTCACTTCTTCCTCTGTCGATAACAGCAAAAGTAACGTCCATATGGCGTTCAACTACTGGTTCTACCCCCCTGATGGACTTAAGGAATTCGACGAGCCGTATGAGGACGGCATCGTTTGGGGGTACTTGAGAAGCAGAGTCAATGGAGGAGTGAATGGCATGGAAAAGGTGCAGGAACTTTCGCCTTCAAAGAGAAAACGGGATGCAGGCGGGAGTAGCACGAGGGTTAAGAAAGCGAAACATTGAAAATTTGTTATTTGACCGACGCTCGGACATTGTTTATAGTATTTTAAGCGTCCTTGTAATTCCGGAAAACGTGATTGCGGACTACGAAGGCGAAATGAAGACGGAGAGAATATGAATATTGAACAGACAGTGAAAGAAGATTGGTAGAAAGGTCAAGAGAGAAGGAAACTTAAGAGGAAATAAATAGGCGAACTGCCTGGCGGTCTTAGTCGCTGCGGCGTTCCCAAGGGAAGGCGAGTGGAGCGGTTTTGGGGCAGTTACCCTCGTCATTATCCTCGATCAAAAGACCGGTTTTCTGGTTTCGATGATGGTCAGGAAGGGAACATTCATGCGCATACAATGACGTGGACTTACGGTGCTGTACTTGCAGAAGCCACACTTCTTGCACTTTGGAGTTGGGTAAGCGCAGAAGAGATAGCGACCACGGATAGCCTCATCGGTGAGCTTGCTCTTGATCAAGTCCTTCTGGGGGCAGGTGTAGTTGCACGGCTCCTCCTTTGGGGGCTGAGGCTTGGGGGTCCACGAAGGAGAGGGCTTGGGGCGAGGCTTAGACCAAGAGTTTGGGGACCAGGATTTGGTCGGCTTCGGCCACCAGGAGGTGGGAGTGGGGGAGCCGGACCAAGCAGGATAATCGTCAGAGGACCAGCTCGGAGTTTTGTTGGACTTCCAGCCGTCGGTTTTGCCGTCGTTGTCGTCATTGTCGCCGTCGTAGTCCTTGTCGCCGTCATAGTCCTTGTCACCGTCGTAGTCATTGTCGTCGTCGTCGTCTCGGCGACGAATTGGGCACTGAGAAGTTGCCTGCTGCGGGCAATTGTTACCCGAGTTGCCTGGGACCAGCACACCAGAGGACTATGAGAGGAGGGTCAGTGAGCTGCGCAGTTTGAACATCCCACACACTCACCTGATCGAAGGTGCAAGGGTTCTCGAGTGCGCCAGAGTACGTGCAGGAGAACGAAGTGTCGCCAACGTTGTTAGAGAAAGAGAGGTCGTTGCCATTGGCATCTGATTGGGGGCAGGTGAAGCTGCAATCGCCCTGCCTGCCGGAAAGGGCGAGGGCGTGGGCAGAAGAAAGCGCAAAGAGTACGGTGACGACGAGGGGGGTAGAGAAGAGCATGGCTAGAAGAGATAGAAGACGACGCTGGAGGCTGTGAGGAGACGGCGCTGGAGGCTGGTGGATTTCCTGGTGAGGTGCTGGGAGGAAAACTTGAAGGCCATCCGATACACCTTATATATGATTCCAGACATGGGTCGAACCCTCATAGCTCAGCTTCCCCTGTGAGGTGGAATGAGGAACCCCGGAGAGCCGGAGCCACGATGTATCAGATGCTTGGACACAGGCATTAGACCATCCGACGCGTGTGGTGCTGGAAGTAATCGACGAAACTAGTGGATGCGATCGAGAGGAGCCTGAAGTCCCGCGCTCCGTGCCAGGAAGTTCGCTTGTGATCGAAATCCTGACGAAGCCCCTCTTCGGTGCCCCACTAAAGGTATGGATGGTCGCCTCGGGTATTAGACTCATGCTCTAACAAAACATCTGTGGGTAGCTGTATTCCGGCTGTGATCGAGTTTACTCCCTCAAAGTGCATGTGGAGACGAAAGTTCCGAACCTAGTACCACATATCGTTACTGTTGCCTGTCCCAGATCGCTGCAAGCCTCCTATAGGGGAGGTGATTACGGCCGGGCCGAGTTGCCCTCGATAGGTCCCGACTTTCACGACCCTTCCTGGAGTATCAAAGGTCTCTCTGAGCCGAAGAGGGGTGTCGGACTTCTGCCAGAAGTCCGGAGCGTTCACAAAGTTTGGCAGCCCCTTTGAAACCCGCCACCCTGGTGAGCCTCCGTGACTGCAAGGCCTTTGCTCATCGACAGGCTACCACCTTGATAGTTGGCAGGTGCGGGTACGGAAACTGAGGGACATGTAAATCGGACCACGGATCTCGGATAATACTGCGGCCCTTCCGTCTAACCGAGAGGTATCGGAGATACCACCTCGAAATTACTTCTAAATAGTGTAGAAATCGGCGGTATAGACTCCCTACCTCCGGCTCAGCCTGGATATCTTTGCGGTGAACGAGAAATACGTGCGACGTGTGATGTTGAGTGAATGTGCAACGCGATTCACGTACGTCCGATATAATAAGTTGTTTTCTGCGTACTTCGAAAGATGTATGGGCACTTCCACCATCGCCATCTATCCCGTGCGCACCACCAGAAACTTCCGCGTTTAGTCACTACTGGTCGCCCCAGGTGTCCGGCGCCCCCATCCGAGGCCGGAGCCTTGAGAGACGAACCGAAATTCCCGCCCCCTGGGCGACGACAATTGGACGGTCCTGAGCACAACGTTGGGTGGCATCGTCCGGCAAGCTCAGGTTGAGCGAAAACCTCAATGCTACTAGTGATGGACGTCCATCCTATCATCGCACGCCCGTGCAAACAGACCCATTTGGTAAAGAGAATCGTATTCTTGGCCTGAACTTGAGACAAGGCTTAGCCTAGGTACACATGTGTGGAATAATTTGAACACGAGAGACAGGGGGACACATCACAGGATGCAAAGCGACGACAAGTGGTGGTACAACAGATACAGAGATGGATACAAGCGAGAACATTCTTGAAGAGGATAAAAAAGAGGGAGGTGTGGGGATAGTTGTGAGATTGAGGAACGTAGCGGGGGACGGGACGAGGCGTTGGCAACTTGCGGAAGGGTCTTTCATCTGGGCAATTGCTGATGCTCTCACCCGGTTCCCTGAGCTGAGAATGGAAAATCAATACGCATCAGGAACAGCGCCATTCTGGGGCTTACCACTGTTCATTGCCGCTTCAATCTTTCGGAGGAGATCCTTTGTGCTGTTTACATCCCCCGTGGCCCCGAGCTTCTCAAACCCATCGACGGCACGCAATGCCTCGGATCTCGCCTCTTCGAACCTACCTTGTTTATGCCAAACTTTGGCCTGCAGGTTCATTGCGATAGCCAGGTCGTATGGGCTGTTGCCCGCGTGCGGCTTGGCGCGTTCAATGTGAGCGTTTGCGTCGTCGAACCTGCTTTGGTTGGAAAACAGCCATGCCAGGTCGCAATGAGTCAAACACAGCCGATCGTCCCAGCCGAAAGAGGATGCAATTTTGAGGGCTGTCTCGAAATGGTGAGTGGCCTTCTCCATCTCGCCCTTGGATCCATATATATCGCCGAGAACGCGGTGACATTCACAGACCTGAGATTCTTCACCTTTCGCCGGGAAGAGATCGAGAGCACGGGATGCGGCTTCTTTCGCGGCGTCGAGTTGTTTGTCCCCATTCAACAGCCGAGCGAGTCTGTTCAAACACCAGGCTTGTCCTGTCGTGTCACCGAGCCGTTCGAAAATCTTCAACGCTTCTTCCGCACATTCTATCCCTTCCTTACGAAGGTCTAGCAACCGGTTCACATTGGATAAGTCCCTTAATACTTCAGCGACCCCAATATCATCCCCCCGCCCTCTCCAGAGCTCTAAAGTGTGGATGAGGATCCGCTTGTTCTCCGTGTGATTTCCAATCTCTCCAAACAACCGCGAGAGCCGGAGTAAGCATAATCTCTTGCAGGGGTGGTCGTCCGGGAGCTCCTCAACCCTTGGTCCTAGCAGTGTGAGCCGCGGTTTGTGCCAGTAGAGGTGGTGTATGAAAGATGAGCAAGCGTCCCAGACATTATGTGAGTCCGCGTCAATGGTTGTGAAGATGTCGAGCAGATACTCGACATTCACATCCTCCGACACAATCCACCGTGTTTCTCCAAACTCGGGTTCATCGGGATCAATATAAGTCGACAATCGATCAAAGTAATGGTTCTTGGTCGTGCACAGGAGTGGAGATGACTTTGGATCTTTGGGCCGAAGGTGGTCCCGGAGCGGCGCCAGCATTGTGATGAATCCCCCGCTCTGATATGTCAGAGAAAGGACACGAAACTTGCTGAAGATCTTCTTCCTGCCTGGGATTGTGGGGAATAACCAATCCAAGTTCTTCTCATTGACCCCTTGAGGGAAGAAGGCAACAATTCCAAGGAGGTCCCGCGCCTCAGGTCCGAGTTCCCGAAACATTGCCGAGGAGAGCGACAGTTCAATGGTAGCGGAAAGGCTCCTACTGTGTTCCGTATGGAGCATATCTGTCCGGCGCTCGCCCCACTCGCTGACCAACTGACCGGCGTCCCACCTGTTTTGATGCGCAACCGTGGCAAGGAGGGTTATCGACAATGGATGGAACTCAAGCTGTTCCAGGATATTGTTGATCGGATCTGATGATTTGTCGTGCTCGTAGATGCGATAGAAGGTGTCACGCGCCGCTTCCATCGTAAGCGTTGGAACGTCGATCCGCTTGCAGTAGGGAGGTACAGTGGAGATCCGGGATGTGATGCAGAGGAAGATGTTGTTGAGTTGACTGAGCTCCTCCACTACATTGTATATCTCCTGCGCATTCGATCCCCGAGAATCGAGTATGGATTCCGCATTGTCGAGGACTATGAACATTCTCTTGGAGGATAGGAATGGTCGTAGAGGGGACAGATCGCTAGGATTTTCGATGCCCGCGCCGATGACATTGGAGAGTCGACGGAGGAAATGAGTGAGTGAGGCGGGGAACTCGTCGCAACGAATAAACCGACGGTCGTCGCCAAACCGTCGTTTGATCCGATCGTCGTGGAGGACCGTCAGAGCAATGGACGTCTTGCCGATGCCGCCAGGACCTATCAGAACCGTCGGGGTGAGGTTTTCCGCAAAACCGACAATATTTTCGATCAACCCGTCACGTCCAAAGAAGGCCCTCGGTGGTGGGGGTGGCGATTCCCCGGATGCGCTAGATGTGAACATAAGGCACTGGATCCCCCAGTAGTCGAGGTTACTGACCTGTTTTTAGTCTAGGTGGCGGTAAGCGTCTATTCGGTAATCCCAAAGAATACGTGTCACTTACCGCCCGATTTTGTCCGTCGGTATCCTCACGAATTTTCAACCCGTTCTGTTGCATGTCTGCGACTATGATAGTATTTAAGACCAGCTCGGTCTGGAGAGGGGTAAATTAGCGACGGCCAAACCGGGGCAGGTTGCACGTACGTTGAAGACAACAAGGATTCTGTTGAGCTCCGACCACCAAGAGGCAATCGTGTCCTTGTCATTCCTTGCATGAAAGAATCGAGAGACTGGATTACGCCCGCTCTGCTTCATGATCTTCCCCCGTATTTCCGCGACGGTCCTGCGATCGAGAGCATGGTGGGTGGAGGGATTCCAGAGGTATATCGCCGGCTACACTCACACTGTCAATTGGTTTATCGCATCGCACACGGATCGACTGAGGTCATTCAAGCCCTTTCCGCCCATCCCCCGGTCTAGGGCCCTACAGATATCGGCACAGAACAATCCAAGATCGACATAATCCAGTTTGTTGAGCATCGAGTCCTGACTACGTGTGAGCTTAGAACATCCCATCGCAGAAGGAGACGTACTCGGATCATTGTGAGAAGGATGCTGACGGTACCAAAAGCGGCCTTAGCTGGTGTAACGTCCGAGACCTCCTTCGCGAGGTTCACGATTTCGATGGCCACGTTCAACGAGGAGAGAGCTCCCTCCCGGTTCTTGGGTTGTTGGGATTTGGTTGTCATTGTCCCAATGCGAGGTGGTCGTGAGGAAGTGGTGTGGCGCGTAGGCTGTGAGGAAGAACCCGAACCTAATAGAGATGGGCGGTCATTCTGTGATGGCACGTCTCATACAAACGGAGCCATTTGGCGAGGGGAATTGCATTCGCGACCAAGTTACAACGCGATCGACTCATGATCACTCAGAATCCCCGCCTTACTCTCGACTCGGCCTTATTGATTACTGCATCGGAGGCGCAATTTCGAGACGTCCATTCGTCACGCACTCTTCCTGAGAGAAATGGAATCCATGACTCGGGTCTCATCCACGCCGCTGAAAGGAGCTGAAGGAACTTTGGCAAAGGTTGGGGCTGCAGCGTATGCGAATCGCGACCGTCGACCGAACCGGATTCTTTGCAGATCTCTTAGACCAAACAAGACGTTCACAAAGTGCACACGTCCACCTGTTTTTTCTCGGACGGATCTTCTCCACTCAACAGAGAGGTTGAGCACCCCCACGTCAAAGTATATGCTCTCTTTCGCCGTATCAAATGTGCTTACACATTTTCGTCGCGTAAGACGTGACTCGACAAAGAGTGGTGGTTATAAACGCAGATCCTTGCTCGCGTTCGCAGAGGACTGTACTCGAAGTTGGACGAATCAACGGAACTCGAGCCGGCTTCGCGCGGAATACCAGAGAGTAGTAGTAGACACGTCTCCAGGAATGAATTTCGAGGTCTCGTGAACGTACAGATCTTGGACTGTAATAACTACCCGAGGGTCTGGCCCCAACAAAGAAACACGATAATAATAAAAAGAAGCGAAACAATCAACTGTGTCCCTCAACGAAATCCCCGTCCGCCTGGTGACGGGAATTCTCCTTATTTCGCACACTGTATATCTCGAGCTGAACCGTTTCAGCTTGGTTCATCTCCTGCTCAGGAGCAGTTGCGAACTGGAGGATGGTTGACTTCAAGATCGTTGAAGGACCCCTCGGTGTCGCAGCTTGTCTGAGGTTCAGTAAGATTCGGCAACAGATGATACCGGGCACGACTCGAACGAAGGGAGCCATGAACCCATTCATACGAGGCTGCACGAAAAGTAAGCGGTTGTTGAGTCCGAATAGGAAGGTCTCCCTGCTCACTGGTACCAGTACGTGAACAAGAATCGCAAAAAGAGTGAACACTGGATCCCTCCGCTTAGTGTTTAAACGAGAAATAGGAGAATTCCTTACTGATCAACGCAAGAAAGAAGCCGATGCCTGACGAATATATTAACACGTTCTTGGTGGGAGTGCTGGGGAGTGACTCACTATCTCGGTATACTGCCCTCAGTAGTGGAGTACGTATGCCTGAGAAAGCTGGTGCAGGGGTTGAGTACCGCGATCGGTGGGGGGTGGGGTAGACGCACAATCACGAAACCCACGCCTGATGGTCAAAACGAGGATGGCTACAATCAGGATCAGTCGGTGTCCGGCGACGTGAACAGTGAAGCTACTACCAAGCTCAAAAACGAGGAGCATCAAAACATCGGGGAGGAAGGGGGTCATCATACCCCTATCAGCGAAGCACCCGTTGGGCCCGGAGGCGCTGTCTACACTCGGAACTAAGCCATCAAATAGCATCAGCCAGGCATGCCACGATAGTCTAAGCCTGAAAGTTACTTACGGGGTTTTGGGTGGAGAGAACGCCAGGTAATTACGAACCCGGCCACTGATATTGCCTGTGCATAGGTAAGCCATACAAACCCACAAGTTTGTGTTAGGGACGGACCGCGTAAGCAATTGACAGAGAGATGATAACGCGTTTTGACCCGGAATATATCGCGGAGGTTCTCAACAGGATGATGACTAGAAACGGTTGAGGGTCAGTACCGAATATATATCGAGTGCGGTTCTCATGTCTGACTTTCTGAGGTACAAAACGCGATGAACGATGACCCTATAACCAACCAATAATGCTGAGCATGAGCAAGTTCTTGGGACAGCGTTTTCCCTCACATATGGCGATCTTGAAGAGAGCATTGCATGTCTAGGATGTTTCCGTCAATAAGTCCACAATAGCCATATGTATCCTCCACTTGCATCGGAATCTATCGTGCCATAGGGAGCGATCTCTACTACAAAACAATGGAATCCCAGTCAGTACTCCCTCCATTCCGGCAATGCACAAGAGTAGAACCTGACTCACTGGCCATCAATATTGGCATATCGAAAAATGTTCCGTGCCGAGTTACAATAAATAGGACCTTGGGGATACTCCATCCACTTTGCCATATGTGCTCGATTTCACGATCGAGGAGTATGAGCCAGTCGTATACCTAGTGATCGACAATTGACCGAGGCGGGACAGTTGTTGAAGAACTGCACGACATCATAAGTACAACGGAATGGGAGGACTCACCAAGAGCGCTAGCGCGGAGACTTGTGGGAGGGTGAGAGCTTTGAACAATGGATTATGGGTTGGGCGCAGTGAGAGGAGATGGCTCACGGTGAGGACGCAGAGATACAAGACAGCGAGATACGTGTTCTCCATCCAGCCAAAGCGGGACACAGAAGAATGAGAGAGGAGGGGGATGTTCTCACTCCGTTCCGTGCATACTCTCAGACTTGATATATAATATATTGGATATGTTGGCCTACAAACCCTGCGATGCCATCTCCTCATGTGGTGCGCGGTACGCTACCATGCGACCTGCCCGGTGCGCCACCGTGAGGACGTGAATGCACTTCGAGATCAAGCTTCTGGCGGAAATGCATTCCCTGCACCTTGTTTCAGTGTAGCTGGGCGGTGACCACAGCGTCGGACAATTACGGTCAGGCCAATCCGTTTAATCGAGAAGGAACCCCTGCAAGTAGGATCCGCGCGTTCGAGGGTGATCGAGACCATGGAGGAAGAGGCTGAAAGGGACCAGTACACCGTGAGAGGCGAAGGCACGTCGAAGTCCGGATCAATGCTTCTTCCAAAGTAAAGGTGAATGGAAACCGTCGAACTTGAATTCGGGCGGTGGAACAGACAATAGCTGTAGCTATTCTTGTTGGCCAGCGCTTTCCATCAAGCGGGCTGAGACGTTGTGCAATCTCCGCCGATCATTTCTCGACCAGGATCCAGGAAACTTGTACTGTAGCAACCAGCAATCAGATTGGTATGTTGTCGAGTGCGTCTCGTCATAGAGTTGAAAGACGTGAATTCAGTTCTGTTGCCGCTACCGGAAGCGAGAACGACCGACATCTGCGGATAATGAGCACAACCCTCTCGAGGCTAGCAAGAGCGCATTCCCCTCGCGTGCTGTCGCAAAGTGTTTCCCCCATCAACAGTTCAGAGATGTTGCGCGTCGCGAACCTGGGTCCCTCAACAGCCTCCTCTGGACCCAATGGTGGATTCTGGCCAAGCCTGTTCCGCGGGAGAACGGGGAGGTATCAACTTGCGCACCTTCCGTTGCGCTATTCGCCGTCCTAGTTCCCACCCTGAGGGCCTCAACTCTCAGCTCCAATCCTTGAATATCATGTCAGCCTCGGATCCACTAATGTGCTCACCCCGGAGGACCTTCAAGTGATCACCGAGTTCCGTCGTGTGGCTGACAGCATCGCGACAGCTATGACTTCCCTCAAGGGCAACGTCTCGCCCGAAGGTTGGATCAAGTCTGAGGATATCAAGCCGAAGTTGCTCAGGCATTGAGGAACCCGTCCTGGATTGGTTTTGACTTAAGCCCACCTGGAGATACTCATCAGGAAGGAAAACAAAAACTTCGTATCAGAAGGAACGATTAACTACTGCGTCCCACGACATAACCCCCGTGACGGGAATCTTCTTCGCCACTCCGCACACCGCACACCTCAAGTTGAATCGTGTCTACCTGGTTCCTTTCTGGCCCAGGGGCAGTCGCGAAGACCAGACCGGTCGACCCTGTGACCGTTGAACCATCTCTTAGCGATGCAGCCTGCCTAATGTTCAGTAAAATACGGCAACAGACGATACTGTGCACGACCCGAACGGAGGCGGTCATGAGGTTATGGAACGAAAACTGTGTGAAAGCGGGTAGTTATCAGATTCTGGATCAGAAGGTTGTGGGCATGCTATTTACCGGTGCCAACATGTGAGCAAGGATCGCAGAAAGAGTCAAAGCTGGACCTCGCCGTTTAGCATCAAAACTACGAACCAAAGGGTTGCTTACCGAACAACACAAGGAAGAAACCGACGCCTAACAGGCTTAATATTTTAATGGGTCCTCGGTGTGTTACGGATCGCGGCCCGGCTTGAGACCTACCCGACGCCGGTGTCAGGGAGACAATCTGACGAACAAGATTTCTTAGTCCGAAATACAAATTACCTAGAAACGTATATAAAGCCCTGTAGTAGATAGAGAGAGAGGCAACGAATCTACAGGCTTTACAACGGTTCTATCTTGTGTTTACTTTGACTCGCGCGACGCCTATCGACTGGGTCGATTCGGACGTCCACGAGCTCGAAGGTTCACACGGTGCGAGAACGTCAGCGAAGGGCTTACCGTCTCGGTACACTACCTTCACTAATGGGGTACCTGAGTGAACTGATGCAAGGGTTGAGTATCACATCCAAATGAGGGGTGGCGTAGACGTACAATCACTGAACCTTCTCTTGACAGTCAAAATAACGACGACTACAATAATGGTGAGTTAGCATGCGGTATCACGAATGGTGGAATTACTACCAAGTTCAAAAACGAGGAGAATTACATAGTTGGACTGAAAGATGATCCTTCTGCTTGTCGGCATGACGGAACACCCGCTGAGCCAGGGGACGGATGGTGCGGCAACTGATCAGATGGCATCAGTCAGGCATATCAACCATGTAAGCCTGAAAGACACTCACCAAACGTCGTGCGGGAATAATACCATGTAATTATGATCCCAGCCACTGTCCCTACCTACACAAACGGTGAGCCACAGAATCCCACGAGTTTGTGCGGGGACGGACCACATAAGTGATTGATAGGGGGATGACGACGCGCTTCGGCCGGGAGTATATCGCGATGGTTCTCAGCAGGAGGATGGCTGGAAATAATCAAGGGATTAGCGTCGAGTATAGCCAGTGCCACTTCCATGCCTGACATTCTGAGATGCAGACTCCGAGAAACGTGCTCCCTGTGACCAACCAATAACAGTCAGACATGAACAAGTTCTAGGCAAAGCGTTTGATCTCACATGTGGCAATTTTGTAGAGGGCGTTGCATGTCTGAGGTGCTTCGGTTGATCAGTCCGTAATAGCTGCGCGCAACATCCACTTGCATAAGAATCCATCGTGCCATATGGAACAGCGATTACTACACAGCACCAGAATCACACTCAGCATTCACTGCATTTCAACGACGCACATGGGTGGAGTCTGACTCACTGGTGACAAGCATCGGCACATCAAGCAACGCTCCGTATCGAGTTATGATAAAGAGGGCTTTGGAGGCATTCCATTCGCTTCGCCAGACATGCTCGATTTCACGATCGAGAAGTATGAGCCAGTCGTATACCTAGTGACCGACGATCGTCCGATCGCGAGCGGTTGAAGAATTGTTTCCGACGCCGCGAGTGCAGCAGAACGGAGGGACTTACCAAGAGTGCAAGCATGGAAACTTGAGGGATGGAAATTGTCGGTGAGGGGATGAGAGTTCCAAGCGCTGGATCCTAGGTCGGGGACTTACCATAATTGTACTGTAGAATTGAGAGAGGTTTTCGTAAGTGCAACATGGTAACACTTTCAGACCCCCAATATATGATGATGTGTGGGGGAAACACTCACGGCGGTGGTATGAGACCCCAACGCAACTGCGACGGCCTCAGAAACATCTGTAATACTCTCCATCCAACCTAAATCAGGTCCAGGTTGTGGGGAACAGAAGGGAGAGGGGGAGGGGGGGGGATGCCTTTATCCCATCTTGCGCGAACAGTCAATTGAGTTGATATATGGGTACTACACAGCGCGGGCTTACAAATCTTGCGATGCGTACATCTCAGGGATGTGCTTGGGTGGTTCATCAGGAACACGCCGGGGACGTGAACTCGCCACAAAATTAGTCTTCCAGAGGGAACATATTTCCTGGAGTTCGTCCAGAGGAAGTCGGAAGATAGTTACAATTATGACCATGGAGGAAGCTGAAAGGCCAGAACCAGTATGCCGATGCACCGTGACCAGGCTGGAAATTGACCCCTGTCCGAACGGGACCTAACAGACGCCATCACTTTTCTCTGATGGTTGGAGGGGGCTCTGGACAATCCTCCCTTCATTTCATCAACATCCGAGTCGTATGCTGTACGGATTAGACAAAAAATAAATTGCATTTAAAGGACCTTTTAATGGCCATTTTCGTGGCACTATAGGCCTCTGACTCTAAATTGTATTACTGCTTCTACATGCAGTTTTGTATGTGGGG
>Ga0307513_10000368_pt1 | contig 65572 bp, 79 predicted proteins | sample 15_EM_MG_FD_202174 | JGI IMG/M metagenome (GOLD analysis project Ga0307513, IMG submission 202174) | Populus trichocarpa ectomycorrhiza microbial communities from riparian zone in the Pacific Northwest, United States - 15_EM | ecosystem: Host-associated > Plants > Roots > Unclassified | place...
AGGTATTATATATTCTACGTTGTGTTTCCATAAATTTGTCAGTTCAGATTCTGTATATCCCTGATATTAACCATTTCCAAGACTGATCTTCATTTGGGTGACCCATTGACCGGTGAATGACTGTATTTGCCTCGAATTCCCTACTCTGACAGGGGGTGTCAACAAAGTCTCGATAGGCGGAGCTCATCCCGAATAACCCCCTTTTTACCACCCCATGGATAGCACCTACTTCGCCCACTCGAAACTGCTTTGGACGCCCATTCAACCCCAGATATCTGCTTCAGAGGTTCTTCGAAGACAAATTAATCGCAAACATGGTTTACAATTGAGTGGGTCAAGCATGCTACCATTGGCTGTTATGCTAACTACTCACGGCTCGCTCCTGCAGAAGACTATCATGACCTCCACAAATACTCTGTCGAAGAATACATGTTTTGGTTGGATTTATGGGAGTTCCTTGGTATCTCTTCCTCAATCCCCCCTCAAAAGGTTTGAAATATCTCTACCATATTTTACATCGAGGTACTGAACAAACCCTACTTAGAACCGCATTTTGGAACCTGGAAAGCTACCCGAAGTCCCGAACTGGTTCCCGGGCGCACGACTTAACTATGCCGAGAATCTTTTATATCGGAAGGATGACGGGATCGCTTTGACCGAAGCTGGAGAATCTGGCGTTGTCACCCATATCACATTCAGAGAACTGAATGAGCGTGTCAGGGTAATGGCTTCTGCATTGCGAGTAAATGGCCTGAAGGTGGGCGACCGTGTTGCGGGTAAGTAGATTACTTTCTTGAATGGAATACATTACTTAGCTCTTCAATTTCGGACACCTCAGCCATAGTGACCAATGCCACCAATGCTGTTGTCATAGCCCTTGCAACGGCAAGCAACGGCGGCATATTTTCGAGCACTGCTACAGATATGGGAACGCAGGTAGGAATACCACGTATAATCTCGAAAGCAAATAATACTGATCCTCAAAACCAGGGCATTCTTGATAGATACCGCCAAATTCAACCCAAATTCGTGTTCGCTGAAACTGAAATTTTCTACGCTGGAAAGGCCGTGGATCTTCTTCCAAAGGTCGCTGAGGTCGTGCACGACCTTGCAACTCAGGGATTGCAGAGGGCCATTCTCCTTCCAAGTCGTATTTCAGGACGTGAAATCCTCATTTCGGATATGTCGAGAAGGTATGCAATCTTGAACTATTTTAGAGTGCTATTCATCTAAATAAATGCACTTAGCTCGACTCTTGCAGAGTTCCTCAAGACGGGGGATAACCGCCCGCTGGAATTCGAACAATTACCTGTTGGGCAGCCTCTATACATCCTCTACAGTTCCGGTACTTCTGGAAAGCCCAAGTGTATCGTACATTCTGCAGGTGTAAGAATACCATCCCATCTGCCAGGGTTTACTTATTTCACATCTACCTCCCTTCAGGGTGTCCTCATCAACACGAAAAAGGATGTTAGAATGGCGTACAATGCTTCTCCGGATGATACATACTTCCAATACACAACCGTAAGCCATACGAAGGCTTCTTGCGATTGGGCTCAAATATATTCACTGTTGCCAGACGGGTTGGATGATGTGGACCTTCATGCTGACGGGCCTGGCTTGTGGCACTCGCATAATTCTTTATGACGGCTCTCCTTTCCATCCAGATGTCCAAACATACCTGAAGTTTGTCAGTGACCAAGGGTCGGTGGGGGCCCGCAGATAGTTGGGAAATCTACTAAAATATCCACAGGGTCACGGCGTGGGGTACGAGCCCCCGGTTCCTGGCTGAAGTACAAGGCCGCGGGGTCAATCCTCGTACGTTCAATCCCCCTCGTCTTCCAACGGAAGTCTAACAAAGCGCAGGTGATATCGCCTCCTTTGAATCCTTGCGTGCTTTGAAAGTTACTGGAGCCATTTTCACGCCTCCTATGTTTGAATGGGCACAAGAGGCATTTGGAAAACAGATCCACCTAATCTCGACGAGTGGAGGCACAGATATTTGCTCAGCTTGTGCGTATCGTGGTACTTTCGTGATACCATCGTTGATCTCCCGAAAATTGATGGTAGTTGTAACTGGGACACCGAGTTTGCCTGTTTACAGCGGAGGTACCAATGTTTGATGTCATGGCGCCAAGGACTCCTGATTGATGGTAACCTTGATATAGAAATTCAAGTAAAGGACCTCGGTATGAAGGTCGAGGTGTTCGACCCCTTTGGGAACAACATCGAACACACAGGCCAACCAGGTGAACTCGTGTGCACCCGCCCGCATCCTTCGTTGCCTATAGCATTCTGGGGAGACGAGTCGGGCCAAAAGCTCCGAGACGCTTATTTCAGTAGATACCCAGGTCAGCTGTGTGATTCTTTTTTTCTATTTAAAAACGAGCTCTGGCTTCAGGAATTTGGCACCAAGGCGATTTCATGATAGTCAACCCAACGACCAAGGGAATTCAAATCCTGGGCCGCAGGTAAGCCCGAACCTCTGGGTCCATTGGGCCCTCACGCGAGTAACCCGGAATGAACGCTCACCTGTTTCGCATAAGTGATGGTGTTCTCAACCCAAGCGGCGTTAGGTTTGGATCAGGAGAAATTTACACTGTCATGGAGCAATTCTCCGATCTCATTGATGATTCCCTGTGTATCGGACAACGACGCCAGCAGGACAAGGACGAGCGGGTCCTCCTCTTCTTAAAGATGCGTTCTCACCAAAAATTTACGCCTGAACTGGTGACGAACATTAAGACCGCCATTAGGAAGGGACTTAGCGCTCGTCACGTCCCAGAATATATTTTCGAGACGTCAGACATTCCTGTCAGTTGCTTTTGTCTCCTTATTATGCTATGGCTGAATTCAACACATTTTCTCTTGCAGTATACGGTTAATGGTAAAAAGATAGAAATTGCCGTCAAGCAGATCGTTTCGGGCTCCAATTTGAAGCCGAGTGGAACAGTTGCAAATCCAGAGTCCCTTCAGTTATACTATAGATATAGAGACATAGAGAAGGTTGTAGGAACAACGAAGACCAAACTGTAAAAAGGAAGTTTATGTCTATAATTTTTCCCTGAATAGAATAAATGAGTTCTTGGCAGCGCTGTAGTTGTTGGAATGAGCCAAGGGAAAGTGGGGTGACCGTTTTTGGTATACATGTTCCCTTTCAGGGATTTGCCTCCGGTTATGTAAGACACCTGAATACCGTGCCCATTCAACGGCAGAATTGCTGAGATACTACCATCACCAGTGCCATGGAGATTCTAAATCTCTAACTACTGCTCTGCGAAATAAGTATAAGGTACCGAATGGGCCTGATCATCACTGACGCCGCTCTAATCTATTCATGGCAAGCGACTCTCATGGGGGAGTTATCGCTGTGGCGGTGTGTGTTAGTTACAGCCGGGACCCTCTTGACCCATATCCCTCGGTGGACAGCCTAGGCTATAGGTTATGAGGGGGTTATGGCCTTAGGAAGGTATGCTAAAAACGGACTTGAAAAACCATAGAGAAAATTATGGGTGAAGGAGAACAGATTCGTGCTGAAATTTGCTGTTGCGAATGACAACTGCTGAGAGAGTCCGGTTAAACTCAATAAAGCTCCTTGTCGGAATAAGGGTCGTGTGAAATTCATGCCCTGGCGATGTTTTTGAGGCAAAAAAAAAAAGACATTTCTACAGGGCAAAAGCCTTTTTGGATGAGTTAAGTGGCACATCATGGTGATGGGCATCCGATAAAACAATCAGTTGATCCTGAAGTTATGATACTCTACCTAATATAGTACCTAAAATCTATGGGTTTTGCCTGAGGGGTGGGTTATGGGTTATAGCAGACCTATGGGTTATGGTATGCAAATCCCCGCCTACTGAGTCGGTGGACAGACAGCGCTATGGTATATACTGTAAGGGGTTATGGGTATCCGAGGTGTGGGTTAAAAGGGTCACGACCGTAGACCCTGACTGGAGTAAACTTAAGATCGGCAACGCATTCAATTTGGTTTGATGCCCAAGGCTGAAGGAGGGGGTAATGCGCATGCGATTAGCGGAGACCCTTGCCTCGAGGATGGGTCGAGGCAGATATTTCCCATAACTTCTAAAAACTCAAAACCGGAAAGTCTTAGCGATGTTTCAGATCTCAGGAGGCTAACGGTCGGAGGTTGACAAATGGTTAGACTGGGTAGGAACACGCATAATTATTTAACCAGCGGGGGGATTACGAAATAAAGGGTTGTATATCATGGATGGGACAGTGATGTGCAGACATAACGCCATTAGCTACATAGCGGCCCGCAATCTAATGATTCGCCACCGTTGGAAGCCCAAAATGTGCGTAACACGGAAATTTAACGTAGGCAGAATGTGTCACGAGCGCCGGTCAGTGGCACTCCGAAGGACTGCTATCTTGTGTAAGTATTGTCATTGGGGCCCTGTACATTTACCGGAAGGGTAAATGGAAAAGGGAGACGAGGACGAGTGAACCCCACCCACACGGCTTTACGCCACCAATTCCTGGCATCTTGAATTTGGATGAGCGGGTTTGAAAACAATAGTCAAAGCTCGATTCGAGAGATTGTCACCCGAGGCCCGGGCGCAGTTGTTGAATACGGAGGCAAATCGGAAGGTACATGAGGATTTTAGAATATGTATAGCCTGGCACTTTTTGCACACATATGCGGTGGAACAACGGCGGTAATGAGCTTTTCTCAATGCAATTGCGACCTCCGTTGGGAATATCTGCTGTCGATATCAGCTAAGTTCCATAATTCCCGCTCCCAAGCATCACCGGGGAAGAATTCCAGCTGCTTTGAAAAAAAAAAAACGAAAATTCAAATCTGTCGGTGATTGGTATGAGAATGTGGCAAGGGGCCTGCTGGGGTTGCAGCACCGTGGAAATAAGCGCCCTCCAAATTTGGGAAGACTTCTGTCGACCTCTTGGTCTTGATTTACAAGCGAGAACGTATGTTTAAACGAATATATGTATGGGCTTCTTTTTTTTTTTTTTTGATTTCTCGATCTCGAGAGTCATTATTTAATTAACACACCAAAGAAGAAATATGGGATGTCGCTTCAGGCTTCCACTTACAGAGTCCGAAAACTGAATCATACTTCTATGTCGTTCATACCGTTTTTCCACCACGGGATATCGAAAACTGTCGACATCACGACGCCGGAGACAAGGTATTGGCTACTTGTTGGATAGAACTCATTTTATTCGGCGATTGCCCTTGAGAACAATCTGAGCCTGAGTCTTGTGATGGACTGGGAAATAGAATACGCTAGTGCATACATAGGTAGCAACTTGAAGAACTTAACGCGTTTGGTCAGCCAATGTCTGTGCAGGGTGGAAATAGCTATTTCCGAAGGAAGTCAAGGGTCAAGTTCTGGCTTCCAGATCAACAGAATCATTTGGAGATAGGAAGGGGTTCTGCGAGCAGGTTTCTCGGCGTTTTGAGACCTCGATATAGGATAGAATCCGTTCCGCGTAGTGATTGCCGACGCCACGTGGGATCATATGCCACGTGTGAGTGCGCCCTTGTTCCCCAAGCTTATGATTCTCACCGTCTTTCTCCTTGTCTTGTTCTCTCGCAAAAATGCACCTATTCAAGCGCTCAAAGTCGGCCATAGCGAAGAGACAGCAGGACTCAAGGCCGCCCCTCACCAATAACAACAGGACACCAGACGACGTCTCCTCGTCCGCCGATCGCAGCAATGTCCAAGCTCCGCAGCTCCTAGGTCGAAAAATTAGTTACCACAACATGGATGAGTATGGAAAGGCTACATCTTCTCAGTATGTTTATGTCCCATGTCTGTACCTCCCATTTTCTCATCTCTTTAGATCTGTTGCTTCGTATCCAACAGCTGCTCTTGGTTTGTCTCCACCTCCACGAACAAAGACAACCTATGCCAACCATCCGGACTTGTACACCCACAATGACCTCAATACCTTTTCATTTGGTGCCGCACCATCCTCTTCGTCTTCGTCTTCCTATCCCCATCCCGTCGATCCTTTATCTCGGCCCCGCGACGAAGTAGACTCTGATGAACTTTTGATCCCTGACACCACCCCTCGTCCCTCTGTTGTTGGCAGCCAGCACCCCCGTGGTCAATCCTCGGGGCAGGAAAACAGGAAAACACCCCTCTTAGATTATCGATCAAATCCACCAGCTATGGGTGTTAGGTCTCGGGAGAAACTCAAAGAAAGGGATATAGATACGGCATCAAACCACACCTTCGGGAATTCGTCGGCTTCTGTGTCCGTTTCGTCTTTCTCTGCTCAGAGGGAAGTTAATTCTCGAGGAACGTCTCGGGTAAGTGGCCGTTCTAGCACGACCCCCCAAACCTCCGCCAACGACCTCACCGACGACGACGACGACGAACTCGATGGACGACATCCGCTTCCGCCTGAGCCTTTGGATCCTTCTGTATCTCCTCTCGTTGGAGATCCAGATCACGCATCTTCTCTATATCTTTCTGAGGAAGAATTCGATGGGTATAATGAGGATTATGAGCATGATGGAAACCATATAGACCCCAAGATACACGAGGGAACGAACTCCGAAACTTTGTCCAATCATCCAAACGACAGTCGAAATAGTTTCCGTATCAACTATTCAGAGCGAAGGGGTAGCGCGGCGATGCAAATACCCAACACAGCGTCAGATCGAGCCTACGAAGACTATCGTGCGAGGGGCAACAGTCTAGCAACTTTAAGGCGACCCAGCAAGAGTTTGGAGGATTTATATTCTTTCTCGTTTGGAAAGGCCGCTGGGCCTTCCTCATCCCGCGGTCCTGAAGATTTCCTTCCTCCTGCGCCTACCTCGGTTCCGGAAAGCGAAGGTGACTGGCGGGATCTTCGTAAACGCTCCGTTCAACGGGATAAAGACCTCCCTCCCATATTCCCTCATTCTTCAACCCCGGCATCCGCCTCAAACGCGAATCCAAATATGTCGTCAGCTGCCGCTTCTTCTTTAAATGATGTATTGGGATTCGATTCCTCCTGGATGCAGTCATACGGGGTCAACGGAGTCGTTGGGTTCGATCCTTCAGAAATGGCCGATATCGTTGGTGAAGGGCATAACGGATATCGTCCTTCGCTCTACTCCTTCCGCAAAGGCAGTACCTCAAGCGCCTTCCGGCGGCAAAGCACTGTCTCGAGTAACATCGATATTATGCACAAGAACATCGCTGGTGTATGGGCGAACCAAAAGTTTCGAGATCAGCGGCAGATGTGGACTTTCACAAAGGAGAAAGATCGGATCGCGGATGAGGATGCAAATGCTAACACTCGCCCTCAGGTAGTCGCGGAGAAAGAGAGATCGAGCATTTCAACTCTTTTCGCTTCGCGACCAAGTACCAGCAATGGTGTGGAACCAATCTTGGGCGGGTCAATTCCGTTCTTCGACAAACCGGAACCCAAGGAGAAGGTGGCCGTCAAGGAGAAATCGAAGGAGCCCTGGAAAGGCATGGCCCTGGACTCTGAAGAGATCTGGTTCAACGGATCGAATGGCAGGTTTAGGGTTAACCGGAGGAATACAACGTGTACGTATTTCCTCCCATTCTCGCGATATCATTCTCAGTTGTCTCATTTTTCAGCCGTCGAATTGGCTAAACCACCACAGCAGCGGTTGACTATCTCATATTTGCGGAGTCCCTATATCGTCAATGCTACGAACCGCGAGGCGGCCGATGGGCCTGCCGTCACGATTCATAAACACTCGAAAGCTGGCGCTTTCTCGATTGGTCGTTATTATCGCGCAAGACCTGCGCCCTTGCCCCCAAATGCCTCATTGTCGTCGCGCAACCCGTCAGACGCAATCGGACAAACCTCGTCAAAGGATTCAACGGATGGAATAAGGAAAAAGTCTAACACTATTTTATTGGCCCCCCGTCGTGTGCAGAAGTCATATACTACCACAACTACTACTAGAAAGCTCGAGTCGCACGGTCTCTTGGACGAGAGCGGTCGCACGAGTCCCAGGGATCGGGAGAGAATGAGGCGAGAGGAGGACCGTGAACGACGAGCCAGAGCGAAGGCCAAGGGAAAGGAAAAGGAGCGAACAGACAAGAACAAAGATAAGGATCAACGGAGACCCACGGAGTCGTCAAGCAAGCGACCGATGCTCAAGAGAGGCGATAGCAAGAGCGACACGAAGTCCAGGGATAGCCCCACGGCTAAGAAAGTTTTGCTAGAGAGTTCTGGAGGCAGCAGTACCGGCAGCGTCACCAACGTCGTCTCCAGTGGCGACAGTGTTACTCTGGTTAATGGCTCCACTGCCGCAGTCAGGACATCCGAGCGGAGCGATGCCACCAGCTCTTTTGGATCAGTCATTTCTGTCGACCGTTCGGTTGAGACGACCTCGTCTGATCGCACTATATCTCAACGGAATTTCTTCAGGGACCACCCTCCTAGACGTGGAGGTTACGACATTGACGACGACGACAGCTCTGATGAGCATCCACGTTATCCTACGCGCACCCCTCATCGTGAAACGTACGCAGCGCTTCCTCCTGAGGTCTTCGAATCTGCCCATCAGGAACATCCTTCTCATGGTTTGTTCCATTGGGCAAAGTCGAAAGATGGAGACCGTGGTGGCCATCGTACAAACCCTTACCTTGAAGCGTCCTATAAGCCTCCTTGGCCCGTTACACAACCTCGTTTCAACTCGGAAACTCGAAAAGGCATCGTCGATGATCTCAACACGTCTTTCCAGGATGTTGGCCTCCTTCCAGCGCTTGGCGAGATCAAAAGCCACAACTCACAGCACAAACGTAAACGTGAGCAGCACCAGAGCAAGCGCAACAAGCCCGTCGATAAGAACCCGATGGATATCTTTGAGGAAGTTCCTGATGACGCCCTTTACATGCTTCTCCCTCTTTGGCCTGGCGAAACGGACCCTTCCTCCACCAGGAAATACCCTTATACCCCCAGCCCAATTCCCACCCACTCGCGCCAGTACCTGCTAATCTATTATAAGGCTCCGCCTCCTCTACCCATTCTTCCCCAGGAAGAAAGCAGCAAATCCAAGTCAGTCGAAAAGAAGCGACACCGCGATGTTCCAGCGGCTCCAGGCGATTCTGTCCACGAGAGGGCCACCTTTCTCAGCACCTTCCATATCACCGCACGCGTTGTCTCTTATCGCGATTTGCAAGGCACAGGCGTTCGCATACCAGACACCGGTCTGGCCGTCTCAGGGCCATTGTTTGACGCGTATGACCACCTGCCTAGTTCTTCTCGGCAGGACGGCTATGTCATTGGCGTTTGTCACTCTCGAGAGTCCGGCGTCGAGTTCATCCCAGAAGGATTCGAGAAAATGGGGTTGACACGGAATGTTCCTAATCCAAGGGCAGCAGAGTCCGCCGAGGAGGACGATAGCGGCTCCTTCGACACACTCATCATCCTGACACCGATTGGACGAGCTGTGATGGAAATGGCCTGGCTTGGGGGAATGGCGCTCACGAGCTTCAATCCCAATCCTTGAAATCTAATCGTATTGTGCTTGGCGTTGCCCGAAAATCACTGCGCATTTGACCTTTCATTTATTCCCTTTCATTTATTTATCTACTTCGTCTTTTCCCTCGCCGGTGTATCATATCGATCTCGTCATCATCACATTGCAACTTATACAGATATGTGCTGTTTTTTTTACGCAATGTATATCATTATCTACCTTTGATCATGAACTAACCCATACAAGATTTTCCATATTCCAATACTCTCCCCTCGACTTTCACCTTCAATTACAAGAGTTTATAACTACCCCGTTATCACGATTTCTCTGAATATAATTCAAAGGATGCATTGAATTTACATGAACGGCCGAATCAGAAAGTCTTCTGTTCAGGACCGCTTCTGAATTCGAACCAAGCAAAAATGGGACGCAAGTAAATCTGATTGCTTCCCGACAGACAAGTGTTTTGCTATTGTGGTGAACACAAATTTATGAATTATCTTCGCTGGTAATAATACCGCGTTCATTGAGAACGGTTTTCTTCGCCGCCAACTTGTTTTTGGACTTTCGACCGTTTGTACGCATGGAAGGGTTGGCAGTTGCTGGCCTCAAAGACGCTAGGCATTGACTCTGGCTGTCAGAACTTCTCAGTCTTAGTAATTCAGAGTGAGATCTCACCATGGGTGACTGGCTGCAAGTCGTACATCCTATGAAGGTAGAGGACAGCTTGTTCTTTATCCTTCGCCTGTATTCAAGTTGTTTTCGTAAGTGAAGATTCCAGTATGGAGTACTTTGACCAACCTCTATCATCAAGTCTATATATTTTTAAAAAGTTGTTAGATCGAGTAGATGCAATGGATCCACCATAAACCGCTTACCCATCCCCGGAGGTAGATCGGCTGGCAAGTCTTCACATCGGTCTGCATGGGCTCTCCTTTCCATCACTGTAACGGCTCCTGGACGCTGCTCGCTCAAATGTTGCTTGGGTTTAATTCCTCGACGGCTCCATATAGCGTTTGCCCTTTCTATGATAACGGAAGGGGATATCGAGGAAGGATACAGCCTGTCATGGTGGTAGTCTTCTCTTGTGTAAGTACGAACTGGTCGAAATCCAATACTTATGAGCTTACCGAATACAAGAGGTACATCGAGCTCCTCACAAACAGGCAGCAAGTCTTCTGCATTATAGCAGATCTAAACAAACAAGGAGATAAACTCAAGATAGACTTATAGAATTTCTTGATGTCTCACCTCATCGTTTTCTAAGACTAATCTACTTCGAATATGAGGAGAAAGAGCCTTGATGGATTCTTTCAATCGTCCTAATGTTGTGGCTTTATCACCGTACACTCCGCCACCCTTGAAATATACTTGAGCAATGGGAACAGCAGAAAAACGGTTGGAAGCGAGCTTACATGAATGACCATCACACTGTCTGGACCCATATTCATAAGGTCAAGCATCTGGCAGTGATATTCGAGATCTCGTACAGCAGCTTCAACGACAGCGGGTTTAGGACTTCCAAATTGAGTATATTGGCCGGGATGCGTGGTCAGCCGGTGGGAATACCTCCTGGCTAGCGCCCCAGCCTTCGCCAGTAAAGGGGCACAAAACTCAAGTGGGTAGCCATAGCTTCCATGAGAAGCATACGGAAACATTTCCGAAGAAAGTCGGAAGAAACGGATATTCTGCAAATACTTAGGTCAGGAGAGTAAGTTTAGAGTCATACTAAAATGATGCGTACATTGTCTTCATTCCACTGTATGATTGTCAATAAATCCTCAACATTCTTTCGAGCAAGGTCTTTTGCAAAGTCGACCCCCTTTTTTTTAAGAGAATCGAGGCTGATAGCGAGCCAGTTAGCCAAATCCATTTAAATAAGAGGCTCAAGGGTTGGAACTTACCGGCAGGTCCTTGAACAAAAGATCGAATCAGCAACAGGTTTCTTCGTTCGGAGGACAGTGTTCAGACAAGCATAGCCTGGCAGGTTGCAACAACGTGAATTTCATACATTCTGCATTCCATGATTCTAACATACCTAAACGGCCATGAAAGTTGATTTCCTTCTTCTCAACATCAGGAATGACATACACAGGGCTTAGATTGGGTTGTAATTCTGGTCCTTCAACTTCATTCGTCTTCCTCTTTCTTGACCTCCTGTGTTCCTTGGGAGAAAGTTCTGGAGTAAGGGGGTCAGGAATTTGGAAGTCTCTTTGTCCTTGAATATCAATAGAGGTGGGCTCGTTATCTTCTAACCGTTTTCTTTTACGGGGACAAGGCGTTGGTTTCGGAGTCGAATCACCTCCTACGGAGGATAGACGGGCGCTTTTTCGCCGTGTGGTGGTTGAATGAGAAACTAGCTCAGACATTCTGGCAGTCGATGAGAGCCCCTGGTGTTTAAGCGGATGAAGGTGGGTAAGTGCGTGAAGCATACAAGAGTAGACTCATAACAAAGAAGAGTTGGGCTGGAGTATCGATTGACGCCCGCGATCGGCAACGTGAACTTACAATTCCAAATAGAGAGCAACAATTAGATGAGAAACAACGTTGTAATAGAGCCCGCCCATGTTCTGTCAATATTTTTCTGCGTATCCAACGAGCCATCCGACTCTGGATCACTATCTTCGGTCTCGGCTTGGTCCGAAGTTGAAGGTACGTATGACTGCAGGACCCATCGTGTGAAGCCTGCATCTTCTAGGATATCATGTGAGATTCAAAATATACGGGGTTTTTCGTAAAGGGAAGTTGTAATGGTGCCATTATTCATGCCTCGTGAATACCATATGTCACCCCATTGACGCGCTCAAGTTATAAGTGGGAGTTGTCTTGGATGAGGAGTACCAAATATATTAATGATATAATCCGACACGCACCTGAAGTTCAGGACTGGATGGACGAGAAAAGCCGTTGACAGATGCAACGCTCCTTGAAAAATGGTCCTAAACGCGGATTAACGAACGCATGTCCTTGGATTCACAAAGTCAAGTACAGGCGGCCATGACGAAGTTCCAAGCGAGTAAGGCTTTCCGAACGCAGGGGAAAAAATCGCTCCTTGTGTAATGCCTCAAACGAGTCGAGGTCATACATCGTGAGTGAAATTAAGTCCTTGCTTGACGCTTTGAGAACTTCTTGGAGTACTACAGTTGGAGGAGAGTAAGGGTTGAAGGTGGGCAATGCAGCCAACTTGGAGGAAGGATAACTTCATGGGGATATATATAGAACGAGCTTTTGATTCGTGAATAGTTGCTGAATACACTAGAAAATTTTGGGCCATCTAGAAAAGCTAGGGACGAAACAATGCACGCCGAATGGGATTCTTGAGAGAAGAAGGATGCGAAGATTTCTGAGCTGGTGGGTGGATCTGCTTGCGTCACATGGCGATCAATATTGATGCTGAGTCAGCGACCATATTTGGTCATGGTCAATGATCTTTAGAGGCTTGAACCTCACCATCCGACAATGAGTTGGGCAGGGTACATCCATTTCCTCTCTCCCTTATTCTGACTATCTGACCACTCGATACAGATTCAAGAAGTCAGTGAACAGGGCTGGCACAACCGTAGGCAACCCAGACACGATTGTTTCGTCCTGTTATTAATCATCCATGTGTCAATGGCGATAGTTACTGCAAAAGACTGGCCAGATTGAACGGACAGTCGACAGAGAGTTTACAGACGAGGAGGCCAAGTATCGCATGTATGTCATATCTCCCAAGCTCCCGTAATCTCTTAACTCCAATCGGGATACTTAGATTCGAGAAGGAATGTCAAGCGCTGCAGAAAGATAGCAAGGCGTATTGGGACGCGATGCGAGGTATTTGTTGTGAACCTGAACAGAGATGGCAATCTAATATATGGATTATCCTTCAGCAATGACCTCCGCTCAGAGTCGGATAGCAGAAACACTGGAGACGTTTTACGGTGCGGCTGATAGATCGTCCGAGGGTGCTATGGCTGGGCACGCCTACAAACGATCTGTAGATGATATGGATACAACCTTCACCCGTGAGCTTGTGCGTACGAACCCCGTGTTACTCCCAACCATCGTTCATACAACACACTTTCAGGATGTACCCTTTCGAACAACTATCTCGGAGCCTCTGGGTAAAATGTGTGCATACTTCCCGGTCGTCAATGAGCATATCGCCAAACGCAACAAGAAGGTATCCATCTTTCTTTCTCTACCTCCATATGGATTTAGAGCTTAGACTTGTCTCCTTAGCTCCTGGATTATGACTCGGCGAGGAGTAAGTTGAGGAAGCTGATTGATAAACCAAGCGAAGATCCCACCAAACTACCAAGAGTTAGTCATGTTTTCAACGCCCTTGCGTCCTTAATCCTTCTCTTATTTTATAGGCGCAACAAGAACACGACGAATGCAAAGAGATGTTCGACATGCTCAATGACCAACTCATCGCCGAATTACCACAATTGTTGGATCTTCGCGTCCCTTACTTTGATCCCAGTTTCGAGGCCATGATTCGCATGCAAGCCAAGTTTGCAGAAGAAGGATACGAAAAACTCAGCGGTGTTCAACGGTAAGTAGATGCCAAACATTCTTCTCGGTCCTGACGGCAATTTGTTGTGCCTCAGATACTTCGCGGATAACGTGCGCGACGACTATGCCGCTGGCCAACTGGATGCACAGGTTTGTGTCGAACTTGTGTTGCAGTATACAAGCTCCTTATTCTTGTCATTTCTAGGTGGAAGGCATTCTCCAAGAGATGAGGGAGCTGTCGATCTGTGGAGGAAACTAGAAAACAGTTGTACAATTTGGACGAAGTTTACATTTTAATCGGATAAAGCATAAAGTATTGAATCCCAACAGGAGAGTGGTTGCAGAGTAATTAAAGATATCGAAGACATATAATGTAGGATGGAGCAAGATTTCATGCATTGTTAGGACGCTGATGACCTGTCGAACCTTGCATGCGGTTCATCAAAGATGGATTGTTGGGATTGCTGCTGAGCCGTTGTTCCAGCGGTGGGTGAGCACCGCCCCGTAACGGCTTCGGTGGACGGGCCCGATAACTTCTCGGAAGAGCGTATCCGTTATCACCCTGTGCTGGTTGTGCTGAATCCGTGAAGCGGTTGAGAAGGTTAGGGCGAGAAGCGTCCTCCGGATTGCGGTAGTTCTGCCTCTGCGCGTTGTTAGAGTGGTATGGATAATTACTGTAGGGAGGTTGGCCTTGGGACGCATATTGCTTAAAGCCTGGCCGTCGATCATTCTGAGAGTCAGGCCGATAACTATTCGATGCTTGGCCACCTCTGAAGCTAGATGCTGTTGTTGTTGGAGGTGGGTCTTCAATTCTGTTAAAAAGGGGGGTTACATGGGGCTCTGGTGTTGGAGAGCGTTCGTAATTTGCAACATGGCTCCATTCGTCTTCAGGCAGGTGAGGTAACCTGGCCGTGCCAATGCGTGATGCTGATTCATTAATATCTGCTCCGAATCGAGGACGTCTAGTTGGTGGACCCCCCGGGTGGTCGTCGACCCGTTGTCTCTTCTGACCGAGTAAGTTGGGGGGCAAGATATCAGTTGGTCCATCGTCGCGTCGACCATGATGGCGTGTTCTCGGGTCAGGAGAAGCGCGCCGCGAATTATTCCCACTTGGCTCCCCAGATCGTGAACGAGACCTTGTATAGTCATTATGTGCGGGTGGCTGGCGTTCTAGCGCCCTTCGAGGGGGTGAGTAATGGTCAACCCTACGAGGAAGAGGTCGCGACCGAGTTGGCCCGCGAGTATTGGCAGAAGAGGGAGGCGGAGAGTAATGATCCAGTCCAGGTGGTCTGACTGCCCGCACCCGTGCATCTTCTTGGACCGGACTGGGTATAGACCATCCATTCGTCAACGTGGACGCGTCCGGTCCCATTCGAGAAGCGAGAAGATTATCAAAAGGATCATTGGGAACAAGATCGTGGGTGATGGAACTGAAAGTCTGGTTCATTGGCATTGGCAAAGGCGGACGGGGCAAAGACACCACATTCGGCTTAGAGACAACAGTCACCTGTTGCTCCCCTGTCGAACTAGTTGTGGAGATAGCCACGCCTGTAGAAGTCGTGTTTATTGATCCGGTGGTCGTTTGCGGGGAAGGTTGAATATTTCCAACCACCGGACCTGATGTGTCAGACTGCTTCTGCTGTGAGGAATTTTGGGATCTTGCTCTCGCCGGTTCTGAGTGGGGCAGTTGGCAAGTTGAGGCCACTTTAGTATGCTTTGACGGTGAAGGGGAAGGTAGAGACAACAGGGGGATATCTGCAGGCGGCTCTTCTTTGGGTTTCCGCAGTCCAGTCTCGACAGGAGGATTTGAAGTGGTAGGAACGTTCGGCAGTTCCTTCACTTTCAGAGGAAGGGCGGAGTTCCGCTCCATTTCTTTCACAAGTTTTCCTTCATCTGGATCACGTTTGATAGGAGTGGATAATCCATTCGCAAGCCTACGAAGATTTGCCTTCTGTGCTTCAGGAGAGATAGGTAGCACCAACGATCTAGGGATCAACGGAATGATACCAATATCCGAACCAATGGCATCAACAAATGCGTTTGTCGCCGGTTGCCTGGGAGAAGTAGAAGTCGACGGTATAATCCAACTATTAGGTTCATGCAATGTTGTCGACCCATTTGCTATAGATGGAGACCGTTGGCGTTGAGTAGGGTTGAAATATATTGGTTGGTTTGAAAAGTTAGGATCGGTGGCCTTGAAAACATTGCCATCGGGTCCACCACCAGCTGAAGTGGTCGGAGTATTTCCAAGATCGAACTTCGAAAAATTTGCTGCGATAGTGTTTTGTCCAGGAGGTGGCGGTGTATTTTGGTGCGGAGGGGTTATACTTTTATCGATTGACGCAATTCTGTTGGCTTGCTTTTCTTTGGCCCGTTCGGCGTGGATTTTCTTTGCGGCTTCGGCGTTTGCACGATGCTTTTGGGCAACTATCTCTTGCCTCTTTACTTCTTGCTCTTGTAGAAGATGCTGACGCTGGGCTTCAGCTTCAACAGCTTTCGCCTTCTCCCCTTCGCGACGCCTTGCAAGTGTCTCACTCGCTTCAAGATCCCTACGCTTCTGCTCTTCGGCAAGTCGTTTGGCTGCCATAACTTTCTCCGCCTGGTAAACTTTCTCGTTCTCTTCAGCGTATCTCCTCTCTTCGCTAGCCTTCCGCTGAGCCAATTGAAACTGGATTGCTTCTTCTCGCATGCGGTCCAGTTCCTTACGTTTGAGTTCCGCCTCCTCAGCTTCTTCCTGCTGTCGAGTTTTCTCTCGTTGTTCAGCCTCGATCCGCTCAGCTCGTATGTGAGCTAGCTCAGCTTCGCGCGCCTCAGCTAATGCCTGGGCCTGCTTTTGTTCTTGCTCGAGACGCTCTTCAGCTTCGCGATGCTTACGAAGTTCGGCTTCGGCAAGTCTTCTTCGCTCAGCACTCTGTTCGCGGAGTTGATCCCAAGCTCGAGTGGCTGCATCGGCTTCATGTTCAACGGAAATGGGAACAGAACTGGGTGAGGAGAGGTTGGGGCTAATTGCCGGCGATTGAGCTGGTTGTGGAGTAAGGGAACTGTCAAGACATTTGGTGCTGGAACCTTGGGGTTGTGGCGTTCGCTCTTGACTCCGATGTTTGGCTTCTGTCCCTTTGAAATCACGCTGACGCTGGGCCTCGCTGATCTCCAAATCGCGAGCCCATGCTTTTAGCTGACGGAAGTCATCTCTAAGAGCTTCAAGGCCTACATTCCAACCGGAAGCATGTCCACCTATATTTTCGATAGCAGCCATGACTCCATCGATCTGCACCTGAGTAGATTCAGCGACCTTCAAGCAATCATGACAGGCCGTTACAGATGCCTGAGCAGAATCCAATGCCTGCTGTGCAATAGTTTGGGCACTATGGACAGAGGTTAAAATCCCCCTCTGCTGCTCCTTGAGAGATTGAGCAAGAAGTAAGACGTTTTCAGTGCTGACGGGCTTTAAGTTTGCAATAGATGATGCAATCCGAGTCTGTAATTGCCGGAGGGTGGCAAAGGGGGGTACCTCACTGGCAGCCGAGTTATTTGGCGTGCCTGGACGGTTTATCGATGTAGCCGCATTCGACTGCAAAGTTAAGGACCGCGCTGATGTCTGTGGGTTAATTCCTAGATTAGAACGACCTGAGGAGGAACGTGACAGATTTGAGGCCTTCGGGCCTAAGGTAATTGGTAAATTGTGTCCGTGGTGAGGCGACGGGATCGTGTTATGCGGTGGTTGGCTACACCCACTGGCCGATACTGCCGTTCCAGCAATAATATCCTTATTGAGAATCTGGTTGGTTGATACCAGATTAATGGCTGAGGTGGTTAATGAACGGGTATGCGGACTGGTAGGTTGATCACTGCTGACATCCTCCATTTGAACATCGTTGTTGCCACCCGGGTTGATCATGAGACGATCGGCGAGCGATAACCTCGTACGCAATGATGGTTGCGTTGAGAGCTCTTGGGAAGATTCCGAAGGAAGCTCTTTCGGTAAAACTGGGGAAATTGAAGGCGAATAAGATCTGTCCAAATCTTCGGGGTTTGGAGCTGATATACGTTTGAGTAATTCTGGTTGTTGACCAATGGTTTTGAATTGAAAATTGGAGAAATTGAATGAGGATGTCATAGGCAGGGGGACAGAGGAGAGGGCGGGAGATATGATAGAAGGGTGAGACAGATAAACGTCCTGAAAAGACGAATGACAAGTTGGTCTGAAAAATCCGCAGCAGTTAAGATCTTCTACTTCCCACGCAAGAAACAAAAGAAACGAAAAAGGCCGAACTCACTTGGACGAAGTAGGCGTCCCCCAATGCTAAGACGTTTACGGACAGAATTGTCTTTGACGAACGCAAGAGGGAGTGAAGAATGGTTCCAAAACATACGGATTCATGAACAAATCTCTGACTAAGCACTTACCCATGTTTTTATTGTCCAGCTTGGCAACAGCGACTCGACGAATAGTATACCCTGTGACTTGCTATCTCATGGACCTTTTTCTTCTCCGATCTGAAGACCATGCAACTTTCAGCATGTTCCAAGGCGCCTGAAGTACTCATTGCCTCCCACTTGATTCTTTGATATGCTGCTGGAATGTATTCCTCGGTGTTTATTGGATTTTGTTACTTGAGAGTCGGGACAACTATATCTTCGCGGAATGTTCTGTTGCGTTACCAAAGGAAGTTCACCTTGCCCACCTTTAGCGATGCGTGTCTCTTGCCTTGCATCCCTTGCTTTTGTCGTTATCAGCGTTTCTGCGACACCCATCCTTAATACCCCTCTTGAAAGAGATGCTGTGGACTTTTATGACCCTCGCAAGGGTGGCGGATCCCAGCTGGCTAAATCTGCCAGTGCCGGTGAACCGTTGAATGTCAGTACGCAGCTCCCTCGATCCCGCTTTTCTAGTTTAAAAAACATTTAAAGGTCATTATCTCTGGCAAAAGCTCACCTGAAGTTCTGACGCCAAATGGATTTCTAAATTATGCTCGAGCTATTGGCTTGTAGGCTATGCAATAGTATCCATCCTCTTCGCTGGTCTAACTTGACGACGACTAGCTCTAAGGAATGCTTTGGTCTTCACAATGGCAGCAAGCAGCGAGCAAATCTTGGGGATGGCAATGGCTGGGTTGACGAAAGAGCACGATTCCTTTGTCAGCGTTATCAAAATTTCGGACTAACATCATCTCCAGGAAGTATTGCGAGAACATTTTAACATCCCTATCGTTGGAACCTGCCTGGAAAGCCTGATTGGTGGTAACCATCTTCGGTAATATTCCTGAAAATTTATATGCATCCCAAACTAACATCATCATCCATAGCACTTTCCGCCAGGATGGACCAGACAAATTGAAGTGTATCTCAAGAGCTCGACCTTGAAGATAAACATATGATCGCTCCAGATGGTTATAACATCGAGTCATCACTCGTTAGGCCTGGAAATGTGCTTATGTTGGACTTGCCAAAATTTTCAGGGATGACTTTGTTAAGAAGGCCGTCGGAAAAAAGAAATTTTTGCTCAAAACCTATCAAACGACCGTCCAGGACATTACAGGCCTCCTGCCTGCTGGGGCGGAAGGCATCAACCATGATATATTGTTCATACATTTTCTTTGACAGGTGGGCGCTTACAGATGGCACAGGAATTGCACAAGATGGAGTCGTCAAATTGTTGACAGTGAATGTCGGCGGACTTTTTGATTAACTCTGGAGTGTTTCTTGTAGAATATTTCTCGTTCGAAACTTGGGTAAAAATCTACCTTCCTGTCGTTTCTCTGTTCCACGATGTCCTGATATACCCTCTTTTTTCTGAATTAACCTTTCAACCGCCTGTCCATCCCTGTGTCGTAAGTGCACCAAACTCCGCTGGACGTATCATTCTATCTCGACCCCACCTTCCCCCAATTTCACCTTCTGCGTCTCCGCCATAGCAATTCGTGTGCCAGGACTCGCCGTTGACACTCTGGTATTCCGAGCTTAGTATGGGCCCGCGCATCTTTTGCATAAGTATGGTATAGGGAATTGTTGAATTCCTGACTTGGTAGCGGAGTGGGGATATTAGGGCGGCTCACCTACGACCATTTCTTTCTACTTGACGCTGGATTTGGCCCAAAAATGTGCTGTTTTGGACCCTGTCGTCAAAGTGGCTATACAAATTCGCATGGTCCGATTTACCAAAGTTCAATATGAGAAACGTTACTTGAACCTGCAGCTCGGTAAGAAAGATAAGATGTCTCGCCAGTTAGTGTATAGTGGTGGTCCACGATCCATTGACCACTATATACCAGCCCTTTCCCTCTGTAAAAGAAAGACTTCTTGATTTTTGCCTCTAATTTCAAATACAATCAGGTGATCCATTTCAGGCGTTCTCCATTTGAACAGATTTTGCTGTGGGTGAATAATCCAAGAAAGGAAAGGAATATAATTACATAAACAATTTTGATCGATCGTCCAGCTGCTTTATAATTATGTTCATGAACTAATGCATTTATCAAGGTACGTCTCTCAAACATCCCTCCCGAAAAGTTTAAGGGTTAAATAATTGGATTGATCTTCATATGATATCCCGCATTCTGACTGTCATGTTGAAGACGATGCGTACTGGACGCATGTTCGTAGCACAAGTATATGCATTGCATGCAGCATCAATGCATGCATATATCATGTCAACATTATTCCTGAAAGTTGTTGAAAACAGCCGACACGCATGGTGGCCTCACGGAAGCCTCCTCATAAGAACCACTGTGGCGTTCTAAACAGCAGGCGCTTGCCTCGTGGAATCATCGATGACAGTTGGGCGATGCCTTATAGTGCCCTAACCCTCAACAGGCTCAACTACTCCGAGTCTTCGCTACCCTCAAAATGGCATCTCCTTTAATCCGTCTCGTTCGCATCATTTATTTATTCTCTGTTATGCACGCTGCCTCTGGTCATGGTTTCGTACATAGTATCGTAATGGGGGGGCAGGATTATCCTGGATGGAATCCTTTTGTCGATCCGTGAGGCTTCCACGCTTTTCTTTCTCCTCCACGTCTTGAGCTGAAAACAGGTACGCGAACAATCCCCCTCGTGTAGTTCGCAAGGTTTTGAACGACGGTTTTGGTGAATTTCTCGGAATCTGCCTTTTTGCCTTTGCCTCCTATTCTCAAATCTTTCTTAGTTTCAAACACTGACCCAGACATAGCGTGTCACCACGGTGGAAATGACGGAACTTCCGCCGTTGGTACCGCACCATCGGGATCGCAGGTCTCGTTCGAATGGGCATATGTACGATTTTATTCATTGACGGTATCCTGGAATCTCATCCACCCTTGGGATTGATATATAGTGGCCTGGAGGTAAAACTTGCAAAGTATTGTTTGCATCCTTCTTACAAAAACACTCAACGTTATTGCAACGTTAGATCATCAGGGCCCAGTCTCGACATACATGACATCTTGTAACGGTGATTGCTCGACCTTTGCTGCGAATGGCGCTCTCTGGTTTAAGATCGATGCGGATGGATACGATCCAACTACTCGACAATGGGCAGCTGCGAAATTGATCTCAAGTATGTCAATGGGTGGTTTTCGGACATCACAATCAATTCTTAAGTGGCATTATAACCCCGTTAGACAATAGCTCATGGACTTCAACAATCCCGCTTGGTCTAGCGCCTGGACAATATGTACGTCTCAGGCTCTTATCGTGGACCACTCTTCATCCTTATTCCCAATTCCCCCAGCTTTTACGGAACGAAATGTGCGTTAGGCTGCGGCGGCTTGCAATGCAATAAACTGACCACGGCCGCCTCCGCATTCTTCGCGCAGTATAGCGCTCCATTCCTCGACGCCACAATTTTACCCAAGCTGCTCGTGAGTCGTATCCCCGCGCGGACGAGGTGCCATCGTTATCCTAATAGTAACTTCCATTCAGGCAAGTGAAAGTCACTGGATCGGGAACCGGCATCCCTTCTCAGGACGAATTAATCACCATGCAGACACTATACAATGGGGTCGCCTTTCCAGATATATACGCTAATTCGGTGTCCTTCACGATCCCAGGCCCTCCGCCTGTGAATTTTGACTCCAACGGCGGAGGAAATCAACATTCGAGCACCGCATCCTTGTCGTTGGTCACCACTAAGACTTCAGCCTCGCTAGCGTCCACGACCACGGTTCCTGTTTCGACGAGTCGATCGTCAGCTCAATGTCACCTTGGTTCAAGAAGACGAAAGTCTTCATAACAGTAGCGTACGTGATCACGCGCACTTGCTACTACAGTGCCCGAGATTAAATGTCCTTTGTAGTTTGATCAATGTTCCCCGAGAATAGCACCGTTATCGTTCCTTGATTATTCTAAATGAAGGGGTGTCTTGGGTCTGAGAATGCCGATCCTCCTTATGTTACTTTTACAGTACCCGATTTCTTATATATATATCTTTCTCGAGGGTTAACCTTCTACCTACGAATGATTGACACCCGTGAGTAGGCATCACACTCGAATATACGTACCGCGAAGAATTTTCGTTGACTCTTGCCTAGAGACGTAACGAAGCGATGACTCAAACCCAAGAGCGTGATTCAAACTTTTCTTCTTTGTTCGATGGCTAAAGGGCTAGCCTCCGGCGGAATTGACTTTGGCGAGCAGCCACGGATTTTGCGAACACCTGTGATTACTGTACGTAAAACGGACGATAGGTAGGTAGTTATAAAGGTAAAGTAGGTATAAAAGAAGAGTTGCTAGATATACGTGCGATTCCGGCCATGAAATAAATAAAACTAAATATGCAGGGTATAAATTAGAGGTCAAAAATAATGAAAGGTCCAAAAAGAGTCCCATCCGATCAAATACGTACTGCTACCAATCGCTCTGGAGAATTAGGTTGATTATTAATGATACTGGAGCTTTTAATTAAGCAGATGTCAAGGCCTTCTACGCATGATAAAGTCAAGAAATAAGAACCTAACAAGCGGTTGTAACCAGGTGGCCGTGGACGACCATGGTCGGGTTCACAGAGCCCTAGACCACTTCCGAGGGTCGCCCATATCGTCTTGCTCACGAGTGTGTCGAAGAGACGAAGAAGGGTGGTGGTGATAGTGGTGCGAGTGCGAGTGCGAGTGAGAAGCATGAGATCGAGAGGCGTCCTGATGATGACCAGACAAGTACATAGGGTCTCCCAGAGGCCCAGAACTTGTATCGTAACCGGACTGAGAGTGCGGAATGAGGTCATCTGCCATAGGGTCAACCTGTTGGCTCATTCCATAATGATGAGAAGAGGAGACTGAGTTCGTCTGCCGATTTGTCTGCCTCATAGATTGCCGTTTGTTTTGGAACCTGCCATCTCTGATGAGCGATGAAATAAAATCAGGGGGTCAAAGGGAAGGATTACCATATTTGCACGCTCCGTGCGGACATGTCCAGCATTTTTGCTAGAGCAATACGTTCCTCCGTAGAAGGAAAAGCGGTTCGACTGTAAGTTTCGTTGAGGACCTTGAGCTGAGCGGCATCCGCGCGCTTTCTCTTTTTTTTGATGGTAGGCTCCTCAGGCGAAGTCGGCGAAACGGGAGGGGGTGAATAATTTCTAGGTGCGATATGGGTCGCGTGGGATGCTCCGGAACTTCGGCCGTAAGGCGAAGTGGAACGGGGGTCTAGGCGAGAAAGGTCGTCAAACATAGGACCATGGGCTTGGGGATTCATTGAGGACAAGTGATCATGAGGTTGTTGCATATGATAGGAATAAGGTTGGTTGGCGGAAGAATAAGCGATATATGCTGGTGGATATGAAGCCGTTGGCGATCGAATAGAGTTAGCCCCAGAAAACCCATTCGGCTGTGGGAGATATGGGGGTTGTTGCCATCGATCAACTTGAGGGCCCGGAGAGGTCGACAAAGGTGGTAGCCTCCGCGAGTCTGTGGGGCCAGTTATGTTAGGCGTAGTTGACCTGGAAGAAGAATATGGGAAAGATGGCTGAGGGGAATATCGTTCATGTATTTCATAGTTAGGAAACCCAGTCGGAAATTGTGGCGCTATAGAGAGATGAATGAAATCAAAGGGTTTAATGTCAAACACAAATGAACGCCTACTCACAGGCGCCCGTCGAGGGGTATGCGCCGTAAAGCGCTTGGGGGTTGAGGGAAGAGCGGGGTTGGGTATAAGGGTTAGAATAAGCGGGCACTGTATTCAATAAAACGGCGTTTTGAGTGCTTGGATCTCTAACACTACGTGGAAAGCACAGACCTGGAGAACGTGAGGTTGGAAAAGAGTCAGAAAGAGGAGGGAGCACTGTTCGCCCACCCTGGCCAGTCTGAAAGAAAACACCATGACTGTTTTGTGAATCTCCTGGCGAACTTCGACGCGATTTGCCTACAGTCGGATAGAAACGGTCCTTGTTGGAGCTTGTCATATTAGTGGAAAGAGATAGTAATAGGAAAAATGAGATGGGAGGAAGAAAAATTAATGGGAGAAAAATTTGCCCGAAGTATTAAATATGCCGTGACAACCACATGCACTGAGGCAGAGACGCGAGGAAATCCTCAAACAAGAGGAATCGGGGGAAAAGGCAGCGGGCGTGCGGACTGGGGGCTTGAAAAGCACGCGGTGGAGTTGAGGCAATGGTTAAAGGGTTGTAGGTGGATCAAAACTCGTGGGTAGTGCTTAAAAATCCAATGGTGGAAGAGTGATGACAAGGCTTGAGGGGGATGGAGTTACCATCTGAGGAAGGGTGCATGCAAAGAAACGAAGCTTATTGTTGCGACTCAGCCGTCACCAAGAAGGCACGCAAGTCGGGCAAGCTCTACGGGCCTGCAATCGAAGAAGGGCCGATTCTCCAGATATACGATTGACGCGATGTCAAATGGAGACACGAGTTTCATAAGTGATCGAATTAATGAAATGCCTCATGTTTGTCCTGAGTTAGCAGCGCCGGTCACCATTCGGGCGACGAGGCGCTTACTTTTCTTTCATTTTCAAAGCCATGTCTGCCGACGCAGGTAGAATAGCGTGTACCAGGTGCGCTTCGTTCGGCGCGAACGGTATTTAAAACTCCAGGCATCCAACTCACGTCGCCTATGACTAGGCGAGGCCGTCGTTCTGCATGGGCGATTGCTTATAGCTGGCACCGTAGAGCGTTAGAGACAATTTCAAGTGTTTCAAAGGCGAATCTCGATATGCAAGAGTGTTCCAAGTTTGGCAAAGAACTGAAAATAGAAGATGATGCAGACAAGTACAGCATGTTTGAGTAATCGACTGGGCATTCGACGGAGCAGCTGTATCCTCGAGGTGAATTCTTGGATAAAAAAATTAAAAAAGTGGACGATGATATAAGCGAGAGTGCACGTGACTCTAATTAACATAACTGATCAAGAGCGCCTCTTGGACTGACAATGACAAAGTCGTAACTTAGTCGTTGACAACTGTTACGACCTCTTCCTCCATGACCTCTCAAGGTCGTCGTCCGTTGCCTTCCCCACCCACCAATGGTGCGCCAATGGGTCCACGGCCCAATCAGCACACGGCCCCATGGCACTCTGATATATACTCTCTTAACAACCCCTATTCCATGCCTTATGCCTATCCACCCCACGCACCTCCCCCACCAGACCTATACGAAGAGCAAACAACAACGTCTATTCCAGCTGGAACCTTCCTTCATAAGGGCTTCTATGACCTCTTAGCCATGATTCCGACTCCTTCTCCATCACGATTGCTCTGGAGTTCCCCTTCTCCCCCAGAGAATGTCGTCGCGGGACCCAAGTATGAGGACATGAACGCAAATACAGGAACAAGAGCAATGCCTAAGAAGGGGCGGAGAGTGAGCAAGGACATGGTGTCCAAACCTACGGGCTTTGTGTATGTCTTTTGTTTGAACTCACCGTCGATTTGCTTCTAATCTGATCAGCCATCTTGTTCACGCGTCGGACGCCGACCAACTGGAGGCTCTCTTGACCCGCTGGGGTCCGGATGGAGTTGGGAAGCTTGGAGGTTAGCTGATCACTTTATTGTCGCGGTTTCACCTCTTGAAAATATTTGCAGATCCTCATTGGGCAAACCCGATCAAGAATTACATTAGGCAGAGGAATCAAGTAAAGGCAATCAACGAAGTCGTTAACGCCATTCAACCATCCCCAGGTGGTAGGCTGGAAGGGCCTCCATTCGGCCAGCTTCACGTTGTCAATGGCATAAGCACTGCTACTTCTTCCTCTCTCACAACTGCTGCCAGAGAAAACGTGGTGTTAAACTCCTCTTATCCTGACGGTCTTCCTGGGAGAACGGGAAATTCAACAGTCCGATGGGGTGGAGGGCTCAGATCGCACACCGAAATCCAGGAAAACGAAGATCAAGATCCAAGCCCTTTGTTAACGGAGGTCTTGCCTTTCGTACAAACACGACCAATAATCACACCGTCCCTTGCTACTTTGGAAAAGGCCGTGGCTGCTCGTATCTATTTTGAGAATCTGTATTTTCCACTGTTTCGGCACCCTTCATCTCGCGAACAAAGGAAACAGGCAATGGAGAAAGACATGGCTGAGATGCAACTTACTCATTCGCAGAAGGAACATCTCAGAGCTCGCTGGAGGCAAAACGAAACTGAATACCTACGAGAACGTAGGCAAAAGGTTGATGCAAGTGCTTTCGTTAAGCTCAAAACGATTGGACACGGTCAGTTCGATGCCCACCTAATCATACCAGATTCTAAAACTACTATAATCAATGCAGGGGCGTTTGGGGTGGTTTCTCTCGTGAGAGAGAAGTCATCTGGAAGACTTTACGCCATGAAGCAGGCTTGTTCTTTTCTCTGCTGCGCCCGTGAATCTGGAACTGAATTGATATCCACAGTTGCGTAAGACCGATATGTTGCGGAAGGGGCAAGAAGGTCATGTCCGGGCAGAACGCGACATCTTGAAATCTGCGTCCTTGGTCAATTCCCCGGGAGGAGCCGAGTGGATTGTCCGATTATATTACAGTTTTCAAGACCGTGATCATCTTTACTTGGTCAGTCTCTGTAGATACCCGTTACCGGCTTTCCCCAGGCAGTTTATTAATACTGATTTCATTTCCCTGTTCATATATCATGATTTATCTAGGTTCTGGAGTACATGGGGGGCGGTGACCTTCTAAATCTTCTGATAGAGAAGGATGTATTCGAGGAAGACTTTACGCGTTTCTATGTCGCAGAGGTGATTTTTTCTCTCATGGTTTATTATTTTCTCCAAGGTTAACTGCCAAAAATAATAGATGATTCTTGCGATAGAAAGTTGTCATCGATATGGGTTCATCCACCGAGATATTAAGCCCGATGTGAGTTTTTATGGAGAGTTATGGACGGTGCTGATCGATGATCACTTGGTATCTAGAACTTTCTATTTGACCCAGAAGGGCATATTAAACTGAGTGATTTCGGGCTAGCGTGAGTGTTTCCCGCCCTCAGCTTGCCTTGGTGTCTTACCCTTTCTCTCCTTCACCAATTTCTCATAGCACGGATCTCCACTGGGCTCATGATACCTCCTGTGCGGCGAATTTTCCTCCTTATCATTCCAAACTTCCTGAAATTTTACATCAGATTACGAACAACAGAGATTGCATCTACTCCACAAACACGGGATAGACCTTGAGGACTCGATTGGAATTGCGGATGGAAAGAAGACTAAGCGGATGGATCCTAAAGAGGTCGAACTCCTGATGGGAGGCGGCGAAGGGCAAGGAGGTATATTTACCTGGCGCGAGAAAAACAGAAGAAAGGTGCGAACTTCATCCAGCTGGTATCGGGAGTAAGTAAAAGGCTCATCCAAAGTTATAGTTAGCGTATTCTGTGTGAGTGACTCCTTTTTGTGAAGCACCAAAACTAAAATTATTTTCCTCTGCTTTCAGATGCGGTACCAACTCGTACAGTCAGTTAAATTCCATTCTCTGATGCCTTAATACTCATGCGATTAACAGTGTCACCCGAAGTCATTCGAGGTCATGGATATTCTTACTCGTGCGATTGGTGGAGCCTTGGCGTGATCATGTTCGAATGCTTATACGGGTGAGTAGTGGTTGTTTAATAAAACTCTCAACGGCTTCAAACAACCTCTCCCTAGATTCCCGCCGTTCGTTAGCAATTCGGTAAATTCCCCCTTCTAGTGAAAAACGCTGGATGCTGAGTCCAACTACAGAGACATGTAACACGACAAAAGATTTTGAATTGGAAGCAGTCATTGCGATTCCCTTCTCGGCCTCGCGTCTCTCATGAAGGAGTCAACCTAATGCAGCAGCTCTTATGCGAACCCGAAGATCGACTGGGCTCACAAACCTCGTCTTCCATTTCCCGGCCGAATTCCATAGTCATGCATGCTCGTCGAAGTCAATTCATTCAACCAGGCGCCTCTCCTGACAACGATGGTGTACACCTCATCAAGGTACGAATTCCTGTCGTTGTCAAACTGTGGGGCTCAGTTGACGTACTAACGGAATGCAGGCCCACTCCTGGTTCAAAGGCATCGATTGGCAAAATATCCACCGATACCCTGCACCCTACCGACCGGACCTCGTCAGTCCTGACGATACACGTCATTTCGACTCCGATATTCCACCAGAGGTAAGCGTGCATATGTCCGGTCGAGCATCATGGCACCTAACTTATGTTTCAGCCTCTCGCACCTGCAAATGGGGCCCCTCCAGACGCGACCAAGGATCCCTTGCTTCGTCATAAAGTTCATGGGGCGGAAATTATGGATGTGCGCAAAGCTTTGGCTTTCGCAGGATTCACCCACAAGAGCCCACGTGCAGTTGAGTATACAAGAGCGGACAGAGCATTCGTGGGCCCGCTTGATAGCCGACCTGTGAAGGGCACCGTCAGGGGTCGGCCACTCGTTCGAGAGACACGCGATGTTGGGCTGGGTCGGGCAATCTCGATGTAATTAATGTAACGGACAATCGACATGTAAAATATATCTGGCAATCCAATGGGAATCGATCTAACTTCGCCTTCCGTTGCGTCATAAGTTAACCCCTCCGCCTCAATTTCTTCTTGTTCTCTGAGGTTCAGTCATTTGCATCGCGTGTGTGCATTTCGGTCTGTAGTGCCGTAAGCCCATGAATACTGCGCCTGTCTGTTGAGTTATGGGTTGGGGAAACCTTGTAGATCCAACGATATCGGAGGGCGTGCTCGTGCCTCCTAATTCTAAGTTAGCACCAGGATGTGTCAGGGCATGTAGACCTAAGAATCTTCTCATGGCGTACGAGTGCTTTTAGATCTAGATTGGGTTGTTCGTTGATACTTAGAACGTCAGGCCAAAGGGAGTTTAATAAGTAGTAAGTACATGGGGAACTTTATTGTATGACTATAAATATATACAGGTAGGGGATGCTACAATTGAACGACGTGGAGGAACGACCAGGGGGACACGACTAGTACAATACGAAAGCGTGGAATGAGGACAAATATGGATTAATAATAAATAAAACAGTGAAAGGCATGACCCGAAGAATTATTTTCAAGAGGTGCATCCCATCAGTCAGCCAGCCTTGGACCAATTTTGCTTTGCAAAGCGGTCTTCTTCATCGTTCGAGGAAACGCTGAGACTTCTTCCCGAATTATTGCTCGAGGAGGAGGAGGTAATGCTATCGCGCCGCTGATGCCATCTCGAATTAGATGAAGAAGGGCCATCGTCGCTGGCAGTTTCCTCGGCGGGTACCACATTGTGAACCCGGGCGTGGCGGCGCATGTTGCTCAGAACGCTAAAGCTTCGTCCACAACTTTCTACTGGGCAAACAAAGGCTAGAAGATGGAAGGAAATAAATATAAAAACATTGATTCTAAGAAAGTGAACTCACGCTTCTCTCCCGTATGGCTATTCAAGTGGATCTAGAAAATCATCATAATGGTCCTCGAGGGCACAATAGGAAATAGTTACCTTGAGACTGCTGGGACGATTGAAGCCTTTCCCACAGTAGTGGCATTCATATTTTGCGGGGCCGCTTGAAGTATCATCTGGAATCGGTGCGCCATAAGGAGCGGGCATGCCAGTGTTCGTCACAACCGCAGAAGCATTGTATCGTGCGACAGGAGTGCGCTCGTCGTCCTCGGCTATGCTCCTTGAAGAACCCAGCGATGTGGAGATGTTCCACAGTCGAGGTGGTGGTGTGTCAGACCGCAATGCTTCCGACTTGTGGCGGGTTAGTGTGGTGTTTTCCGGCCGATATGAGTGATGAGGATGGGTTGTACTATGATATGGATAAGGCTGCGGATATGTACTTCTATGAGGTTGAGGAGGATGGCCATGCAATGAAGGTAAAGCGGGATTCCCTTGGTTACTGAAAGGAAAGCCTGAAGGGGGGGTGTGTGAGGGTGGATAAGGGGTGGGTAATCCTTGATAGTAAGTGGCTTGATTGGAAGCTGAAGCTGATCTATACTCAGCGCCTAATGATTGGCTTTGAGACGTGGATGCAATGTAGGGATTGTATTGATTATGATGCGAAGGAGGTTCTGAATGTCCCGGCTGTATCGTCATTGCAAGATATAAATAAGCAAGACACCAGTTCTCGGGCACTTACTCTGTAGATAGGTTGTGTTCTCGATGTGTTTCCGCGTCTTGAAGGTGTCCTCTCCCTATCATCATCGGTTACACGAAGGCGAGCCAAGGTTAAGGAAGGCGATTCATGTGCAGGGTTTGGATCACTTGAAAGCTCATCTTACAAGATATGAGGAAGAAAAGAGGCGACTATTGTTCAAAGTCGTCTCACCTCGAAATAGGTCGCGAATGGGCGGAAGGGTGGGCCGAGGATTTCCGCTACCGCGAAGGGGATTAGACATAACAAAGAGCAGAAGAGGCAGCAGAAATACTCCAGTTTGGATGACGCAAACGTTTTATATAATAGAACAGAGTGGTGTTGATAACTGGTGCATACATCGGCCTATCGCGCTGTAGATCCGAGTTGGGTGCTAGGCGCATCGACTTAGTCTCCATGCAGCAATCTCCAGGCAAGTGGCCAAGAAAGATTAACACAGCCATGACGAGTTTACCGGTTACCCTTTAATCGCCAGTTTTGGAGGTGTTTATTCCCTTTTGCATCGCAAAAGCATTAAATAAGCGTTAAACGCGAAATATTAAAACATCGGCGCTGATGGGTGATACTCACAGGGGGATCACCTCACGACCGTAATTTGTAGTCATGGAATCAATCAAGTTAGAGAACGAAAGAGCGACAAAAGGGCAAGGTAAGGTTCACAGAACGAAGCTTTGGTTATTTCATTAACAAACCCTTCAGGGATTCATAGCCGTTTCTGCTTCCGTCTTTGTCTTGAGTGTGAGGGCATGTAATCCTTGGGTAAATTCGTCCGACAGAGCAGAATAAACCATTCTGTGGCGCTGCATTGTCGACTTGAAAATGTCAGTATTCTGGAAGGGAAAAAGGTAATCAAAATTCACCTTCGACTCAAACGCATTGGAAATGATGTGTACAGAGAAATCTATGCATAAGTATTTAGCCGGCATTCAGTGGGTTTCGTGGTTTGATGGCATGTTTGGACCTACGTGTTTCTCCGTTAGCAGCACCAGGCTCACGCATTGCGGCATGATGGCGGTGTTGCCAAGAATCATTGGTAACTGTGATTGCCGTGGGCTGCAAGAGGGTTGTTAACTGGAGAATACGATGATGGTCAGTAAGTTCGGGTTGATGAAGGAAAGAGATCAATACCACCTTCTCACGGATGGCATTTTCCACTGGACCCATAGACGAAGTTGAGGTCATTTTCTGAGTGTGCGTAGTATAGTGTTGTCTGGAGGTGGCATGCAACGGTAGAACGAATGTCGAGAGGCGAAAGACTGACATTCAGTCCCAGATTCCAATGAAAGCAGAGTAGCAAGTGTTACTGGCAACCGAGCTCATCAAACTTTGGCTGACATAATCAATTCCTGCTTAATGGAATTTATAAAAGTGTACATAAAGAATACAGTCTACTACTCTAGTTTTATCCATTTCTATAGCAGCGAACTGGTTTCCAGAAGAAGGACGATACCTAGTTTCGTCAGGTCAGATTGATGGAAGATCTTGGGCGCGACTTACTGTGTACGATCTCTGAGATGCTCTGTTTTGTCACATCAACAATCAGGTCCGCGCCCTCAGGTGTTTCGAAGGGTTCATCTACTCCTGCGAATCCCTTGATTTCTCCACGACGTGCTTGGGCATATAAGCCGTGTCGATCCGTTTTCTCACAATGCTCCAAAGGGGTAGCGACGTGAATCAAGAAGAAATTTCCTCCAGAGCCCCCTGATTGCGAAACGGTGTCGCGGGCGAGTTGCCTTGACCGTTCTTGGGGCGCTGTAGGTGCCGCAATGACAGCTGCACCTGCCCGGGTGAGTTCAGCTGAAACAAATGCGATGCGATGTACATGTTCATGACGATCATCGGACGAGAACCCCAGTTCTTAACATAAATGGACGAGGAATGAATGTTCTATTTGACAAGGACATGGTAGAGAGACTTACCAGGTGATAGTTCCTGTCGAACAGTTTCCCCTAGCAACAAAGATACGCTTCGACCACCTTGCTGGTGGAGTGTAACTTGCAAGGCTTTTGCGATTGCATCCTTTCCAGAGCTGTGGAGGCCAGTTAAAAAAAGAACGAAGCCTTGCTTATTCCGTGGAGGATAACTTTCTCTGAGAACCTTGACAACAGCACTGAATGAAACATGAAAAATAGAGGAGATGATAGACTGCTGATGGGACCTACTCATAACTAAACCAATCGGGGATAGGGGCGCCTGTCCTTAATCGTTTTCGCAGCTCAGTACCTGAAATATCAAGCGTTTGAACCCCTTTGGGAACTTCATCGACTGGTTGGTATTCGTCGGTAGCGGGAAGATATGTCATTTGTTGGAATGGGACCATTTCGATTTGTAGCTCCTCGTGATACCTGATGACAAGATCTTGAGCATCGTATGGGCCGTAGAAGTCCTTCCCTTGCGAGTTTTTTCCAGGTCCTGCATGATCGCGTCCAACAATAAAGTGTGTGGCTCCGTAGTTTTTACGAATAATGGCATGCCAGACGGCTTCTCTCGGTCCGGCCATTCTCATGGCAAGAGGTAGAAGAGCAAGCTGTCCCATTCCGTTGGGGTATTTTTGCATGATGGCCTCGTATACACGAACACGTGTGTAATGGTCAACGTCTCCTGGTTTTGTGAGGCCAACAACAGGATGAATCAAGACGTTCTACAGTTTTCTGAGTGTGATGTGGATTAAGAAAATGATGTTAACGCACCGCTCGTCGTTGGCGGGCTGCTCGCACGGTGAGCTCTCTGTGGGCTCGATGCATGGGATTTCGTGTCTGGAAAGCAACGACCTTTCTCCAAGAAAGTTTTTTGAAATGAGCCCGCAGCTCTGTTGGAGTATCTAGGGTTGATAGAATCATTAATCTATGTCATTCCTACATGCTTTCGAGGGAAGCTTACATCTCAGAGCGACATAGTCGAAGTGAGTAGGTGCTTTGATGGCCTGAACTTTTCCACCGATATAGAAATCTTTAACTCGATTCCTCAGGTAAGAAACGGACGGGTGGGCGGAATCATCAGCTCCAAAAACTTGTATGGCCTCTTTGACCCGGTCAGGAGTGTAGATATCCTCGACTGAAAGTGTATGTCAATATCGCACCAGAAAAAATAGAGGAAAAAAATGCCTGTAATAATGGCAAGGGCATCTTCATCTCGAGGGTCCAATAGGGTAATCCGGGATCCAGGTGAGATGGACAGGCGGCTCACATCGGCACGGGAGACATCGAGGGTCACGGGAATAGGGAAAAGGACTCCGTTCGCGAGGCGGAGGTCGTCAACGACGCTGAAACTGCATCAATACACCCCTTCAACAGGTACTCAATAGGAGTTTACCTTTTGTAGTCGGATTCATTTAGGAAACCCTCAAGAGGGCTGAAACCGCCATTTGTGATCAGTTCTAAATCACATAATTGTCGCTACGTTTTGTCAGCGATGGAAAGAAAATAAATATAAAAGTTGGAGCTTTACTCACCTCAGTGAGAACGAGATGAGGAAGGGTCAGAGATTCCTCTTTGAGCTGAGAAGAGATGGATTCATCGCGGGCGACAAGGTCCTATAGGTTGAAGATAAATTGTCGGAAAATCATGTCAACGGCGAGGATATTCACGCACTTTGAGAATTCCACCGTGAGGAGCGTTGGACATGGATGCTTATTGGATTAGGTGGGCAGATAGGGGAAGGTGAGGGAAATGACGAAGACAGGTCCTTTTTGAGCTCTGAACCATTATGATGTGCTTGAGAATTCGTCAACGATCACGCAATTGCGGAAATCCGTTGGACCATACTTGGCAAGAGATAATAACTTAAATAAGTCTAAAATCACGTGCTCGACGCTCTCGCATTAACCTCGGTTTTTGACGCAATTAGTTACTAACTAGGGGCCGACTAAAGTCGGCTTAACACCTTGCTTGATTCCGAGTCGGATTAAACAGCGGAAATTTAAGTTAGGCAGGTGATCATTGGGGGGATTCCTTTCCATCAGTACCATTCTACTGTGAAACCCACCCGTGGAAATCAGAATAGTATTTAGGATTTGTTTCTTGTCCGGATAAAACAGCCTTCTATGTTGCTGCTGGCCTAGTTATACCGACAACCATCGATACCGACACTAATTTTGAACCTATTTCCAGGAACGTGAGGAAAACAGGACTGGATAAGACCGCTGGCACGCCATGACCACGTCCTTCGTTGAAAGTGCCATGCACAAGCCCTTTGTCAACCAGAGAATCAAAATGAGCACCAATGGATATTTCGAAAGGAGATAGGATAAATATGGGGTCATCACTCTGCCAAAAATACAAATGAACTTTAATGAAGAACAGGGGGCTCTCCTTGGGCTCTCCAAGAATGGGGGGGTAGGGACAGCGCCGATGAACGTCCAGATTCTGCAGGATTTCTATGTCCTAGACGCATGGGTTCTGCATCTATTGCAAGGAAATACACCAGTCTGATAGGTGTTTTTCTCAATATAAAATTCGTCCTCTTCGTCCGCTTTCTGACACTTTTGACAGCATCGTTGCGCAGTTGTCGATGGGCGAATATTTCGAGTCGTTGTGAATGCAGTTACTTCCAGGAACTGTGTGCACTGAGTGGATGGCTCGGTCAAGCCTCGGTCGCAAGATGCAATCCACTGACAAGTCACTTAGCGAATATTAGCTACTTAATATCAACTAGAAGGCTTCTACAAAATACATGCGCAAATTGTGGAACAACTTTCAAATCGAAAATCCAGTTTTCCCCCGTAGATTTTTGTTTTGACGTGTTGACGTTTCCATAAAAGGGTCATTTCCACCATGGTGGGACCTTACTTTTCAAGCAAGGTGATAGCTGCTATAACTCAACTGTAACTTGTATAAGTTTTTCGTTTAGCTGGTGAGTGCTAGTTGCTTAGTCATATTTCATTCCATTTTTGGTTATACATTGGCTTGACACCTTGCTTGACATACATAAACCCGTCGCAATAAGAGGGAAATGTCGGCTTGATGTCGGCTTGATATCGTAAATCCATCCAGTAAAAGCGATGTTTTGAGATGAGTCCAAGCGATGGCCGCTATGACCGACTTTCGCTAAGTAACGCGGCGTCCTGATAAGGGGATTCGAGTGTGTCCACCTTCAAGTCGGAGTGGTGAAATTTCGGCAATAACCAGTCGCGGCCATATGTAGGGATCCGGCAAGGGGGTGTCAGAAAAAAAATTAAGGATATCACGTCGAAATTGTTTTTAGTGAACAATTTGGTGGACTAACTAACTGATCGTGAGAACTTCCTTCCAGATATAGTAATTTTATAATCTAATCTAATCTACATAATTTAAATTCCTATGACTTCTTAAACTCTTTACTGCTGTCATTTCTTTGATTTATATCAGCTGAGGTCTCTTCAGTTCACAAATTGTTATCATAATTTGCTATCGCTTTCATCTTTGGAAGTTAAAATACAGGTTCAGATGATGTTAGGCTTATAAATAAAAAAAATCTACCCCATATAAATCAGAAATAGCTCCAAAATGGATTATTTGCACAATATTTTTAGTAGGTCCAAATTTTTTTTAAGGCCACCTAGGCTGGACTAACTAACCAACGTGATATCTTGGATTTTTTCACTGACACCCCCTTGGGATCCGGAAGAAGTACCCCCAGCATTTTGTAGAACCTGGCTTGAAGTACGCCGCAATATGATCCCCGAGGATCCTCGAGCTCGAGAGATCACCACAGATATTCTGGCCGTTTCTGTCCGTGCTCAGTCCACGTAATATTGATCTTGGAGGATCACCACAGATCCCTCGGAATAAACACACGAGTTCAACCGTTTTTTCCCATGCTTAGTCCACCTCTATGTGTGCAACCTGTGGAAGCTACCAAGTACTATATTTTGTCCAACTCGGACACTACCTAAATGGGATATATATATACTACTATTATAAAAATACATGACGTGTTGTCCAAAAATATGATCCTCCATGTGAAACCAACCGATTCCTTTTATCCCGGTCCAAAGGTCAACGTCACCGGAGCGAGTGCGGAAACAATTTCTACGTAACTTTCGACAGCACGCTGGTGACCCATGGGCTTGAAACCCCATCCTACCCATCCACTTGAGCGAGCCTCCGAAGTTTGGTCATACACCAATGTCCGCAATCGTTTGGCATTAGCTGGATCATCTCTAGGGGACTCTGCTGTGTCCTTCACAAATACCTGTGACATCTTTGTCTGCGCAGAGAATGTACCCTGGTAATACGCATCCAGGGAAACCGATGTTTGAGCAAGATTATTTTGAACCTGGAGCTGCAGCGGAGAGACGGGTACGTTATCTTTCAGGGTTATGTCCAGATTCATAGGCCCATTGAAGGTTTTCACCAGCGCAACGAAGCCAGGAGATCCTTTGGACCACTCGGTGGTTTCAGACGAGTCCAGAGTGATATTCGCATCAATCGAGCTAAAAAAAAAAAAAGAGAAAATGTAAGGGTAATTAATTACCAAGACAATAACGGATTTGATACCGACCCATCTCCTGTGTCCATTGTCAGCAAAGTCGGTCGCATAGGGAGGTTGGGTCGTGTGAGGAAAATGTCAGTAGTGATGGATCTGTGCGGCTTGATCAGATATGTTGCTTGGTTGGCGAATGCGACTAACCCTTTGATAGAATCTAATGTGAGGGCGGCTGTTGCGTTGAATGTCCCATCAATCGGAGCAGCGATATTTTTCACCCAGATTTGAGAGGCTTCTATGAACTGAAATAATCTCCGTCAACACCAAGGCAGTGCAAATAATTATTAAATAATAAAAAGTCAAACCTTGCAAGAGATAGGGTAGACAGCTCCTTCTACGGCGAATTGATTGAAAGCGAGTTTTGAACGAAGATCGCCGAAAGATTGGGAAAATAGCGGAAGATAAGTCACGAAATTGTCCACGGTGGATTGGACTCGAGGCAGGACGACGTTTATTTGGAACTCCAAGTGATCATCACCATTGAAATCCTTAGGAATCTGCAGAAGAACTCAGTACTGATCGTTATTCGAAATACGAAGCACATACATAGAGAGAGAGACCCCTGTTTGAACCTGTGCGACTAAAACAAACGTCCGTCCGTTGGCGAAGCTGTTCGCTTGAGTATTTCATCTCAAGGGTAAAATCCACATCTTCTTCTTCATAATCCTTCTTCATGGACACCGAGAGACTACCGTTGATTTGATCAGTGGCAAATGTATTATATGAAATGTTTGAGCGAATAGTGATGAGTCCGTTCGGAGAGAGTGAGAAGCGGGCCCTGGAGCAGGGTAAGTTAGATGTCTGGTCTGAGTGAGGTGGCTAGCTCGTACTTTGCAAGATTTTCGGAGGACGAGATTGAGTACCACACATTACATGTTCTGTTATTATCACCCATGGTTGACCCTCCGGCTGCACATTGAAGAGGTGTCGGGAGATTGGAATTCTCAACGGCCCAGAGAGATGGTGTAGGTCCAAGCGTCCAAAAATTAGAATTTGGGCGGGGTTCTCTCCGTGATTTCTACAAGAAAAATGTAAGCACTGGTTCAACCATGAGTCATAAAAAAGAGGCGTACCCAGACGAGGATTGGAACCACAATAAGGACGGAGAGGAGGATGTAGATAGCAAGAGCATAGAGTCCAGCTTTCCAAAATCGTGGGTCCACCTTCCACCGCACTGGGGGTTCGGTGACGGCTTTCCAATGCTGAGCTTCGGATGTATCATAGTCTGGGAGTGGGGATGTCGAACGGGTGAAGGCAGCCTGGGGATGTCGAAGTGTAAGTCCATTGTAAGTATCTTCCTTGGTTCGTCCGTCTGCCTCTCCATCAAGGATGATCATGATAGACCACCAGTCATCAAAGGCAGTGGCTCGGTATACTGAGTACAGTCCCGCCCTGCTGCCGATAGCCTGTGAGGGCGAGTGAGCTTGAAGGAGAGGTCCCAAAGGAGAAGGATAGTTTCAACAGAAACCGTCGGCTGTTTTACCTGAAATTGACTTAGCATCTTATTAATATAAATTGTATTTTACATTAAGGGTTTGTGCAGGATAATATAATTTTCGTTTTGTAATCTTTTTGTATACAATTTTAAGTGTCCCTCAAAGATCGCCATAAACCGAACTCGGCCCCTTTTCCTTTCCAGATGGACGGAAGGCAGAAAGGACAGTATTAAATGCCTGACCCAAAGCACTCATAGCGTGTGTGACGTTTTCTTGGATACTGTCTTTGCAGTTCCGCAACAGCGTCACGGAGTGAGCACAGGCGGCGTCGATGAGTGTTCTCGGGGGACCTTCATTTGCCGAAGGGGAATATTTCATCTGAGAGGAGGGTCAGGAAGAAAAGAGAAAAATTTTCGGGAAAATATATACTTGATGAGCTGTTGATGTTTCTGTCTCCGTGACAATCTTCTCGGCGATTGATGCATCCAGTTCTCGCCACATCTGCCGGAAATCCTCGACAGCAGCGAGGCTCTCGCTGAACCTGAAAAGCGTGTTTATAAGAGCAACCACTTCTGACCGGTGTAATAAGTTGGAGTTTGTCTGGGGGCTGGAGAAAAGTTAGCTTAATGTCACAGATGAATGCTTGGAGAATCCCCATACTCTAAAGCCTTTTCATCCAGTTCAAACAAAATCTTCAACGCTGTGGCTATGCCAGTAGTCTGGACCTTGCCCCACAAGCGACACTTATCACAACCTACGCAATCCATGATGCGAGTGACATTCCGGAAATGTGTCTTGAATTCCTCCTTGAGTACCTGAACGAGACCATGAGCTGGTAAACGCAGGGGGGGGGGGCAGGAATGCACATACATTGGCGTTTTCTCCTCGGAATAGAATGGTTTCGTCGAAGCTTCCTGCTTGTTTTGCAATATCGATGACTTTGGTCAACGTACTCAAGGTCTCAGCGTCGTCTTCATGGTTCCCAGATGAACAGTAATCAAATGCAGAAAGGTAGGGACCTAAACGCGCGACCGCACGAAGCAATAGGATGGTATCGAAATAGATGTATTGAAGGCGTTCTGGATGGGATGCGACCTGGCTGATAAAACAATCAAGGTTCGGTTGCTTTAGAGGTCTTATGAGCCAAGTAAGAGCAGAGGGATAATGAAATGGCCAACCCATTGTCCAGTGGTTTGGTTGAGATATTCACGACAAATGTGAGTAGATATTGAAGCATGTAAACCTAGCGGGATGGGCAGGGATTGGTACAGAATAAAGGCAGAACCCACCAGATATGACCTTGTAGTACACCCTCTTTTCCAGACAATGGGGGTCCAATTCTTGCCCGCCCTCATGAAGGACTTCAATCATGGTATCGGGTAGAGAAACTGGCGCGGGAGATTTGCCGGTCATGAGGTTGAGTTCCGAAAGCCCGAAACAGTTTTCTTCGTATATTGACCTCCAGACACGGTGCGCGTCTTCGCCAGAATAGCCTGTGTATCTCTCTGGGACCAGTCGGAGATCAAAATAATCACCCTCTGCATCGTAAATGAGGAATGGCGGGGACTCGTCAAATAGTATAAGGCATACCGGTGTTGTCATCGAGGAAACAGAAATCTGAGTCTCGGTAGTAACAACCAGGTAATGAGTGACGCTGGTTTCAAGCCGGGGTAAGTGCAATATCCGATTAAAGATTAATATTAGGCACCTTGTCGATTGAAGATGGATCGACTTCGCTCAAGGCTTTTGCTCGCCATTTCTCAGGGACGTCACTCTGCTTTACGTTGAGATCATGGGAAGAAAGAGGTTAAGGAAGCTCTGACCTCGTCCACAGAAGTTATCGCGCATCCCGGGTTACTACAAGAACCATTGTCTGGCCAAAATGGGCATTCGCGGTATAGATCCACCTGACGGTGATGAGGAAAAGAGCTTGACGGAGAGACCCCGATAGGCGTACCTGAAAGTATCTGAAGAAGGGCATATGAACGAGGTCCGAGAGGTTGCTAAATAGTTCGTCGTTCACACTCTCTATAGTTTCGTAGTCGCACATAGTCGTCTCGATTGGGCCTGTGAGCTAGTAAGTACTATATTGAGCATCAAGAACGGGGTTTGAAGCAACAGGTTCATACCACGGCCTTATGACAGCTAGTGTGCTTTACTGGTTGGTGTTCCAGCACTTGTTTTATTTGTCCTTTGCGAACCAGTGTTTCCGAGAGGAAAGAGTCCTGTGCATTGACCGACCAGCGGAAAGCAGGGAACAAGAGTACGACTGCACATAACCTGCAGACTGAGCGTGTCTTCATCGGGAGGGCTTTCGAAAGTCGATGTCGACTATAGGATGATGACAAAGTTCCACGTCCTGGACTCGGGACGTGGGATTAGGCAGGCTGAGGAAGGCATTTGGTAGCCGCCACGTGGTCAAAATTGGTTAGACTGGTTTCCCTTATTTACCACCGACCCCTGAGGGAAATAACCTTGGGATTTTCGAAAGATGGCTGATTCACGAGAGCTGGCGCAAACCTGTTGCATCAAGATAAATATACTTATAGAATGGATGGGGTTCACCAGGGTCGAGTTTTATTGGCGTCGTACCGAAGAGAAATGAGTGCAAGGAAAAAAACCTGAATTGCCACGTCAATAAGTTGACCAAATCCCACGGTGGAAGATAGAAAATCAGCTGAGGAGGAATTATTGTGTCTCTCCAACCATCTTCCAGTACATACATTCCAAGGTTTTACCCCGTCAAGGCTTCTCGTTCCCCGGACACCCGAACATCATGGCTCTATCCGCTGCCGACCTTCAGGTCAAAGATTTACCTTTCGTCATGCTACCGTCTTCTTACACTTCTTCAACTTATATAGAAGAGACACGAGCTTGAGGGTGCTCCTGACCCTTTCCCGTCGCTCTCACAACATACTCCCGCAAAACATAGGGCGCCGCACGCCGTTCCATTGGATACCGAATCCGAGGTCGCTTTCCCGACGCTTGCCTCAGCCGTTCCTGCATCCAGCGCGCCGTCTAACTCTGCATGGGGCTCATCCACGGGTCCTCGTATCAAATCGGCTATACCCAAGGCTCCCGTCTTCACAGATTCCTTCACTTTGTCGGCCATTGATTTGTCCAACTCTGGCAAGGATGGGAAACCAGCATCCCTTGGAGAAGTCATCAAACAGGTTATTGCAAAGTATAAGGTCAAGGTAGAAGCCAGCGCAAACCAAAAGGCCCGTCAAACCACCTTCCACGTCAAGGCTGAATCTCAGAAGGAGCTTGACAAGGCCAAACGCAGTCTTTTGGCTCTCCTCAGCCCAGTGGTATGTTCGACATATTCTATTTTCGCCAATTAAGTATCTATAATTATATTAGGTTACTCTTGTTATCAACGCACCGGCGTCAACTATTGCTTCAATCATCGGCCCTAAAGGTAAGATCCCATCTTCAAAGTCTTCTGTCACATGAACTTAATGGCCGCCCAGGCGCGACTTTAAAACAGATTCGCGACCAGACCAGCGTCAGAGTGGACATCCCCAGGAGAGATCCGGCTGCACTCAACGGTAATGGACACCCAAATGGAACAATCAGTGGCAAGGATGACGATGACGAAGACGAGGAACCAACTATCCCCGTCACCCTCGTTGGACCCCAGCCCCTGGCATACGAAGCCCAGGCCCTGCTAAAGCAGATCATCTCCTCCAAGACCTCCAAGAGCACCCAGCGCGTCCGCGACATTCCTGCCCATATCCTCCCGTTCATCCTCGCTCGCAAGGCCCATTTCCTTGCCGCGGCCCAAGGCGGAACCGTAACTCTCGCTTTGAACTCTGCTGCCCGTGAGATTACGGCTAGCGGAGATCGCGAGGCTGTTGTGAGTGTCGTAGAATCCATTAAACAGACCATCGAGACTTTCAAGACCTCCCTCACCTCGGTTAAACTTTCCCTTCCCAAGAGACAACACCGCCTTCTCATTGGGCCTGATGCCGATGCTGTCATGGCCAAGAGTAACTGTGCTGTTGTGGTTGGGAACGCTGAGGAATCTGTCAATGAAGTAACTGTTTGGGGCCTGAGCTCTGATCTTCCGGCTGGACTTGGTGCTGCTATAACTCAGGCGAATTCGCAGCACATTCGCGGAGTGATCCTCCCCGAACCCATTTCTCTTTCCAAGCAACTGGCAACATACCTTAAGCGTACTCAGTACGACAAGATCGTCAAGAGCAGACATCCCACTATCGATATCTATCTCCCATCCCTGGATGCAACCAGTCAATCTCTCAGTGTCGATCTGGTTGGTCCCCCAGAAGATGTGGACGTTGCTGTCAAGGAGTTCTTGAAATTCATTGGTGACTTGAGTGGCGGTACCATGGAAATAAACGTAGACTGGCTCCTCCATCGCGTGATTATCGGTAAAAATGGCAAGAAGTGAAACCTTTTCTGTAGTTTCTATCTTTCCGTAATCTGACTTAATTTTCAGGTTGAAACAATTCCACGAGGCCCACAACATTCAGGTTTACTTCCCTAACGAGTCATCGGAATCTTCAAGTGTCCTCTTGGTTTATGACCCTTTGACCCCAGGTGTCGCTCCCTCTCCTGATGAGAAGAAACGACACCTGGATGATGTCGCCAAGGAGATTCTCAAATGGGCTCGCGATGCTGCCGACGTCAAGACGGAGCTCATTTCGGTCGAGAAGCGCTGGCATGAGTTTGTCGTTGGCAACGGCGGAACCACTTTGAACGCGTAAGTTTGGTTGTTTAGAATTCACAGACGCCCAAACTAATTTTGCTCAGTATCATCGGAGAAGATACCACCCTTTCCATTAAGGTTGGATCGGAAGCCGCCAACCCCTCGACTGAGGATGTTATCCTTGTCCGTGGTGTTAGCGATGACGTCGACCGCGCAGTCAAGGAGATTCTCAAGATCGTCGAAGATGCCAAGAACGATGAGATAGTCAATAGCCACGTAAGTTTGCACATTGAAATCCTGAAAAGCAAGATGGTTATGATCGTTATTTGATAGTCAATCGAGTTCGACATTGACAAAGAATATGTTGGCCGAATTGTTGGTTCTCAAGGCTCTGGTGTGAACAAGCTTCGTGATCAACTTGGTGTCAAGGTCGATGTATGGGACGATGTTGACGAGAAGGAAAAAGAGGGTGGCAAGAAAAAGAAGGCTGTTCACCAGAAGTCCAGGGTCAAGGTAAAAACATCAAAGATTCATCGTGGCATTTCTAATTGGTCGTTTATAGATCACGGGACGAAAGGAGAACGTCGAAGAGGCCAAGAAGCGTATCCTTACACAGATCGAACGCCTCGTAAGTTCCATTAAGAAGCTGGAAATTAATGCTGATTTCTTTCCTGCGCAGGCCGACGAAACCTTTGAGATACTCAAAATTCCTGCGCAGTACCATTCCTCTCTTATCGGACAGAGTGGCAAGTATGCCATTCGTCTCGAGGAAAAATACTCTGTCAAAATTACTTTCCCTCGTCAATCCTCCGAGAACGGCGAAGGCAAAACAAGGGAACTACTCAAGCCCGACGAAGTTCTCGTGAAGGGTGGAAAGAAAGGTGTTGCTGGTGCCAAGTCTGAGTTGCTCGACGTACGTATTTTTTTCAATCCCGTCCATTTATTTCGCTTCATTCGCTCCTCTAGGCCGCTGAATTTGAGAAGGAATCGAACAACATCCTGAAGTTCACGGTTCCTACTCGTTCCGTTGCTCGTATTCTCGGCAGGGGTGGTGCATCTATTAACGAGATCAAGGACGAGACTGATGCCCAGATCGACATCGAAAAAGGCTCGGAGGACAATGGCACCACTACTGCCATCACCGTTCGTGGCACTAAGAAGGCTGTGGCTGCTGCTAAAGCTGCAATCATGGCCATCTCGGATCAAATTGGGGAGGAGGTCTCTGCTTCAGTTCCAGTTGAGAGTAAATTCCATCGGTCCATCATTGGTGCTGGAGGACAAGGCTTGAAAGAGCTTATCGCCAAGTGCGGTGGCCCTTCTGATCCTAAACTCCAAGCTGGCTTGATTAGATTGTAGGCCTTCGTTTATGTCTCTGGGATGTTTATTAACCAATCCTCGTTAGTCCCCGTCAAGGCGAACCTTCGGATGATGTTCGTATTCGTGGCGAACCCAAGCTCGTGGCCAAGGTCAAGGCTGAGTTGGAGCAAATTGTTGCCACCTTGCGCGACCGAGTCATTTTGGCTGTGGATATTCCTGCACCGCAGCATCGCGCCCTTATTGGCCGCGGTGGCCAGCATTTGAACGATTTGCAAGCCAAGTTCGATGTACAAATCCAATTCCCTGGTTCTCGCTCTTACTACCAGGTTGGGGAGCCTGAAAACCTTGATGACTTGAGCGAGGTGGATCCTGCTAACCTTGTCAAGGTGTCTGGCTCTCGTGCCGCTTGTGAGAATACTATTGCAGACCTCAAGGTATTTTCTTCTTCGTTTGTTTGATCGCCTGTTTTTCTAAATGTTCGTCTTTTTCGAATTACCAGGGTAGTATCAAGGGTCCTGTCGTTGAAGGTCCAACCAGCACAATCACCGTCCCCCTGAAGTACCACCATGCCATCTCTCAACAAGGCAGCTTTTTCAGAACCCTCCGGACACTTGGCGTGCAAGTAGATAACTCTGCTCAACCCCAAACTTCTGGCGTACCCACTCGCCCACCTCCTGAGGCACGCATTGACGATGCGAACACAAGCTCGGGTGAGCCTGAATGGGAAGTCGTTCCCAACTACCAAGATGCCGAGGATGGTGATTCTACCTGGACATTGAGGGCTCGCGATCAAGCCGGATTGGACAGGGCAGAGAACCTTGTCAAGGAGGCCATCACGAACGCTGGGCACATGTCCCATGTCGGTTTCCTCACCATGCCTGACCGTTCAACATTCCCTAGGATTGTTGGTGTCAAAGGTTCCAATGTGTCCCGGCTGCGTAACGAAACTGGTGCGGACATCATTGTTAGTCGCGAGAACAATACTATTGTTATCATTGGTAAGTTTCATTTCCATTGACCAATGTATAGTTTTTAATGACTTCCCCCCCCCTTTTTTTTTCTTTCGCAGGTTCCGAAAACGAGATTCACGCTGCCAAAGACGCCATCGTGAGGATGGTGTCAAATTCAGGTCGTTCTCGTCGCCACGATTGATAGGCCTTGCAATCTTCTCTTAGTTATTTAAACATCTGGTTTTGCAAATGCATGGGTTCTGAACATTCGGATGGATTGTATATAATAAGGAATATAGCAACTCGTTACAAGACATTAACCGAAACTCCGTCGATGTCATCGTCTAGAGGAATTCCATCGATGTCCTCAGCAATAGGTTCACCATCAAGGTCATCATCATCAAGTGCATCCCTCCCTAATTCGCCCAATGGCTCTCCATCGATATCGTCCACTGGTACTCCATCGAGATCAATATCTTCAACGGGCTCTCCGTCAAGATCGCTGCCTCCTTTACCATCGCTACTGACGTCCATTGGCTCTCCGTCACTCGCATTTCCAGAACCACTCCCTGCAGGATTGGTTTCTGAAGCGATTTGGAATGTACTAGTCTTGAAGCGGGAAGAAAAGGATTCGGTCGGAGGCAGCGGGGGGGTCGTAGCTTCTTCCTTTGTGATTTCAGGACGAATAACAGCCCCCTCCAACCGTGTTCTGAGTTCCAACGTAAATTCAGGAGGGAAAACGATCCAATCTTCCCATACGTCTACAACTGTCGTAATTTGTTTCTTGAACAGGTCCGCCGTAATCCGCCCAGGGAATGAGTGGTAGATGTTAGCGAGGTGATCAAACACGATACCAAGTCGCGCTTGAAACTCTTGACGATATTTCCAAGCGTTGGGAACCGAAGCCGCTGAATTATGGAGAATATCACAAATCAGGTGCAACCGAGCAACTTTACGAGGAACTGCGGTCCCATCGACAAGTAACGATGCAATAATTATATCTGCAACCTTCAAGCAAAGGTGTCAACACATGGCTTATAACCAGAAGGGTAAATATACCTCATGAGCAGCCTCGGCATGTTCGAGACTGAAGGTCATGCACCGTGCAATTTCCCCTCGCTTCCCAGACAGTGCTCGCAGCATTGCTTCAAACCGATGCCGAGCCGAGCTAGTGAGAGCATTCTTTCGTGATTGTTCCCGTTCGGCTTCTTCAGCAGAATCGCTAGAATAAACAGAATTATATCCCTGTAGATGGAATCAGTACTTGAAAAGAACAAGAACATAGGTAGGAAACGCACATCATCATCGAAAGCTGGTTTAAGAGGTTCTTCAGTTTCAATGAGGCCTCTGTAGTATGCATGTCTTCGATGCTAATGACCCTAAGCAAGACAATTCGTAGAATAGTTCAGGTAGCTTACATCACGTCGCAAAAGAAAGTTGTATTTTGGGTTGGATTTTTCTCGGTCGCGAAGGGTTTCCTCATACTTGATGTCGTGGTCCTTAACCTCGGCGGCCACAGCACGAATAAAAGTATCTGTTACCATTTCCCCGTCGTCATGCAAAGTACGCTGAGGACTCCGTGAATACCCTCGACGCGGCGAGCGGCTAGGAGAGCTGTCGTATCGACGTGACCTATTATAAGACTCATGTTGCCGAGCAGAGCGAGACCGATCTCTATCTCGCGAGGCGCTCCTAGAACGCCGTGAATGATATCGAGGGTCACGAGATCGGTGTGTAGGGCGGTCGGGAGAGTAACTCCTACTCCTGCTCCGGCTCCGGCTACCTCTCATCTTCGCCGACGTGGAAACTGAGAAGAGATGTTAAAACCATCTTCAAAGCGAGAAGTGAAATAAGAACCATATAGAGGTTTAGCGGCTATTGGAACGGCTTTGCTCCAACCAACACGTAGAATAGATCCTCCCCAGCCGTACCCATCAAATTCTCGGAGAGCATCTTCAGCATCTCTTCTTGTCATAAATGAAACGAAGCCATTGAGTCCGGTATTCTTGGATTTCCTTGAAGCTGTCATGTCCGCACCGGGGCCTATGGTAGCGTCAGATCGTGGCCACATAACTTTTACCTAATTGGCAGTCAGATAAGTAAACATTGAAAATCAGAAATTGGGAATATTTACCGATCCAACCGGTCCTGCTCGTGCAAAGAATTTACCAAGGCCAGGTTCTGTAACATGATGTGGTAAATTCGCAACAAAGAGGTTGGTTGTCTGAATGTGTTTTCAGAGCACTGATTTTTTTTGAATGCTGTAGTTTACATACCTGTGGGTCCCCTCGATCCTTGCTCCCACTCTGCCCATCATATGCAGCCATTGCTGTCACGGATCTGCCATGACCAGGACCTATAAGATCAAGTTAGAAACAAGGTCTGCGTGCCATGTACAAAAGGACCAGATGTACCATGACGAGAGTATTTGGCCTCGCGTTCGGCTTGATCCCTGTTAACAAGTTAGTCTGTAAATTGGGACAAAATGTTAGGTTACCTCTTGATTTCTTCCAGAAAAGAGTCCATGGCCCTCTTTCCTTTTGGTTTCGGGGGGGGAGGGACGGGAGGTGATTGGGACTGTTTCCGCATGCCAATCAACACTTTCTCGCCGCGTAATAGTGGCAAAGCTCACCCTCAATCGTGCACGTCGCTCTGACGACGGAACGGACGGGGCATAGGCCATGTTTGAGTCCGCTTTCACGAACCCAGAGCCACCCTTCTTCCTAGTGACCTCGCCCCCTTCAAATGCGTCGAGGAACTCGGCGTATGCCTGAGCAGCATTCGCTTCTTCTTCTCGCTTCTTTGCGTCTGCAGCCTCCTGATCTTTCTCCCTGCGAGATTTGCGCACTTTCCCAGCAGTATAATGTGACAGCTTCATGTCGTCAACGGGTTTTTGCTGTGTTTGGAGGTGAATTGTAAGTGACGGCTACTGGAGAGAAATAACTCTGTCCGTCGCACTAAAAACGAGGTATCGTCTTCATCATTATCAAAGAAAGCAGCGAGTTTTGTTTTTGTTTTATCCATTGAGAGTTCCTATTAACAGGTATGAAGAGATATCTGTGCCTTCAATTTGCGAAGACCGCAGGGTTATTTTGCAAGGTGTGATAAGTTTTGATTAGATCACGAGAGATGACAAGATGATGGATGGTCAGATAATGGTGTGCACCAGGAGTAAAATTGAAATTATGTCGAGTTAGAGCTAGAACAAACACGAAGTCCTAAATGACAGTAATCGGAGCCCGAAATTTCGGCATGGAAGCTCACGTGAGTACATAGCACAACGAAATAATCGGTGAGCTACCAAGAACTACCAACCCCGAAAATAAATGCATGCGCGGTGCATTGCAAACCAAAGTGCAGCAGAATCGTGAAACGAATGCAGGTATTAACTTGTCTCCTCGACCAACGATGTTCGAGATCACATCATCATTAAACTACTCAGGCCTCCTTGAACATATGCCATGGGTTTCATTGGTGGATGTGGTGAAGCATTGAATTGTGTATATTCCCGGTTGCCCGCAGCATCAATCCGGATCTGAGTGAAAGTTGATATTTCACAAAGTCATAACAAAGCAACGACCACTTACAAATGCTCCTTTGTTGCCAGACTGGTCGACATAATTTGGTGCAGAGAATACCTAATCGGAGGACATAGAACGAGTCAATGGGGACACTGTGGGAGTTGTGAATATGGGATGCATACAGTTGTGCACAAGCCCTCGTGCTCAATTTCATAGCCATCTGCAATACATGTCAAACTAGGAAAGAAATGATAGCGTGATTTACCCACTTTGTCGGACTTCATGACTACGGATGACTCCAGCAACGCCGTTGAGGGTGCACCATCGCTTTGTCACATCAGGTCCGAACGCGATACCAACGCCCTGAAGAAGGATGCTTAATGTGAAGAGCCTTCTCCGTCTGCAACGTACACGTACACGTTTACTGGGTCCTCTACCAGGTTTCTCTTGAGGATCAGTCCATAATAGCTGAGCAGTGTTTGTTGTCAGTTATAAATAAGGCCGGTATAAACCAAGAGTGTACCTCGCCTGCGAGCACAAATTGTCAATAAAAATTAGGTCGCAAAGAGTATTAATAACCTACACATAAGTCCCTCTTGCCCAGGTTGCCGGCCAATTCGATCTAATGTCCGTATGTCATCCAAAGTTACCCCATCTTTGCTGAAGAGACCCCCGTGCACAACAAAGAAACGTTTCTTCCCATCTGGGGAGAGAATTGCTTTCTCGTCAGATGACGGTGGTTTCGTTGCGTTAACAAGCGTTGCCAAAGGTACTAGAGTCAAAATGTTAAGAAAGCCTTCTGTCGAAAACACTTGTTTTCTTACACGTTGTGAAGACATGTGCAAAAAGCTATGACATCGTGAATTCTAGATGGCGTGCAAATGCTTCGGAAAGCCATACCTTATAAGCCTGTTCTCCGTGCTTGTGCTTTGCTTCCCCTTCGAAACCATATGTTCGATTCATATCTTTAGCTTCGTGATTACCTCGGTTGATGTACATATATTTAGGATATAACCCTGCCGGTAAGCGTCAATCATGGGAACACATGGGAACAAAGCGACTTACATTTATATGCAAAGGCGAGTAAGATAACCTCGATGGACCACGATCCTCGATCCACAAGATCTCCATTCATTAGTAAATAATGTTTCTCGGTTGGCGGACCTGTCAGGGAAAACAGGTGCAGAACATCGTAGAATTGTCCTGAGAGAACATTATGCAATTTCAATACATGCAACGACCCAAACAACACAACAAACATACCATGAACATCGCCAATGACATCGCACGTCACACCCTCCTCAATGTCTACATTGACCAGACTCTCTTCCTTCACGAACTGGTCGTGTGCACCAATTACAATCTCCCATGCGTATCGCTTGGGAAGTGTCTTTCCATCTTTAAACCATTGGATCATTTGTTGCAAGAACTCTTGGGTCATGTAGTATGTGCCATTTTCTGATGGGAGTTTGGGTCCAGCATAACCGTCATCTACCTCACATCCGCCTGCAACGATGTTTCAGCAGATATCTTGTGAGGGTAAGAGTAATCCTCACCTTCGGCAATGATCTCGTGACACCTCACGACGGGGTTCTTCTCTCCTTCAACTTCGATGGCCTCAAAGGGAGAGCGTAAATAATTGTGCATAAAGTAATCGAGTGGGCCTCACCTTCTCAAATTCTATCTTGCGAATCAACTTTTGTGTTGACACCATTTGCGCCCGCACAGTCTCATTCTTCGGCTCGAGAGCTAATATCTTCTTGAAATCTGCCACGGCAGCCTGGGGCTTCATTATTTGCATGTGGCATGTCGCTCGCCTACAAAATACGATAAGACTATGACTCTCTTCAGGATTGTAAGGTCTCACCGATAGTAAGCTTTCGCGTATTTGGGATCAAGAGATATAGCTTGAGCTATAGAACGCATCAGAATCTTAATAGAGTTGCATAATCCGTCGGGGGCACACGCACTTGCATCGGTGAGGGCATATCCGTATTCTTCCAACTTCATTCGCGCATACGCGCGATTACACCATAACGTGGGTTCGTTTGGATTCTTCTCTATAGCTTCAGAATAAAGTATAGCTGCATTTTTGAAATCGTGGGCTAAGGAGGACTTGAGGCTCGTAAATAAATGGAGTTCTTGGGTGATTACTGACAAGTGAAAGCCTTATTCGCCGCTGCTTTCAGCCGGATGGCTTCTTGCTTGTCTTCTTCTGTAACTTCATTAGTGAGATGAAGATTCCTAAGTTCAGGAGACGGTACAGAGGAAGGAGGAGTCGAGGCGTCCAAGGAGGGAGAGGATGATTGATCGCTCATTACTGCGTGCGCTGAACTGCAATCGTTAACCAATCTTTTCACGAGACACCTTGAGCCAATCAAATTATTTGAATATAATCCGATTTATCTACATAGTTACCTAATTTAGCAATTCACCGACGTTCGACTTCCAACCAGATATGAGACGGACATGGTGTATCGCAGTATCAGCGCCAATATAAAAGAGTGCCCTGCGTCTCTGGTTGTCATGACGGTGTGTGTCCGTTTCTCCGGGCTTCACCGCTGGGTGATTCCTCCTTGTTCTCTTGCGGGATAGAAAAAAAGAGATAGTTGTTAACTACTAAAATATTCCTTTACTAGTATGAGTAAATGCCTAATAACCACGAGCATCAGATAGGCTCAACCTATCCCCCTCTCAAAGGGCATCGGAGAGAATCATATCACAGAATAGATAACCAATCCATAAAAGGTATATAGATTTATAACAGGGGGCATCGCACCAGGCAGACGACTAATGGACTGCGTCAAGTGAGTAGAAGAGTCATGACGAAATAAACGGTCCAACAACGTTAGGTTGTTCTGCAGTTTCGTGGAATGTTTGAAGTACGATCAACCACACCTGTCAAGGTTGAAGTACTTGCCCAGGCGTAGTCTCTGGTCGTAAGAGTTGATGTTTTGACACCAGCCATTGAAGAATTGATGGAGGCTATGATAGAAGCAATTAGAATTATTCGCAACTTAGTCGACATCAAACTCACTAGTCTCCATTGTTCTGGCAGCGGCAGCAGGATGAGGTCGCGGCAGCAAACGCCTTCGACTTCGTCAAGCCCTGGTACCAGCCATTGTAAGTCCCGACACTCAACAGGACATTACCGTCATTGTTCGCGAGAGTATTCGCAAAGAATTTGGTAGCAGTGCGGATGTTGAAATCCTGAGCGCATCGTATCAAACATTAGCAAATAATTAAGGAGGGAATGGACTTACAGGTTCCCTGCAGTTTCCGCCTGGAGCACCACCACATTTTTCACGTGTGATTTGCATTAGACCTTGTTCTCCGCCTCCACCGACGGTCTCAGGATTGCAGCCACTCTCCTGCATGGCGAAAGAAGCCAAGATGATAGGGGGAATACCATACTGGTTGCCATACTTCTCGAAGATCCTAATATACCTAGAGCAGGCCTTGAAAGGGCTGGAGGGGGACTGGAGAGCGGAGGACAGCGACTGGGTCACTACATCTCGCACGCGAACATGAGGTGGTTGCCATCCGCCGGCAGTTTCAAATCCACAATTCAACCAATCAATGTGACCGTTAGGGCCAGATAGTCTGGTGATCTCCCCTATGAAGCTGGGATCAGGAGAAAAAGTGATGTGGAGGACGCCAACACGAACGAGTAGCACGGCTAGGACCACAATTGGAATTGACTTGGATGAGTCCACTAGCGCCAACTTGCTTGGGGGGTGCGGCTGCCTTGGTAGGAGTAGACGCTGCTTTGGAGCTCGACTTGTTCGCGACGAGTTTATTAGGAGTCTGGGCTGAGATAAGACGAGGGAAGAAAACAGAAGAAATCTAAATTTACAGCTGTGCTGTCTGCTTTCTTATTGATCCGATTGGGGCAACGTTTTTCGGGAGCTCGAGCTTCTAAGCTGGTTGCGCGGTGAACCAAACGGCTATGGCGAGCTGAGATCTCGAGATTGCCGTGGGGTACGCTAGCACCGACAATAATTATAGATAAAAAGAGTGCAAGGGATGAGGTTATGGGCCTCATTGTGTTGAACGAGTGGAGTAGTCACTTGAGAAAGGAGATTGATGGGGGAAGGAAGTCTGCGTAACTGACCCTAGGGAATAGATCCGCTTGGCTAACTTGAACAAATACATGGATGTTTTGAAGCTTGGCATGGGACTACGTATAACAGATCGATTGTCATCTGTTTATACGGTCTGTATCGGAGACTATACGGTGCTCACAATACTCGAAATAATTATGAAACGGGTCACAATAGAGCCGGTCGTTGGGCGGTGCCGTGACACTCTGGCGGTGCTGTTTATGACATGAGAGCCGCGTGGCGTCGAGTCATCTGAGAGCATTTGTTTTGACTTGTTAGGGCTAGAGGGGCCCCGCTGACTCCCCCGGTAGGATCCAGCAGAGTCAACCATACTCGAATCCCGCCTCTATATTCATATCGCCCAACAAGAACTCTCTCTGTCAACTGCCTGCTCCCAATTTCTGCGCCTGTTTTTTGACCACATAGTCTTCTGAGCATCAGATAGACTTTGTGCCGGGATCGTCCAAAGTCGCTGACTCTGGACATCCACAACTGAACCGCCCCCCGCAATGTATTCAATATCCACACCACTCCTGGCCCAACAAGGCCCACTCCTCGCCCTTCGCTCTGTTTTGACTGTCTCTTTTTTCAACTCTACCCCCGCCACTAATACTCATGCTAGTTCCGACGATACTTTGAACTGAATTTCGTTCGATTCCGTCATAATCCCAACTCTCTGCCTCTATTACTCGTCTTTAAAATACAAATGCACACGTCCACCCAACTCATAGCCCAAAGGGCTCCTCCTGCAACCAGAATTAAACCCCGGTGGCAGCCATATTCTATGCTTCCATCAACTCTTCCCCCTCGATCGCCATATCTAAATACCCCCATGCCATCTGTAACATCACCTCCACCTATTACCACCTCATCTTGTGATTCAACCCGAATACGCCCTCTCCAAACTCCCACAACCGCCCAAACTCCAAAGGACTCTTCCCACCGCGATATCTCGAAGCATAAATTTGCTACTGGTTTAATTGGTCGGTCCATGGTTTTTAAGCCCCCCTTTCTCTTACATTGACGCTCGTTGCGCAGATCAAGCGGTCAATACAATATCTGAAATATGGCGCCCACAAGATGTTCCTCGAGTTTTTCTCGCCCCAACAAAAGGCCCAAGCCTTATCAATGTGACCGCATCCAACCCCAGCACCCTTCCGAACCAACAATTATCAAGTATCAAGAGCAAACCGCTCTCACCGCCCACCTCTCCGTCAACAAAGCCCTCCCCTTTCCCACAACCATCTATCTCCCAACCATCGTCTTCTTCTGTAGACACTCTCATGCCTTGTGGCGACTCGGAAAATTTGCTCCCGATGAAAACCTTTGTCCATGAGGTTCTTAGACGCTCGCGAACATCCGGAAACATTCTTCAAGCCGCTCTTTGCTACCTCGAAGCTATTCGTTCTAAAGTTCCGGAAATCTTACAGCAAGAAAGGATGGGTATCAGAGCTCATTATCAGCCAGATACCCTGATTCAACCTGCGACAGACGCCGAACTTATGCGTGAAGCCGAGCTCGCTAGTTTGGAGGAAACCCCTGTCATCGTGGATCCCGACGATCCACTGAAGACTGTTGTGTCAAAGGATTGCGACGCTGACTTTGACGCACAAGATAGTTTCGAGACGAAGTCCGCTTATTCCAGCTGCAGTTTGCAAGTCCAGCCATCTGAGTCGTTTACATTGTCTTCCTCGACTTCTTCGCTCCCCTCCCCCCTCCTTTGCCCACGGAGGGCATTCTTGGCCTCTCTCATCCTCGCTTCCAAGTTCTTTCAGGATAAATGCTATTCCAATCGCGCTTGGGCAAAATTGTCAGGCCTTCCCCCTAGGGAAATTGGCCGATGCGAACGTGCACTTGGTCAGGCTCTTGAGTGGCGTCTTTGGGTTGGAAAGACCTCCGCTTCGGCGCCGACTTCACGCACTCTTGCCAGAGCCCAGAGCGAGAGCTCTATATTCATGCCAACAAATGCTCGAACGCCACCCAAAAATGTTTTTTCTATGCAGTGTGCTCCAGATACGCCTCAAGCACCCCTACGACGGTGTGCGACCCTTCCGGAAGAGATTCTTTCTGGGTCGTCCTGCGAAAAACATTCGAAGGCGAAAGAAACATACAGGAATTTCATTACTGGCATTCCAGCACCTGTTATCCACGCTGAAGCGTGTGATGCAAACATGGAAGATCGGAATACAAATCAACTGGTGAGCTTTACTTGTCACTGTGTTAATGGAATCTTAATGTCTGTTCCGAACGCCAGAACGCTCACGCTATGGAATCTCAGCTGTCTGACGAAAGCGATTCCACTCCGAGCCCTGAAACCCCTCCTCTCAGCTATTCGCCGTCTTCCACCGATTGCTCATCTGGTGATCGCACAATCCAAATGTCGACCATGGAAGACTGCATGTTCCCAAATGCCAACGATTCGCAGGCATGGTCGGATTACCCGGAATTGAGAAGTACTTCCCTTTCAACGTTCGCAATTGGTGAAGAGTTGCTTTACCGTTCCACTCATGGCCTTTCTGTCGAGAAGACAAGTAAGCACTTATGGCCGGCGTCAGTTGCTATCGTCGATTCGGAACTTGGTCCTTTTGGGGGGCACTGCATGTGGCCTGTCATTACGCCGCTCCAAACCACACCTACCTAACACGTCGCTCCCACAATGTTCATGGTTGAGCATCTTACCATGTATCTTCAGTTGCTGTTTGGCACCCATTTAGCTTTGTTGAGCTTATACGCCTTTTCCTCCACACCACCGCGGTTCTGGTCTTTTTTTTACTTCTTCCTCTCTTTCTCATGAAATATCTTTAACCTCGCCCAATGTTTTGCCTTGGACTTTCACCCCCTACCAAATGGTCAAATGTAACATGTTTTGGCATTACCCTTATCGTACCGTTCCATGCTTTAGGCTTTCGCCCCTTTCTTCTATGATGTGTGGATGCCTCGAGAATTGTTCGAACATTCCTGCAGCATCCATGTGCTATTGGATGGGGGGGTTGAAATGTGCCCCCCTTGCATTATGCGAAACCTTTTAACCTTATGTACAGTCAATTCATGTTATAGGTTGTGTGTGTAAAATATGTTACCGCTTCTCAATAGATTCTTTCTCTCCTCACTGATTTGTTGATTGATGGACACAAGCATAACAGTATCAAAATAGTGGCCGTACTAGATATTACAGTTAAGATAGTTGTGTTGTATTTACACTAAATTTACTCGTTGAAGAATTCCAACGGCTTGTCGTTGGTTTGGATGGCGCAGAAGTCGCTGGGAGGGGTGTCTGTGTCTTTCCTGATTTCATTGGTGAACAAGGAGTGGAATCGGACGTCCTCTGTTCCCTAGTTGGATTATGCATGTCAGAATGAATATGCGCTGACGATGAGTACAATATTACTCACTCGGTTTGGGGGATCGTGAATCCTGATGAAAAGAAAACTGGTGAGGGAGATATCGATATCTAATTCACGGCCCAAGAACGCACCTGACATGAACAAACCCCTCTCCTTCCTTGTCTTTCACAGCTGGAAGTTTAATTTTACCAAAAATAATCGTTCCATAGGAAGTGGAAGCACTTCGAATCTAAAAACACATCGAGTTTTCAACATTGTCTCTGTATGAAAGGCAGGCTTAACCTCAACAAGGTCTTGCTCGATCTCGAAGGAAACCAAATCCTTATCTTCAAGGCCAGAGGCTCTTCTCCACATGCGAGGTTCATGCTTGTCCCAGTGATGGCGCGATTTCACGATTTCCGCCTTGATAGTGGGGAGGAGAATGCTGAAGGCCTCGATAGCGTTTTTATGAGGAGGATGAGGGTCATTAAGAGTAATCTGTTCTAATGATGCTGTAAAATCGGTTATCAAAATTAAGCCTGGTCCAAGGTGGTACACGGCTAACCCATTGGATGAAGAGCTTGGTGGTTAGGGGTCAAGCCGCAATGCAATCATTCCAGTCATGGCACAGCCACACAATGTCAACCAATTCGCTTTCTTTCAAACGCAGAGTCTCAGGCCAACACTGAACCTTTCACCGGCTAAACATGGAGAGCTAGTCCGACCAAGTACGATAGCCGGTCACTCTCAGGCTGTCCAAGCTTGTCCCGCCCATCTTATAAATAGCTTAAAAACTTGGCTTCGCAGAACTGTGCTACGGCAAACGTTATCGCGAAATTACTGCACATTCCAGTTTCGGGGTTACAAGAGTGAGAAGTGGACTCCCAATGCATCAGCAAGGGAACCAGATGGTTATTTGGGGTACGTCAGGTCAACACGTTGTTGCTCTTGTCATTACCATCACCACGAATCTAATTATACCACATATCATCCATAAGGAAGTCCCGCATGTTCTAGTGGCTTCGACAGCGAGGACGAAATTTAGTTTGTAGAAAATTTCCGGGATATCCTGGCATCCGCATGCTTCTTTCATTCAAGTCTCCAACCGTATTTAACCGATTCGAATTTAGGGAGAGGTTTTGTAACTACGACCCATCATGTTTGGTGCGCCTGCCGTATTAGCGTTGCTGTTCTGCTTTGCTCTCAAAGCGCTCGGACAAGCTGTACCCCAAACAATCCACCTTCAATCACGGACCCTTTCACAAGGGGCTTCACTGAGGCGTCGAGCTCTGTCTCCAACGACGGTTCCTCTCGCAGACTTTTTTTTGGGAACAGATCTTCAGTATGTTCCGAACCTTATACTCTCCATTCTTTTTTTGACAAAACTCTTTTCCACGGTTCAGGTGGTTCGGAAATATATCAGGTCACTATATCTTTGTTTGAAGGTCTTTCCACAAGTTCTTATTTATCCCGTAACCTAGTCGGAACACCTCCTCAAGTTTTGACTGTCAGTAAACTTTCTTTGGGTCAGAGACATCCACTTATCTGATCACAGGTCGTATTCGATACGGGAAGTTCAAGCTTGGAATTTGCCAGTATGTTCGACGGTGTATCTCTGAAGCTTGGAACCTGAAACTTCCTACAAGGCACACTGTGTGGAGCGGCATGTCCACAAGTGAAATTTGACTCGTCCAAGAGTTCTACTTTCGTCGATGGAGGAAGGACGAGCTCCATCACCTTTGCAACAGGTGTTGGCGTAGATCCTGTTATCGGGGCGAACTACAAACTAACCCTACGCAGCGGAAGAGATACCGTTTCAGTGGGGGGCCTCTCCGCAACGGGTGTCAGTCTCTTCTTGATAACTGACCAAACGCCCAAGTTCGATATCGACCCCTTCAGCGGCATTCAAGGTCGATATGATACTCATTTTCTCTGCAAAATCTCATCAGGTACTTACTCTAGGAATGGGTGCTACTGCACAGGGGATTTTTGCTGGCCTAATCAGCCAAGGGTTACCTTGTCAGTTATGAGTCACCGTTCTATTCCGCCCATTTCTCACGTACACACCGAGCACAGCCCTGTTTAGTATGTATCTCACGCCGAAGGCAGTCGGCAATGCCGAACTTACACTTGGGGGGATCGACAACTCTAAATTCACCGGTAAGTTTAACAGTCATTTTCCTTACCATTGGTTCCGTTGGTTGATCGTATTTCGCTTGTAGGCGTCCCGATTTTCGCCTCCCTACCATCTGGGTCGGGTAGTACATGGCAGCTCACGTCTCCGAGCATTTCAGTCAATGGGAAAACAACATCTGTCTTGAAAACCAGCCGCACTATTATATTTGATAGTGGAACGAGCAACGTCTTGTTTTCTACAAACACCGCAAATGTGAGTGTCGTATAGCTCAAGTCAAATGGCCAAACTACGGAACTGATTTTTTTTGAACATGCCAGGCCATTTATGCGCTTATCTCACCTGATATTAAACCGAACCCCAATGAAGTAGGAACCTATGGAATAGCCTGCGACCGCATTCCCTCCCTACCTGCGACTATAGATATCACGTTCACTTCCCAGTCTGGCACCCCTTTCAATTTGACCATCCCCAGCAGTGAGCTCAGCGTGGGTCCTTTTGCCAGTGATCCAACTCTCTGCCAGACCCTCATCAATGCGTTTGACGGGTTGGAATTAGTCGGGGGGAGTCTTTTAAAACACTATTACAGCATATGGGATGTAGGAAACAAACGCCTAGGGTTTGCACCTGCAGTTGGTGTTTGATCTGTACATCAGAAACCTTATTACGGAATCATGCATTTCTACCTGCTTCTTGTCAACAAGTATTCCGCAGTCGCCTTTAAGAAGGGTCTTTCGTTTCAACGGCGCCTTATTGATTTACGCAGCCCGCGTTTTCCGTCGGCGGGTTTTCTTTTCAAAAACTGTGGCCAACATGGCGCCAAACCAGTCGGGTAGGGTTCACGACCCACGGGACCCTGTTGAACTGTTGGAACCACGCTCTGCTCTTGGCTATATCTCAGCTTGGTCTTGATTTTCGGCCTGCGAACATCAGTTTGATATCTTGGCGGGCTCTATGTAAACACATGGCTCTAAGTTCGTGATACCTTCAGAAGAGCTTTAGCCCCTGATTAAGATGGAACAATTTGTCCCAACTCAGTGCTGGTCATTTCTGGCACGTTTTACCAGAGCACCGAATGGGTTCTCATCACGGCTAATCATATAAGTTCATAAATTCATGATGATTTGGTATGTTGCGTGATTATTTTTACAGTATATACATAGACTTGAACCTCTCTACCAAGCAACTCGGAGGGCTTGACCACGTCACTTTTCTAGATGTGCACATGTCGTCTCATATCATATGGGAGAAGATACACCAGGTGGGCAGGTATGCATCGTTGTTGTGTTTGTGCGATGATATAATGGCAACAAAGTGAAATACCAGATTTCAGCTTGAGAAGACTGCACAGAGTGCGTCTTCTATGGATACCTATTGTTAGAGTGATCGTTCGGGGGGGTATGTCCCATGAGTGGCCGCCCGTGAATCGCGCCTTGGTGACTATGGTACTAGAATATGACCCATGTTCACTATTCGTAGTCGCGTGACAGAGATAAAAAATTCTTACGTAGGAATTCAAAGGCTCTGGAGGCTGGTTCCAGTGGTTCGTGGGTTGATGGTTGGGCGCTCGGTATGGGGCGGACAGCGGTTGACGAGAAGGTTGAATTGGGCTTGTTCCATTGATATAGGTTTGTTCGTAGCGTGGGGGGTATGAAGATTCGGGTATCATTGACAGGACATTGGGGTTCGTGGACTGGTGCGGATTGGAGTAAGCGGAGACACGTTCACTGAAGGGTTTATAAACACATGAGGCTTCTCAAGAGATGTATGGATACACACAGGTGTCGGCGACTTGATTCATGTTCGGAGTTCATCGGAGGTATTTGTATGAAGTTATCACTGAAGAATAAAAATGAGAAAGAAATTGTTGGAAGAGTGATGACATACCTTGGGGCTCTGGAGGGCAGTGGCAAAAGGTTCAAATCGACCTGGTTTCGACGGGGAGGAGTAATCTCTCTCGCAGGAGGCGTCGAGGCCTCTGACAACCCTGACGACCCTGCTGTGGAGGGTCTGCTGTCAGGATCCTCTCTTCGAGCAATACTTTTCTTGCGAGTAGGAACACCCTCGGGCCAGGAACACTAAACACGGAAGGTTGGCAAATATTGATATCTCAACGTAAATTGTTTATACCTCTCGCGAACCATGCGCACAGCGCATGCAGTTTGGCTTAGTCTCATCGCACTGGGAATTTTGAACAATGTCATTTGGGAGCTACGACGACCAAAAATAAGGAGAATTTACTTTAATCTTCTTGACGCGGCATGTCAAGCATCCAGTCTTGCTACGCGTATATTTGGGGCGCTTTCGTTGAGCCATCTCCGGACGCGACTGAGGTGGTACGATGTGTATGGGATTATCGACATTGGTGGTCGGGTAGTATTGGTGGTGGGGAAGGTATTGGTTGGAAGATGGGCTGAGGGAAATGAGTCAGGATAGGGAAGAGGCTCGAGAAGAGAAGTCAACTAACTAGGACATGCTATCAGCCACGAACGCAAGAGTACAGACAGCGGGCAGAGATTGACAAAAGAAAGGTATTTTCGAATTCGCGACTTGCAGAGATTATAAAGGCAAGCACGCCTTGGTCAAAAATGAATCCGCGCCAATGCAACGGGAACCCAATCGGTGTGGATCACCGAACATCAGATCTAAGGGTCGTCCGCCAGTGGTAACTGCTCCATATCCTAGGAGTTCGAAAATACTTCCATGTGTGGGGATTTTATTTGTCTCCTGGCATAGGCTTCTGGAATCTTTTTCCAGGTACGCCTGCAGAACATCTCCCCCGTAGGTCTCCTCTCTGCGCAAAGATGGCCACCTCGCGTTGCACACGAGCATCTGAGCAACAAAGAATGAAACGCACAGAATATATGACATGCAAGTAATACAGGATGAAAACCTGATGACCGGATTAAATCGGAATCGGGCTTCTCAAGAATAGAACTGTTGACAAAAGGTGAATTTATAATGTTTTTTGATGGACCACCCCAGTTTGGATATGGGTCGGGGTGCATCCAATCCTCCGATGAGCACCGGTCTCACTAACGTAGCACACATCGTCCTCCGTGGTAAATTTATAGAATCCATACACCCATATGACACCTTCAGATCATCAAAAAAATATGTTTTCACACACATGTGGAACCACGGCGCTGTGTTTATAAGAAGTTGTGCACGTGGGTGAGGAAGCTGCGTTTAGTTCTGCCTTCTCGAATTTTTGATTCCAACTTTTTCCCCCGCTCTCTGCAGATATATTTAAAAAATGTCTCTTTACCTTATCAGACCATCAACCACCGACCTCCTCCGAGGCTACACGCCATCAAATATATGAAGATCCAAACTGCGTACCGCAGTCTTTTTCACCGAGGACTTTTGCTTATCTATGTACCTAGGTGAAACAAACTTCAAAGCAAATGAACCCCCCTGCAGCATAACAAGCCCTCGACGGAATCTCCCTTGAACGTGTACTTGTAATACTGATTTTAGAGAATAATGCCCTGCGCTGTTTCGACACGCCCTTGTTTTTTACGTCCAAGCCGACACAAAAGGCCGTTGAAAGTGGATCCCCAATGAACAGGGTCATGCACACGCACCGTGCTGCATGCAGCAACATACAAGGCTGTTCTACAAAGCCCTTCTTTATTATTCGAATGATACCGAAAATTTAATGCCATTCAGGGTTAAAAGGGACGGCGAACTCAGAATTCCGCATACCGGCCCATGAATGACGTGAGCGGTATGAAATGCTCTTTGGTGAGTAATAATCATTTCCAATCCAGAGAAATCTGAAAGGCGTGTCCACTGTATCGCCGGAATTCATGGTCGGTTCCTCTCGAAGCATGCCACACCTCATCCCATAATTAACATCAAAAATCGACGAAAAACCGCGTCACCTTTATCAACTCAGGGAGAAGCGCAACACGGCTTTATTGTGTGCGAGTTCATGCTATTATTTTGTAATTCTTTCCAAGTGTTTTGGAATTTATTACACATGGAGCTCTATGTAGTAGGTGCATTACTGTGAGAAGTAATTATAGAGATTTTTGACATGCATATATACATCAGAATCCTTCCCAGGACCCTAGGACAGTGTTGCCAATCCACTATTAATCGTGTGGCTTCGATAGCCACACTGTTTTCCGTTTCTCACTAGAGATGCTCAATCAGCCACTTATTTCCCGACCGCATTCCCACCGCGATGGGCGGAAATGGTCATAGAAAGGTCAAAATTCTTGATTAGTTCGATGGAAATAAGCATGACGAGACTCATCCCCAAGTTGACTTTGTTTTTGGGATGCACCTCCGTTAAAACCCCGAGCGCTAATACTTTGAACCGCCTTCACTCCGAGGAGCCGAATCCGAATTTAAAGTTACGGATATACGGATGCTGAAGCGACGACCAGTGACGTCGGACGATCATGCAGTGCAGCACGGGTGGCGCATGATGAATTCGTTTAAACATTTACTGTTTAAGCAACCTCGCTTGTAGCACATATTTATCGAAGTATGTCCGCCACGCACGAGTTAAGGCAATCACTGATGATCAATGATGGCATTAGGCGTCCCGGTTCGCGGAACGAGGTTGTTTTCAAGGTTCAGGAACATATTTGCGTTCATCGCATACGGCAAGGAATATAGGAGCTTCAAGCGAACGAACAAGCTTCAAGATGAGAAAACCTTCGGATTTGCGTTCATCGCATACGGCAAGGAGTAAGGAGCTTCAAGCGAACGAACAAGCTTCAAGGATGAGAAAACTCTGGGTAATCCTCGGAGAATGGAGGACAAAGTTGAAGAAAGCAGATCCAGTGATTATTTCTCTACAGTTCGAAAAATTACAATGCGGAAAGGTATCAGTATGCCAATGTTTTTTTTTACAAAATCAGTTTCTACCACGTCCGAGATCGTGCCGGGAAGCCAGGTTCATAAGAAAATTCGGGGGTGCGCAGTTATTAAGCATCACCACTACTCGTGCTCGGTCTCGAGAGGCTTGATCTAAGTAGATGGAATTGTCTGGGAAAGGCACGGCAAGATGGGGAGATCGCTTACTCGTCTCTTGACCGCCTACTCGACTTGGGCCAGCCCCATATTTGACGAACCCATCTCGCCATGTGAGCCTCCTGCTTCATGACACTGATAATCCAAGGGTGCTCGAGCATGTCTTTTGGAGTCGGACGCGTAGCAGCATCGACGGTGAGGCTGAGGTGGAAGCGGTTTAGACAAGAAGATATTAATACAAGCATACTCACGTCAACTTGATGAAGTCTTTCATCTCATCACTCCACTGCACACCAGGTTCGTCCTCGAGTCGAGGAGGCTGTTAAGGAGAATATCAACTGGGTGTTTGGATTGAATCAACTTTATACAAACCTCGCCCGTGGTGATATACATCATCAGTTCGATTGGGGGTAGATCACTTGGAAACGGGAATTTGTTTTGCACAAGTTCTAGGAGAGATATACCAGTGGACCAAACATCAGAACGGATCGTGTATTCATGTCCACAAATTCTTTCGGGCTAAGATATGTCAGAGTGGAGTAAAATGGATAATAACTGCACTTACGGCCATGTAAAAGCTGGTTCCTGTGAATGTACCAGCTAGAGAATTCACGAGTTCACCAGAAACACCGAAGTCGCAGAGTTTGACGATTCCTTCCCGAGACAAGACAATATTAGATGGTTTGATATCTCGGTGAATCGTCTTTTTGGAATGGAGGTAGGCAAGGCCCTGCAAAATCTACAAAGAGTGAAAGGAATGTTGAATCGAGAACGTTTTTTTCTTCCAAAATTTGGTTACATACGCCTTCCGCCAATCTACCGGCAATCTTCTCTCCAACAATCGCGCCTCGTTCTTTGATACGCATGCCCACTGCTTCCAGACTTCCGCCTTCACAATACTCCAAGAGAATCTTTATTTCACTGGATGAAGGCGACATATACGTTCCATGCCACTGGACAATGTTGATGTGTTTCGCAGAGGCCGCAATGGACAACTCTCGTTCAAGTTGCTTCCTGGGGGCTTCGAGGGTGGTGATCGTTTTTCGTGCCATGATAATGCCGGTTGGCTTGTGCCTCACTTTATGCACAGCACCTCCCGCACCTTCTCCCAGACGAGAGAGCTCCTCGAACACATCGTCTGAGAACTCTTCAGGGGCGATTACTTTGGACGTGGTAGGTAATCCGATCCGAATTGCTTCGAGTCCAGTGACCAATTCGCGGAGATTATCGAATGTCTCGGTTGATCGTTGTGCAGGCATCACAGTTACAGATTCTGGGCGAATTGTCCGCTGGTTGTCAGCCTGCAGGATAGGGCCACCTGGACCACCAGCATAGCTTTCAAACAATGAGCCTCCCGTAGATGCAGGGTTGATCTCGAGCTTGATCTTGGGCGCCGATGGTTTTGAATTTTGCGGGCGTGGGATAGAAAGGGTAAGAGATGGGCCTGAAGGACGAGTAAACTGGGATTGAGATCCTGGCGGTGAGAGGGCTGTCTTGGGGAGGGTGAGAACCGGCCTGCGATTGATGGAGGATGTAGAGTCTGAGGTGAGTGGTGGTAAAGGCGAGGCGGAGCGGTTAATGCTGCGAGGGCCCATTGGCCTCTGCACGACGGTCGATTTTGCATCCATTATTCTAGATGGTCGTCAGAAAGAGCGCGCTGACAAATGGAGATAAGCTGTCACTGAATTATTTGATTCACCCGTGGATGCATTCGGAAGGGTTATGAGCCATGATCCATACATAACAATACTCTTAAAAATCCGACCAAAACGCATCTCTCGGGCTCGCATCACGAATTTAGAGAACGAGATGTAGACTGTAGCATCAGGTTGGGGCCTGATTGTTGATGCTGGGAAGGACAATCAGCGAAAGGGAAGCTGCAGTTGTTCGCCATATTGCTGACCTTTGTCACCAACCATGCCTTTCTTTATACTGCTAGTCGTTGCAAGGGTCGGCGAATACCAGTGGAATATGGAGGTTAAGTAAAACAGTACTAAAACTAAGGGCACATGCGAATTTTCGAAAATATATACAGATATGACATCAGCTGGAAAGAGCTGCTGCAAGTTGACATTAGCCTCAAAAAACTATCGGAATAGTGGCCTCGCTAGTTACTGAATGAATAAGTACACTGAGTACTCAGTTATGAGTGAATGAGAAAAACGGTTGTGATGTATCAAACATGTGATCATCGAACAGATGAATCTGACT